>Ga0256843_1000438_pt1 | contig 35671 bp, 48 predicted proteins | sample AlvinellametaG_FD_191572 | JGI IMG/M metagenome (GOLD analysis project Ga0256843, IMG submission 191572) | Pompeii worm associated microbial communities from hydrothermal vent at the East Pacific Rise, Pacific Ocean - Alvinella | ecosystem: Host-associated > Annelida > Integument > Unclassified ...
TTTCATTTTAACTCCTTTGTTTTAATTTGTTTTAACAATAAAATTATAACACATTTTCAAATAAATGTAAATAAAAATTAAAAGAAATTTATAAAATTTTATAAAATTTCTAAAATTTCATCAGAAATAAATTCTGGTACACTTTAATATTCTGATATATAAAATTATATCAAAAATATTAAAATATACCAGGGACCTCCAGAGAGGTCCTGATTATTCTTTTATATAAATATCTTTAGAATTTTTATCTTTATATACTTCATAACCATCATCTGTTTTGAATAATAATTCTAAATCCAATTCAGATGGTAATTCTGTCACTCTAAAAATTGTATCTACTTTATAATCATCTAAATATTTAGATAAATCAGGTTCATTTGCTTTTTCATAAAGTTCATTAATAAATTCTGTATCTGAAATTGTACTTATAAATTTCATAATTTCTCCTTTTATACTTTATATATCATCAAAATCTAAATCACCTTTTGCATAATCAGCTACTTTGTTTTCAAAAAATGCTGTTCTTGTTGATGCACCTTTAATAAGAGACCACTTTTCTTCTAAAGATTTCAATGGACTTATTACATCAATTTTATATAATTCTGGAAGCATTAAATTTTTGCAAATTTCATTTGCTTTAGATTGAATATAAGATTCAATTGCTTTATCACTAAAACCAAGCATACCTTTAGTCAATACTTTAGTCCATTTAATCTCTACGTCTGTCATTCTTTTAATCAAATCAAGTAATTGATGTTTAATATATTCAGGAACATTTTCCATGCTTCCAAATTTTTCTCTTATAATTGTTCTAAAAATGTTTTTAAACAATGCAACGTGAGTGTCTTCATCTCTTTCAATAAAACTTATCATTTTTGCACTTCCGACCATACCTTTTTCACCGAAAGCCCACATAGTTACAAAACCGGATGGAAACACCATTCTTTCAAGTACTTGATTAGCTCCCGCACCTAACAATAAGTTTTCTTCATTTACATCATCACCTTCCTTATACAGAGGTGCAAACATATCTGCCACAGCTTGATTTTTTTCCGCAAGTTCCTTATCATATTCTTTAACATTTGTTTTATGTAACTGATATAAATATTCAGCTAAGTGTGGAGGCAATATCTCTTCACCAAGTCTAGCATAACTTTGTGAATGTAATGCTTCTTCAAATGCCTGTCTTGCTATTACAGCATTTACAAGAGGGTCTGTGATATATCTGTTATACCCATCCATTAATTGGTTAGTTTGAATGCTGTCATTTACAATTAGTTGAGACAAACATCTTAAATAGCGTTGCTTGTCTTCTTCAGGCAAGTTTTCAAAGATTCTTTTATCTTGACCTACATCTACCTCACTTGGAAACCAAGTATTTGATAGCATAACATCCCAAAGCGCTTTAGCCCATTTATGAGTTGGGTGAACGAAGTCAATGACCCCGTCTGTATCACATCCTATAATTTCACATTTAGAGTTTCCGGTAGAATTAAATAATTTTTTTGGTTTCATTTTTCCTCCTTTTATTTTATTCACAACCATAACAATGAATTGTATCTGACATTTGTTCTTCTTCTAGTTTTTTATTTCCTGTTCTTAAATAATACAATGTTTTAACTCCGCTTTTCCAAGCTTTTAATAATGTTTGACTAATATCTTTAGCTTTTGTTCTACCAGGCATAAAATATAAGTTGTGCGAAATTGCCTGTCCTAAATATTTATTCATGATTTCCTGACGAATTGCTGTCAATTCTATCAATCTCTCTTGTGGTATTTCATAAGCATTTACATAAAAATAATAACTATTTACATCCAAATTCGGGGCAGTTACTGGAAATTTACCAAATACATTTTCTTCTTTCCAAATTCTATTAAATACTGGTTCATGACTTGATGTTGTTCCTACTATAAATGAAATTGTTCCAGTAGGCGCTATAGCCCCTAAATAGGCATTTCTGGTTTCTTTTCCTTCTTTCCAAGGTCCTTTCTCTTTGGCCAATTCTTTTGAAGTTTCATACACTGTTGAATATATTGCTTCATAAGTTTCTCGTAACCATTTTTCATGTTCTTTAGAGCCATACATAATTTGATGCGTTGCTAAATATTCAGCTTCACCCATTACACCTACTCCAATAGCTCTAGTATGTTTTTCCACTTTTTCATGTTTAGGTAATAAGTAATTAGAATTATCTACTACATTATCCAAAGCCCTCGTTAAAAGTTTTGCAGTTTCTATAAGTTTTTGTTTATCTCCACCGACCTTAGCTAAATTAATTGACCCTAAATTACATAAAACAGTTCTATTTTCATCTGTTGGCTGTGCAATTTCCATACAAAGGTTCGAAGTTCTGATTATACCTTCTTCCGGATGTGCATGTGCTCTGTTTACATTGTCTTTAAAAAATGGAAAAGGCATTCCAGTTTCCCAATAGTATTTTAAATAATATTTCCAAAGGTCTTTTGCTTTAATTTTTTTAGGTGTGTTTGTAAAATAATCTGGATTAGTTTCTGCCAATTTTTCGTATTTTTCATAATGCTTTCTGAATTTATCTCCCCAAGTTTCTGCAAGCTCTGGTACATCATAAGGGTCGAATAACCAAAAAGATTCATCTTTCTCTACCCTTTCCAGAAAAACATCATCAAATATTATTCCCAAAAATAAATCTTCTGCAGTTCTACGTTCTTCTCCTCCAGATTTTTTAAGGTCAAGGAAATCAAATATATCTAAGTGCCAGTCTGGCGCATATGTGTTTATACTTCCTTTTCTTACACCTAGTTGATCTACGGCGATAGCAATATCATTTTCTATTTTAAGCCAAGGGATAAGTCCTTTTGCTCTGTTTTTATGCTCTTGTATAATACCACCCAAGGCTCTTACCATAGACCAGTCCCAACCTATACCTCCACCCCATTTTGAAATAAGTGCTTGTTCTTTATAAGTATCAAATATACTTTCAATATTGTCTGCAGTACTTCCTACATAACAACTGAAGCATTGTCCATTTTTTCTTCTTCCATGCGTTAATATAGGTGTGGCAGGCATTGCTTCAAAATTACTCATCATATCATAAAATCTCTTAGCCCAGTACATAGGGTCTTTTTCATTTTGAGCTAAAAACATAGCCACACCCATAAATAAATATTGAGGTAACTCGGCAACCTCATCATTTACTTTTATTGTGTATCTTTCTGTTAAATTATAAATTCCTAAGAAAGAAAAATAATCATCTCGTTCAGGTTTTATATAAGCATTTAGTTCTTTCAAATCAAATTTTTCAAGTTTAAGTCCAAGTTTGTTATGTTTATTTAAAAATTCTATATGCTTATCAAATGGAATCAATTTATAAACATCGCCAGATACGGCTTTATTATGTAAATGTTTATATCTATGATAAACATCATAAGTATAAAGTCTAGCAGCTACTTTATCCCATTGAGGTCTATCAACTGTTATTTTATTCAAGGCAGTTTCGATTAATGTTTTTTGAATATCTTTTGTTTTTACTCCATCTACAAATTGCAATTGTGCAGACAATTCAAGTTCTTCAAAACTAATGTTTGGTAAACCTTCACATGCAGGTTTTGTTTGTTTTCTTATTTTTGAAACATCTAATTTTTCTTTTGATCCATCTCTTTTTATTACATACATTTTACTCCTTTATTGTAATTTATTGTTGCCTTTTTTAAATCTTTTTTAAACAACTTGATTATCTTTTTTCCTATTTTCATATATTTATTTACTTCTTCGTCTGATAATTTATCTTTTTTTGAAAAAAACAATTCTTTTAATTCTCTATCTATTTTATCTAATTTATCTATTTTACTCATTTTGATTCCTTTGTTTTATTTACGATAAAATTATATCATATTTACAAGTGAATGTAAATAATTGGAATGAAAAAATATTAAAATTTCAATCTATCTGAATAAAACCAAGATGTTTTATCTTCTATAATTTCACTATTTTTCAAAACATAAAATCTTTGATTAGTCGTAGGAGAAGATAAAGGTCCTAATTTTTCTATGTAAGGACCAACTTTTATATAATCAAGTTTCTTTAAAAACTCTTTTGTAAATTTTGGGAAATCTAATTCTCTTCCAGTATACAAAGCTATTTTAAGATGAGGATAATTCTCTCTAATATAATCGATTATTCTATTAAGATCTTCAAAATCCCATTCTCCTCCATACAAAAGAACACAAGAAATATGTTTATGTCTTTTTAAAAGTCTATCAATTTCTTCATTAGTTAGAGGAATTCCTCCTTTTGGATTCCAAGTTTCTTTTGAATGACAGCCTTTACAGCGTAAATCACAACCAAAAAGAGAAATAGAAAGAGAAATTTCATCAGGAACTTCTTGAAATTGTATTTGAGGATAATCATAATGTAACATTTTTAATCCTTATTTAACTTTTTCATAAAATCTTAATTTTTCTTCTTGTTGTCTAGCTTTTGAAAATGCTGAAACTCTTTTTAAATATCCAATTACTCTTGTAGCATGATCTATATTTTTTGAACCACATTTTGGACAATGATATAATGTTCTTTTATCAATATTCCCACAATCATTACAAATTGTAATCTTAACATTATAAGTCCAATAATTACATCCTACTTTTCCTGCCACATTCATTAGTTTTCTAAAAGATTCTTTTGAAGGATAATCTTCTAAATTTAAATGAGCAGCTTGTCCACCATCTAAATATTTACTCGTTTCTTTTCCGTGTAATTCAAGTCTATCCAAAACTGATAATGAATCATCTTCAGGTGCATAAATATAAGAACTATATAAATTTCTCCATTCTGGAACCCAATAACCATCTTTTTTATCCCATTTATAATTTTTAACTGCTAGATTTTCAGCTGGAACAAATTCTGTATTAAATTTTATACCATATTTCTTTTTAGCTTTTTTATTTTCATCTGAAAATGTTTTAAGAACATCAGATACCCATTTCATATATTCTTCATTTGGATTTATTTCAAATCCCATGAATTCACTTGCTTCAACCAATCCATTTATACCAATAGTGCTAAATTGTTTATCAAGAGTAATAAATCCTGCTTTGTATACAGGAAGCATATCATTATCATAATACCATTCTATAATTTTTCTGTAAGCATATTGAAATTTATGAACTTTTTGAATATTTTCTTTTAAATATTCAAGAATTTTTTCATAATTTTCTTTTGGATTTTTAATGTTATATTTTTTAATTGCATCTTGAATTAATCTATTTAAATTTAAAGTCATAACTCCAACTGAACCAGTCATGACGCCACCAGCACCTAATGTATAACTAAATTCATTTATTTGATCTTCAATTTCATTTCTTAAACGGCAACAACTAGAGAGAGCATTTGCATTTTTATCCATAAAAATAAAAAATGAATTTCCTTTTGACATTTCTTCAGAAAGAAAATCTTCATATTCTTTATCTTTAAGTGTCCCATCCTCATTTAATAATAAAGCAGCTGTCACAACAGGATATGTCAAAATAGATTTAGTTCTTTCTTTATTGAACCATTTCATAAAATATTTTTGTAGTTTATTTAATGTTTCCCATTTTGGTGCACTCATGTCCGGAAATCTAAAATTACCAAACATAGCATCAAAATAATATTTATCATAAATACTAATATTCCAAAATACAGATTGATAACCTCTTGCTGCTGCAGGTTGATTTATTGAATAAACAACATGTTGTAGTGCTTCTTTAATTTCATTTTCATGTGTTTCTAAATAATTATCTCCAAAATCTTTTCTTGCAAAATAATCAAAATACATTAACCATTCAACTGTCGCTACAGCTCCTGCAAATTGTGCAGCAGTAGCAAAAACAAAATTAATAAATACACCATTAAATGAATAAAGATGTTTAGGTGCTTTTGATTCACCACCCATTTTTGTCATTCCATCTATAAGTAATGGATATAAAGAAACTGAGACACAATACGGTTTTAGAGATGTTTCATCATGTTTGTACAATTCATGTGAATTTAACATTCTAATATATTCATCAGCAGTTTCTTTATCAAATAATTCAGTAATTTTATCAGTAAGAATTTTTCTGTTCAGTTGGATATTAAAATCCTTCCAAAGTTCTGCCTCAAGTGTAGCAATATTTTTTGAATCAACATTAGCATTAGCATCAAATTTAGATCCAGTCGCAGCATTTTCAGCTTCAATATAATCATATATAAATTGAATTTTTTCCTGTAATTGTTTTTCACTTAATTTTGTCATTTGACCTCCTTGTTAAAATTATGCAAAAATATATCCATATTTGTATTCCTAATATACATATTATAAGTAAACTTATAAGAATAGCATACAATTGATTGTCTGTCATATTTTTCCTTTAAGATATATAAACATATTTGAAAATGATTTCTATTCATCAGAGACCTCCAGAGAGGTCATGATTACCATTCATCTATATCTATTACATTTTTTCTTTCAAGATTCCAGGAAATTGAATCTGTTATTGTTTTCAAAGGAGTTATTATAAATTTTTCCCAAACATATTCATAATCTATATATTTGTCTAATTTAATTTCTTCTAAAAATTCATCTTCATAAAATGCAATAACATCAATATTTTCAGGATTAGGAATTTTTAATTTTGCAATATATGCTTTTGAACCTTCTTCTATTTCTTGGAATTGTTCTTCTAAATTATATTTTTTTCTTAATTCATTATAATTGATGCCACCTTTGCTATTCATAGGAGCACCAATTCTCATTCCTTTTTCATTTATTCTAAAATATCCTCTAGAATCTTTTTGATATTGAAGTTTATTTATTTTTACTACTTCACATATTTGAGTTGGTTTTTGTTTAAAAAAATCTGATTTTATTATTTCTAAATATTCTTGTAATTCTTTTTCATTTTTTGTAAGTATAATAAACAATGCTTTTTCTAAAATATTAATCGCATAATCTGGAGTAGAACTTCTAACAGTTTCAAGACCTGTGACTTTTATTTTAGGTTTTTCTAAATAATAACTTCCTTCATCATATATTACTAATAATGCATATCTTTTTTTAGCTGTCCAAAAACCTTTAAGAGCAATTTTTTCTACTTTTGCTCCCATAAATCCTTTTTTGAAAGAATTAAATTTATTTCTAATATATTCAATTGAATCATTAATCACTTTTTGTATTTCATTATTGATAAAATCTAAAATTATATTTATAAATTTTCTTTTGTCATCAATATTTAATTCATCATATTTCATGTCTTCAATAGATTGAAAACTAAATTCACTTTTAGTCAATTCATAAACAATTTTATTAGATAATTTTAAATATCCAGAATCAGTATCTCCATAAATCCAATAATCTTTTGGATTTCCACCAAATTTTTTTGCTAAATATTCTGAAATATTTTTACCTGTTATTCTATTAAGAAGTCTTCCAATAAATGTAATGCTTCCTGAAATATTTCTGTTAGATACAGGAAAATGCTTATTATCTAATGCTCCAAATTCTGAATTAATATTAATTTTAAGAGCCATTTGTATGGTATTTTTTAAATTAATATAACTTTCTAAATCTTTAATGTTTTGTTTGTCTTTTATTTCAATATCATAAACATTATTCCAATTGATTTCACCTTTTTCAATATTTTCAATTATTTCATTTACTGACATTTTTATAGATGCTTTATTTGATAATATAGCTTCAGCTAAAAGCATTTTTGTTTTTTCTTCTTTTCTCTGATAATAAAAACTTTCAAGTGTTTTTGGTAAAATTCCTTGTTTATCAATTTTAAAAAATCCTAAACCACCAAACTCTATATTATATTTTTTACATATAATTTCTATTTCATCAAATAAATTAGGATTATTTAAAAGAATATCTTCATTTTCATTTATTCTTCTTAAAATATTTATTGCTTCTTTTGGAAGATATTTTTCATCTATATATGTATCTGGACTTAAATTAAAACTTACTTGTATAGATGGATACAAAGAATTATAATCATATGAAAACAACCATTCGTGCAATCCTTTTAAAGGATCTTTTACAAATCCTCCTACAATTGGTCTATGATCATTATATTCAGATTCATTTGGAACAACCATTTTTTCTTCTAATGCAAGATGAGTCAATAAGTCTGTCCAAGGTCTTACAGTACCAAATATATTGTCATAATTTGTTCCCATCATTTCAGCCATCATTTGAATCAAAGACATCAATCCTGATGCTTTATCTAAATCATCTAATAAAATAATGTCCATAATAGCATAATCTGTAAATTTTTCATAATTATTTATAAAAAATTGTCTAATTGTTTTATCTTCACCATAATCTACTTTGCCTTTATCTGTTCCTAAAACACTTTTTACTATACTATCTAAAGAATATGATTTAAAATCTTTAAATGTAAATTTTTTAAATGCATCCATCATATCAATAAGATACGTACCTGTCCATTTTACTTTTCTTTTATCTCTATCATGTTCTTTAAAATCAAAAAATTCTGTTTCTTCTAACAAAGAAAAATCATTAATATCAAAACCTAAAACTGCTGCTCTTATCGTAATATATGGAAAGTCAAATGTTTCTGCATTCCATCCTGTTATTATTGTTGGTTTTCTTTTATGTAACAACTTAATAAATTTTTTAAATAAATCATATTCATCTTCACATATTATAAATTTAATATTAATATCTTTATATTTTTCTTGAAGTTCTATTTTTTTCTTTTTTGATATGTCTTTCCACATCAAAATAAATGCAGTATTTAATCTTTTGTCTAAAATTTGTATATGAGTAATAGGAATTTGTCCAGAAAATACGTCTGGAAATTCTGCTTTTTCAGGATGGATTGCTTCTATATCTAAATACCAAATATTTATTTCAGCATGATTTTTTTCTTTCCAATTTTTATGCCACAATAATATATCAGGTTTTAAATAAAAAAATCTTAATTTTTTTAATTTTGCATAATTTTCTATTTCTTTTAATTCATTTAATGTTCCAGTTATTAAATTAAATTTAATGTTTGAATCTAAAATATAACTCCAAGTTCCATTAGGATCTTCTATAAAGGCAGCTCTTTTAATGTTTGGTTTTGAAAAAATAGAAATTCCATTTATGTTTTTTCTTAAAAAATACTCCCATTTTTTTCTAAAAACACCTTCTAATGCTTCTTTCATTTTTACTCCTTATCCAAATATCAAATCATCTATAGAACAATCTGTAATACTTGGAACTTGTATTTCATTATTTTGTTCAGAATCATCTTCAGCATCATAGAATCTCATGAATTGAGGTTCAAATTTTAAAAGATGCTGACTTAATTTTCCACCAATTCTATTTTTCAAAAATTTCGCTAAAACAAGGCCTTCATTTCTCAATTTTTCATCTGACAATAAAGCAATAATTGTATCTGCAGTTTGAACAATACCAATAGAATCTGATATGTTTTCCATTCCTGAATCTATATTATTATAAGCACTTCTATTCAACTGAAATGCTGTTAAAATTGGAATATTTAATTCTTTGCTCAGTGCGTGCACTTCTTCAGCTATAGATTTATAATATTGATAACTCCCAGCATTATGTAAAGATATTCTACTTGATGCCATTAATCCTAAATAATCAATTACAATAATATCAGGAATAAATTCTTTAGCTCTTAATTTTTGTAAATGAGATTTTATTCTTGTTGTCGTTAAAAATCCTGCAGGATATTCTTTTATTAATAATTTACCAATATTTCCTAAAGATTTTATTTTTTCTTCATATGTATTATAATCAATTTCTTTCAATTTATTAATAGGTATTCCTAAAAGATTTGCATCTATTCTCTTTGAAATTTCTAAATCAGACATTTCTAATGTATAATATATAACATTCTTTTGTCTCAATATAAAATTAGCAGTTGAATTAATCATAAATGCTGTTTTTCCTCCATGAGATGGAGAAACTATTATATTTAATGTTTTTTTAATAATACCATTTGCCAAATCTTTATCAATAGATGTAATTCCTAGTGGAATTCCAAGAAGTTTAGTATGATAATAATCAAATCTTTCTTTGATGTTTTCATTGTATATATGACCGATATCCATATCAAAATCAATTTTCAATGGTTCTTCTATGATGCCTAGAATTTTATCAAATTCTTTATTTTTTTCTATTAATTCTGCAGATTTTAAAATTGCTTCAGTAAGTCTTTGTTTTTTAATATATTTTTCTGTTTCTCTGTAAAGAACATCTTCATTTTCTGGTAAATCTGTGTCTTTTATTTGTTTTATTGTTTCTATTAATTCTTTTCTAAATTTTTCTGGTATATTTTCTGATTCATTTTTAAAAAATAATACAAAATCTCTAAAATATGGATGTTTGTTATATACTAAAAAATATTTTTTTATGTATTTAAATATTTCTCTTAATTTTATATCTGAAAAAACAGATTCTTCTAAAAAAGGATATACAATACCGAAATATTTAGAATCAAAAAGAAGTGCTTTAATAATTGTGATTTCAATATCATTCATTAAAAATCCTTATTTTAATTTTTCTTTAATATTTTTTTCCATTCTTCAATATCACACTTCATTCCTGCTCTATTTTCTTTGATTGCTTTTTTAATTTCATTTTTAATTTCACTTTTTTCATAATCAGTCAATTTATCCCAATTGTTTAAAATATCTTCTACCACTATAGAAGGTGCAGTACTCATTCTTCCGAGAGCATATCTAAATGCAAATATTAATGTAAAATTTGAAACTTTCATTTTCATTCCTTAAAATATTTTTCAACTGTATAAGAAAAAGTTTCTTCAAAATCTTCTAAAATAATTCCATCTTTTATTATATTATAAATTTCTTTAGAAAACAACCAAATTTGAAGACTATTCAATTTATTTTTAGATATTTTTTCTTTATATACAAATTTATAATCATCAAAAAATAAAATAGTAGCACCATTTTCACCTATATAAATTTCTACTGGAATATTTAAAAATCCCACAAAATAAAAATGTTTTTTGTTTTCTATTACGAACATTTTAATTCCTTTTTATTAATTTGCAATTACAAGCATATCCATTTGTAAATGACCAACAGTCTTCTTCATCAATGTAAGAAACAATTTTGTTTTCCGGAACTATTCTTTCACCATCTTTAAATTCACACAATAATTCATATTTTCCTGATTTGATTTTATTAATAGGATTTAGTTTGTAATTTATGTAGAAAAATGCAGCTACAATAAATAGAAAATAAATAATTTTTTTCATTTTAACTCCTTTTAGTTTTATCATGTAAAATTATAACATACTTTCAGATAAATGTAAATAAAAAATTAAATCAAATCTAATAATTTCTAAAATTTCATCAGAGATGAATTCAGAGATAATTTATATAAAAAAATATAATTTCATATATCAAAAACATTAAAATGCATCAGAAACCTCCAGAGAGGTTATTTTAATATATTTCCTATCATTTCTATAATTTCATATAAATCTTCTATTTTTGTATCATTATATAAAGTGATTCCTTGTGCAAACAAATGTCCTCCAATAGAATTAATTTTAGGATGAGTAATTTGAATTAATTTATTAAATTTTTTCTCCATTTCTTCTTCTGAAATATCTCTGTGTCTTAATGATATTCTGTTTGCAAATGGATATACAATAATATAATGTTGATAATTTGGAAATTCAAATGTGACAAAAGAACTAAATTCATAACTTTCCATTATAACTAATAATATATTATCATTTGCAATAATATTTCCTTTTTCTTTCAAATAATTAAAATATTGATTTTTTCTTTTTATATATTCTTTATATTGTTCTTTGAATTCATTAAGAATAACAAATTCATTTTTGCTTACTTTTCTATAAAAATTATTCTCACCAACAAGATAAAAAATATTATTTATAGCAAATGCTTTATCCCATAATGGTGATTCAAGTTTCCATAAATCATAGGTATTAATTATTTCAACCAAACTGGTTAAATTTTTTAATTTTTGTTCATTTAATTTTAATTTATGTTTAAATGTATCAAAAACAATTTTTGTGGCACTTCTATTTGTGTCTATTATATATTTGAAATCATATTTTTTTAATTTTTCAAAAATTTTTAAAATATTTTCATCATATTTGTGATGGTCAAAATATCTTATTTTCCATCCATCTTTTAATAAATTTAACATTTCTTTAATATTTTCTTTTTTAAAATTTAAATCTGTAATTAAAAGAATCTTATCTTTTGAATTTAATTTAATTGCTTTTAAATATTCTGAAATATCTTCATAATTTGAATGAATAATAGTCTCAAAATTATAAATGTTATCTAATACAAATCTACATCCATATCCATCTAAATCATTGTGCGTAAGTAACTTCATTTTAACTCCTTAAATTATCAAAATAATAATCAATAAACTCTTTTATTAATTTTTTGTCTTCATTGCTTATGCTAATTCTTTTTTCATTGCATTTATTTATTATATCATAATAACACATATTTTTTATATAACTTATTCCTCTTTTTTCATTAATTTTCTTATAATGCTTATATAATTCAACTTCTTCATCCCATATTTTTCTTAAAAATTCATCAGTTTCAATAATTTTTAAAATATCTTTAAATGTCATTTTTTATTCCTTTGAATTTCATACTCTTTTTTCAAAAAATTAATTTCATTTTCAGATAAAAATTCTAAATATCTTTTTGCAGTTTTATAATTACAATTAAAATAATCTGAAACAAATGAAATAAATTCATCTTCTTTTTTCTTTTTAGGATATTTTATAAAAATATTTGGAAGTTGTCTCAATGTTTTATATTGATAATATATTGGAATATTTTTAACAGTAAATAAGAATGCAAAATCAAGCATTCTTATATCATTTGCTAAAATATTATGTAAAATATATTCAGGTATTTTTTCAATTTCTTCTTTTGATGGATTGTACTTTTTGTTAAATGCTGAATATATTACTTTAAATAAATCAAATTTGTCTTCTTTGTTTTTTTCAATATTCTTTTTATTGTTCTTTTTATTTTTTTCAGTTTTTGTTTTCTCATTTTCTATCCAATCATTTAACATTGTTTTTCCTTAAATGTCAAGCATTTCAATTTCAGATGAATCTTTAGAACCTAATTCATATTTTTTTCTTATATATTCAGGAAAATCTGTTTCTTTTAAAATTGGTCTCCAAAATTCTTTTGAATTTTCCCAAATTTCTTTTTCTCTCCATTTTTTATCATTTTCTAAGAAAGGTCTAGTATACCATCCTGAATTAGGCTTTATGACATATCCTCCTTCTAATGCATCATCTAAAAGACCATAATATGGATGAATTCCACCATCAAATCTTATAAGATATTTTAATTTTGTATGAGGCTTGACATATCTTCCTTTTTCTGTAATGGCAGTTACAACTTTACCTATAACATCATTACCATCTTTATCTTTTGCTTGAGAAGTAGTTTTAACAATAGCACTTGCAACATATTGAATTTTACTTCCTCCTGATATTTCTTTTGTAGGAACAAAACTACCTATTCCTTGATATACGTGATTTACAATATAAATAGTCATAGGGTGAAGTGTCAATAATAAATTGGCTAAACCATTTTTTGCTCTTGTTGTTTGCAAATCAGCAACATCTTTTCCTGACATTGCATCATCAAGCTGTTTTGAATTCACTAATCCTCCCCAACTGTCAATTATTAAAAGACTGTTTTCTTTTTCATCAAAATCAAGTTCATCTTTTAAATTTGCGACAATTTGTTTTACTTGTGTAATATCATTTTCAGGGATAATTATCAATTGTTTGTCTTTAATTGCATCTTCTAGTTTGAAATTGTTTATCATTACTTCATTCATAGCAAACTCAGTATCAATATAAAATACTTGCATTCCTTTTTTCAAAGCTTGTTTTATAAGATATACTGACTGTAAAGATTTTCCAGATTGGGTTTCCCCAGCAATCATAGAAATTTTATGTTTAGGAATACCACCATCTATTCTTCCTGAATAAAGAATATTTAAAGTAGCAATTCCAGTAGAAATAAAATCTTCTTTTAGTTTCAATGATTTCTCTGAAATATCTGTTATATATTCTTTTAAATTTTTATTTTTAGCTAATTTTTCATAAATTCCCATCTTTGCCTCCTTCTTCATATTTAATGTCTATAAGTTTATCTAAAGCTTTTTGATATAAATTTGTATCTTCTGGATAATTTCTTTTCATTATTTCTACAATATCTTCAAAAAAATCAATCAATTCATCTAATGAATCAAATAAAATTGTGTATTTTCTATTTATTATGCATGTCAAACTGTATGGATCGTAAATAATAGATATATCTTTAATGGGTATTACACAATTTTCTAATTCATTCACAGATGAATAAAGAGTCCCATATCTTGACAATTCTAACACCATCATTTTTCCTTAAATTTTAAGTATCATATATGAAATAATATAAATAAAAATGAAAATACAAAATATAAAAATAATATCCAATTTCACTCCTTATGTTTCACATATTGATTTACATCTATTGCAGCATTCTTTTATTTCTTTCTTATATTCTTCAACTTTTTTTTCAAGTGAAATTCTTTTAGCTTCATCATAATGAATTTTAGCTTTTTTTCCATCAATTGTTGGATTTTTAATGATATACTTTATTTCATCATCTAATTTTGAAAGATATTTTTTTACTTCAGCTTTAAATATATTTACAATAATAGGCCAATCTGAATCTTTTGGCTTACACCCTTTTTTTCCATCTTGGAGAAAAGTACATATTGCTCTTTTCCAAAACCATATAAGATATTTTGGTTCAATATCAAATTTTTCGGACCAACCTTTTACAATTTTAGAATCTGTCTTTAAATTTCTGTATTTTAATTCTTCAATTATATTTAAAAGCATTTTTCTTCTCCTTCTTCATATCCTCTTTCATATCCATCACTATGCCCTATTTCATATCCTTCATTATATCCTTCTTCATATCCTATTCCATATCCTTCATTATATCCTTCTTCATATCCTTCTTCATAAGATGAATTTTTTTCATCTTTTATAATTGAATCAATATCCAAAATTTTTAAAACTTTTTCTTTAAATGCAATATTAATATTCATTTCATCTTTTATTTCATCTAATAATGAAAAAATATCATCTTCTAATATTTCAGTCAAATTTCCAATAGGAAATCTTAATTTGTAAATTCTATTTCCTTCGTATGTCATTTTAAATCTCCTTTATTTTTGATAATTATAATAAAATTTCTTGTAAATGTAAATATTTTTAAGAATTTTTAAAATTTCATCAGAGATGAATTCAGAGATGATTTCTATAAAAGATATATAAAAATATATCAAAATGATTTCTATTCATCAGAGACCTCCAGAGAGGTCCTTATATCTTTATTTTTACATTCTCTTTCATTAATTTGACTAGAAAAGCTAGAAGTGGAATATATTTATTTTTTGCCTTTTGATGTTGTTCATAATAATCTGACAATAAAATTGACACTTTTAATAAATCTTCTCCTTCAATCAAATTTTCTAAATTTTTCCACATATAATTGTAAAATATTTCAGGATTTGATATTTCTTCTATTAATTCTTTTAATTTGATAAAATTTTTATTTTTAACTTCTGATAAAATATCTAAGTATAAATTTGTATTGTCTATTTTTGTAAATTTTAATTTACTATCTATAACATTTTTTTGAATAAACATAATCATTTCTCTAACAGATGGATAAAATGCCTTTATTATTTTAATAATATCTTCTTTATTGTATTCTATATTTTCATTTTGTAAAATAAACACTAATTTCTCATAAATCTGTTTTGCTAATTCTTTTTTGTGTTCTTTAAAAATTTCATCAAAATTATAAATTTCAAGTCTTTGCAACAATGGTTCTATAATTCTATCAGGATAATTTCCAGTAAATATAAATCTTGCTGAGTGATAAAATGATTCTATATCATTTCTCAAAAGTGCCTGTGATGCAGAAGTCAAATAATCAGATTCATCTATTATTATTAATCTATATTTTCCATTCATTGAAACTTTACTAGCAAAATCACTTACTTTATATCTAAATGTATCTATATTGTTTTCTTTAGAACCATTAAGCCACAAAGTTTCTGTTTTTAATTCATTTTTAATAATATATGCCAAACTTGTTTTTCCTGTTCCTGGAATAGAACTAAATAATCCAATATTAGGAATATCATTTTCCATATATTTCTTAAATTTCTTTTTAAATTCATCAGGAAAAATCAATTCATCAATATTTTTAGGTCTATATTTTTCTACCCATATGTTCATTTTATTGCCTTTATAGTTTTTCAAATGATTTTATAATATTTTCTTTATCAAAATTTAAAAAAAGCATTATAAATTTTAATCTTTTATATAATGTCTTATATATTCTAGAATTTTTAAGAGCTTCAAATTCATTTTTTGCTTTTAAATAAAAATACAATGAATAAAATTTAATTTCATTTTTTAAAAAAAGTTGTATTGCTTCTTCTTTTGTAGTTATCAATTTTTCTTTTAATAATTTAATATCTTTTTTTATGTATGTCTCATGCATTTTTATATCATATTTGAATTTTTTTATTTCATCAAAATCTAATTCTCTCAAATCTTGTAAAAATTTATTAAATGAAGCTGGTGATTTATTGAATATCACATAAATACCAGATAAAATAATTGTTTTTCTATGTTTGTTTTTAAATTTTTCATATGGAACAATATATTTCATTTCATCCATTTTATCTCTTTTATGCCTAGTAGTTAAAACTGGTTTATCAAAAGAATTGTGATATGTTATATACAAACCATGACACAATTTATAAAATTCATAATATGTCATTTTAACTCCTTAATATTTACCAATTTAAATTATGTTTTTTAGGCCTTTTTATTTTTTTTGAATTTTTGTCTTTAAAATATATTTCCCCATTTTTGACTAAATCATCATAAAAAATTTTTTTGAATTCTTTGTCTGCCTTTATTTCATCAATCATTTCAGATAAAGGAATTTCATTTTCTTCAATAAAATCCATTAATAAATTCAATAAAGACTCATCTTCTATTTGATATTTATTTATATATTCTATAAATTTTTCTAAGTACATATTAACTCCTTTCTATCAATTTTGAAAATCCAAATTCTTCTTTTATTTCAAAAATTCTATCAGATTCTATTTTGCTTAATATTGTACTATTATGTGTAATTATAACAATATTCTTATGCTTTGTAAATTCATTTTTTAATATATCTATGATTATTTGAATCCCCTCTTCATCTAATGAACTGTCTAAAAATTCATCTAAAACAAGAATATTTATTTTATATCCATTTGTATCCATTAATTTGAGAAATGCAAATAAAAGACTTAAAACTATTCTTTGTTTTTGACCATTGCTTAATTGATTAAATTCAAAATCTTCACCTTTTCTAATTATTTTTTCTTTTAAATTTCCTTCTATAATAAAATTAAAATCTGCATTAAATTTTTCTAAATATTCATTTATAAATTTGTTCAATAAAGGCAATTGTTCTTGAAGTATAATATCTTTTAAATTTCCTTTAGTAATTAATTGAATAATGAAATCATATTTTTCTTTAATTTCATTTTTTTCATTTAATTGTTTTTTAAATTTTTTAAAATCTTTTTTCTTCTTATCCAAATATTCATAATCTATTTCAATCAATTTAGTGTTTTCATAAATCTTTTTTTGATTTTCTAATTCATTTAATTTTATTTCAATTTCATAAAGTTTATTTTCTAATAATTTAAATTTGTCTAATTTTTCTGTTATTACGGATAATTTTACATCTAAATCTTCTAATACAATATGTAATTTTTCTTTTTTTTCTTTAATTGTTTTCAATTTATTTTGTAAATCATTTATATCAATATTTATATTTTTAAATTTATGATTGCATTTAGGACACTCAATTATTTCTGAATTATGATAAACATCTATTTTAGAGTTCAATGAATTTTCTATCATTATAATTTTATCATATTTTTCTTTGAGATTATCATATGAATTTTGCAATTTTTCATACTCTGAAGATAATGTTTCTTTTTCTTTTAATTTATCCTTAATTTGATTACACTTTTTTTGTAAAACATTTATTTGTTCATTTATTTCTTTTATTTTTTCATCTTTATTTTTTGCTATTTCTTCATTTTGTTTTTTGATTTTTTCATATTCCAATTCTAAATTTTTAATATTACTTTCTAACTCAGAAATCTTATATTCTAAATTAGAAATTTCAGTAATTAACTCTTTTCTTTTTTCTTTTGCAATTTGAACAATTAAATTAAAAATATATGTATTTGTTAAATTTTGAAATATTTCCTCTTTTTCTTTTTGTGATAAATCTACAAAATTTTTCATATTTATATTAGCACCTAGAACTATAATTTGTCTAAACAATATTTCATTAAATCCTAGAATTTCTTCTAATTTTTCTTGATATAATTTAACATGACTGTCTTGAGGAATTAGTTTCCAATTGTTGCCTTCTTTGTAATATATTTCAAAAATATTTGGTTTTAATCCTCTTATAATTTTATATTCTTTGTTTGTTTCAAATTCTACTTCAACTAACAATTCTTTTTTATTTTTATTATTAATAAATGAACCTTGCTTAATTTTTCTGTATGGTTTTCCAAAAAATGCAAATGTAAGAGTATCTAAAAAGGCACTTGTCTTTCCTTTACCATTTGGACCATAAACAATATCTATTCCATTTTTAAATTCTATTTCAGTAAAATTATTTCCATAAGATAATACATTTTTAAATTTTAACTTTTTTAATATCATTTTAATCCTTTAATAATTGTTTTGCTTCATTTAATATTTCTTTCATTATTTCTTTCGTTTTTTCATCTTCTATTTTACTAAATAATAGTTTTTCTGGATTTATTGTTTTAATTTCATTTGAAACTTTAAAATCTATTGTTTTATCAATCAATGAAAATTTAATATTATTTTCTTTTAATTTTTCTAAAAATTCTTTTATATCAATTTTATCTTTGAGAATTATCTTGTATTCATTCTTTGAATTAAAATTCAATTCATTTAAATTTATGTCTTTTGTAATTACATATTTAACAAATTTCTTAGAAAATTTATTTTCTATAAATTCTAATTGATTTAATTTAATATCTAAAACATAAAATCCTTTATCATCGCCACTATCATTCCAATCTAATTGATATGGAGTTCCAATATAATAAATATTTCCTTTATTTTGTCTTAAATGAAAATGTCCTGAAAATACTGCTTTAAAATTTTTAAAATCTTTTGGATTCATTCCAGATTTATTTTCAACTCCTTTAATCATTTGAAAACCAGCAAATTCAAAATGTCCTAAAATATAATCAGAATTATATATTTCATTTGATTTTTCTTCAGATATTTTTTCATTTACAGTAATCCAAGGAATTAATGCAAATTTAATATTATCAATTTCAATTATAGTATCTTCATTGATATGAATAATAGGAATCAATTTTTCAAGAATATTAAGTGAAGATATTTCTCTTGTATTTTTATAATATATGTCATGATTTCCAGTAAGTACATAAAATTTGCCATTCCATTTTTTTAGTAAATTTCCAAAATCATTTATAAAATTTTGAAAAAAATCAATATCTATTATTTTTCTGTTATCAAATAAATCTCCCAATTGAAAAACACATTTGATATTGTTTTCTATTAAATAAGGAAAAAATTGTTTTTCAAAAAAATCAATTTGATTTTTATAAAATTCTTTATTAAAATTTTTAATCCCAAAATGTGTATCTCCTAATAATACTATTTTCATTATCAATCCTTTAAATCAACTCTTTATCAATCCTTTAAATCAATCCTCTAAGTTGTGCTTCATTCAATGTTGTATAAATATCAAATATATATCTTTTTTTCTTTGTAAAATCATTATTTGTTAAAATAACTCTAATTTTATTTATAGATAATTTTTCATATACACAATTTTCTATATCTTCAGTAGAATATTCTTCACACTCTTCATACAAATTTTGGTAAATAATAGATGCTTTATATGCTGCTGCTTCAAGAGCGGTTTCTTCATTGAATTCATTTGTTATAACCATAATTTCTTCCATTTTAACTCCTCATATTTTTTTTTAAAAAATATCTTATAAATTGATTTATAAAATCATTAAAAAATAGAATCAATTTGGTTTGATTCTATATTTAATTTCTGAATTAAAATCTATATTAGGATTTTTTATTTTTTTATCAATCCATATATTGTCAGCTGCATTAAAATATTGAATAGTTTTACCATTTGCAACTGCTTTGCGCAATTCAGCATATTCATCATTAATTACATATTTGTAATTTTCATTCCACGTTGGATATCTTACTAATTTCCATTCACTATTCTCATCACGTTTAAACCAAATTTTAGTTCCTTTTGGCTGTTTATAAAGCCATACGATAGCTTTTTTATGTTTGTTCCATTGTTTTACTGTTAAACTCATTTTAACTCCTTTTTATTTTATTTACAATAAAATTATAACATGTTTTTAAATAAATGTAAATAAAAATTAAAAGAAATTTGTAAAGTTTTGTAAAATTTATAAAATTTCATCAGAGATGAACTTAGAGAGATTTTAATATTTTGATATATAAAAATATATCAAAAACAATAAAATGTACCTAAGACCTCCAGAGAGGCTCTAAAAATAATTTTTATTTTATACTGTTTTTAATTTTATTATTTTCTTCATTCAATACTTCTTCATTTATATATTTTTTAAAATCAGTAATATATTTTATCAAATTTTTAGCTTGTGAAATATAAAATTCATTTATTTTAACATAATCATATTTTTCAATGAGTGGATGCTTTTTATAATATAGTATTAAATGTTTGTCATCAATTTTTTCAGCATAATATTTATCAGTTTTATTTATTAAATTGATAATTTCATCAATGTTCATTTTTTCAATAAGAGTCATATATTTTGCATACAATTTTCTTCTGCTCAATCTTTTAGCTTTTGCAATATTGTATTTGATTAATTTTATATCATTAGGATTTTTAGGTTTTCTTGCCATTGAACTTCCTTTTTATTAATTATATCAAAATTTCAATAATATTAAAATATTTTATTTCAAAACTTTATTTAATTTATTTAAGTTTACCTTCTTTTTTTAATTTTCTAATTATTTTCATATTTTTAATAATTTTATTATAATAACGTCTGTTATAATAACCTCCATTATATTTACTTATTGCAACAAACCAAGGATTTTTATATCCTTTTTTAATAGCATTTTCATAATTATAAATTAAATAAAATGTTGCTATTTTAATATTAAATTTTATATCTGAAAGAAGAATTTGTGCTAATTCTAAATCTTTATAATAATACTTTTTGTATTTTTTAAATTTATTTTTATTTGCTTTTAATTCTTTTTTAATCCATCTCAATATTTTTATATTTCTTTTTCTATTTCCTATATTTAATTTTAATCTTTTCTCATACTTTTTCTTTAAATAAGAAAAATATTGTATATTCATTAAATATTTCCAATATTTTTTAAATGCATATTTATTTTTATGAATCAAATTAATATATTTATCAAAATAATTTGGATATTTAGATATTATTAAAATAGCAGTTTCTAATTTTACTTGACATACACCTAATGATTTCATAATAAATGGCTTTTCTTTTCCATTTATATAATTATCACCAATTAAATATTTTCCAGCTGAACTTTCTGTGAGAGTTATAGAAGCTATAGTATCATTGAAGATATGACCATCAAAAGTTTTGTATTTTGAAGCAGTTTTGTATGCAGTTTTTATAATGTTTAATTGTATATTGTCTAATGCAAATATTTGAATAATCAAACATAAAATTAGAAATATTTTTTTCATAATAACTCCATTTTTTTATGTTTTATTTTTCTAGAATATTTTTTCTTATTTTTAGTTGCTCTAGAAGAGAGATTAATCTCTCTTCTTATATGTTTAAGAATATTATAATCTCTCTTTTTATATTTTTGATTTTGTAATTCTTCTTTAATCTTCTTTAAAGATTTCATCAACATCCTTTAATTTTTTAAAATATTCTTGATTTACATATTTTAAAAATGTTTTATCATCAACTTTTTCAATTAATTTTTCTATTAATTGAATTACTGTTTTACCTTTTATATTTTCATTTTTTTCAATATTATGTAAAAATTTAAAAAATTCTTCAAAATGAGATGTTTCTAATCTAGATAAAATTGCTAATCTTTTATTTTTTAAAATAAAATTTTCAGCTTCTTTTTTATTCATTGATTTTATTTTTTTAATAAAATCTTTAATTACATTTCTAAAATCTTTTTTTGAAATTTCATATGCATCTTCAGGAACTATTGCATCAATATTTTTTAATTCTAAATTAATCATTTTAACTCCTTAATCTACATTTTCAAATTCATTTAAATCATTTTTATCTATAACAACATAAACATTTTTATTTTTAACAAAAGCAACTAATTCATTAGACGTTTCGATTTGGATTTCAAATTCATCACCTTTTTTAAATTCAGTTTCTTTACATTTATTTTTAAGTTCTTTGTCACAAAATACTTCTTTAGTTTTAAATGTATCAATAGGAGTAATTACTTCTCCTTGCTCTATATTTTTAACAGATATTTTTTCAATAATTTCTTTAATCATTTATTCTCCTTTATTTTTTTATCATTATAACATATTTTTATTAATTTGTAAATAATCAATCTTTAATTTTTTTGAAAAATTCTATACCTTTTTCAACATCAAAAAATATTTTTATATTGTCAAGAGATTTATCTTTTGGATCAACAATTGCAAAAACTGCAGGTGACAAATTAGTATCATGAGTCATAAATTTTTTAGCATACTCATCATATCTTTTATAACTTCCAACAACAAAACAATGACTTAATTTTCTATAGGGTTGAGGCCAAATTTGATATCCAAGCTGATGCGTATGTCCCATACATATAATATCATCAGGTAAATTAAATATTGCTTGCTTTACAGCAGGAAATGCTGGATTATATTGACTTCTTCCTGAAAAGCTATGTCTCATTCTTATTGTAAATTCATTGCTTGGAAATTGTAATTTTAATCTTATTTCATCTCCTATTATTGTATCTTCTCCTATTATTTCTCTAAAATATATTTCAAATAAATTCCATTTATCATGATTTCCAACAATCGCAGCAAGAAAATGAACATCTTCAAAATAATATTTGATTATAGCTAATGCTTCATCTTGTGTGATATGATGTTCACTAAATAATTTTGATAAATATCCAACCCAATTGTCTAAATAATCACCCAATCCAATAAGATACACATCATCTGTTTCTTTTGCTAATTTCATATGTTTTTCAAACAATTCCAAATCAGTTTTAGGATTGTCTAAATGTGGATCTCCCATAAATATGATTCCTATTTTTTTATCTTCTTTAAATTTAATAGGAATTCCATTATAATATAATTCTTTATTTTTTTCATATTCAAATATTTCTTTTTTTGTTTTTATAATATCATCAATTGCTCTATTTAATGTAGGTGGATTTGGTTTTTCATAATTAATTTTTTTCTTCCATCTATAGTATGTTCTTTCAGATATATTCAATTTTTTCATTATTTCATTTTTATGCAATCCATTTTCAATTAATTCTCTGAAATTATCAATTAAATGTATTTTACTCATTTTTTCTCCTGTTTTAATTTATTTTAATAATTTATTTTTATAATTTATTTTTAAGATACCATTCCTGATGCCAAAAATTATTATATTCATTTGCTAATTCTTCTTTATTTTTTCTTTCATTATTAAAATTTCTAATAACATAATGAATTGCTGAAATTGCTAAACTTGTAAAAAAGTTATATGCACCTTTTAAATTTTCTGTTTTTAACTTTCCATTTTTAAAATTTGATTTTGATTTATTTATTTTAAATGTATGCCAGTATTTTACAAATTTATATGAAGCATAACTTAAAAATTCTTCTTTCCAGTCATCTGTGTAAAATGCATATTTTGAGCTTTTTAATATATTATTTACTACATCTAAATAATATTGAGTAAGTTCATTACTTGGTGATTTTCTTTTTCCTTTTTTATATTCTTCTATTTCTTTCATTAATAATTTTGTCACTTTAATATCATCAAAATACATTTTTCTCCTTTTTTCTTTTATTATATCAAATTTCTATCTTAAATGATATATGTTTATATATTTTTGTTTCCAAACTTTCAAAATCTATTGTCAACTTTTGTACTTCTTTTAATGTTCCTTTAATAAATAAAGCATCATGAATTCTAAAAACTTGATATCCTTTTGATTTTACAAAATATTTAAAATTTTCCATTATTTCAGATTCAGTTGATTGAATTACAAGTGCTAAAATATTCTTTTTAGTAACGTTTTGTAATTTATATTTATTTATAATATAATCTTTTTTTAACCACAAATCTTTTCTTATTTTCTTAGTTTCATTATATATATTCCAAATCAAATCAACAATATATTCATAAAATTCCCAAAATTCTTTATTATTAAATAATAATGATAAATCAACTTTGTCAAAAAGTTGATCAAAAAATTTATTGTTATACCATTGAAATGGTACATTCATACCGTACATTACGGCTAAAAAAGTTTTTTTGATATTTTTAGCAAGCTGAAAATCAAATTTCTCAGCTTTTGCTAAAATATCTTTTCTGTCACGTAAATATACATGATAGTATTTTGCTTCTGGAAACAAAGAAGTAAAAATTGAATAACCACTATTTATCATATCAACTTCGACATAACCCATTTCTTTAATAAAAAGGTTATGTCTAGTTTCTTTTGATAAAATAGTGAGTATATGATAATCTCTATTTGTTTCTTTAATATTTCTTGGAAGTATACAAATATTTCCAAATGTATATTTTAAAAGTTTTCTAATCAGAGCTTTATCTAAAATTCTTTTTGCATTTTTTAGCTCTGATTTGAGAACTTTTTTTAAGTTCTCATGTTCTATTACTTCAACAAATCTATTAGAAGTAATTTCACATTTTAAATCTTTTTTAGAAAGAAGAGCAACTACTTTTGCTCTTCTCACATCTCTAGCAGATGTAGATTTAGAATATTCAGAATATAATTTTTTATAATTAGCAATATTTTTAGAAAAAAATACATCTAAAAGTATTTCAGATGCTGTTTTAATATCAACAACAGCAGGTTTAAATTTTTTAAGATTGTACACACTTTTTTTATTCCATTGACCTGCAATGAATTTTTTATGTGTAACAAAATTATGTTCTACTAATATTCTAAATTCTCTTTGTCTAGAAGGTATATGAGTATTCAAGACAGTTTTTAAAATTGTTTTAGAAAAAACAATACTATTTTTATTTTCTTTGTGCTCTAAAGAACAATATTGATACAAATATTGAGCACCTGAAATTTTAAGAGCTTCATTGAAGGCATAACTACCCTTCAAATTTCTTCTTATTTTTCTACTCAAATTCTCATCTTTTAAATATATTTTAACAATCTCAGGATGAGGTAAAAAAATACTTTTATCATTAAGAATATCAATTAGTTTCATTTTAATCCTTTCTTGTTTTATTTTTATTTAATATATGTTTTTTGAAATTATAACAAATTTTCTCATAAATGTAAATAGATAAGTGATACTATATAAATAGAATATAGAAAAGATTCTAGAATCCTTATAAGTGATACTATATAAATAGAATATAGAAAAGATTCTAGAATCCTTATAAGTGATACTATATAAATAGAATATAGAAAAAATTTAAAATATAATAAAAAAATAAAATACAAAAACATATATTAAATAAAAAATGGATACACACTGTGGAACGAAGTGGAACAGTGTGTAGACACACACCGAACGGAGCGACAGCGTAGTGAGGTGTGTGTCTTAAATCTCTTTTAAAAAATAATAGAAGGCACCACTTGGTGGTGCGTGGCAGTTCCACTGCGTTCCACTGCCACAGTAAATCTATAATAATTTAAAAAATACCCGCCCCGGCAGAGGGGGAGGGGCGGGGGTAAGGAAAAATGATGGAAATAAAAAAATTAAAAAAATCTGAATTAAAAGATTATAGATTGAAATTATTAAAAAAATATCCTTATTGTGAAATTTGTGGAATTAAATTAACAGAAAAAAATGCTGTAATAGATCATATTCATAAAGAACATAAATCTATGTATCCTGAAACAACCACACTTATTAGAGGATTAATTTGTTCAGATTGTAACATCATATTAGGAAAAATAGAAAACCAATTTTTAAGAAGTTCTAGAGAATATAAAGAAAAAAATAAATTGCCTGATATTTTAAATAATATGTCTAAATATATAAAAAAATATTCAAAATTAGAAAATATAGAAACTCCACTTATTCATCCTAGAGAATGGAAACCTTTAAAAATAAAAAAGTCTAGTTTTAATAAATTTAAAAAGCAAATAAAAGATATATATAATATAGATATACAATATCCAAAATCTGGAAAATTGACAAAAAGAATAAAAGAATTGTCTGAAAAAATAAATTTTGAATTCGAATTTTATTAAACTTAAAAAATTTCTATTAATTTTTGTTTACATTCACTTGAAAATGTGTTATAATTATACTGTAATTAAAAAAGGAGTTAAAATGAACAGATCATTTGAAATACTTAAAAAAATTTCACAAGAAAATTTAGTAAAATTAGATACGCTGTTGAATAGAGTTTTAAAAATCATGAATGATGATGAACTTTTAGAAATAATATCAATTGAAAAAAATATTATGTTAAATAGTATAATATATGACATAAAAACAAAATCAGGAAAAATTTTAAGAATTTATTTTAGAATTGAATACACAAATGGAATAAAAAGAAAAGATTATAAAAGAATTAGAAATCTGAATGTATTTTATATAGAAAGGAGTTAAAATGAAATGTTTAATTATTATTGATACTGACTGTGATAAAATAAAATTAGAAAATCTACTTGATAGGTATTTTGTTAAATATGATTATATAGAATTAAAAATAAAATTAAAAATTAAAAAAGTAAAAGATTTACAAGAATTTTTTGACATCTTGCTTAATGATTTAAAAAATTCTAAATTATATAATACTTTTGAATGTTGGATAAATAATCATAATTTTGATGCAAAAAATGTGTTGATAGCATTAAAAGAAAATGGATGCTATTTTAAAGATTTAGGTAATTATTCATTTAAAATAATAAAAAAATAAAAGGAGTTAAAATGAAAAAAATTGGTATGCTTATTGAAGAAATATTTATTACTGACGAAAATTATTTAGGAGTTGTTTTATTTCATCCATTTATAGGTGGAAGAACTGGTTATGTTGGAATTAATGATGCTCATCCATTGTTTGAAAAAGATAGTATTGAAGATGAAAGAATTTATAATTTAGATGTTCATGGTGGAATTACATTTACTGGACATTTAAATTCTCTTAATTCACCTTTATGGTTTATAGGATTTGACTGTCATCATTATGGAGATATTCCAGATTTTATAAATTGGATCAAACTTGCTGAATTATATAATATTTTTGATGATATAAAAAGACATTATGATTATCAAAGAGAAATGTATTCAATTTCAGATGGAATTGTTTGGACAAAAGAAATGGTTAAAAATGAAATTAAAAATTTATCAAAACAATTGAAAGAGTTTGAAAATGAGAGAAATTAAAAAACTCACAGATAGGGAACATATTCTTTTAAGACCTGGAATGTATGTTGGTTCAACACAGCCAATATCTGAAAAAAGATATATCATTGAAGACAATAAATTTATTGAAAAAGAAATAACTTATGTTCCAGCACTTATTAAAATTGTAGAAGAGATAATTGATAATGCTGTTGATGCTTTTGTAGATACAAAATTTAAAAATAATCCAAAAATTAAAATTCAAATACAAAAAGATCATTTTATTGTTGAAGACAATGGACCTGGTATTCCAAACAAAAAAATAGAAAATGAATGGATGTGCAAAATAGCATGGGGAACTGCAAAAGCAGGTAGTAATTTTGAAGGTGATAGAATATCAGTTGGAATGAATGGTGTCGGTAGTTATTTAACAAATGTATTTTCAAAGACCTTTATTGGAGAAAATAAAAATAATGGTATTAAAGTAGTTTGTAAATGGACAAACAATGCAAGTGAATATACAGAAAAAGAAAGTAAAACAAATTCAACAGGTGTAAAAGTAGAAAGTTGGCCTGACTTTGAAAAATTTAATAGAAAAGGTTTTACAAATAATGATATTAAAGTAATCGAGAGTAGAGTAAAAATGTTAGCATTGACATACCCTGAAATTAAATTTTATTTCAATAAAGAATTAATTAAAATCAATAATATTGAATTTTAAATAAAATAAAAAGGAGAATTTATGATTAGTGAAATTTTAGAAAAAATAATAATTGAATCAAAACAAAATATATATGATATTATTCGTGATTGGCCAAAATATGAGAAAGTGGAAAAAAATATAGAAAAATTTGAAAATCATTTAAAAAAAGGTAATTCACCTTTTGAAATTAATATTTCTGCTGCACGTTGTTCTAATGAAACTGCTTGTTTATTTTTTGAATGGAAAATATATTACAAAGGTGCTAGGATAGTATATTCATCAATAGACTTTGAATATGATTCTAAAAATGGTATTCTAACAATAACTAGAAGCATAAAAAATGATGAAATAGGAAAAGATGAATATGAATTAAATCCAAGTCAAAGTGTGAAATTTTTCAATAGTGCATTAGATCTTTATAAACCAATAATTGGTGCTACATTGATGATGTATTATTTTGGTGCTATTAAAGATGAAAAACTTGAAGATGTTGATGAAAAAGTTATAAGAAAAATTCCAAAGACATATTTGAAATATATGTTAGATATAAAAAAACTTTTGGATATTAAAAATCCTATTGGTGTGAAGTTTGATAAAATTTTTTATGATATCATTCCTGAATCATATATTGACAGAGTTTTAAAAAAATTAAAAAAATTAATATAATTTTAATATAAAAAGGAATTTTTATGTTAAAAGAAATCATTGAATCTATGGGTCAATGTTCAGCAGTTGATATTTATGAGACAGAAACATTTGATAAAATTGATATTTGTGTAATAGAAAAAAACAATTGGGATATTGAAGTATTTTTTGAAAGTAATTATATGATTACTGAAAAAGAATATGAAGAATTAAAAAATTATATAAAAGAAAAATTAATTGAAGGAATAGAATCATATTTTGGATTTTATTCAAAAGATTATGATGTCTATGAATTTGTATGGGAAAAAATATCTAAAGAAAATATAAAAGATTATGAAGATTATGAAGGTAGTTCTGTTATTTTAACAGGAGTAAAATTGATTGATGACAATGATAATGTCATAGCTAAAGGAAAAAATGATATAATTAAATGGATTAAAGAAAATAAAGACAAATTAATTTTGAAAAAAGTTTCAGACAAATTAAAAGATTATTTTATCAAATGGTAAAAAGGAAAGAATATGATTAAAGAAATTTTTAGATCTTTAAATGAAGAAAGAATATCTAAAGAAGAAAGAGAAAAAAGAGAAGATAAATTAATAAAATATTTGAAAAAAAATAAAACAAAATTAAAAAAAATCGCAGATTTTTTACAAAATACTGTTTTTAAAAAAGGAATGAAACTTAATTTTAGCAAATTTGGTGATGAATATTATAATAATACAAATATTTATTCTATTATATATTCTTATTTTAAAGAAGATTATCCAGATTTTATTGAAAAAGTAGAAGAAAATGATTTAATAGAAGCTTTAACAGGTTTATGTTTATTAGAAGTATATGCAGAAAAAATATTAGCAGATTTTATAAATGATAAATTAAAAAATATACATACAAAAAATAAAATCAAACCAGCTAGAGTTTCTAGCGAAATATATTTTTATGATAATTTTATTCATTATATTCCAGGATATCTTGCAGGTTTTAATGATTTAAAAAATATTAATATAAAAATTTCTATACTTTTAAGAGAAGTTGAATATGCAGGAACTCCTGATGCAGTTGAAGTTGATACTCATTTGATACAATCAGGATTTATTATCAAAAATTTGTTTACATTTAATCTAAGTGAAAAAAATATCAAAAAATTATTGATAGATAATATGAAAATTATAAGTAATAAAGAAGAAATGTTAAGAAATATTATTAATTCTACATCAAAAAATAATAATTTTTCTGATTATAAAACAAATGATAAAATATTTTTAATTTATAAAGATTTTAAATTTGTATCTTATGTAAGTAAAATTAAAAATAATGAAATTGAAATAATTTATAATTGTGATGAAGATAAATTTTGTAGTAAATGGATTCCACTTAAAAAAATTAAAAATGGAATAATATATCTTGAAGAATTTTAAATTATATATTAAAAGGAATTTTTATGATAAAAGAAATTATCGAAGCAGCAAGAAAAAGAGAATCTTTAGTGATGCAAGTAAAAGAAATTGTTGATTTTTTTAAAAATATGGATGAAAAAGAATTAAAATCATTAATTAAAGATATATTTGATTATAGTTCTTATGATTCTTATGATGATGATATTATATATATTTTTTTAAAAAATAAAAATGATATGTATAAAATTGAGTCAAAAACAGATAGACAATTAAGATCTTTATGGAAAAAATTATTGGATGATATAAAAAAAGCACTCAAAAGAATGAAAAGAAATGATCTTTTGGCATTAATAGATAATAGAGAGTGTGCAAATATTGTTAGAAAACAATTAAATGATGTTGAAAGTGATTTCTGTAAAAAAATTTCAATAGCAATATGGGATGCTTATAAAAATAAAATGTTTAAATGGTATAGTAAGGTTATTTATTGGATGAAAGAATTTGAAGTCTGCAGAGCAATAAAAGAATTAAAAGATGATGAATTATGTGAAATAGAAAGAGAAGGTATTAAATCAATAGTAATAAATGAGAAAAAAAGTAAAGAATATGTTTCAATTAGTACACGCGTTTCTATTTTTGAAAAAAAATATGAAATAATTATAAATGGACATATCAAAATTGAAGTTTCTATGTCTAAATATCAAGGAATTTAAATTAAAATAAAAATTTAAAGGAGTTAAAATGATATTCGGAAATATTCAAAAAGACAATTTTTATTTAGAAATTAAACATAATGAAAATGATGAATTTTCACAATGTCTTATAATTAATGGGATTTATGCAAGAGATGGTGGTTCTCCTATTGATTATGTTCTTAATAAAATTGTTCCAAAAATAAGAGAAAAACTCATTAAAAAATTTCCAAATATCAAACCCGCTGATATTAAGAATAAAATGAAATTACTTTTAATTATGAGATTTTTTCCAAATGTTGAATTTTCAAGCCAAGAAAAAATTAAAGTTACAAACAATCCAAAAGATTTTGATAAATTCTTTGAAAATATTGATTGGGATAAAATTGCTAAAAAGTTATTAAAAGATGAAAATTTAATATTATCTATAACAGAATATTTTACATTAAAAGAAAAAGCAAAAGAAAATGCTGAACTTAAAAAATTAAAAAGACAAACTAAAAAAATAAATTCTGATAAATATTTTCCTGCTATTAAAAATAATAAATATCTTTTAATATGTGAAGGAACATCAGCTAGAAGCTCTCTAATGAATATTTTAGGAAGAGATTATTTTGCATATTATGAATTAAAAGGTGTGCCTCTGAATGCATGGGACGTATCTTTGAAAAAGATTCTTTCAAATGAAGAAATGAAAACATTATTAGAAATTTGTAATAATACAGAATTTGAAAAAATAATAATTGCTTCTGATCAAGATATGGATGGATTTAAAATTAATTTACTTTTGATTGGAAATATAGTAAAATTATTAAATGAATACAAAGATAAAATCTATAGATTATATACTCCAATTGCATTTGAAGTAAAAAATGGAAAATTAAAAAATTGGTGGTATTCAATGAAAGATATTCCTAATAGAGAAGTTCAATATGCAAAAGGTCTTGGAAGATGGACTAAAAAACAACTTCTTGAAATTATTAAAAATGATGGTTTAAATAATATGATAAAAAAAATTGAAAATATAGATGAAAAACTTTTAGATGATTGGTTATCTAATAAAAAATCAGATAAAAGAAAAGAATATATTAAAAAAGCAAGTTTAGATATTAACAAAATTTAAAAAATTTGTTATAATTATAAAAAAGGAAAACTTATGCTAAAAGAAATAATAGAATCTATAAAATATTCGTTTGAAGGTAAAACGATTAATGGTTTAAATTATAAAATAAGAAAAACAAAAACAAATAATAAAAAACTTATAGATATAATGGCTATTGTTTTTAAATCTGGTGTTTCACATACTATGCAAGCACAGGACTCAATTGCATTTAATATTCAAAGAACTTTTGGTTATGATGCTAAAACAAAAGAACTTTTTATGTTGAAATTAATCAAAAAGACAAAAGAAAATGTGTATATATTTGATATTATTTTATATAAACCTAAATTTCAATTAAAGATATCAGAATTGAAAAAAACTTCTATTACTGGTAAAATTTATGGTTTAAATAAATTCTACGAAGTGAAATATATAGATTTTTCTTGTCCAGAAAAATTAATCAGTTTTATGACAGAAATATATTATAGTGATAAAAATTTTAGAGAATATGATCGATATATCATATTAAAATTTGGTAAAGATATATATGGGGTTGATTTAAAATATAGAGATTTATATAAAATGGATATTCTTAAAGAAAATAAAGATAAATTATTAATAAGAATAAGAAAAGCGATGTTCTTATCATAATCCTAAAAAAATGTTGGAATAATTGAGATTGAAAAGAAAGGTATTACATCTATATTAATAAAAGAAAAAAAGGAGAACACATGATTAGAGAAATTATTGTAAAATTGAATGAATCGGTAAAAATTAATGATTTAATTGAGGGTAAATTATCAAAAGATGAAGTTGAAAAAATATATGAAGAAATAAAGAATTATCTTCCAAAAATTTTTACAGAAGAAAAAATTAAAAAAATGGAAGAATTAACTGATATTCCAGGAAATAAATGGGAAGAAGTAAAATGTAATAAATCAAAGGCTTTTTTATATAAATCAGGAGATGCAATGCCTTGGATTGGTGTTTTAATGTTAAATGATAAATTATTTGTTCTTTCATTTCCATCTAAAAAAATGGGAGAAAATGCTAAAAAAACCATACAGTCTTTTACAAGATTGGCTAAAAAAAATGCTAAAAATGAAGGAGCAAATAAAATATCTGATGGATGGAATTTTTCAGATTTTCCAGGATTTTGTGAAGATGTTGATATAAGACATGGTATTAGAGGTGTTTTTGATAAAGGTAAAAAAATTCCAGCATTTGTAAATTATTATATCAGTTGGTATGATGACAATAGAAAATATCAAGAAAGATTATATTCTATGAAATTAGAAGATATTAAAAAAATGTATAAAGATATGGTAGATAGTCTTTAATTTTTAAAATTAAAAGGAGTTAAAATGACATTTCAAGAATTTATAGAAAATGATTTTATAAATTATCCTGTTTATGACAATACAAGAAAAATTGCAAGTTATCTTGATGGATTAAAACTAACAAGTAGAAAAGTTTTATATACTGTGTTAGATAAAAATATTAAAAAAGAAACACAAGTAGCAAGACTTGCAGCAACTGTAGCAGAACATACTAATTATATTCATGGACAAGTTTCAATTGAAGGTGTTATTGTAAATATGGCACAGGATTTTACAGGTTCAAATAATATTCCATATTTAGTTCCAGAAGGTCATTTTGGAGATAGACTTTCGCCTGAACCTGCTGCAAGTAGATATATTTATACATATATGCAACCATATTTAAGAGATATTTATAAACAAGAAGATGATGCAATACTTGAAGAACAATATTTTGAAGGTCAAAAAATAGAATATAAGCATTATATTCCAATTCTTCCAATGATTTTGATAAATGGTTCTGAAGGAGTATCTACTGGATTTGCTCAAAAAATTCTTCCTAGAAATATAAAAGATATAATTAATTATATTAAAGGTAAAAAAGTTAAATTAAAACCTTATTTCAATAGATTTAAAGGAACTATTAGAGCTTATGAAAATGGATGGGAAATTATTGGTAAATTTGAAAGAATAGGAAGAACAAAAATTGTTATTTCAGAATTACCAATAGGTTACACGTTAAAATCATACTTAAAAATTTTAAATGATTTAGAAGACAAAAAGATTATTAAATCATATAAAGATAAATCTCAAAATGGTGAATTTTTATTTGAATTAAATGTAAGTTCAGAATTCAATAAATTAGATGATGAAGAAATAATTAAAAGATTAAAACTTTCTAAAAAAATAGTTGAAAATTTTACATGTATTGATGAAAATAATAAAATTATTGAATTTAAGAATGAATATGAATTGATTGATAAATATATAGAAAAAAGATTAGAATTTTATGAAAAAAGAAAAAAATATCTTTTAAACAAATATAAAAATGAAATTGATTTTTTATTAGATAGAGCAAAATTTATTAAATATATTTTAGATGATAAATTAATAATTAATAAACAAAGCAAAGATAATATAATTAATCAATGTAAAAAATTTAATATTAAATATTATGAAGAGCATTTAAAAATGAATCTTTTATCTTTAAGCAAAGAAAAAATTGAAGAACTTAAAAAACAAATTAAATATTTGCAAAATAAATATAAAGAATTACAAAATAAAAATCTTAAAGATTTATGGATAGAAGAATTAAATAAATTAAATATTAAATAATATTAAATAAATAAAGGAGTATTATGAATGGCTATTGTATAAAGAACAAAACAAAATTTAAAGTAGAAATTAAAATCAATGGTGAAAAAATGTTTATAGAACCTGAAGAAGAAAAAAGAATTTTAGGTAATATTACTCTTGAAACTGAATTTCCAGATAAATTAGAAATCAAACATATTTCTGAATGTAAAGAAAAATCAAAACCTAAAGTTGTAAAACCTAAAGAATCAAAATCTAAAGATGTAAAATCTAAAGAATCAAAATCTAAAGATGTAAAATCTAAAGAATCAAAATCTAAAGATGTAAAATCTAAAGAATCAAAATCTGAAAAGGAAGAAAAATGAATATAAAAGATATTCTTGAATTATTTAAAGCAGATTATACTGAATCTGGGGGTATTATTACTGTAAATTCAACAACTATTACAGCGCCTCAAATGGCTATTACATTATCTTCATTATTTCCAGATAATATGTATACGATTGTTGATGCATATACTTTAGAAATTTCTCAAGGAAATTCTGGTATTACTCTTGAAAATTTAGCAAAACAATTGGATGAAAAATTTGATGCTGAAATAATTTTAGAAGATAATAAATTGACTATTAATAAAGTTGATAATGAAATAATTGAAGAATTAAAAAATTATGATTATCTTATTGAAATTTATGATGATAAAATTGAAATAAAAAAAGTTGAAGAAAAAAAAAACTAATTG
>Ga0256843_1000439_pt1 | contig 35619 bp, 32 predicted proteins | sample AlvinellametaG_FD_191572 | JGI IMG/M metagenome (GOLD analysis project Ga0256843, IMG submission 191572) | Pompeii worm associated microbial communities from hydrothermal vent at the East Pacific Rise, Pacific Ocean - Alvinella | ecosystem: Host-associated > Annelida > Integument > Unclassified ...
TTAAATTTTAAAAAATATTTTTTTTTTAAAAAAAATTTTTTTTTAAAAAAAAAAAAAAAAATAATTTTTTTTTTTTTTTTTTTTTTTGACATTATTATTATTATTATTATTATATGTTTGCTCAATTCAAGTTATCTTGTATTTGATGCCATATTCTGTACTTATTTTTATAAGTAGTAGAAAATAAATATAGGAGATTATTATGAAAAAGTCTTTTTCATTTGCATTAGTTGCAGCTGTCGTACCAGGAGCCTAACCTAAGAAAGGCAAAAAGCTTGTCCTCAGTGATACCTGATAAAGGACTAACAAGAAGAGTGTTTATAGATAATATAGACAATACCATACTTTTCCTCCTAAGAACTATCAGTATTCCACAAGAGTGGATACTGATAAACACTAAACTTAAACTTAAGTAGAAATAATATTTTATTTCTGCTTTTTTTGATTTAAAAAATATTTTTGTTATTTGACAAGTTGAATTATTTGTAAAATAGTATTTTTATATGATATACTATATTTGTGAAGAGATTAGTTTATATAATAATTTTTTAAATAATGACTACAACTAGGATAAACTCTATGAAAAAAGTTAGAGAATTATTGAGTGAAGAAGATAATATTAATAAAATAGTTAGTTACTATAATATTGTTGAATCTTTGATGCATCATTATAGAAAGGTATTAAATAAAGCTAAGCAAATGGAAGCTAAACAGCTTCTTTCTAAAATTAGAATGGTGTTAATTGAAAAAATGAGCTAATCCTTTTTCTTTCTCTTTGACTAAAGGGAAAGATGCCTGAAAGGCAGATAGGGATATTTAAATGAGTTAGTGTTAAAATAAGCCTTGACCTGATAAATCAAAAAAAATCTACTGAAATTTTTCAGTAGATTTTTTATTTTATTTTATAAATAATAACTTTTTGTTTTTCTCAATTAAATTCTTTTTCAAAGATTTTAATTTTTTCTAATCACACAAATTCTTTTTTATCATCAAGTAAAAAATCTAATTTTGGCCTATATTTAGCAAAGTCTAGAGTATCAACTATTAGATAATCTATATTATTAAATTTTGCATATTCTAATAAATTAGTTAATGAAGAAGTATATGGTGTTATGAATCTATGATTTGTTCAAGAATAATAAGTAACTACTGGAAATCTTTCTAAAATATTAAGTTGTGCTACCTCTCTCTTATTAGGAGAGACTGAGTGAGGGCTATTTTCCTTCAACCATTCTCAGGCTAATTTTTTTATTTCATATTTTTTATCTGCTGATTCATAAGTATTATAATAACTTAGTAATCATAGAGAGTATAATAAAATAATATTTAAACTTAAAAATATTTTTATAAAAGAATGCATTGAAAATTTTTCAATATCAATAGGTTTTTTTGCAAAACCTGTCCATGAAAAAGATAAATTTTTATCTATAGTTTGAATTGCATAAACTATTATTATTAAAAATAATGGTAAAAATATTATAAAATACCTATTTAATGTAAAAAATAGTGTAAAAAATATTGAAGCAATAAAGAAAAAGCTAAATAAAATTATTAAAATATCTCTTTTTTTATCTTTATATAAATTAAAAATTCAAATAAGAAAAAGTAATAAAGGGATAGTTATTATTATTAAAAATATTTTATTTTTATAAAAAAAACTTGAATCAATATTAAAATAAAGACTTCTTGCATTTCAATCAATGATATTTGGTAGATTTTTTGAATATAATTTTTTCTGATTTTCTAACCAGTTATTTATAAATCTAGATTTATCTTCTAAAATATAATCAGCAAGAGTTATATTTGTAGTTGGTTTATCATATTTCATTCCACCTGCAAAACCTGCAATTAAATGTTTATTATCAGAAGTTAATTCAGCAACAGCTTTTTCAAAACCATCATCATCCATTTCTTCTTTTCATCTCATTATAGCTTGTCTAAGATTAGAACTTCCTTTATTTGAAAGTCCCCAATCTCATGTAAAACTATGTAGGTAATAAATATATGGTGAGACAAAAATTCAGAAAAATAGAATAAATAAAAGATTAAAACCAATAAATTTAGATAAGTTTATTTTTTTTCTAAAAGTTAATATCAAAGAAATTAATCAAATTGCTCATAAGTAAATAAAAGCTTCTCCTCTAGTAAAGTACATCAATGCAATTAGAAATCAAAATGCTATTCAATCACTTGCTCTTGGTTCTTCTATAAAATTTTGTAAAGCCAGTACTATTAATAAAAATAAAGGAAGATAAATATTTTCTGATAATATTGCAATATTAAAATGTAATAATATTGGTGATAAGAAAAATAATGAAATTAATAATATTAAATATTTCTTTTTTAGATATGGTTTTGCAATATTATATAATAAAAATCCTGAAATATTAAATAAGATAATATTAATAATTTGAGCTGATAAAAAATTATCTCAAACAAAGAAATTAACAGCTGCAATTGGTATTGAATATAAGAAACCAAACCAACCAGTTCAAAATCATTGTAAAGAAAAATTGTTGAAATAATTACTCATTTGCAAATAAGCAAAACTATCTGCTACTTTTAGTACTTCATTTAATCATAAAAAGTAAATATGAATAGCTGTACCAATCAAAAAAGTTAAGAAAATTAAAATTTTGTGCATAAAATAAATTTAGTATTAATTATTTTAGATAATACTCTAAAAACAAAAAAAATAAACTAAAAATTAATTTTAGTTTATTTTTAATTAAGTTATTATTTAACTTCTTTAAGTCTAGCAGCTTTACCAGTAAGTTCTCTGATAAATTTAATAGATTTTCTTCTAACTTTAAATTGTCTAAGAATAACAATTTCTTTAATAGTAGGAGAATGGATAGCAAAGATTTTTTCAACACCAAATGCTCCAATCTTTCTTCTAACAGTAATAGTTTTTTCAAGAGCTGATTTACCAGCAGTTTTAATAACTAGACCTTTATATTTTTGAATTCTTTCTTTCCCATTTTCTTTTAGGATTTGAGAAATTTCAACTTCCATACCAGTTTTAACTTCTGGTCTACCTTCTTGTAAAAATGCTGATTGAGCAGCTTTAACAACTTTAGAATTACTCATAATTACTTTTATATTATTTTTATAAATTTCAATATTTCTTTGAAAACGAGCATATCATATGAAAAAAAAATATAAAAGCAAGTTTTTGTTTGAGATTTTTATACTTCAGTATAATAAAATTTATCATCCTCCCAATTTAATACATTTTTATTAGTATATTTTGCAATTTTAAAATATTCTTTCTCATTTTTAATAATATGTTCATAAAAATTTCTTTGCCATAACTTCTTATTGAATAGATTTGCTTTATTTTCATAAACTAATTTTATATAGGCATTTGTTGTCATTGTTTTGAACCACTGAATAATACTTGAAACTGATTTTTTATTATAAATAAATTCACCATTTGTAGGGGTGAACCTATGTGTTCATCCTGAATGTTGTAATTTATTGTCAGAGAAAATATCACCATCAGGGCAGGTGTTATGAATATCAGGGCAGACACACAGGTCTGCCCCTACATTATTATTTACAACATTTTGTGATTTTTTATTTTCAACAATTTCCAAAATTCAATGAAAATGATTTGGCATAACCACAAAATTATGCAATTTCACATTATCAAATTTATTTTCCAATTCCAACCAATATTTTTCAATCATTTTTCCAGATTCAAAAATGTTCATTTTATTATTTTTTATTTCTCAAAACAAGCATAATTTATTTTGTACTGAAATTGTTATAAAATAAAGCCCAGAACTAGAATAATCATAATTTTCTAGTCTTAGGCTTTTTCTTGGGGTTTTGTTTGGGTTGTGGTGGTACATGGAAAATTTTTATTTAAAATTAATATTTAAATTCAAAAAATCACTATAAATAAATATATATTTACCTTCAATATCAAATTCAATGTCAATTATATATTTTAAATCTTCAAATAATATAGTTTTTATAATTTCTATATTTTTTTTAGAAATTTTATTATTTTCACCTACATAATCTAAAATACTATTTTCATAAAAATTAATAATTTTTTTATAATCAATTTTCAATATTTCTCTTTCTTTTTTATAAAAATATGATGTATATGGTTGACCATAGAAAGGTTCTTTATTAAAACAAATATCCAATTCTTTAAAATTAAAAGATACATCCATTAATAACTCTTTAGAAAAATTATTACAAAAATTAATATATATGTCATACTTGTTTTTTTCTTTTTCACTTAATTTATAATCATCAATCAAAAAGTTTAATAAATCATTCTCTATAAAAGATATATCTTTTATTCATTCTTCTTTATATTTATATTTAAATAAATTTTTATAAAAATTATTTTTTGAAATAAAAAATAATTCATCTATATCATAGGTATCTAAATAAATTCATTTCTCTTTCAAAAAATCATTATGTCAAGAATTTTCTAAAAAATTATATAATTCTGAATATTTTTCATTTCCTAAATTTAGAATTGATATTCTATGATTATATTCAGTAATCAGATTAAACATTCAAAAATCTTCATCTATTAAGATAAAATTATAAAAATCATTATTATTATTACATTGTTTTTTAAATGCAATTTTTAAATCACTATAAAATTCATCTCATCACCATTTTATAATTTTATCAATATATTTATTTGTTATTTCAACAAGATTTTCTTGATTATAAATCAATCCTACAACATTAGCAAAAATTTTTCTAATCTGATTAATTCAATTTATTGAAAAAGAAATATCATATAAATTTTCTTTAAAATCATAATTAATAACTGTATTTTTTTTATTAAAAAACATAATTTTTCATTAAAAACTTAAACACCTGTAGGGGCAGACCTATGTGTCTGCCCTGATTACTATATTTACTTACCCTGATTATCTAACACATCTTAAATTATTTTCTTACATTTTAATCACTTTCCACATTTTTAAAAATTCATTCCACTTTTCAGGATGAACACACAGGTTCACCCCTACAATTTTTTTATTTCTCTTCTTTCTTACTTTTAGTCTCTCTCTCAGCTTTTCTCTTAGCATATTCTTCATCTCTTTTTTTCTTTTCTTCTTCAAATTTTTTTACTTCTTCTTCCTTTGGAATTCTTGCTAAACCAATTCTTCCTTTTGCAATGTCTACTTGGATAATTTCAAATTCTACATTTTCTCATTCTTTTACATAATCTTCTACCTTCATAGCTCTTAGTGGAGATAGTTTTGAAATATGAATCATTCCTGATTTACCTTTGAATTCTACTATTGCTCATGTTCAATCAATAATTTTTACTACTTTTCCTGTATCTTTGTATCCAACTTCTGGAACCCATAAAATTTTATTAATTTCTTCTATTACCTTTTCTCAATTTTCTTGTGTTTTTGCTGTAATTGTAGTTAATCAGTCATCTGCTATTGAAATTCTTAGTTCATAATCTTTTTCAAGCCTTTGAACATTTTCTCATCATTTACCAATTACTGTTGAAATTTTATCAACTGGAACTTGCATTGTTAAAATAAGTGGAGCATATTTACTTAAACTTTCTGCTACTTTTGGTTGAGCTTTTAGCATATCATCTAAAATTCAGTTTACTGCTGTTTCACTTTGAGCAAATGCTTCTGCAAAAACTTTCATAGAAAGTCCTTTTATTTTCATATCCATTTGTAAAGCTGTGATACCAGATTTAGTTCTTGTTACCTTTAAATCCATATCTCATAAGAAATCTTCTTGAGCTTGAATATCTGATAAAATTTTGTATTCTCAAGAATTTTCATCATAAATCATACCCATTGCAACTCCTCAAACTGGAGCTTTGATTGGTACTCAAGCATTCATTAAACTTAAAGTTGAACCACAAACTGAAGCCATTGAACTTGAACCATTACAAGTTGTAATTTCTGAAACTACTCTCATAACATAAGGAAATTCTGCTTCACTAGGAATTACTGGTAATAAAGCTCTTTCTGCTAAAGCTCAATGCCCAATTTCTCTTCTACCAACTCATCTTAGCATTCTAACTTCTCAAACAGAAAATGGTGGAAAATTATAATGATGCATATATCTTTTTGTAGATTCTTCCATCATACCATCAATTAATTGTTCATCATCTGGTCAACCTAAAGTTGCTATAGATAATGCTTGAGTCATACCTCTTTGAAATAATGCACTTCAATGAGTTCTTGGTAATAATCAAGTTTCTGATTTTATTTGCCTTACTTCATCAATCTTTCTTCAATCTAATCTTTTTTCAGATTTTAAAATATTTTCTCTCATTACTTCTTTTACTCTTTTATAAACAAGAGCTCAAACATCTGATTCTTCAATAGCTTTTTCATCTCAAATTTGACAATTTTGTCCTATACTACCTTCTTTTTCTCATACTATACAGCCTTTTGATTCTAAAAATTCTCTTGTTTCTTCATCTAATTTATCTAACTCTTCTTGAAATTCATGTTTTCCTTTATTATAAAGACATTCTAATTTTTCAAGAGTTAAAAATTCAGCAACTTCTGCATAAAGACTTTCATCTGGTTTATTAAAAGTTGGTTCAATCTTTTTAATTCAGTATGCTTTTTCATACTTAGATATATATTCATTTTGAGCTTTACAAATTTCTTTAATTATATTATGAGAATATTCCAAAGCAGAAACCATTATTTCATCACTTACTTCTTTTGCTCATGCTTCTACCATAGTAATAGCATCAGTTGTTCAAGCTGTAGTTAAAACTAAAATAGCACTTTCTTCTTGCTCTTTTGTAGGACAAAAAATATATTTTCAATCTTCTTGCAAAGCAATTTTACAAGCTGAAACAGGTCCTTCAAAAGGAGCTCCTGCCATTTGTAAAGAAAGACTTGCTCATATTATTCACCAAAAACTTAAATCAGTAATAGCATCACTTGACATTACTGAAGCAATAATTTGAGTATCATTTATTATTCCTTTTGGAAACATTGGTCTAATTGGTCTATCAATCATTCTTGATGCAAGAGTTGCTTCTTCACTTGGTCTTGCCTCTCTTTTATTAAATCTATTTCCTCAAATAGTACCAGTTGCATAAAATTTTTCTTGAAAATCTACAACTAAAGGAAAGAAATCTGCTTTTTCATTTAAACCTTTTGTTTTAATTCAAGCTGTAGTTAATAACATATTTTCACCACTAGTTATCATTACAGAACCATTAATTAAAAGAGCTAATTTCCCAGATTCAAAAGTTAAATCAACTCCTGAAATATTATATGTTTCTTTTAAAACTTCCAAATTAGGAGCTGTTTTATCACTTAATCCAATCATTTTTTTTATTATTAAATTTTAAAAACCTTATTTCTTGCCCTTTGACTAAAGTGTAAGATGCCTGTAAGGCATAAAGGGATATTTAAAGCATTATATAAATATTATTTTAAAACACAAAAAAAAGTGTTATTATAACACTTTTAAAATTATTTATTTTTATTTTGTATATTTCTTATTTCTATTATTTCTTTAATTTTTTCTAAAAGTTCAGGATGTTTAGAGGTAATTTCTTTTATAGAGAATGATAAAATAACTATTAAAACTGAATCTTTAGTTGCTTTAGCACAAGCCATTCTTTTTCATTGTTCTCAAAAAATTGCCATTTCTCATAATATATCTTCAGCCTTTATTTTTCATAAAATAGTTTTTTTTCATTCTCTATTTTGATAAACATCAATTTCACCTTCTTCTAATATGTACATAGCATTTGCTTCATCTCCTTCTCTAAATAGAACTTCTCATTCTTTTAGACTTTTTTCTTGGCAAAATATTTCAAGTTGATTTTTTTCTTCTTTACTTAGATCTTTAAAAATTTTTGAATTATCAAACATTCACATATTTAATTTGTTATTTATTAATAAAAATATTTTACTATAATTTATTTAATAATGCAAAAAAAATGAACAAAAAAAGTTATAAAATTATAATTTTATAACTTTTTAAAAATAATTATTTTAATAATCTATCAATTATTTCTTCAAATGAGCTTGTAGGATATGCACCACTTATAACTTCATATTCTCAAGTTTCATTATTAATTAATACATTTCAAGGAGTACCAGTTACTCAAAATTCTTTAGCACCAGTTTTTTGTTGATTATTTATTTTTTCAGCAAAAGTTTTATTTTCAATACATTTAGTAATTGTTTCTTTATTTGCTCATAATTTAACAGCTTCATCAATTAAGAAATCTTTGTCAGAATTTTTATTTTTAAATGAAATATGTTTTAACTCATAATAAGCATCACTTCATTTTTCTTTTCCTAAACATTCTAAAGCCTCAGCTCCAGGAAGAGCATTTTTATGAAAATCTAGAGGGAAACTTTGAAAAACTTGATTTAAATCTTTACCATATTTTTTTTCTAATTCTTCAGGAGTACCAGAATTATGTAATTTTGCACAGAAAGGACATTCTAAGTCAGAGTACTCTATCCATGTTATTTTAGCATTTTTGTCTCATTTAATATAAGAATTTGATTTAATATTTTCTAAAACTTTTTTATCTAAAATTTTGAATCATTTATCACTCATTTTAACATTTGGATCAAAAGTTCATCCAATATTTAAAGAATATTTACCATCTTTTGTAGGTAATAAATATTGTGATAATTCAGTAATAGAATTATCTGGAAAGATAGCAGTTGGTAATTTTGTAACTCAAGTTTCTTCCATTATATCTTTAGCTTTTTGTTCAGAATAATCAAGTTCTGTTATTTTAGCATTTGATAAGCTAGGAATTAATTTTAATTGAGAAATTATTGGAGTTAAATTACATTTTTCTCCACATCTTTTATCTGTAATCATTGTTACTTCAATAGCTTCTTTGTTGTTCATTTTTTCTGAAACAACTTTTGCAGAATTATTACTATTAGTAGTAGAAAAATAATATACCTCTCACATTATAGCTAATAATAATATAATAATTACAGCTAATATTCCTGTATTATTTGAACCTTTTTTATCTCACATATTTTTGTCTTTAAATAAATAATATTTTAATATTAAGGATTCACCTTAAATTATTCTTAAACTTTGGTATTTCTGACAAGGATCGAACTTGTGTCTACTCCTTAGGAGGGAGTTATTCTTCCACTGAACTACAGAAACAAAAATTTGGTTTATACTGTTTTAAACCAAAAATAAGCAGCAAGTGCTAGTAGTATAAATACAAAGGCAATTAATACTTTTTTATCAAATTTTTCATCTTTTAAATCTTTTTCAAGTTTTTTCTTCTCCTCACTTAGATTATTCATTTGTTTTGCAATATGAGTTTTTGATTCTTCTAAAAGCATTTGGCTTCTATTATGTTCAGAAACACTTATTGATTGTCTTACTTGTTCTCTTGATATACCAATTTCAACAGACATTTCTTGAATAATTTTATCTTTTTTTTCTATTTGATTTCTTAAGTCAGTATAAATATTTTCAAAAGTTTTTGTTATTTTGTCAAAGTTTTCAACATCTTTTTTAGTTGAAATATCTTTAGATGCAAATTGTTGTTTTTTTTCAGTAGTTTTTTTATCTGTATTCTCTATAATAATTGGAGTAGGTTCAGTATTAGAATGAAGGTTTTTAACATCATTATCATTTACATAAACTGATTTTCATCTTTTTTCAGATCTTATTTTTCATGATTTAATATATCTATCTACACTTCTAACTGAAATTCCCAATAAATCAGCAGCATCTTGCCTAGTTAATGTATATGATTCCATAAAGTTTTTTTTAATTTTAAAACTATACCTTTTATAAGATTTTTTTCCTAATAATCAAGTTTTTTGCTCAGAAATGCTTTGACATAAAGAAGCAGGTGTTTTATAATATATTAAGGTGATAAAAGCATAAAAAAAGTTTGACTTATTTTTAATATATATATAATGCAATAGCTTTCAAAGAAAAGCAATAAAAATAGTATGCGGCTATCGTCTAGTGGTTAGGACCTCTGGTTTTCATCCAGGTAACCGGAGTTCGATTCTCCGTAGCCGTACCATTTTTAAAATAAATTATCGCGGGGTGGAGAAGTGGTATCTCGACGGGCTCATAACCCGTAGGTCATTGGTTCAATTCCAATTCCCGCAACCAATTAAAACATACTAAAAAGTCTAAAATTTTATTTTAGATTTTTTAAATAAGCGGCTATCGTCTAGTGGTTAGGACCTCTGGTTTTCATCCAGGTAACCGGAGTTCGATTCTCCGTAGCCGTACCATTTTTGTCAGTGTAGCTCAGGGGTAGAGCACAGGATTCATATCCCTGCGGTCGGTGGTTCAAATCCACCCATTGACACCATTATATAATTTTTACAAAGCAAATAATTAATTTTGATTATTTGCTTTTTTTATATATAATTTCTTGGAAATATTTATTAATCATTTTTTTAGATGAAAGATAAAATAGTAAAATATATTACAAAATTTTTTGAAGGCTTAGAGATAGATATAATATCACTTGATATTATAGAAGAAAACTGAGATTTTTATTTTGTAAAATTAGAATCTAGTGATTCTTCTTTACTTATTTGAACACATTGAAGTACAATAGAATCTTTGCAAAGAATTCTTTCTATGTGTATTAATAATTTTTCTGATGATAAGATAAAATTAAAATTAGAAATAAATGATTATTGTAAAAGTTATGAAGATAGATTATTCGCAAGAGTTGACTCTAGCATTGTTTCACTTAGAAATAATTGATGAGAATATGATTTATGAAATTTAAGTCCTTATGATAGAAAAAGAATACATTCATATATTGCTAGAGAATATAATGATATAATTTCAAAAAGTAGATGAGAATGAGAAAATAGAAAAATATTTTTATTTTTAAAAGAAGGTTCTAAAATAAAACCAATCAGAAAGAAGCTTACCATTGATATTGATGGTGATGATATTTAATTAATTAATAGAATTTATGAAGAAAGTTTTTTTAATAATATTATTAATAATTTCATTAATTTGTTTTTATTTAATAAATGAAATAAATTATAAAAAAATAAGAGAAATAAAACTTAATACAGTTGAACATCCAGAAAATCTTCCTACAAAAGAAATGGCTGTTAATACATCAATATGATTTAGAAATTTAAAGGCAGATTTTTATTGGTTAGAAGCAATTCAATATATTTGATCAAATGCAATTAGTTCAAAATATAAAAAATATTTATATTCAATGCTTGATACTATTACTGAATTAAACCCATTTTTTGAACATCCTTATGTGATTTGAGAATTATTATTGCCTGAATATAATCAAAGATATGAAAAATTATCTAAAGAAACTCAGGAAATAAATATTAAACAATGAGTAGATATTGGTTTAAAATGAATTAAAAATTTTTGTGATGATAAAAAAGTAGAGGCAATAAAAAATGATGAAGATGCTTATGATTTTTATAAATTAAGAAATGATGAAAGATATAAAAATCCATGTAAAAGTTATAAAATTGCTTATAATTTAGCATATATTTATTTTCAATATTTAAAAGATCCTGAAACTGCTTCATTTTATTATAGATTATCTTATGCAAATGAAAATAGTTTAGAATGAGCAAAAATGATGGCTTCAATTATGAAGTGAAAATGATGAGATAGAGAAAAATCATTTTTTATGTTTTTGAATATGGCATCACAAACAGATGATAATGAAGAAGATAATGATAAAATATGTTCAGATTTTTCAAAATATTTAATAAAATATACAACAGATAAAAGGTTTGTTTTAGATTGAAATGTTATAAAACAGATAGAAGAAACAAGAAAGAAAATTTTTCCTCCTAGAAAAAATGATAAATGAGAAATACTGGATGCTATTTGATGTGAACATTACTTAAATAAGGCTGTTAGAGAATTAAATCTTATTTACATTGAAATAGCTAATAATGAATTTGAAAAAAAATATAATAAACCTGCAAAAGATGCTACTGAATTATTAGAAAAAAAGTTTATTTCATTAATTCCAGAGGATCCTCAATCTAGGGAAGATAATACAATAGAATATTTTTATAATGAGGATTTAAAACATTTTGATTATAGGTAATAAAAAAAGCTAAATTTTTAATGAACTAAATCTATAGTACTGGACAATATAAAAATCATCTTTTTTTTATTTACTACAATTTTATAGATCCAGCTCAGAATGTATTATATTTCATTTTAATATTTTAAACCTAGATAATTTTTATTTACTTCTGTAAAATGAATTGTTTGCTGTCTTTTTGCATTCAATATTGTTTCTTTAGGTGGATTTATTTTCTTAAACAAATTATCCATAAGACTAATAACATAATCAATTTCTAAACTTATTTCTTCTCAAATCTTGGTTAATCTTGCATATTTTCTAATTACTTTTTGTAAAAACTTTGTTTTAATATAATACAATACTATTTTATCAAGCCATATTTTATCATTTTTTAAAACTCCTGAAGCATAAGCTTTCATAATAATATACATTGTAGGAGCAAAAGCATGATAACCAAGAAAAACTCATTGCAGATGTCTAGCATCTGGTCTTATTGCAGAATAATATTTATATTCTACATCATTTAAAACTATTGGATCAAATTGCAAAATCAAATTTAATTTATTATGACTTGATTCATGAATAATGGCTTCTAAATTATTTACTTCAGGAGCTACAGAATCTAAAGTTAGCCCCATATAGAGATGACCAATACACTCCTTATAACTTGCTGAATTATGCATTCATCTAGCTGTTCACAGTGGTATAATCTTAGTAATAATTTGATTTAATTCATCATATATTCATTCATCTAATTTTTTTAATAAATCAAAAGATTTTTTATAAATACTAAGCCAATATTTTTTATCTTTTTCTCCCCAATTTCAAGAAATAGCTTTTTGCTGAATATGATCAGGATGTGCTTCAAAATTAGAATAAGGATTATTATCAAAATCTGTTAATCTAATATTTGTTCATTCAATTTTATCTCATTTATTCTTAATTAAATTCTCTGAATCAATTCATTCTTCTAAAAATATATTTATTTCATTTTTTAATTTTTCTAATGATTCTAAATTATTATCTAAAATAATAGATTGAATTAGTGAAGATATATCAGCATTTAATATAAAATCTCTATTTTCAATATTTAATAAATTTTCTATTTGCTTTAATCAAAATTCTACTTTAATTATCTTTAAATCTCAAATTAACTTTTTATAATATTTAGTAAAATATTTTTCTAAAAGTTTAGAATTTTTAGTTCATAAAACATAATATTTTAATTTTTGCATAATTTAAAATTAAAAATATAATCATAACTATAACTTAGTATATTCTCAAGAAATTTTTATGCAATATTTTTTCTACATTTTAATTATTCCTTTTTTATATTTTAATATAAAAATAGTAATTTCAGATTTAAAATATAAAAAAATTCCTAATAAATATTTAGGTTACTTATTATTATTAATACCTTTTTATTATATTTATTTATTTTTCTCTTACCCTGAAATTAATTATTTAATATTTATATGACAAATAATATTAACTTTTATTGTTAGTTTTATCTTATATTACTTTTGAATTTGGGCTGCTTGAGATGCTAAATATTTACTTGTATTAAGTTTATTTATTCCATATATTTGAATAATTCCATTTATTGGAAATATAGCATTTATAACATTAATTTACCTTTTATGATATTTTTTATGGTTTTATTTTTACAAAGTTGCTTTTAATAAACAATATAGAAAAAGTTTATGGTGAAATATAAAAAATGATTTAAAAGAAAGATGGAATGTACATAAAAATAATAAATGATGAAATACTTATAAAATAATATCTAAATGGCTAATTATTTTTTTACTTATTTTTGTTAGTATTAGATTAATTAGGTTTTATTTGTTAAACTCTATTATTTCTACATGACAAAATTCTAAATTTGAAATTATTAAAGAGGTAATTGAAAAATATAATATTTATCTAGTATTTTTATTTATATGAATTTTTATCTGAATTTTAATTCTTTTAAAAATAGGAATAAATAAATTAAAAACTTTTCTTACAAAAAAGTTTAAATTAAACTTAAATTTAGTTTGAAATATTTTACTTTGAATTTTAAGTATTTTCTTAATTAGCTTTATATCTTATGAATATTTACAAAATCCATATGAAATAAAAAATTATTTAGGTAAAATTTTTACAATTTATTTAATTTTATATATATTTTTTAAAATATTAAAAGCAACTTATAAAATAACTTTTTGAATAGCTGAATATCAGTATATAAATATTAATGATTTAAAAGAAGGTGATATTGTAGATAAAGAGTACTTGGTGAAAATGTTTGGAGAGCAATTAGTTTTATGATTTGCTGAATCTAAAAAAGAAAAAAAACAAAGAAAAAAATATTTATTTTTTCCCTCACCTAAAAATTATTTTTCAAATATAGATAATCCTATTGATAATGAAACTTTAAAAACTATTAAAAAATCTTATTTTATAGCTAATAAATATCATAAAAAATATACTAATAACTTTGAGGAAAATAATACTATAAAAATATTAAATACTTTTTCTTTTGCTCCCTATATTTTAATATGATTTATTTTAACATTTCTATTTCAAGATAAAATATTTAAGTATATTATAAACTTTTGAACTGAAATATTTAAAAGTTTTATTCAAAAATAAAATCTGAGTTAAAATTCAGATTTTATTTTTTCTATTATTTTTTCTTTTTCTTCTCTACTTATTTTTTGAGGAATTAAATTTACATAATTATAATAAGCTTTCTTTTCATAAAGTCCTGCACAAATTCATTTTAAATCACATTTTTTACATTCTTCTCATCTTTCATGTTCCCACTCTTCTTCTCTAAAACTATCTCTAAAATCAAGAAAATGAACTATTCTCTCCTCATCTTTTACTATTTTTCTTGTTTCAGTTGAAGCAAATTCAAATCCTCTCATATAGCATAGAGGTAATCTTTCTACTCTAAAGGTCCTTCAAGATTTCTCCAAAAAATCTAATCACTTTAAAAGACTTTTTGAAGCTATACCAAAATCAGGTAAAGTTGAAAGAGCAATATCAGTTTGTCTCATCATTTGTGGATCAAGATTATTCCAAACAAAATGTCTAATTTGAGGAAAATATTTTACAACAAATTTCACTGTTTTATCAAGATGCTCTTGATTATATTTATTTATTACACAATTTAATTGTACATCTATTCACTCCTTCAATGTATTTTGTATAGCTTTTAATATTTTTTTATAACTTCAAGGAGTATCTGTTAAAAAATCATGAATTTTTTCAATATATGAATATAAAGAAAAATGAATTAATCTAAGTCAAGAATCTTTTAATTCTTTTACATACTCTAAATTAGCACATTGCATTCAATTAGAAATTATTCTACAATCTATTCATTTTTTATTTGCATAAGCTATCCACTTAGACAAATCTGGTGATAAAGTAGGTTCTCAACCAGTAAAAATAATTCCATGATATTTTCTTTTTATAAAATCATCTATAAGCTCTATTCCCCTTTGATATTTAATATTCTTTCAATTACTAGGATTAGAACAAAAATGACACTGATTGTTACAATATCTATTTACTTGAATGTATCATATATTTGCCATAAATTATTTTTCAATTGGTTTTAAAATACTAAATCCATAACTTCTAATAAAGTTTATTCCAATTCACTCACATTTATCATTATATTTACATTTACTACATCTTAAAGACTTTTTCTTATATAAATTTTTAATATACTTTCTTGTATAATCTTCTATTTCATACTTAGGTTTTAAATCATTATAAGTTTGATAAATTCATTCTCATCATAAACATTTTGGAATATTTATTAGTTTATATCTATTTTGCTTTTTATCTTTCAAAAAATTTATAAAATCACTAGATTTTTCTCAATATTTTTCATAAATTTCACTTGGAAAATCTTCTCCCTGCAAAACAAAAAACTTATTATCCCTCTCTCCTCTAAGGAGAGGGGCTAGGGGTGAGGTAAAATTATTTAAAAATCAGTGGCAATAATCTTTTATAAAACAATAATCACAAGCTTCTCAAAAACAGTCTGGTTTTTTTTGTCATTTAGTTTTAATAAAAGGCTCAAACATAGTTCTTGATTCCCACATCACTTCAGATTTTATTTTTCTTGGATCTTGAATTAAATCTTCATATCACTCAAATGCTTCAGCTGGAAATCTATTTGTCCACATATACATTCAAGGAACTCTTGATAATTTCCAAGTTTCTTTTAATTGTTTTTCATAATCTCAAATATTATAAAAAAGTTTTTCTTTATATTCTTTAAAACCTCTACCAAAAGGAATTATTTGCAAGATATCATACTCATAGACTCAAAGTTTCATAAAAAATTTAATAATATCTGGCAAAAAAGATACATTCACTTTATTTACAACAATATCAATATTTATTATTACTTCAGGATAATATTTTTTTATATAAATAAGTCATTTTAAAGATTTTTTAAAAGCTCAAGGAGTAGCAACTAAATAATCATGTAATTTTGCATTATGCCCATGAAAAGAAAAAGTTACTTCTTCAAGTCCTGCATCAAATACCTTTTTACAAAACTGCAGGCTAGCAAACATATTTCCATTTGTAACAGTCTGAACTCTTACATATCAAATTTCTTTAGCATAACTAATATATTCTGGAAATTTAGGATTAATTGAAGCTTCTCCACCTGAGATAATTACTCTATTATCATAACCTAGTTTAAATCAATCTTTTATTTGTTTTTTTACAATATCTTCTGGCACAAAAGTCCCATTTTGAGCATCTGAATCAAGACAAAAAACACACTTGTTATTACAAGCAGATGAAATTCTTACCCAAATCCTATTTTGTTTTTGAGTTTTTTCTTTTGATACTAATTTGTTTTTGTCTATCATTTTTTATTATTTAAATATACTGAAAAATAATCCATTATTTTTTGTAATTCTTTCTGTCCACTTACTCTATTATAAATATCTTCTTCCAATTTTCTAATTATTTCTTTTTGTTTTTTGAAATCATTCTTTTCTAATTTTTTTAATTCAAAGTTATTAATATTACTTACAAATAAATCTTTCTTTATTTTTTCTCCTGAAAAAGTAGAAACTATATCAGAATAGTAAATTTTTCAGTCTATATCTATAAAAATAGTATTGTTAGCTAATTTTAATTCTTCTCAAAGATTTTCTTGAAATCAATACAATTTTAAATTATTACCTTCTAATAATAAATCTAAAATTTCTTTCATTATCTTAGATAATTCTTGCAGGTTTTGCTTATTCCAAGATTTTGTTAAATAAATAGGCAAAATATTAAATCATCTAAATCATAGATTATATAATCTATAAAATTGATCTAAAGCTTGCTTTTCATTTCAAGGAGAAATTACTAAATTAAAATAAACTTTATTTTCTAAATTATATTTTTTAATAAAATTACTAATTTTTTCATAATCAAACTTATTCTCTGAATCAATAGAAAAAAATATTATTTTAAAATATTTCTTAAAATATTCTCAAATCTCATCTTTTAATAGACTTGTATTTGTAACTATTTCATAATTATTACAAATATAAATTTTAGAATTATCAATTATATATTTTATATTTTCCCAAGCTAATAAAGGTTCTCAACCAAAAAATTTAAATCTTTCAATATAATTTTTATTATTTTTTATAAAAACTAAAAGCTCTTCTAAGGCTTTCTTAGAAAAGTTTTTTTTATCTTTTATAACATCACAATAAGAACAATTGTAATTACAGGATGTTGTTATATGAGTAATTAGGTTGAATTTCATTTTAATAAAATCTATCATAAATAAAATCATCAAATTCTCTATCTGAAAAAGTTTTAGGTATTATTTTTTCTTCATTTTTTAAAATAAAATTAGATAAATTTTTGTACACTTCTAAATCTTTATGATTTTCATCAAACTCAAAAAGAGTCATATTTTTCTTTTCTGCTTCTAAAATTCATTCTGATCTAGGAATTACTCAAACAATTTCAGTTCATATTTTTTTAGAAAATTCTTCTACAACTTTTTTATCACTTTTATTACTTCTCAAATTTAAAATAATTCCAGATAATCAAATTCCATTTCTACTATAATTAACTATAGCTTTAGAAATATTATTAGCTGCATACATACTCATTATTTCCTCAGACATAACAATATATACTTGATCAGCAAATCACATTTTCAAAGGTGATGCAAAACCTCCACAAACAACATCTCATAATACATCAAAGATAACTACATCATAATTAGATTCATCTAATAATTCAATTTCCTCAAAGATTTCAAACATCATAGATATTCATCTTCAAGCACATCAAAGTCATGCAATTGGTCCTCAAGCTTCAATACAATCAATTCAAAATCTTCATTTATGTACTATCATATCTTTTGTAAAATCAAAAACATCTATATTTTTTGATAATTCTATAACTGTTGGAATATCCCTTACTCAATTTAAAATTCTTTTACAAGAATCATGTTTTGGATCACATCAAACTTGTAATACTTTTAATCATTTTTTAGCAAAAGCTACAGATAAATGAGTAGCTGTAGTTGATTTTCAAATTCATCACTTTCAATATATTACTATTTTTTTCATTAAATTCACTTAATTAAATCATAAATTAATTTCCTGTTTTTTTCTAAAAATATCTCAATAATTTTTAATAGTTTAATATTATTTCATAAATTTAGAACCTTTATTCAAATATTACTTATTTTCTTATCATAATAATTATTTTTATCTAAAACTTCTATAATTATCTCAAAATCTTTATATTTTAATTTTATTCATTTATCTCAAATATCATAGTTATAATTAAATCAAAGTTTTTTTATTCATAATAATTTTAAAATAGTCTCTCATCTAATATTATTATTTTTAGCTTTATTTATATTATTTTCAAAAGATTCTTCATAAAACCTTTTTTCAAATTTATATTCTAAATACTTTTTTTCTTTACTAATCAAATAATTTCAAATTACTAAATAATCTAAATCTGTTGCTAAAAACATTTTTATAGCATCAATTGGTTTTTCAACTATTGGTTCATCATGCTGATTAAAAGAAGTATTTATTAAAACTGATTCTCAAGTTTTTTTCTTAAACTCTTTTAGTAAATTATAAACTTTAAAATTTTGTTTTTCATTTACTGTTTGATACCTTGCAGTTCAATCTATATGTACTACTGATGGTATTTTATCTTTTTTTTCTGCATAAACTTCAGCTACTAAAGTCATATAAGGACTAGTATAATTTGTCTTTAAATAATTTTTAAAGTCATCTGCTAACATAATTGGAGCAAGAGGTCTATATTTTTCTCTTCATTTTATATTATTTACTCTATCCTTCATTTCTTTTTTTATAGGAGAAGCTAATATACTTTTAAATCACAATGCTCTTGGACCAAATTCACTTCTTCACTGAAACCATCAAATTATTTTATCTTTTGCTAAAATTTTAGCTATTTCTTCATAAAAATTACTATCTAATTTTTTAAAACTTATTTTATCATTAAAGTTATCTAATTCTTTTTCTACTTCTTCATTAAAATATTCAAATCATAATCATGGAGAAACTAGTCTAATTCTATCTTCATTTCATAAAATATTATGATATAAATAATATAATCAACCTAATGATAATCAAGCATCATTACAAGCTGGCTGAACAAAAATATTTTCAAATTCTGTTTCTTTTAATATTCTATTATTTGCAATAATATTTAATCATACTCATCAAGCTATACATATATTTTTACATCATGTTAACTTATAAGCTTTTCTTGCTAAAAATAATACAGCTTCTTCAATTTCAGTTTGAACTTTATCTGCAATATCTGAATAAATACTATTTTCTATATCTTTAACTTCTCCTTTTCAATCTACATTATAAGCCTTTCTAAATCAATTTATTATATCCTCTCTAAAATCATCTAATCAATTATAAGAATTTCTTGATAAAATTTTTTTTGATAATAAAGCTCCTCATGAAGAATAATCAAATATTTCTATATTTTTTAAACTATTTTTTCAATATCAAGATAATCACATTAAAGTTCATTCTCAAATTCAACAAATACTTGAATGATTTTCATAAACTGCACCAATACCTGCCTGAGCCCTTGTAGGAGAAAATTCATCTGCATATAAAAATTTTACTTCATTTCATTTTGCATACCAAATTGAATGCATAGAATTAATTCATCATAAATCCTCATCATATCAATCATGATCCATACATAAAATTACAGCTTCATTAAATTGTGATGGAAAATATGTACTATAGGCATGAAATGTGTGATGATTATTTTTTTTATAAGAAACTACCTTGTTTTCATATCATCTTACAGAAATATCAAAAGGAAAATCTACTAAATAAATGTTATCTAATAAATCAAAATCTACATTTTGTTTTCTTAAAATATCATTAATTAAATCATCTAAATAATTTCTAAAACCTAAAACAAAATCTTTATTTTTTGTATTATTATCTATTTTTCAATTAAACATTTCTCTTTGAAGTTCTGGAAGAATTTTAGCTAAATTTCATTTTGGAAATTCTTTTATTCTAGTTAACCTTTCTAATCCAATAGCAAAAATTTGTCATTTATACAACAATGATAAACTCCAGTTATGATTAGCAAGAATAGCATTAAATCAAATATATAAATTATTTTTCATTATTTTATTTTATTTTTTCATAATTTATTATAAATCCTTTCTATAAAATTTAATACTCATTTAAATCATAAAAAAGCTCTATCAGTTAAAAAGTGAGTATTATAAGAAGGAAAAGAAAACTCTACTTTATTGATATTATCTAAATTAAATTCAGAATTTCAAATAATAAAATCAACTTTTTCTTTATCTATTTCATCATAAAAAATTTTATCTCAACTATATGAAAAATTTTTTATTAAATTCATTCATAAGTAATCTGCAAAATCCTTTATTCAAGATTCTAAATTTGGATCTCAAGCATAAATAAAATTTTTATTTAAAAATACTCTATCATCTAATAAATCTATTTTATTTTTTATGTTTTTATATTCATTTTGTATAACTTTTTCAATTAACTTTTCATCAATATTTAATTTTTCTCAAATTTGTTTTATAAAATTTATAGTATTTTTTAATCAAAAAGGAATTTCTAGCTCTAAAGTATCTACTCATAATCTCTTTTTTAAAATTTTTCAAGCATATTTTCAATAAGGTAAAACTATTAATAATTTTGAATTTTCTACTTGTTTTAATTCTTCAAATTTTCATCAATTAAGCCAAATAGAATTAATTTCTACTCAAATTAAAGTCATTAACCTTTTTAACTCCTCAATATTTCAAAAATTATCACCTTCATTCCTATCAAATAAATATCAAATAATTGAAATTCATTTATTTTGTTTTTGTATATTTTCTTGCAAATCTAGTTTTTTAGCAATTTCTCTTAAAAATAAACTATATCAATCTATCCAAAATTTATCAGTATAACTTGGAACTATTAAATAATCTTTTTTTAAATCTTTTATTATAGAATCATATTGTATACCAAGTAAACTAGTCACTGGCATATTTGTTATTACTCAAAGCTTAAAATTATCATTTTTTTCAATAAATCATAATTTTCTTTTTATTTTATCTTCATAACCTAATACCATTTTATTTGGCATAACTCCTGAAAAATATAATCTTGTATCTATACTTGGAGCCTTCAAAGTAGAATATAAATCATGAGTTTTGTAAATCATATCAACTCTAAAAAAATTACAATCAGGACCATCTACAAATAATGCTATATCTTTTATAGCATTAACTCCCATAAAAACTCAAACTAGATATGGACTAGCAAAATAATTAGAATATTTTTTTGTTAAATTAGTCATTATAAATATTTTTTAAATAATCAACTCTCTCACATTTTTTTATCAACTTTTTAAAAGTTCTAAAAAATCAATTTATTCAATATTCTAAATCTCAAATAGAAAATATTTCTTTATTTTTATCTAAAATTCTTTTATCTCTATTTATTTCAGAGTAATATAACTGAATACTTTCTTTTTCTATGAAATTTTCTAAATCTCAAAAATTATTTGAAATAACAGAATTACTATACTTTTCTTTTAATTTATTAAAATTTTCTAAGTTATTTTTAAAATTATAAACAAAAAAATTAATTTTAAATCACATATCTTCAAGCATTTGTAAAATATCAACTCATCTAAAACTATCATTTAAAAATTGTTCTATATGATAATCAAATATTATAAATCAAACTTCATATTTTTTAGCTTTTTTGAATAAATTTTTATTTTTCTTTTTTAAATCCTCTAAAATATTTTTTAATTTTTCTATTTCAGTATTTTTTCAATATTTTTCTAATATGTTTTTATATAACAAAAAATTATTTTCTAAACTATAAGGAACTTTTATTTCAAAATTTTCTATAGGATATAACTTAAAAATTTCTTGAGTTTTTATTTCTTTTCATCTAAAAAATACTGCAAATTTATATTTTAAAATATTTTCTAAATCTTTTTTATTAATATTTGGCAATAATACATTCCCAACTTTTATTTCAAAATTTTCTTCTAAAAATTTTATTAATTCAAAAGTATTTTTATTTTTATTTAATCAAAAAAATACAATTTCATTTATTTTTTCTGTATCCTTGTTTAAATTTAAATCTTTCAAAAAATTTATAACTGCCCTATATCAACTATCTACATTCTGATCTGTATAAATAGTTTTTTTTAAAGGTATATTATTATATTTTAAAACTGATTTAATATCATCTCCCATTATAACTGAAATACAAGTTTTATTTATTGAAATTAGTTCATGTTCATCAATTAATTCTTTATTTGAAAGTATTTCATTTATTTTTTTATTTCATCAAATAGAAATTGATTCATAATCTGTAATATTTGTGACTAAACTAGTATATTTCTTGTCATTTTTTACATCTTTAAAATATTTTTCATCTAAAACTCCATTTCTAAAATCAGGAAAACTAGTAAAACTTTCAACTGGTCAACTACATTTAGAACACTCAAAATCACTATGATAAATAGATAACTCTGATTTTTCTTCAAAATTAAAATCCATTTCTGATCTTCTTCTAAATGTATAATCATCTAAAAAAGTAAAATTTAATATTTCCTTTACTTTTTCAAAGTTTAATTCTTCCTTATCAAAAATATTTATAAAATCACTTTCATCTCAAATATTATTACTATTTTTTTGCAATTCTTTTAAAAATTTTTTAAAATATTCTTCATATTTCTTTATTAAAATTAACATTTTTTTTATTTCTCCAAAATCTTCTCAAGAATAATTATTTATTAATAATTTATTAGCCTTCAATGATATTCTTAAAAATATGAAATTATTATTACAAATAATACTAATAAAAATTTCATTATATAAATATACATATTTAAAACTACAAGTATTAAAATTAACTTGTAGTATTTTTTCTAGAAATTTATATAATTTATCTAGCATTAAAAGTTTTTTCAAAAATTAAATTTATAAATTTATTTATATCCATATTTTTACTTGAATAATTTAAACAATTTTTTGAGTATTCTTCTAAAATTTCTTTATTATTATAAAAATATTCTACTTTTTCAAACAAATCTTTTTTATCTCAATTTTTATATGTAATTCAAAGTTTATTTTTTAAAACTGTTTTTACTATTTCTCAATCATTATAAGGAATAATTACAGGTTTTCAACAACAAATAGATGTTGCTATCATTTTACTTCTATCATCATCATTATATTTTTCTAAATGACAAGCTATAAAAAATTTTGATAATTTAAATGCTCAAAAAAATCAATAATAACTTTGAATTCCCCTATACATATCTAAAAATCATTCAATATTTTGCTTTTCATCACTTATCATAACTCATTTATATTTTCATTTTAATCAATTTAATATTGAAAAATCTCTTGCCCAATCCATTCATCAAGATAAAACACATTCATTTATATCTAATATTATTGAATAATTATTTAATAATTCTATATCTTGTGCATTAAATATTTTATAAATATTTGTATTATCATAATTTATAAATTCATCAGTACTATATCAAATTGATTTACTTTTATAACTAGAAAAAATATTTTTATATCTATTACAATCTATTTTAGTATCAGTTACACTAGATAAAATAATCATATTTAAATTTTTATACTTTCATTTATAATCATATTGAAAAGAAAATATTTCAGTATTCTCTCTAACTATATTATCAATAAAATTATCATCAAAATCTTTATTATATAAAAATTTAATATTGGGATTATTTATTTTTAATTCATTAAAAAATCAATCTTGATTTAATTTCTGTCACCAATATCATGTTCAAAATTTATATAATACTGTTAAATCAATATTATTAAAATTACAAAATGAAATAAAACTTTTTTCAATTATTTCTTCTAATCCACCTCACTTTAAAATAAATAATATTTTTTTATTTATATTAATTTTTTTAAAAATATTTTTAAAAAATCACTTATTCTGTTTTACAAATAAATTATATATAATATTTTCATATTTTAATATTAATTTAATAATTAATCATATTTTTTTATTCTCAAAATAGTTTTTTTCATTATTAATATATTTATAAACTTTATTTATGTCACTAAATTTTCTAAAATAAAAAAATAATTTATTACTTTTTCTTAATTGACATCATCTATCTATAGTTGAAACTTCTAAAATATATCCTCAACAAAAAATAACTATTTTATTAAACAAATTATCTATTGTATAAAAATAAACTCAAGAATTAATAAAAAGTTTATCTAAAAATGTTTTTAAATTATTTTGCATTAATACTATTATTTAAAAAATTATTAATTCTTTCTTTTACATATTCTTCTCATACAAAACTTATCCAATTTTTATAAAAACCTAAACAATAATTATTATATTTACACTCTTTACATTCTTTAAATTTTATCTTTTCTTTCCATAAATTTTTATAACTTTCTAAATTTCATTTATTAATAGATCAACTATCTCTATCAATTTCTAACTTTTTCAATCTATTATATTCTAAATTATATTCTGGATAATTTAAAATACACAAAGGAGGTGCTGTGAAATGAAAATCTGGAAAGATTTTATTATTTTCACAAAAATCTACAATTTTTTTTATTTCTTTATTCTCTATATTATCATATTTCAATAGAATTTTTTCTTTATTCTTTTCTGCATATCAATTAGGTTGAACTAATCAAAAAGATATTATCTTATTGAATCTTTTTGAATGAATTTTTTCTGGCATAATTGAAAAAAAATCAATCTCTAATAATTTTACAATAAAATCATATACATAAAAAAGATTTATTTTTGTAATAACAATATTTAAAGTTATGTCTATTTTACTCTTTAAATTATTTTCTTTAGAATATTTAACCCAAGAATAAAAATCATTTATATTATAATAAACTCATAATTTCTTATTTATCAAATCATTATTTGAGTGGTGGGCCATAAAAATATTATTTAATCATGAATTTATTAATTTATCAGTATATTTATGATCTTTAAAAAAAGTAGTTCAATTTGTTTGTAATTCTATAATTCATACTCAAATATTTTTTGCTAATCTGATATAATTTAATAAATGTTTATTAATAGTAGGTTCTCCTCAAGAAAATGACAAATTCAATAATTTCAACTCTTGTTTTGTGTATTTTTTAGTTAAATTTAATATTTTATATATTACTTCTTTATATGAAATATCATTTTCACCAAAATTATTAACTTTTGACACATTACAAAAACTGCACTTCCAATTGCATTTATAAGTAATTCTAATAATTTCATTTATATATATTTCTGAATTATTTTCACTCATAATATTTTTTATATTTTACATAATACTTATTTAAAACTTCTTCAATTTCATTTTTTAAGATTATTTTTTTAATATTTAATGATAAATCTGTTTCTTTTATATAAATATTATAATTTATATCTTTATTTAATATTCAGATTATATCTAAATATAATCATTTAATGTTCAATAGATAATAATTTAATATATATTCAAAATCTGATATATTTTTTCAATTATATATAAATACTAATATTGGCTGTATAATTAAATATGATGATACTATACTTGAATAATCTAAAATAAAATATTCACTATCATTTAACTTTAAAAAATTTGTCACATTAGTATCTGTTTGAATTAATCAAATATAATAATTATCTTTTTTAATGTTTACAACATTAAAATTAATTAAAGAATTTAATAAATGATCTGATACCTTATTAGCTACTCATAAATTTTCTATATAATCATACAAGAAAAAATTAAAATTAAAATCATTAATATTAATAATAATTTTATCAACTTTTCTTAATCATCTATTAAATTTTTTTTTATTTAAAATTTTAATATTATTATTAATAATATTAAAATTTTTATAAAAACTTTTACCAAAAATATCTTGATTTAAAATTATTATTTTCTTATTTCAATTATTATCTATAAAATATGCAATAAATTTAATAGAAAAATTTATATAATCTATAAAAAATAATTCTACTTCTATTTCTCATAATTTTCTTTCTATTTCAAATATAATTCTTTTTTTGTCAATATTACAAAGAAAATTATATTTAGTGTATTCTGTTTTATTAAGAAATAAATATTTTATAGAATTTATTCATTTTTTTTCAATATTTAATATAAAATAATAAAGTAATTTTATTGTTTTATTATTAAATCACAAATTATTCTCTCATAAATATCATATCCTACAATACTTACTTTTATATAAATAACCTTTATTGTTTAAATATCATCATTCCTTATTAATAGTAGATATAAAAATCTTTAAATCATTAGAAAAAGTTAATATTATATTATACTTTTTTTCTAAATTAATTAATTTTATATTATCATCTAATAACTGAAAATATTTTTTTAATACTGTGAAAATATCTGTTTCCATTTTTTAATTACTTAATTGCTTTAATTTCTGAATATCAAAATATATTTTTATAATATCTAGAAGGTCACCAACATAAATTATTATATTTACAATCTAAGCACTCTTCTTCATGTTGTCTTTCTCTTGGTGAAAAATTATAATCTGATAAATCTCATCTATCAATTTTAATTTTATTTTGATATATATTAATTCTTGTTTGATAGTCATAATCATCTGTAAATTTTATATACTCATAAATTCTATCAATTGGAAAAATACAGAATGGAAAATCTGGTAATTTTAATCTTATTTTATATTTTTTACAATATTCTATTATTGGTAATATTTTAATTATACATTCTGAATATTTTGGAGCAATATTATCCAATATATGTTTCTTTCAATAATAATCTAAATCTATGTCTGGATATGTTATTGCAATTTCTTTAACTCAATTTTTATTAGATAATTTTACCATATTAAATAATTCATCTAAATTATCTTTAACAATTACAATATTAACTTTTAACATTTTTCAACTCCAATATTTTTTAATATTTATAAATACTTCCTTCCAGTTAACATTTACTTTTGTTCTAGATATTAATTGCTGTTTTTCTATATCAATTGCTTCCATTGATAAAATTAACTCATCAATATATGGTAAAAATTTTTCTGATTGTTTATTAATATGTAATGTTGTACAATTAGTTGTAACTAAAATTGTAAATCACATTTTTTTTCATAATTTTAAAGCATCATAAAAAACTCATTGGATAAATGGCTCTCATCATAAATAACTTACATGATTATATCATTTTTTTTTATATTTTATTAAAAGTTTTAATATTTCAAATTTAGTAACTTTTTTATCCCACATAATTTCCATATTAGGAAATTCTTTGCAATAATTACATTTCTGATTACATGTCCATCATACATAAATTTCTAATCTTTTATATTCCATTTATCACAAAAATTATTTAATATTAAATCAACATACATAACTGATTTTAAGATATTATTAGAATACTCTTTCCTCAAAATATTTTCAATTTTATTCACATAATTTTTAATAAATTTCTTATTTTTAAAGTTATATATTAATCACTTTTCAATATCTCAAATAATTAATTCTTTTTTATATTTTTCAAAAACTCAAGATAAAATTAAATTTGTTCAGTAAATATTTCAAGTAGTATCTATTACTAATCATAAATTAAAGAAAGAGGTTTCAGAATAATTTTCTATATTTATTAATTCAAAATTATTTCAATTCTTATAAAAATTGAATATTTTATCAAATCAATATTTTAAATTTTTTAATCAATCTTTTGACCATTCTCTATAATATTCTGGTAAAAAATTATATTTTCTAACTCATAAATTATATATAAATTTAAAATTTTTAAAAAAATCTTTAGAATTTTTAGATGTTATTACTTGGTTTATCCTAATAATTTTAGAATATTTTTTAGTATTTTCAATTATATTTCTAGATAAATTTTTTCAGTTTTTTAATATTCTATTTTCACTATTAGCTTTATTATTTCCATCTATACTAAAAGTTAGATTAATATTATTTTTTTTACAAAATTTTATAAAATCTTTATCAATTAAACTAGAATTTGTAGTTATAAAATATTTTGGATTAAATTTTTTAGGAAAATTTTCTATAATATATTCTATTTCTTTTTTCTTTAATAAAGGTTCTCAACCAAAAAATTTTATTTTCTTTATATTAAAATTATTTTTTTCTAAAAATTCTAAAGATTTTTTTAAAATATCTTCAGATATATCTTCTTTTCTTTTCTTTATATCACAATAATTACATCTAAAATTACAATCATATGTTAAAATATATATTAATTCCATTTATATTTTATAATAATTTAAATATTCTTTAAATACTCAAGTACAAGGTTTTATTTTCCATTTACAACTATCACATTTCTCTACAAAAGTTCTTTCTCTAGAATTATCTGGTGAATAAATATCTTGTAGAATAATTTTTCATTCTTTATTTGTAAATCTTTCAATTGTATGTCTTTTTTCCCAATGTTCATCATTAGAATAATGATAATACTTTTCTTCTAAAATACAAGTTGGTAATCCAAAGAATCTAAGTATTAAATTATTTTGATTACAATATTGAACAATCTCTGTAATATATCTTTTGAAATCTAGTAAATCAAAAACTAAATCTCAAAAATTCCTTTCAGCTTCTCATTCTGGTGCTATATTTGAGATTAAAACTTGTTTTACTATTGGATAAGTTTGTTTTATAAATTTCAAAATTTTTAATACTTCTTTATAATTATATTTATTTATTACAATATTAGAAAAATAAAAAGTGTTTTTATTTTTATATTTATCAATATTTTTTGAAATATAATTTTTATAAATTTCAAAATGTTCTTTAGAATTAGTTTGCTCTTTACAAGTTTTTTCATCATACCAATGAATAGATAAAGATAATTCATCAATATATTTTATAACCTCCTTAGCAAATTTTTTTCAAGCAAACATTGTTCAATTTGTTCAAACATAAATTTTATATCAAAGTTTTTTACTAAATTTTAACAAATCTAAAAATCATGGAATTAAAGTAGGTTCTCAACCTGTAAAATTCACATGATTAAATCATTTTTTTCTTCTATCAAGTAAAATTGTTTTTATCTGAAAAAGAGTTAATGGATTATTTTTATATTTTTCTAATCTTTCAGCTTCACTACAAAAAATACACTTATGATTACAAATATATGAAATATGAAATTCTAATCTTTTCATTATTTTTTATAAACTAATTTTGTAAAATAATCTCAAACTTTTTTATTTATAAAAAAAGTTCTTCAATAATATTGTTTTAATGTTTCTTGTTCTATATTTTTTAAGTCATTTTTCAAAAAATATCATACTAAATCATTCTTTTTTATATTTCATATAGTCTCAAATATTATATTTTTATCCATAGTAAATAAAAAATCTCTAGTAGCATAAATATCTCATTTAATATCAATAGTTGGTCATATAGGTGGAATTTTTATATCTCTATATTCATTATTATAATTCACTATATACTTAGTTAAATTATTTTTTTCTAACAATTTTAATGTTTTTCAAATATTGATTAAATATTTTCTTATATTTTTTTTAATATTAATATCATTTTTTATATATTTCAAAGTTAAATCTACTGGCATTATAAAAACTGGTATTTTAAACTCTTTAATCAAATAAACGATATTATTAAAAATATCATTATTAAAAAATGACATTACCATTCATAATTCCAGATTTAGATCATTTTTAATCAATAAATGGATATTTTCTATTAATTTATCATAATAATCAACAAAACCTTTTTTATAATTTCTTTGCTTTAATTGTGTTTTTTTATCTCAATCTATACTTATATTTATGACTAAGTTAACAAATGAAATACTATTAATATTTATTAATAATTCAATATATTTTTTATCTAATAAAGTTCAATTAGATACAATTTTTAATGTAATTAAAATATTATTTTTTATTAATTTATTTTTGTTTTCTGATAATATTTTATAAATATATTTAATTCATTCTCTATTTAATAGAGGTTCTCATCAAAATAAAGTAATATACAATTTATGGTTACTATAAGTAAATATTTTATCAAAAAATATATCTAAAATATTATTTTCTATATTTCATTTAAAATGATCTAAAGGGCAATATTCACAAGAAAGATTACAATCTCTTGTCATAATTAATGTAAAATCTTCAAAAGGAAACTTTTTCATAAACAAATTATAAATATACTAAAAACCTTTCTAATTCTCTATATCACTTAAATGAGTTTCTTCAATGTAAATATCTATAATTATCAAAAATAATACTTTCTCACTTTTTTATATCTAGAAAAAATTTATTTGAATTTAAAACATTATATAAAAAAGAATTAATTTTTTTATTTTCTTCTTTATTTTTTCAAATAAATTTTATAAATTTTGAATTTCATTTTTTATCAACTCAATATAATGTATAATTTAAACATAAACTTCAATCTAAAGGATGTTTTATAAATAATGACTCTATTATTTTATTATTAAACAGAAAAAATTCATATTTTAGTTCAAAATATTCTTTAGAAAATTCTTTTATGATTTTTTTTATATCTACAAAAAAAATTTCACCTCACTCAATAGCATTAATATTACATTTTAAAAATAAATATAAAGGATTAATATTATCTTCTCATAATCAATCATTATGAAGTTCTAATATATCATTTCAAAAATATGGATTATCTAATCTAACTTTATCTTTATCATAAAATATTTTTCAAGTTTCTATTATTTTATTACATCCTGTTATATTCTTTAATACTATTTTAATATAATTAATATCATTCTTAAAATTATAATTGAATTTTATTAATCACCTTTTTCCTAATATTTTTATTATCTTATTCATATTAATATAGTTTAAATTTATTTTAATAAAAAAAATATATATTTATTCTTCATTTAATTTTTAAATAATAGTCAAAATTATATTATATTTTATTTTTAAATAAATCTTTAAAATTATTCTCTAAAAAAATTTTAGTAGGATACCTTCAATGCAACATAAGTAAAATTTTAATTTTTCTTTTATTTAGTTCTGTATTAAATTCATAATTATTATATTGATATATTCATTTTCTTATAAAATAAGGATTAAATGTTACCTCATCAAAATATTTTAAATACTTTATATAAGAAATAAAATCTTCATAAGATTCTGAAGGATATAAAACAATAAAATGAGTTTTTACTATTATTCATAATTGTCTAATTTTCATAATATAATCCATAATTAGTTCTATATTATAAAATCTTTTCATTTCTTTTAAAATACTTGGTTTTATGGATTGTAAAGGAATTAATAATTCTTTAATATTATTATTTACTGTTAATAATTTTAAAAAATCTCTACCATATTTAATAAAAAAAGATGGATGAATAAAAGAAATATTTAAAATATAATTTCATTTTATTTTAAATATTTCTTTTAATAATAAGATAAAATTTACTCATTGATCAACTCAATAACTTGATGGATCATCTGAAGATAAAAGAATATATTTTTTTCAATTATTTAAAGCATATCTAAATTCTTTAATAATGGATTCAATACTTTTACTCTTTGGATTTCATATAATTTGTTTAAAAAAACAATACGAACAATTATGCAAGCATCATCTTGAAATATTAATAATAAAGGTTCAATCTAAATTATTCTTTAAATTATTTATATCTATAGAATTTACAGTAGATATTTTTCTATTTATATAAAAAAAATTATCTAATAAGTATTCATCTCATAAAAATATAGGAATAATATTCCTATATTTTTTATGAATAAATCAATTTTTAATTAAACCAAAAACAATTATTTTTTTATTTATATATTTTTCTATAAAACTAATATCATTTTTTTCATCTTTTAGAGAAATTCTATTTGTAAATAAAATAATATAATCTGATTCTAATATATTATCTATTAAAATATGAGAATTTAATATTAAATAAGTTTTTATTTGAGTAATTAAATATTCATCTTCAATAGATAAATAATGTCTATTTATAATAGAAATTTTCATTTTAAATAAATAATTTAGTTATATAAATTTAGTACTTTATTTGAATATAATTCTATCAGTTCAAATTTTGCAATAGCTGTAGATTTAAATCTAAAAAACACTTTTTTTCATGATATTATTATTAATTTTTTTTCTAAAAAATAATTAATTTTATTTTTAAAGTCATCTATTATCATAGTTCAAAAAAGTTTTTCATACTTAATATTAATATCTTCTAATCAATAATTATGAATTAAAAACATAATTTTCTCATCTAATAAAGTATATTTAATACCTTTTTTTATAAATCATTTCTCAATATAATCTAAGTAATCATAATTTTTATAAAATCATTGTCATTTTATAAATCAATAAGATCCAGCTCATATTCAAATTACATTATATCAATTTTCCCAAAAATTTTTAAAATAAAATGTTTTTTTTCTTTTTATATTATAATTTTCTTTTATATAAGTATTTAAGTTATTTATATCTTTAAATAATTTTTCTTTATATATTTTATTATTAAAATCAAAAGAAGATTTTTTATATAATCTACTATCAATAGTATGATCATATGAATTTATACTAATAGAAAATGGTTTAAATTTTTCTATAACAAAAATTACTGATTTCTTTATATCTTCATAATTATCATCTCAAGGTAATCCTAAAACAAAATCAAAATGTAATTTAAAATTATATTTTTTTAATTTTTTAGATAATTTTTCTAAAATTCTATAAGAATGATTTAATCTTCCTATTGTATTTAAAACATTATCTTGCATTGATTGAATTCACATAGTTATTTGTGAAATATTGTATTTTGATAAAACTTTAAGTTTATTATCATTTAATGTAGAAGGATGTGCATCAATTTCTATATTACAATTACTATCAATTTCAAAACTATTATATATTTTCTTAAATAATTTTTCTAATTCTATATGAGATATCATTGTTGGAGTTCCTCATCATATATAGATTCATTTTATTTTTCAATTTATTTTTGCAGAAAAAAAATCAATCTCTTTATATAATATATCAAAGTATTTATTAGTTTCTTTTTCATTTTTATATTCTGTCTTATGTACTGTACAAAAAGAACATACTCTAACACAAAATGGAATATGTATATATAAAATATTATTATCAAGTATAATTTTATCTAGAAAGATTTCTTCTATTTCTTTTTTAAATAAATAAGTTGATGGATAAGAAAAAAGCATGTCAGGAAACATACTATTCTTTTTAAAAATTTTTAATTTATCTAATACCTTCATTACTAATATTTTTTTAAATTAATACACTTTTCTAAAAATTCCTTATTTAACATTTTCAAATATTTATCTTCTCATCATATTGTGTACATTTTAGATCTTTCAAATGAATTTCAATATAAAATACTATCTACTTTTTTATTAATATTCATAAAATCATCATAATACATATTACATTCTTTATTTTCTTTTTTATCAATCAAATTATAACATATATTTTTATTTAAAATATATGATTTTACCAAAATATTTTCATAACTTCATTTTTTTGTACTTTTATCAAGTAATTTAATATCTTTATTATTAATAATAGTACAAAAAAAATTATTTTTATTTCAATTAAAATAATCACAATTTCATTTTTTTATATTAATCCAATCTAAATAAGTATTAGATTTTTTAATCTGTTTAGTGTTTCTAGCTTTTAAATATTGTCTATATAATTCTGTTTTTTCTATAAATTTTGATCATCTTCCATTAATGATATTATTACATTCATAATTTAAATCAACCTCTTTATATATTTTTTCTTCTATTATTTTTGAGACATCACTTTCTATATTTTTTTCTTCAAATATATCATTATTTAAACTATACTTAAAAGATATAAAATAATAATTTATTCATAAACTAATAAATAATAAAAAACTTCATAAAACTAATATTTTTCTCATAATAAAAAATTACAAATTATAATATTACCACTGTCAATGACTTCAATGACTTCAATGACTTCAATGACTTCAATGACTTCAATGACTTGCATGTCAAGAAGCAGTAGAAGTTCAAGAAATATCAGAACTATAATGTCAATTAACAATTCAACTTGCATGAACACTTGATGATGTACAATAAATATCAGTATTTTTATCTCAAAGATTTCATTCATAAGTATGATGAGCACTTCAATGTCATCCACTTGCTGCTGCACTACTATGACTATTATAATTACCATGACTTCCATGAGCAACCGTTTCCTCTACTCCACTCAACAAAACTCAACCAATTGCTAATCCTAAAGCATCTTTTTTTGTAATTTTTCAACTTTCATCAGTTAAAAATCATTTTAACTTTTTCTTTATTTTTGGAAAAATTTTCTTTTTTTGATTTGACATAAATAATTTTTTAAATTTATAAAATTATACTTATTACTTTAAACTTTCCTCTTTATACCTTCTACTCCTATATTCCTTCACATTGACTAGTAACAATATTTTCTTCCATCCCTAACCATTTTTCAAAAACTTTTTTATTTTCTTCTATTTTAAGATTTTTAAATAAATAATCAAGTACTTTGTAATCTAAATATCTTTTATGATCTTTTGCAAAATTTGGAATTATATTTCAAGTTGTTTTATATGAATGAATTGGACAAACTCATACATAAGGTTTATATACTGATTCATTATAACCTGGAAGTCAATCAAGAGTAGAAGCTTGAACCATCACTTTTGTAGTTTCAGATTCTATCATATTTTTATAAGTTTCTTCTCAATTTTCTCAAACTTCTGTCATTAAAAAATTATCATCTCACATTCTTCAAAGCATTCTTCATTCATCACAACTATATATTTTACCATCAAAATTATATGCTACCTGACCAATACAAGCTCCACAAGGACTCCTTTCATCAAGATAGTTTGGATCTTTATCTGTTAATATTTTTGATAAATAAATTCAAGAAAGAGCTTCTCTAAATTTT
>Ga0256843_1000440_pt1 | contig 35545 bp, 46 predicted proteins | sample AlvinellametaG_FD_191572 | JGI IMG/M metagenome (GOLD analysis project Ga0256843, IMG submission 191572) | Pompeii worm associated microbial communities from hydrothermal vent at the East Pacific Rise, Pacific Ocean - Alvinella | ecosystem: Host-associated > Annelida > Integument > Unclassified ...
TTGCTTTCGGACGCACATAGAAAAAATCTTGCAAATGCTAAAAACGACAAGCAGTTGTCGTTTTCTTCACGCACTTGCCTTAAATCGGGTCAAATTAAGTAATGAAAAATGAAAAGTTAAAAATGAACAATGCTTTTGTCTCGCACAATCACGTAGTGATTTTGCCCCGCAGGAGCATAGCGACGAGGACAATCCCCTTAAATCGGGTCTTTCATGTAACATACGAGAGCCTAAAATGGATATTCAAGACTGTGTGTCTCAATCCCCTTAAATCGGGTCTTTCATGTAACTCAATCAGTTGCACGAAAAGCAACTGAAAACTTTGGTCTCAATCCCCTTAAATCGGGTCTTTCATGTAACAAAAGACGAAGAGTTGAAAGGCAAAACTGGTATCGTGTCTCAATCCCCTTAAATCGGGTCTTTCATGTAACCTCGATGAGAAAATCAAAGAGCAAGAAGAAAAACGTCTCAATCCCCTTAAATCGGGTCTTTCATGTAACCATACTGTAACTGTCAATGAGATGAAGATGCTGTCTCAATCCCCTTAAATCGGGTCTTTCATGTAACACTCTGCTATCTCGCTCATCAATTCAGACTTATCACGTCTCAATCCCCTTAAATCGGGTCTTTCATGTAACCATATGTTGTTGTGATTCTTTATTACTAAATACCACGTCTCAATCCCCTTAAATCGGGTCTTTCATGTAACGGTAACAGTAGTAAGTAAAAGAGCGTATTTTAGGGCATTTTTGCAAGTGGTAGTTTTCTTAAAAAAAACTTTATTCATAAAATCCACCGTTTTTCAAAAATCAAACCCCTAAAATAGGGTACTTTAAGTTTCATTTTAACATTAAGTGAAACTTAGAACTTTTACACCTTATTTGTCACAAGATATGCAAACTGTTTTATTTTAGCACAAATTTTTATAAAACGGAAGCAAAAATGCTATAAAAAAGGAATTTTTATAAAAAAACTATTGTAAAGTTTTGTTTTCAGTTTTTGCATAAAAGTGGTTGTTTCCGGTTGTTGTTCGGGGGAAGGTTTTTGGAGTGCTTTTTGGCTGACGGTGCCTAGCATCCGTGTCAGTTCGCTTTCAAATTCTCTGCTGACGTCACCGTAACCGCTTTTGGCGTGAGCTGCTTCATGAAGGAGTACACCTGCAAAGATCTCCAGGTTTTGGAGTACGGGTCTGTGCAGGATGATTTGTCCGTTCGCTTCGTCCCATAAACCTTGTATATTTTCTCCCCATTGTCCCGGGCGCATTGTCTCGCTGATGACGATTTCGCGGATATTTGAGGGTTTGCCGCCGATGAGTCGGAAGAGTTGCTCCGTGTGTGCGTAGACTTCGCGCTCTTTTGGCGTAAGATCTTCGATGTCGATGAAATGAAACGAAAAACTTTCATTGTAGCTTGTGATAAAGTTGCTAAGATCGTTGATGCTGTTGCCTTGGAGGTCTGTGGTTTCATGTATGCGCTCTTTTAGTCTCTCGGGTACGGTGACGATGGTGTAACCTTCGTTTGTCGCATCGTCTATGAGGCTGGGGCGTTGTTGTACTTCCTGCGGTGTGGCAAAGAGGATGTCTTGTTGCTGGTTGAGGATTTTGACGGCGTGTTCCTGGACATCGAGCCAGTTGAGTTCGTCATGATGGTATCCGAGGCTGTAGTTTTGCAGGTCGTCGCTGAGGAGCCGGGCGACTTTGGTGTCGCTGCAAGATAGTAAGATAGACTTGATACGTTGTGCGTAGGCGCTTCTTCCGACGTTGGTTCGTTCTCTGTTGAGTGCTTTTTTGATACTGCTGTTGAGTTCGGTGATATTGTAGCTAAAGAGAAAATTCTCTTCGGTTGCAACACGCACACCGTTGATGTAGATGTTTGCCCTATGGGAGGTTTTTTGGATGATCTCTCCGTAACGGGTGGTTTGGATGACTTTTTCGTCACTGAATTTGAGAAAGAGGTTTTTTGCCTTTTGGATTTCGTCGTCTTCGATACCGCTAAGGGTAAACTCCGTGCCTTTCATGAAAGGGTGTGAGGGTTCTGAGATGTCGGCGTGCAGGGTGATGATCTCTTCAAAGTCCTGTTTATGGGACATTGTCAGCGTTATATCTGCATAACGCGACTGGATGAGGACGTCGATGTTGTGTCGGTTGAGTGTGGCGAGTGCGTCTTTGAGCCCTATGCCGAACTTGCCTATGACATGACGATGTTGTAGTTTTTCACTGTTTTCGTTTTGTGTCAGGTGCGTGTGTCGCAAACCTCTGCCAAAATCACGTATGCACCAGCGGTTTTTATCTTTTTTATAGATGTTGATCTCTTCGCTGTCGCTGAGGATTTGTTCGTCGAGTGCATTGGCGATGATCTCCCGCACGGCATGGTAGGGTTCCCAGTTTTCGAGGATTTGCTCGATATTGAGGTCAAATTTCCCTGTCATTGTATGCACTCCTTGTTGAATTTATATAATTAAACAGTATATAAAAGTTTTATTTAATTTTTTGGTTTTTTGAAAAGATACATGTCCAGTTTCTCTTTGTTGTCGTACAAAAAGCGATAGACGCTGAAAGCTTCATGTGCAGGTAACTCTTCGGTGGTGGCTTTATCATAGAGGTGTCCTTTGAAATTGACGCCGAGGGTTTTGCCCTGGTAGTTGATTTCGGGGTAGATGTCGTTGACGATGTCGGCGCGCAGCTCTTTTCTGAGGCGATTGACAAAGGCAAAGTAGGCATGTTTGTCCGTTGTGGTCTTTTGGGGTGTGGGTGACGTGGGCTGCATATTTTGCAGGAGGCGTTTGATCTCGCGCAGTTCAAAGAGTATGGCGTCAGCCCACTGGGGGTTTTGTCTCTGGTCGTCGATGAGTTTTTCCACCTGATCGAGTACGTTCATATACACCTCCTAAAAAAAGTCGTAAGGGTTTTGCAAGTCTACGGCGCTACCCATTTTGATACCGTAGTGGCTGATTTTGTAGACGCGGATGTCGTCTTGCTCTTCGTTTGCGATTTTGAGAATCTCCTCCAACAGTCGGGCGAGTTCCTCTTTTGTTGCGTCATAGAGTACATAGACCGAGTACTGGATACGCAGCGCCTTGCGCTCGATGTGCTTGGCAATTTTGCGTAAGCGTTTGGGGTCGGCGATGTCGTAGGAGATGAGAAAGTCATACCGTTTCATCTGTCACCTCTTTGAGTTCTGCCAACAGGTAGCCGTTGTGATCGATCAGATAGAGCGCTACTTTTTGACTGAGTGCATAACAAGTGCCAATATCAACACGAATCGCTTTGTTGAGGTAGATCGCGTCGATGTGACGGTAGGCGACGATGTAAGACTCTTTGGGTGTGATGATCTCCATATGCTCTTGATGCACAATGAGTCCGGTTGCGCTCTGTTTGAGGATGAGGATCTGCTTTTTCAAAACTGACTCCTTAAGTCTGCGATAGTAGTGTCGATACGCGGTTGCAGTAATGTGTGAAACTCCCGAAAGGGTTGGTAGAGCTTTTTACGCCCTTCAAAGCGAAGGTAGACGCCGTTTTTCTTGCTGAAGTCGTTTTTGCGTACCAGCTCTTTGGCAAAAATCTCATACACAAAGTCGTTGATATCGGCGCGGAAAATCTCCAGAAGGTCGGATGCCAGCGCCATATGGTCGCGAAAAGGACGATGCAAAAACCCAAGCCCCGCTTCAAAACCGTAGCCGATCAACCGCACGCCGATGAGATGGTAAAAGAGTGTGTAAAACCACGACATCAGGGCGTTGACGGGATCCAGCGGTGGGCGTTTGGAGCGTTTGCCTTTGTGCAGGACTTTGGGAAAGAGCGCAAAATAGTGCGAAAAGTAGCTGCGCGAAAAACTCCCCTCTATTCCCAGCAAAACATCCAGCGTTTCGGCGTTGTCGATCTTTTGCATCAGCGGTGCGGGGTCGATGGTGACTTGATGGGATTTGAGCTGGTTGATGTGGGTTTGGATCTTTTGTCGGAGGATCCATTTGGCGATGGGGAGGGGTTTGTGGGTGAGGGCGCGGTAGTGGGCGAGTTTGAGTTCGGCGCTTTTGGGTGCGGCGGCGGTTAGGAGTGTGCTTTGGGTGAAGTTTGACGAGATCAGGAGGATGCGGATATTGTCCTGTGTCATAGTGATCAGATCGGCGGAGCTTAGGTCGTATTTGCCTATGAGAATCAGCGTGTCGATGAGATGAAACGGCAGTTTCTGCCCGTCGATGACGAGGGTTTTGTTGGTGGTTTTGAGGGTGGCGGATTTTTTGTCGATGATGGTCAGTTTCATGTTGTTCCTTTATACGATGATGATGCCTTCGTCAAACTTGATGAAATCGGCTTTGCCGAAACAGAGCGGTTCTCCTTCAAAAGCGATGATGTTGATCTTGTCGTTTTCTTTGATGAGCTTTTGTAGTTTGGTGACCAACTCTTTTAATAACTTCTCATCCAACGGTGCTTCGACGGCACTTTTTTGCCCGCCGAGTGCATAGGCGTAGGCGACTTTGCGTACCTTTGCCAGACGTTTTTTGTCGGCGATGTCGTAGCAGACGAGGTAGTTTTTAGTCGCCAATGCTTCGCCCCTTGTGCTTGGCATGACGACGGTATGCCTTTTTGGAAGGCACAGCGGTGGTATGTCCTCTTGCTTCACGGCGGATGATAGCAAGCTTGTGAAAATCACGCTGTTTTGTTTTCATGAAAGACTCCTTTTGTTTTGAAAGTATTGTAGGGGATTTATGTGACAGAATGTGTCGTGTGGGGGATTTTTTTAGAATTTATATTTCATTTTGAAATAAAATTTATACCTTAGTAAAAAATATATTACTATTTTGCAAAAGGAGTTACGTCATGAAAACCGATCATTCTTTTGTATATGACCGTACTTTGCGTGAGCTTTTTCAGGAAGTGCCTGTTAAACTGGTGGAGTTGTTGGTGGGTGAAAAAGTGGAGGAAGTATTGGAGAGTACCTTTCCAAAAGTGGAAGAGCGCAGGGTAGATTTGCTCACGAGGTTGTCCAACGGGCAACTGTTTCATCTGGAAATACAGTCGGTTCAAGATACCAAAATGCCTCTGCGTATGCTCAAATACGCCTGGCTTATTTATGAGCATTATGGTGCTTTCCCTCTGCAAACAGTACTTTACATCGGTGCGAGGAAGATCCACATCCCCGATAAAATCGTAACGCCAAATTTATGTTATACTTACAGTGTAAAAGATATCCGGGAGTTTGATTGTAGTGCTTTGATAGAGAGTGAAAATCTGTCGGACAATATCATAGCCATCTTGTGCAATATCAAGGATATAGACAGTTTTTATCAAAAGCTGATGCAAAAACTCTCAAAGATAGAAGGTAAAAAAAGAGAAGATTATCTGAGAAAACTCTTTTATCTGATGCGACTTCGTCCGGATATTGCTACAGTATTGAAAGAGAAAGAAAAGGAGCAGAAAATGCCGTTTATACTAGACAAAGAGATCGATCCTCTTTATCATGAAGGGTTGCAAAAGGGACTGGAGAAGGGGCTGGAAAAAGGTTTGGAAAAAGGGAAAAAAGAGGCGACATTGCAGACAAAACTGGAGATTGCAAAAAGTATGCTTGCGCAAAATCTTCCTATAGAGATGATTGTCACGGTTACGGGGCTTAGTGACAAAAGGGTTCGGGAGTTGGCGGTCAAGAAGTAGTTCAGGGAACTATTCGATGTGTGCGCGGTTGACGATATCTACCAGAGTTCCCTGATCTTCAAATTCATAGGCGTCAAGCGTACGAAGAAATTTACGTATGATAAAGTCGATACTTCTGCTAAAACGACTGCAAAGCGTCTCAAAGTAACCAAACTCATCGATAGTATAATCCTCTTTGATACCGATTTTTTTGGCATTGACGGTAAGAGCTTTCGAGCCGTCCAATCTGTTTTTGGAGTGTTTGGATATTTTCTTGCAGTAGTGTTTTCATAAGAGTACCGCTTTTTTTAAAATCAATTTTGTGAATGTTTTAGGATGGGTCGGGGAGTCGATGACAATGTCAAGCTTTTGTTCTCCAAACTTTTTGAAAAAAGCGACTCTTACTTCTCTTTTTTGTTGCGGAGTAAAATGTGCAGAGAGTATCAGTATGTCTATATCACCGCCTTTTGCAAGTGGATCACATCGACTGCCGAAGAGATAGACTTTTGCAGTCGGATCTCTTTGTAAAATTTCTTTTTTCAAAAGAACGATCTCATCCGCATGGAGACGTATGGTGATGCTTTCGGGCATAAGGCATCTCCCCTTTTTTGCTTTATTGTAACATATTCTTTTACAAAAAAAACAGGAGAAATCCCCGGCATCAGCAAGAGGTGTAAAGTTATTGATCGTATTTTGTTAAAATAGATTGGATACGTGCAGAGATGATTGGTAATCTTTTCCGAATGACATCTTCTACGATATGCAGATCGACACCTTCATAATCGTGTGCGATAAAATTACGAAGTTCGTAGCTTCCTTTGATATCCTGCTTGTCAAAATGTGATAAAATATCCAACTCTCCGTTGTGTAGTAGTTTGTCAAACTGTTCGGCGATAGAGGTCAGATGCATCAAAATCGCTGCTCTCGCATTTTGCTCATCTTCGAGTGCTTGTACCGGAGAGCCTTTTTCTTTGATAATATTTTGGATAAATTCTATTTTTTTTTGAATGATCTCTATTCGTTCGATTGCTTTTTGACTATACATAAATAAGTTCACTTTCAATACGTCGTTTTAGAGGAGAATCGCTGTCCAGATCGAAGATATCTACCGGACGGTGGAGTTTTTGTCGTAATGTTTCGCGTAGTTCGTTGAGTGTTTCAAAGTAGTCATAGGCACTGTGTTTATCGAGAAAGTCACTGCGCTTTTTGATGGCGATGTCAATGTCGCTGTAAACGTTTTGGGAAGAGTTGCTGAAACTGCCAAAAAGCGCAATCTCTTCGATGCCCCTCTTTTCAAAACGGGGTTTGATCTCTTCTAATACTTTGATAATGCTTTCTCGTGTCGTTTTCATGAGACTATTATACCACATCTTCCTCCAGATAGCTTCGGATATCCTCTTTGAGTCTGTCGGCGAGGGGTTTGGGGGACAGGATGCGCACCAGCGGCAGCCACTTTTTGATAAAGGGGAGGATCTCCATCTCGTCGTTGATTTGGTAGGAGACGATAAGATCACCGTTGGCTTTTGTCTCTTCGATGCGTTGGGATTTGAGGAATTTTTTGACGCGGAAGTAGCGGGCGACGGTATGATCGACCCGCAGGCGTACTTCGTAGCTCTGTTTTTTGTAATTTTGAAAGAGTGACTGAAAGGTCTCGATGAATTTTTCAGCCTCTATTTCGCGCTGAAAAGTCTGGGGCAGGAGGGTAAACTCTGTGATAAAGTTGATACGGATAAATTTGAAACCGTGGTTGAATTTGTAGTTTTGGGTCATAGCCGCCAGATACCAGTTACCTTCGGCAAAGACGATTTTGATCGGTTTTACACGCTCCAATTGACGTGGGTTGATTTCGGTGAAAGTGAGGTTGACATATCTTCGTCCGGCGATCGCTTCTTTGATTTTTGGTAGAAACCGTTTGTCAAGAGTTTCGATGGGGTTTTCGAGGATATGGTAATAGACTTTGGTTTCACGACGTATTTGAGAGATCATGGGGAACTCTTTTTGATCGAAAACAGAGAGGAGTTTGTCGTCAAAGAGACTGATAAACTCAAAAAATGCTTTGAGGTCGTTGCTTTGCTGTTTTTGTTGCAAGTGTGTATAGAGGGAGACGGGATCTTGTAGCATATACTCTCCGCGACGGATCTGATAAAGCTTGTCTCCAAAAAAATCTTTAACAAGTTTGATATCACGCTGGATAGAGCGCTTGTCGGTATCAAAGTGCCGACTGAGCATTTCTGTGCTGATGATTTGCCTCTTAAAAAGCATTTGGATGATTTTTAGGATACGCTGTGCCTGGTTCATGAAATTCCTTTGTACAATCGTTAGTATACTTTAACGGAACTTGACGACATATTGTGTCGTTTGTAACTTTTTTAGAGGTGCTGACTGTTGGCTTAATAATTGATTTTTTGCAGAAAACAGAGACTATTGATTATCCCAAAGCCAAATGTTTTTTCAGTCTCTCTTCTACTTCATGTAACTCCTCATCTGATAAAAATGTCAGCTTGTTTGAGAGATCTATGCGAGAGAGATCAAGCGTGCAAAGCTCGTTGATGCATATTTCACTATTTTGTTTGAGTCGATCTCTGGCGGAAACAAAAACACGCACGGAACCACCTGTAATATTTGTCGTCATAGGCAGTACGGTTACGCCTTTAAACGCGACTTTGTCGATATTGCGGTTGGCTATGTCGTTTTGGATGATGAGAGCAGGTCTGATTTTGCCAAACTCGCTGTTGTATTTTTTGCCGAAATTGACAAGGTAGATTTCACCTCGTTTCATTTTGCCAACTCTTCGCTTATCTCTTCGATTTCCAAAAACTCTTTATACGAAGTTTCACTGAGGGCATCTTTGTTTTCCATCAGGTAGATTTCGTCTTCTAGCTTCTCTTTGATTTTTTCATACAGTTCATAAGGCAAGACAACGCTTTTGATGATATGCTTTTTTGCATCTTCAACGATAGTGATCTCTTTTGGATTGGTGATATAGGAAGGTTTTTTGATCACATCGCTGGAGGATATTTTGATCATAGGTATTCCTTTTTTACTTTATTCTACTATGATATAGTACTATTGTCAAGATAGTATATATGTGACGTGTATTGGTTTAAAATAGATGTGGTATGGCAATCATACCAATAAGAACTCCGGAAAAAAAGATAAAAACCTTGCCAAGCTCTTTGAGCGCACTTGTTCTTGGAAGGAAAAAGTAAGAAGTAATAGGTAAGAGGTTGTTTATCTCGCACAATCACGTAGTGATTTTGCCCCGCAGGAGCATAGCGACGAGGATAATCCCCTTTAATCGGGTCAAAATACATGAACTATCTGAAGCTGCAAACAATGAGGCAATGTTTTTTGCGTCTCAATCCCCTTTAATCGGGTCAAAATACATGAACAGGTGGACACGGACAAATTGTCCGACCATCGACCCTTGGAGTGTCTCAATCCCCTTTAATCGGGTCAAAATACATGAACTATAAGTGAAGTCCAGGACACCATGGAGGTGTTCGCTGTCTCAATCCCCTTTAATCGGGTCAAAATACATGAACTTCAAAAGTTGGACAAACTATGGATAATATACTGATTGATAATGGTGTCTCAATCCCCTTTAATCGGGTCAAAATACATGAACAGAACTTATGTAGGTGAAGAAGGACTTTCAACAGAGGGTCTTACGTCTCAATCCCCTTTAATCGGGTCAAAATACATGAACAGCTTGAAAATGCGAGACTTTGTTCAAAATAGCTAATAATAAAAAGTTAAACAACCCTCGATATCATCGAAATTTGCAAAAAAGTTTGCAAACCTCACTGTTTTCATGCACGAGTTTAGATGAATTTTAGCTTAAAAAAACTAAGAAGTGCCTGAAATAGGGCATCGTTGAAGAAAAAAATGTGAAAAAAAGTTTGTAAATCGGAAAAGGTAAAGTGTCAAAATGGGAGTTTTCAAACATTTAGCTCTTTTTAAGTTTCAAAAGCCCCTAAAATAGGGCGTTTTGAACTTAAGTGAAACTAAAAGTTCGCAAACGCGATTAACCGAAACTTAAAAGTGCCGGTTTGCGAACTATTTGAAAAAGTTATGATTTTTTAAAATCCCTGAATTTAGGGATTTTTGATTTTTAAGCTTAAAAAACGCTTAGTAAAAAAGTTCGCAAACTGTTTTGACCTTGTTTGCAAGAAAAATATTTCAATATGAAATAAAATTTATAACCAAGTAAAAAAAATCTTACAATAGTGCTTGAAAGGAGTGCTATGAAAGAGGAATCTTTTGTGTATGACAGAACACTCAGAGAGTTGTTTCATGAAGTGCCGGGGACTTTGGTGAAGCTTTTGTCCGGACAGGGGATCAAGGAAGTTTTGGAGACAAGTTTTCCTAAAGTGGAGGAGCGCAGGGTAGATTTGCTGGCGAGACTGGAGGACAATACGCTGTTTCATCTGGAGATACAGTCGGTATACGATCCTTTGATGCCTGTTCGTATGTTGAAGTATGCGGTATTGATTTATGAGCATTATCATGTATTTCCCCGTCAGATGGTTTTGTATATCGGAGTGAAAAAGATTCGACTGGAAAATAAAATATCCCGGCAGAATTTGTGCTATACTTATGCTATAAGAGATATCGGTGAATTTGACTGTCGTGCATTGATGGAGAGTGACGATATCACTGACAATATCATCGCTATTTTGTGTCAGATAGAAGATATGGATCGCTTTTATCAGAAACTGATGCAAAAACTGGCGAGGTTGGAGTCTAAAAAGAGAGAAGATTATCTCAGAAAGCTCTTTTATCTGATGCGCCTGAGACCTGATGTCGCAAAAATGCTAAAAGAGAGAGGAAAGGAGCATACTATGCCGTTTGTACTTGACAAAGAGATCGATCCGCTTTATCGGGAGGGGATAGAAAAAGGTCAGAAAGAGAGAGAAGTGGCTATCGCTAGAGAACTGTTGAAGCAAAAAGTAGATATCAAGGTCATTGCCAAATCGACCGGTTTATCGGAAGCGGAGGTCAAAAAGCTTTCTGATGCATCTGATAATCCATCGTAGTCTCAGTATCTTGCCACAAATCCTTTGTATTTTTTGCTCTCGTTGTGGATGACGTGAGAGAGTAGCAGTACCTGCTCGTCTATGATGGTTGTAATTTTGTATTTGCCTTTGCGCCATTTTGTAGGTGTGATGAGGCGTTCCTGGATGTTTTGGGTGACGATTTTTTGTGTTTGTTGGGTTAGTCGTCCTTTGGATGTGTGTAGTTCACTGCCTCTGTTGAGGATAGAGATGATCTCTCTATCGACGACGGGTTGGCGGAACTCTTCTATGAGGTCAAAGACAAGAGTAGGTTTGTTTGCTTGTTCAGTGTGTAAAAAGGAGTGGTAAAGGCTAAGCCCAGTTTTGACGATGGCTGATTGAATACGATGGTATAAAAATCCATAGCCGTAGTTGATAGCCTGGTTGATGGGATCGGGGGCGTTTTGGGTGACTCTGGTGAAGTCAGGACGGTCTATGAGAATGCCAAATGCCTGCCAATACGCTTTGGAGATGCTTCCTTCATATCCCATAAGGGCATTGGTATTGTGTGTGGTATCGATACGTTTATAGTATTTTTCGATTTGCTTGATGATTTTTTCCAGTTTGGCAAACTCTTTGAGGTCTGTATTTTCACGGTATCTTGCGAAGTATTTGATGAGATTTAGTTGGTTTTTTGCTTTGGTTTTGACGATGGTTTGTGCGATTTTGAGTGCTTTGGGTGTTTGCATGAGGTTGAGTTGTTTGTTGTGCGTGGTGGATGAAACGCTTTTGTAGTAAGTGATGAGTGCGTAAGGCTCGTCTTTATAGAGAAAGTCTATGTCTATATTTCGTTTGCTGCACTGGTAGATGAGCATCGAAGAGATGGTGATACCGGGGCTTTGGATGATGATACGTGAGACGGCATTTAGCGGCATTTGTTTGATAATTTTTCCGTACTCTTTGACGACGACTTTTCCTCTGGTGATGCCTATGTAAAGTCCGAATTTCGAGAGGATAATCTCGGAAGATTTGATGCTCTCTTTGAGGTAGTCGGTTTTGCTTTTTGCGATCTCTTTTTGTGCAGTTTTCAGGGGTGTCGCAAGGGCGAGTTGTTCGTAAGCTTTGGCGATGAGTCTCTGCGCGTGTTGTTGTCGTTCTTCCTGTGTGGCGGGGAAGTAGGTTTTCAGGTCGTGGAGCAGTTGGAGGAAGCGGGATTTTTTGTTGATGGTTTTAGTACGTTTTGCTTCGGCGATTTTTTTGATGAGGATCTCGTCGATGTGCTTTTGAAGAGTCTCAAACTGTCCGGTGTCGGTGAGAACCTTGGCATAGTAGCGCTGTACACCTTCGACGTGTTCGTTGATGACTTCGATAGTGGCGGGTAAGGGGCGTTTTTTGGTTTTGTGGGAGAGTTTGGAGATCTTTTTTTGAAGTTTGTGGTTGTCCATACGGATATGCTCTTCTTTAAACCAGAGTCCAAGATAGCTAAAGCCCTCTTTTTTGTTGGCGATGAAACTTTTGTCTTTACCGAAGGAAAGTGCAAGAGAGTTGAGATAGCCCTCTGCGAGATCGAGCGCTTTGATTGCGTCGCGGCGGTGACGGGCAAAAAAGAGCATATCGTCGGCGTAACGTATAAAGTCGATGTGCTTACTTTCAAGGTAGTGGTCAAAGTCATTGAGGTAGAAGTTACTCAGCCAAGGGCTTAAGTTGTCTCCCTGATAGACACCGGCTTTTTTATCCAGCCATTCGCGATTTTTGAGCATACCGTTTTTGAGAAAAAGGGCGATGAGACGGACGATGCGTTTATCCTGGATGAGAGTGTTTAGTTTTGCGATGAGCTTTTGCTGGTCGATGGTGTCGAAAAAGTTGTTGATGTCTGCCTTTGCAACCCAGAAGTTTTTACGCAGGAAGTCTTTTGTGCGGTTGATTGCTTTGAGGGTGCCTTTGTTTTTGCGGTAGGCGTAAGAGCGGTCGGAGAATTTGACGATGTTTTCCAGTTCTGCTACGAGGATTTTTTGAACCACTTTTGAAGCAGTAGAGGCGAGGGCGAGCTGGCGTTTTTCTGTTTCATTTTTTTCGATCTCGAAGGAGCGTACGGGATCGGGGATGAATCCTTGAAGCAGCTCCTTTTCAAAACCGCCTGAACGTATGTGTGAAAGCACTTGGTCGTGGTCTTTTGCTTTGGGGTAGTTTTTGAGGGCATAAAGCAGGGCGTCGGTAGTAAAGATATTTTCGAGCTTTTTAGAGTACATAGGATTCCTCCTTGCTGAAAGGGTGGGAGAGTTTGGGGTTAAGTTCATGAGAGTTTGCTATGGTGTCACGTGTGTGTCGGTAGATGCGTATGGAGTCACGTTCTTTCATGAAGGTGGGTAGCTTTTCGAGCAGGTGTTTGTAGGTTTTGGTATCGACTTCGAGTTCAAATACCGAAAAGTTCACACGAAAGCCATATTCGCTCAAGAGTTTGTCAAGTTTTCTGCGACGTTTGTCGGATGTGATGTCATAGGTGATGAGTAGATACATGATTTTAGCCCCTTTTATGGTATATCGGGGAGATGGGCTGTTTGTTTTAGGTTAGCCGGAAGCCTTTTTTGAAGACTCCTTGTCAGATGCACGCGCATCGATGAGTTTGGAGCCAACAAACACGGCACCGCCAACCACTGCAACCCCAACCCACGCAGGAGCGGTAAGCGTAGCGGCAGCACAAGCACCCGCAGCCGTACAAGCCTGACCGGAAAAAGCAAAAAGTGGTACCATAAAAACCTCCTTGAAAGTTTGAAAAAAATTTAGCCGAACTATCAACCTCACTGCCCCGAACCGTTAGGAGTATTGTACTCTATACATATGACACAATATGTCGCTTTGTAAAGGTTTTTATCATTTATGATGCAGGGAAAATCCTCCACTATGTGCAGTTTGAGAGTGAATGTCTCTTTCTACAAGAGTAAGTATGTTTTTTTGGGGTTCATGATGCCAGGTGTAACCATCCGGTGTTTGACCGTTTCTGAGTTGTCTTAGTTGTTTGGATGTAAATTTACTGCGCAATTTTTTGTCGGTACGTGTTTTTTTATAGAGTTGTTTAGAACAGATTTTAAAGTGTTTTGTGCGGATCTTGGCATCGGTGCTAAATTTGTCAAATTGGATTTGAAAGGCTGAAAGTCTCATGTTGCAAGTTGCGATGGCTTTAAAAAGCGGGTAGCCGTCTTTTGAAAAAGCAACACCTGTTTTAGGGTGTTTTTTACCGCGTAGATGGTAGTTGATGGGTTTTTTAGGTGTATGTGAGAGGTATTTTGTAAGTTTTGAGAAGATCTCAAGTTTCCCTGCCTGGGCAGTAGATGAAGCTGTAACAGAAACAATCGCGAAACCGAAAACTACCGAACGAAAAAAAGACTTCATGAACCACTCCTTAAAAGTTTGAAAGATTTACCGAACTATCAACCTCACTGCCCCGAACTGTTAAACGTATTGTAATGTTTTTTTGAGACATATTTTGTCGTTTTGGAAAGATGTTTCTTTTGAGTCATCCGACCCATTCAAGGGGATAGATATTTTCCGGTTTTACGAAATGCCACTCTTCCAGATAAAAAAGAAAGGTCTCCTGAATGATGATCCACTCAAGTAACTCTTGCTGGTCGCTGACATAGCCATCAAAAGTCATCAAAATCGCATAAGGTTCGTTACCAAGATGTTCCAAATACCATACCGGATTTTCGCCCATCTCCTTGACTTTTCGTGTGTATTTGTCCAGATTTTGGGAACTTAAGAGAAAGTGGAAAAGGTGAGTTTCATAAGCTTTCATAGTCGCCTCCTACAAAAAGATAATGAGAGTGTACAATTTTGACAAGACATCATCTGTCCAATCAGTCATCATCTAAAAAAAGAGCGTTGAAGCCGTATGCTATTGCCGTGGCAGTACCAAGGATGATAACTCCGCCAACCACAGCGGGAGCTACTGCAATACCTACCGCACTAAGTGCCGCAGATACAGGCGCCCCGATAGCCGCAGATGTCGCGCTGACTGCCGCCGCACCACTGAGCGTAGAAATGGCAGTACCGGTGCTTGCAGTCGCACCCAAAGCGGAAGCTCCGGCTACCGCAGCAGGTGTTGCAGCTACACCCGCACCGTAGTGAACGGCAGCTTTGGCAACATCTTTTGCAGAGAGATCTCCGTCAAGAGAGTCCGTAACAAGATCAATAACAGCATTTTTAACCGGAGCTTTTACAGCTGACGCAGCAGAAAGAGAAGAAGCACCCAAAACAGAAACAACCGCGAAACCGAAAACTACCAAACGAAAAAAAGACTTCATGAACCACTCCTTGAAAGTTTGAAAAAAATTTAGCCGAACTATCAACCTCACTGCCCCGAACCGTTAGGAGTATTGTAATGGGGTTTGTGGACATTTTTTGTCGTTTAGGAGAGGTTTTGTGGTTGTGATAAATGAAAGAAGGTTTAGTCGATATCAAAAAGATTTAAAAGGATATTTTCGATCTCTTTGATTTCTGACTCTGTGAGTGCGGAGAGCTTTGTTGTTAAATATTTGCAGTCTAAAAAGCAGAGACTGTTACAGACTGCGTAACAGTCCTGGTGTAAGCCGTCTCTTTTGGGAAGAAAATATCTAAACTCATCCGTGACATGATTGGCTTTCGTGCTGAGTGGAATGGCGATGATGTGCCGGTAGATATTTTCCTCTATGGCATAATTGAGCTTGTTGGTTTGAAAGACAATGACAGGTCTCTTTTTGCCGAATGCAAAACTGTCCCGACTTTTGCCAAAATCAGCAAGATAAATATCTCCTTTTTTAATCATCCAAATATGCCTCTATCTCCTGCCAACCTATTTTTGAGAGTATTTCTTCATCATGATCGTTTTCTTTTGCTTGTTTTTGTAAAAGTGCTTTTTTCTTTTTTGCCCATTTTTGGTGCTCTATCTCTTTGATGAGTTTATCCATCAATGTTTTATATTTTGCAGGTACGACAAAGGCTTTGGTCTGTTTGGTTCTGGCATCGATGACTTTGATGATATCGGTGGCATTTGTCATAAGCGTCGGGTTTGTAATGAGCTTTTTGACTCCATATTCGACCATCTTTTATCCTTTGTTCTAACTTTGGTGCTATTATAGCATACTTTTTATAAAACAGGTTTCTTTTTATTTTTTCTTAAGTCTTTGACTACTCTTGTATGTTGCGGTTTTGTTTTTTCTTCTATACCTTGACATTTGTGCGTCACTTTATGTTTTGAAGATAAAAAGAGTTCATTGAATTTTTTTAAGACCTGACATATATCATCTCTTACATCTTGAAGTCTTTGGGATGAGTTTCCGTGTGCTAAATTGTTTCTTAATCTGCTGATATCATCAATTAGTTCAACTCTTTTGTTATATAAATCTGTATGCTTTAAATCAAGAAGATGGTTTTTAATTCTGATAGTAATGTCTTCGGATTTTTTATTAAATTCTTTTTCATGTGCATTTGGATATTTGATATAAAGGTAGTCCCCATTAAATTTTGTATTTAATTTATATAGATTTTTTGATTGGTCGCTCAAAGAGTAGAGTTGGTATTTTTTATTGTTTGAATTATTTTTTCTATGTTTGACTTCTCTTTCAAACGATTCAATAAAGTTCTTTATTTCTAAGTTTATTTTTTTAAACTCTTCTTTACAAAAGAGACCTACGGCTTCATTTAACAATGTAATAGAGTTTAAAAAATAACCTTTTTCAAGCATATTTGAAGAAAGTTTGAAAAGTTTTTCGGATTCTGACAGTTGTGCATAGTTTTTTATCTCTTCAATATGCTCTTTTATATCGATAAGATAATGTTCGAATTTTTTTAGCTTGTCATCTTTTTCTTGCAAAATATTGTCGATTTTATTTAACAGCTTTTGACTGATAGAACTTTTTTTATTGGTAGTCAATATAAGTGCATCCAATGAATTTGCAAGTATATGTTCGGAAAAGTTGTTTAATTCTTTCAGAAAATCGTTATAGTTTTTGTTTGAAGTGGTAATGTTTCCGGAAACGGTATAGTTAGCGGTAAAACTTGAAAGCGCATAACTCAAGTTTGCGATATCTAAATATTCTTTCAAGTCTATAATTTCATACTCTTTTCCTGCTTCAATTTCTTTGGCAAATAAAAAGTGTTCGATTTTATTTATTTGTTGGATATTTTCAATAATCAGATTAATGACCATTAAAATAGGCAAATGTCTGAAACCGTGTGTGATGTCGACAATGATTTTATCATATGTTTCATCATTCAAAATTTTATTTATTGTGGCGAAAATTTCCGGAAAATTTTTTTCATCGTTAATAAATCCGCTGGTATTATTTAAAATATTCGTAGGTATACCTTCATATTCAAGAACTTTTTTCTGTATTTCTTGCGCTTTTTCTGTATAAATGGGTATGATGTGGTCATTTTTAAAAAGTTCGTAGATGACAGGAAGCATATTGATATATTTTTTTTCTTTAGAGAGTTCAAATTCTTTTTTCAGTTTTTTTCCAAAATAATAAACTGCCTTATCTTCCTCTTTCTTTTCAGGAAAAATTTTTTTAATTGCTCCATTCTCACAAATATAGTCTATTTTTGTATGCCCTATCTTTCCAAGAACTGTTATTACTGCTTTTTTCATATTTTCCCTTTTTAAATCTAAAATATTATTCTATAAAACCTATTGGTCATATGCTGTCATTTCAGCTTAATACCCAAGCTTTATAAATCTAAAAATAATATTTGATCTCATTTAAATGTTTTACCACCGTTTTATACTCCCCATCGCTAAACTGTGTCAGTTCTATGTCCCAGTAGTTTTGGATACTCATCCCAAGCAGTATGCCGACGGTGGTGGGCATGGAGTAGGCAAGGGTGATGTGCGGGGATTGTTGTTGGAGTTCGTTGATGACGGCGTAGATCTCTTGGTTAGCGCGGATGAAATCTTTTGCCTCATGAATAGTTGCTCCGACAGTGCTTTGGAGATGGATGACGGGTTTTTGGAGTTTTCCAAGCGCTACTTTATGCGAAGCCAGATCGATGGCAACGGTAACGTTTTTTGCACCCTCAAGATCGCCTATGGTCTCTTTTTCGATCATCTGAAAATCGGAAATATGCTCTTTGTACACGCGACTGTCGATTTCCAGAGAGATGGTATAGCTGTCGGAAGATTTGTTGTACTGGTAGAGGGTGATGCCTTCGGTACCCAGCATAGTGCCTATAAGGATGGCATTTGCTATGGGTCCTATGTAGACGATATGAAAGTGAATATTTTGCGGTGTTTTGGCTTCGAGTTTCTTGATGTCATGTTTGGTGACTTTGAGAAAGTCGATGAAGCGTTTTTCATTGAAGATATCACCGTCGTACTTGAAGATAAGATCCTCTTCGATGATATTGCAGTACTTTTCGAGGTTGGCTTTATGGTGCGGGTGGGTTTGGTTTATGATTTCAAACAGCGCATTGAGTGCGTTTTTGGCATCGGCTGGATTTGAAATGTTGAAAACGACGGGGACGGGAAGGTTTTTGGCGGAGTAGATTTTCTCTTTTTTGTATTCGTCGTAAATAGCGTACGCAAGAATAAGCAGAGATATCATGATAACTACGACATAACCGCCGCCAAGCTGGTCGGATAAGAGTCCGCCGAATGCGGAAAAGACCAGTGCGATTTGTGTGTAGATGTTTGAAAGGATGTTTTGTATCATATGTTTTTTCCTGTAGTTGTGTTGTTTTGGATGGTTTGTTGTAACTTTTCGACGTAGTGGTTTTGTAAACTTTGCGGTTTGAGGATGATGAGGTCGGGCATCCACTTTTGTATGAGGGGCAGTATCTCCAGCGGTTGGGTGTAGGTCACTTCAAAAACGACACTGTCGTCTTTTTCTTTTCGTATGAACTGTTGCGAGGAGAGAAAAGGTTTCATCCCCTCTTCAAAGTAGTGTGCGATGGAGGGAAGCGCTTTGAGTGTGGCTTTTTTCTTTTCATGTCCGAATAGTGTAAAAGGGTTTTGTAACTCCTCTTTTAAAAAACGCAGATGTTTTGTGACGCTTTTAGGCTGAAAAGAGGATGTTTTTTGGGAGTAACGTACCTCTTTGATAAAGCTGATGCGCCCCAGTTTGAGTTTGTCTTCGCTGATGACAAAGGCGATGTACCAGTTCCCTTCTAAAAAGAGGAGTTTGAGGCATTTGACGTCTTCAAACTTTTTACCGTCATGAAAGAAGAGGTTGCGGTATTCGCGATTGCGTACGGCGCTTTTGAGGCGTTCGAAAGTCTGTTTTGTCTCGATACGCTCCAGATCTTCAAAGGGTGTGTTTTGAAACTGGTAGATATGGTCGGTGTGTTTGGAGTAGTCGCCCAGTTTGGCGAAGACTTCGGGATCTTTCTCTTTGACAAGTTCATAGAGCCAGCCAAGCTCGTCACTATTTTCAAACGCCTTTTCCAGCAGGTCTATGGGTTTGGTGAGTTTGTATTGGATGGGGCGGGTCTTTTCTATGCGGACGATGGCATCAAACGCTGCTTCGAGTTCTTTGAGAATTCTGTCTATTTGTCTGGTACTAAGTTTCAGTCTCTCTGTCAGAATCGGGTCATGCGCGGTGAGGATACGGTCAGGCTTTTGGGTAAAAGCTTCGATGACAGTCATATATTTTTCGATTGCAGAAGTAGCCAAGATGTATCCTTTTGGTGTTATGATTATTATATAGAAATTTATTGAAAGTTTATATTAAGCTACAAAGTAGATACACCTGAAGGTATTGTTGTTTATACCTTTGGGTGTATCATAAGTTGTGAAACGTATGTTCTTATTTTTTTGCATTTTCCTCTTTTTGCGGGTTATTTTCATGAATGACCTCTCTGATGATTATTGGTTGTTGCTCATTGTCCGGAGTATTTACAACTGAAATAATACCCCAAATCCAGACTCCTACGCCAAGAGGGATACCTACGAGAGAAAGTATGCCGGTAGACATTAAAACAAATGCTATTATTGAGAGAATGATTTGGAAAAACGCTTGTCCGAATTTTTTGACGAACAGTGTGCCTACACCTGGAAAAAATATATTGATGATGATTGCCAATATCTTCATGAAAATCCTTTTTTGTTTGTTAAAATCCAGTGAAAAGCAGACAAACATTTTTGTCTGCAAACTTGATTTCTAAACATAAGTATAAGAGGTATTGGGGAAACAATATTTCGTTTTAAAAAGAAAAAGGATTATAGCTTTGAAAGGTACTGGTGCAGTATGGTTTTTAATTCCTCTTTGAGGGTTTGCGGGGAGTGTATAACGAGGTAGGGAAGCCATTGTTTTATCAAGGGCGTGATTTCCATGAAGTCGGTAACATAAAACGAAAGGAGTATAGAACCGTCTTCGTAAGTTTTTGTGATTGTCTGAGATTCGAGATATTTTTTTTGTTTAAAAAAAGAGCTTATCTCTTTTTGGGCAAGAAGTTCCACTTTAAATTTTTTTGCACCGTAAACTTCAAAAAGAGTTTGAAAGTTTTCCAAAAATTTCATGGCAGTAAGATCTTTTTGGTAAGTTTTTGCTTCCACTTTTATGCCTATGATGTGGTTGATCCTAAAAAAGGTAAAGCCGTAGGGATTGTCTTTTTCACTGACAAGAGCGGCTAGATACCAGTTGTTTTGTGCAAATACGATTTTAAGGGGTTTGATATCGTTGTAGGTTTTAAGTTTGTTTCTATGGTACGCGATGCTTAAATATCGTCTGTATTTGACTGCATCTTTTAGTGTATTCCATATTTGGGTATTTTTTATCTCTTCTATGGGTTGTGTATGTATCTTGTAAATAGCGGTGGTATCTTTTTTGAGTTTTTTGATAAGTGTTGCATTGCTTTGTTTAAAAATGTTTAGCATTTTTGTATCGAAAAGGGCGATGAACTCAAACAGGTTTAGTAACTCTTTTGGAGAAACCGTATAAATGTCGTTGAGGGTTGAGGGGATACTGATAAATTTATAACAACCTCTTTTAGAAGAGTGGAGTTTTTCCCCGTAGATTTTTTTGATGATCTTGATATCGTTTTGAATGAGTCTGAGATGTTTGCTGTCATCAACACCAAAGATGTTGCGTGAAAGTTCTTTGGAACAACACTCTTTTTTTGCCAAAGCTTCCAAGATATATAAGATTCTTTCCTGTGAATTCATACTATGTTTTCCTCTGATCTATTTGGAGTTAAGATGGAACTTTTGAAGTCAATCTTCATCCGGTCCAAGCATAACTGGTTTGACAACATCAATGTTTCGTTTTGAATGAAAACTTTATATCTGCTTAAGTCATATGACTCTTTAGTTGGCTTATTGTAGCGGGTAAAAGTGAAGAGGGAAGAAAGAAGTATCATAAAGGAAAAATGAATAATATGATTTTTATACATCTGTAGCATTATAAAAATTTCAACATAATAAACTTTAGTCATCACTCAACAAGGTATCAAGCCCATATGTTACACCTGTTATGACACCGATAATAATAGCACTACCAACTACTGCGGGAGCTACTGCAATACCTACCGCACCAAGTGCCGCTGATACAGGCGCCCCAATAACAGCAGAGGTAGCGCTGACTGCCGCCGCACCGCTGAGCGTAGAGATGGCTGTTCCTGTACTCGCCGTAGCTTCAAGTGCAGAAGCGGTTGCAGTAGCGGTTCGCATGGCATATTTTTCGACAATATAAGAGGCAGCAGTTTTTGCGACATCGTTTTGCGATAGTTCTCCATCAAGTGAGTTTACAGTCAAATCGAAAACAGCACTTTTAACAGGAGCTTTTATGGTAGAAGCAGCATAAACGGAAGAAGCCCCCAAAACAGAAACAATCATAAATCCGAAAATCACTGAACGAAAAAAAGATCTCATCAAAAACTCCTTCAAACTTTACACTCTCTGACCGAACTATCAACCTCACTACCCCCGAACCGTTAGGAGTATTGTATGGGGTTTATAAGACATATTGTGTCGTTTGAATAATATTTTTATGATGAAAAGTATTGGTTATGGAGGGAAATGGAAAATTAAAAGTTAAAAATGAAAAATGGGTTTGGTGATTGGGCATTGGAAGGGAAAAGTAAAAATGAATTTGTTTCGTGCAATCGCGTAGCGATTTCAGCCCGCAGGAGTATAGCGACGAGGAAAATCCCCTTTAATCGGGTCAAAATACATGAACAGCTTGAAACTACGAGACTTTGTTCAAAACACTCAACAATAAAAAGTTAAACAACCCTCGATATCATCGAAATTTGCAAAAAAGTTTGCGTGTAACCCCGCAGCGAAGCGAGGACAAACTGCGTGATTTTCATGCACGAGTTTAAATGAATTCTAGCTTAAAAAACTAAGAAGTGCCTGAAATAGGGCATAGTTGAAGAAAAAAAACAGAAAAAAAGTTTGTAAACCGGAAAAGGTAAAGTGTCAAAATGGGAGTTTTCAAACATTTAGTTCTTTTTAAGTTTTAAAAGCCCCTAAAATAGGGCATTTTGAACTTAAGTGAAACTAAAAGTTTGCAAACCCGATTAACCGAAACTTAAAAGTGCCAGTTTGCGAACTATTTGAAAAAGTTATGATTCTTTAAAATCCCTGAATTTAGGGTTTTTTGATTTTTAAACTTAAAAATAGCTTAGTAAAAAAGTTCGCAAACTGTTTTGTATTTATTTTTGAAAAAAATCTTCAAATTGTTTTAAAAAGAATGCTAGTCTTTCAATATCTTGCATAACTAAATCTTTTCTTTCCATATTTTGATGAACAATACTGTTGCGTATTTGAGAGATGCTGTTTTGATTTTCTTTTCCCTTGATGAGCGTATTGAAAAGTTTGTCATATGGGTGGTCTACTCTTTTTTTAGCTTCTTCTCGTTCTTTATGATTATTGAGATCATATCCTTTCTTTTCACAAACTTTTGTAATGATAGCTTCATAAAGAGCTATATAAGACAAAGCATAATTTTGACTTTCATAAAGCCATTTTGCCAGTTCATATTGGAAAAGAGATTGTGTCTCTTTGTTGAACTTGTTAGTGATTTCTTCTATCTCAGAAGAAATGAATTTTATGACTTTATTGTTTGAATTATTTAGTTTTTGCAACTTTTTATTTGCCTGTTTCATAAATTGCCATAGAGAGTGCATATTTGCCAGTTGTAGATTGTTGCCAAATTGTAAAAGTGTTTTGGATGCTTCGATATCTTCGCTTTTTAAAAGGTTGGCTAAGGAGATTGTTTTTGAATTTAATTTAAAGTCATTTATTGCTTTTACCCAGGACAAAAGATCAAAAAATATTTTAAAATCTATAATTTCAGAGTTGTTTCCTGCAAACATTCCATAGAGAATTGCTTTTATTTGGAAACTGTCTTTGTGCAGAAGTGTTAAAAATTCTAGTAAAAATATGTTTAGTATGGGCATATATCTAAACCCGTGTGTGATATCCAGATAGACTTCATCTCCTTTTGCTATATGGCTTTTGATTTCCAAAAGTTTTTCGAAGTTTTTCCATACTTCGTCATTATCTTGATTTTTATAGTCAATCAAAAAGCATTTTGACCCTTCTTTTTTTAGGTAGGTATCGATACTTTTTTCAAACTTTGCAAGGTCATCAAGTGTGAGTGTTCCTTCTTTCTTCTTCTTTGTCAGTTCGTCCATATAGTTTTCATCATCGCCGTTATATTTAAAGTAGAGATTATCCCACATTGAACCGGCAGTACCAATGAAATATACTTTGTCTATATCATAATGCTCAACGATTACTTGTGATGTAAGTGTGTTTTTATACTCTTTTTTGTCTATTTTATATGTGGTTTCATGATAATCACTATCACTGTCTTTTTTGATGTCACCGGTTCCGATTGATGTTATGAGGATTTTTGACATGGGTACTCCTTTATAGTGGTTTATTCAACAATAGGTGGATTTATTGAATAATTTTCAATTTCATCAGTTTTATTTTTATCTTCAGATATTTTGGGGCAGTTCGACAGATTTTCTATAATATGTCTAATGTGATCGATATGTAAATTCTTATCATCGTTGTCGATATTTTTTTCTTCCTTTAAAATTTGTTTTTTTAAATACATATAGTGTTTTATATCTCTAATACATTTTTCATCGCATTTGTAATTTTCATCTTCGTCTTCTTTATAATAAAACTGAGAAAAGAGAAAGCTATCTAAAGCTTTATCTTCTTGATCATCAAGATTGTAAAGGTGTTTTACTTCTAATATTAATTTATTAATACATATGATAAGTTCTTCTTCGTTTTTATTGAGTTGAATATTATTAATAGACATTTGTATTGATTTTTCTTCAATATATTTGATTGCATTTTCTATCCATTGTGTTGCATATTTAGCTTTTTGTTTTAATTCATCGTAAAATTCTTCATCGATTTCAATATCGTTATGTGCTATTCTATTTCTAAATTCATATAAATCATCAAAAACAGATCTAATGACATCTTGATCTGTTTTGATATTTCTAGAATTTTTATATATATGGTTCTTTATTGCTTCAATATCATTTTCCAATTTCAATTTAGCAAAATATTTTTGCCAATTTGTTTTTGGAGTGATTTTTTTAATTTTTTCAATATCATCTTTTTTACATTCTTGTAATTGATATACTAAATTGGATAATTGATATAAGTTGTCTTTTCCTGTTATATCAAAAAGAATTTTAGATAGATCAGAAAAATTTGTTCCAAATATGTTTTTTTGTTTTTTCATAGAGTTCATGAATGATTTTTTAACATCATCTGGTATTTCTGAGTCTATCCAGTTTTTGTTAGCAAAAATAGTCATTGTTTTGTATATCAACGACCTCATTAGGTTTTCAATTTGATAAATTATTGGATATGCTTTATGGCATATGTAACTACTTAACTGGTTAAATGTAATTTGAATATTTTCGAAGTATTGAATCTCTCTTATTTTCAATAAAAAAAGATATTGAAATTTTTTTATATCATCATATAAAGGTTGTGTGACAAGTTCTTCAAAATTTTCAATATCTTCATGAGCAAAATTTAGTTTCATAATAAAAAATGTATTTTTTGTTCGCTTATGAAAATGTTTTATTTTGATTAGCTCATAGAATAAAAGAGGAGAGTCTGTATTTGCTGGAATAGTATGTGGATTATTTTTTTTGATTATATTATTTTCAATACTAAAACCTTCTATTGCCTCATTGATAAAGTTTTTTAGTGAAGTCTTTTTAATATCTTGTTTAATAGTAATAAAGTATTCTGCAATTGTTAAAAAGTTACTTTCTTCATCCATATTATTTATCCTGTATTTCACACAACACCCATCCAAAAGGTAACAAGGTATTTAATGCTTTTTCACTGCCTCCAAACATCCAGGTAGTTGTTTCTTGATCCAGTGTTTCCCATTTGTTCGGTTTTCTTCTTCGTCCTCCTCCACTGACTTTGACTTTGATTTTTCGCATACCGTCGATGGTTACGGCTCTGGCACCGCTGTGTTTTCCTACTCGTATGAGAAACTGATTTTCCTTTGGTGTGAAGTCTTTATATTTTTCATAAAAGGCTTCGTCGAAATATTCATTGGTAAAATCATCTACTTTTTTCCCTCGAAATGTGGTAAAAGGTTTGAATATTTGTTGAAAAAGCGGTAGATAATGGGCATCACAACTTTTTTTGATAAGTTCAAAGTTTACGTTTTGGGGTGCTTTATAGTTTCTGATTCCCAGTGTTATTTCAAACTGGCTGTTGCTGAAAATAGTCTCCAGTTTGTTCGAAGGTCCAAGTTGATCTTCTTCAAATCTCTCTTTATTGAGGGCGTATCCTACCATTGAAAAAGTTTTTACAGGTATGGTGTCTGAAATGAGCAGGTTTTTGAAAATATTTTCCTGTGGTTTTCTGTTTTGAAAATACTCTCTGTGATGTGTGGGGTTTTCTTTATAGATAACCTCTTGATAAGCTGTCGATATCGCACCTTTTATACTACTGCCTGGTATGTAGACTTTTTTTGTATTGGCACCTCTGATAGTTTTTGCGATTTGAAAGCGATTGAAAACTTTTGTGGGCTGTACTCGTCTGCCTCCTTCGTTTTGGACTGCTTTTCCTACTTTGTTTTCGTAGTCTCTTTCAAGTCCTTTTGTCACTTGTACTTTGGAGGTTGCACTCTCAATGGCTTGTTTTTTGTTTTGTTTGATGACCCTATGTATTTCAAAGAGTGATTCTGCACCTTTTGTTTCCACTGCTTTTAAAAATCTCTGTTTTTGAACATTGTCTAGCTTTTCAAAAAAAGTATATTCGTCAAACTCATAGAGGTAGCCGTTGTCTATGACGAAGTTTGTCGGCTCGTAATCTTCCCCGGTACCTATGTGCAGGGGTGTCAGTGCGGTAAGTTTGAGTTTATATGTTTTCATGTAAGCTCCTTGATAGGGATGACAATACTATACCCCTGATGCTTTGTTTCTGGGTGATTGTCCGAGATGTTTTCTAATGCTTTTCCTATATATGGCTTCTCTTGTGGTAGTGAATGTGATAATTTTACTACGCTTGCACTATCAGCTAGAAGCAAAGGCTTTTTAAATGCTTTTTGATGTGCTCTTTCGTAGCCATGCTTTCCAAACCTGACAAAAGGATCATAAAAAATCTTTTCAAACTCTTGTCCTTTGGGTGAAAATGGGGAGAGTGTCATATAGCTTGTACTTTGGGTAGTGTCGATTTCTGTTTCGGTGATATTAATGATTTCGAAACGTCCTTTGCCGATGGTTGTATCTTTGCCGTAACCAAGTGTTGCTATAAACCGAGCAGACTTTTCAAGCTGATCTTTGTCAAATCTATTTTCATCGATGGCAAAATATATATCTTTTTCACCCAGGATATACTCGTCGGTACCGTAAGGATCAAAGCCGTCGCCGTCACCCGTATGAAAAGTAAGATAGTTTAAGGCGTTATGAATAGTGGTGCTTTGTTTGTCAAGCAATGCTATATCTTTGTCTTTTCGTGCCAAGTGGTATTCACCCTTTTGTAACTCCTGATATGTAAGCCAGACTTTTTTTCTATTCTCTTTTTTTTGTTTTGTATCCTCTTTGAGATAGGAGGATGGCATTTTGGGTTTTGGAAGATATCCTGTGGGAAAGGCATCTGAAACGATCAAAAAGGGATCTGATGCATACTCATTTAACAGTGTTGTCAATGTCTCTTCCCCGTAAAGGTATCTTACTGCCCAACATAATTGCCCAAAAAGGGTATCACCCTTCAGTGGTGTACCAAAAGAAGATGTTGGTTTGATTGTATATTTATAGAGTTTCATTACTCATTCCATTCGGTTTTATTGCTGAAAGAGACCCTTCCGTAACCTCTGCTCCCGTTGCCGCCCAGATAGTCATTTTCAACCAGTTCCATTCCCCTTCTAACCAATGCTTTTAGCGCTTCCTCGTCATCCCCTTCCATAATCTTCAGTCGGATATCATATTCAAATTCAACCCCTGCCGGTACTCTTTCTGTTTGTCTTGGATGTTGTGCTGTACCGTTTTGTCTGTCGATGACATTTTCATATTTTGCTTCGGAAACTTTTTGGTTCTCTTTTTCTATGATTTTACAGTCACCAATATTGATACGGGTGATGCCAAGAGTAAATTTTCTTTTTTCCATCACTTCTTCATCCTTTTTAACAATACTTGCTCCAAATAGTTTCATGAGATTGATGGCACTCTCGACTTTTTCTTCAGGAAATGAACCGTTCATATATTGAGGTGAAAAAGGATTTCCGTCTCCAAAACCGACCAGTCCGGTGTCCCATTCCAAGAGACTGCGCATTTTACCTTTTAGGGAGCTTCCCGGTATATATGGCATATCTGTATTGACATCTTTGATGACCTGATTGTCGATACCTCCGATTTTCATCGTATCGTCACCACCGCCTATGTGCAGACCGCTCTCAAGTTTGATTTTTCCCTGTAATTTTGCTATTTTCATGTTAGTTACTCCCTTTAAAATATCCTAGTACTGATTCGAAAAAGAGCTTGAAATTTTTAAATTTCTGCTCACCTTGTTGATTTGGTGTGATTTGGTTGAGAGATTGCTCCATCATATCCTGAAACTCACGGCTGACAACACGTCTGTTTACACCGTATGCTACTTTTGAATTGAGCATTTTGATAAACGGATAGACACTATCAAAGCCTTTTGGTTCTATTTCCTTTTCAAGTTCGAGTATTTTGTCGTAAAAGTTTCTTGCCTGTGTCTTTTTGGTTCGGCTTATTTTTTCCGCCCAGAATTCAGCTGTATCGCTGAATAATTTTTTATCATTCAAGACAATTGCGCCTTTGTCATTTATTGTGTAACTTAAATCTATTTTGCTCATGATGCACTCCTGTTTTTATAGATAAATTCACTTATAACCATTTTTGTCTCCTTTGGATTTTTTTCTATAACGGTATCTAGTTCGCCGATTAAATGTTCATGCTTTTTCATATTTCTGTGAAAAAGGTAGTTGAGTTTGGATTTCCACATTGTATTTTTGATGTCGTTATCGATATTTTTACTCATATCACAAAAACTCAAAAGTCTGTAAAGTAGAGCAGTTTTAAGTTCATCTTGTTTTAATTCTTCTAGTTTGGGATATAGTGTATGGTGCACTTCATTGTAGCTTTGCCATTTGACTGTTTCACCAAAAAGAGAAATAGCATCTTTTTCTTCATCGATTGCTTTTGCATCTTCTAGTAGCTCTTCTGTATGATGTGCCATATAGCTGATAGGAGTCGTAGGCTTGGCAATGGCAATACCAAAAGAGATAGAAAGTTTATTTTTGGCAAATTTCTTAAATTCTTCCCGAATTTCTTTCGCCAGTGCCAATATCTCATCCCACGCTCCAACAAGGAAGAGATCATCTCCTCCTGCAAAAACGGTGTAGGTGTTTGGATATTTTGTTTTCATGATGTCTGGTACATACAAAGAGAAAAAGTTATCTACCGTTTTGGAAAAAAGATCAAAGTTTTCAAAGCTTTGGGTAACGTCGCTTTCTTCGAGGAATTTTCCCATGCCATCGACATCGCCTTTAAGAATACCGAGTGCTTTTATACCTACTTCACTATCTTTGCAACTTGCTTTTGCTAAATCATCAAATTCAGCCGGCAATGAATAGTTTTCTTCCTCAGCTTTTTTAAAAAGTATATAAGATTTTATTTTACTGGTGAGTTTGATTTTGGTTTCAAATCCATCTTCAAAAACGATTTTCAGATCTTTTGTGCTGATAAGTTCGTGTTTGTGTTCCTGAGAGAGTTTTTTGCCAAGTTCGATAAAGGTATGACATACGGGACAATGTTCGTTTTCAATTTTCCGGATATTGCAGATTTTACAGAGTGTTGCATTGTCAATATCATTATCATAGCTGAGTACCGGTGTAGTTGATATGAGATCAAACTTTTGAAATTTTTTGGTTTCAAGTTCTGTCGCAATCGATTCCCGTAACTTTCTGTAAGAGCCAGAGTCGATAAAGTCATTTTTTTGACACTCTTTTTTTGCTAGGATCATACCGCTGAGCGCAAAAAAGTTTTTGATAAAATAGTTATCTATTTGGTTTTGTACAGGTGTAAGGTCAATATCTTTTTGAGGTACCAGAATTTCAAATTTTCCCGCATTTTGTGTGAGTACATATTTCTCATCGATATTAAACATATGACATATATATTTGGTCACATATTCTGTAAAAATTTGTACAAATGCTGATTTTGCTCTTAGTACTTTACTGGCATTTTTCGTTGATAATCTTTCAAATATAAATTTTTGTATACCGTAAAAATCACCGACAACAAGAGTCATCTCTTCTTGTAAAAGAGATTGTATATCTATGACGTTGGGTTCAAGTTGGCGATATGTATTATCGAAATATTTTTCAAAACTACTCATATTGATCCTTTCTGTATGCTTATATTAGCTATTTTCATTGACATATTCTGTCGTCTCATAAACTTTTCACCTCCACTTTCCCCATACCAAAGACCGTCTGTTTGCCCACGCCCAGCACTTCGCCCAGTTTCAGAAGCATGACACTTTTCTCATCGATCTCTTCGTACTCTATCTCACCGACGATGCCGCCTATTTGAAGTTTGGTTCTTTGTCGGTTGCTTCGTCTGGTTTGGTCTACAAAGCGTACTTTGGCGCTCTTTTCTTTGTAGTGCGGGGTGAAGGTGAGTTTGACTTTGGGTTCGTTTTTGATTTCGCTCAGGCGGTTTTGGATGGAGTAGAGCAGGGGTTCAAGCGGTGGTTTGTTATGCAGGAGGCGGTTTTGGTATTTCATGCGAAGGGGTGTGGCGAGGTGTAGTTTGATGCTTTGGGGTAGTTCGTCGAGTTTGAACTCCTGCGGTTGGATCTCTTTGAGATCAAAGGTGCCGTTTTGGTAGATGGTTTTACCGTTGCAGGTGATGGTGTCGATCTCAAACTTCTCTCTTTGTGCGCCCAGTCCCTGTTCGGTGAGCATTTTGTGGATAGCGCTGACGACGTAGGGGAGCTTTTGGGTTGCCTCTTCAAAGAGGTAGAGTCCGAAGTCGTAACTGTCGGGGTTGAGGTGAAAGTCGAAGCGGTACTGATGGGCGCTGTTTCTTTTTTCGTAAAAGTCGTAAAAGAGGCAGTTCTCTTTGGCAAAACATCCTTCACAGGTGTAGGAGGGGTTGATGCAGACTACTTTTTTGAGGCTGACGCCAAAAGCGCCTCTAAGTGTTGAGCCTATAAAAGGTAGATGGGGTTTGTTTTTATGAGGTGCGAGTTTGACATAAAGGTAATGGTAACGTAACATATGCACTCCTTTTGTAAAGATTATATTTACAATTTAATTAAAATTTTATGAAATAATTTTATTTTTTAATTATAAAAGAAGTTTCGGACATATTGTGTCGCAGAGGTATTTTTTGTTAAAAAATGAAAAACCGGTACAAGAGTTGTTTTTTATCATGAAAAATGATAACCGAAAGCTTTATATTTATAAAAAAATATTATAATATCAAATGAATTTACATGACAGAACGCTTTTTTTCACACTATTTGCCTTACTTTTTTTGCTTGTACTGGGTGCTTTTGTCAGGAGATGTCCAATGCACTTTTCCTCTCTGTCGCACTTTCGGATTCTGCGCCGGGGAAAGGGACGAAGTTTTGTTACGTATTTTCGGTTTAGTGCAGGGTGTAAAAGTATGAAGTTTTGGCTAAAGCGGGTTATAATCACTTCATGAAAGCGAAACAGAAAAGTCGGGATAAATTGTTGGATGTCACCTTTGAAGAGGTGTATCGTTACGGGTATTGTGGTGCTGCAACGGCGGCGATTTTGCAAAAGGCGGGAGTGCCGAAGGGGTCGATGTACCATCATTTCGGCTCGAAAAAGGGGATGGTTCTGGCGATGATAGAAGAGCGTTTGATCCCTAAAGTGCGGGAGTTTTTTGATTTTCAGATGAAAAAGGAAGCAACCGCAGTCGAGATACTGGAACACACGATGCGAAAAATCGCCAATAACGAGATGTTGATTTTACACGGGTGTCCCTTGCATCGGCTGATGTTTGAAATGGATGCCTTAGATCGTGATATCGCCGCGTTGTGTGAAGCGGAGGAGTGCCAATCTTGCCAAAGTGCTGCGTTTTGGGATGAAGGAGGGGAGTATCAAAGGGGGTGATGCCGAGGAGATGGCGGAGTATGTCATCTCTTCGAGTTGGGGGTTTCTCTCACGTCCTTTGGCGCACTCTTCCAAAGAGCGATTTTTAGCCGATAGTCGTTATTTGTTGGAGAGTATTTGTAAGTAAAATGTGAGACTTTAAGCCAAAAGTCAGTCTTTTGCCGATAAACTAGACCGATCAGTCTAACAAAAGGGATCTTTCATGTTTATGGTCGAAGAAAATAGTGCTCAAAAAGAGCGTTTGGCAAAGATTTACAAAAAAGTACGGGTTCTCTACGGTGATGTTCCGCCGCAAATGCAATTTTTGGGAAATATCGAAGCGGATTATCTGGAAGAGTTTTTAACGCAACTGCTTCGTATCGTCAAACATCCCCATATCAACCCAGATCTTTTCGGTTTTATACGACTTCATGTTGCGTTTAAAGAGGAGTATCCCTACTGTAAAATGTTCAATACCCGCTTTTTGCAAGCGAAGGGTTACACGCAAGAGCAGCTAGATAGTGCCGTGGCAGATATCATGAATGTTCCATTTGACGAGAAACATCGCGCGCTTGCAGCGTTTGTCCTCAAAGCGATCTATGAGAGTCGGATGTGCAGCAAAGAAGATTTTGAAAAGCTTTATGCGATGGGCTGGAGTCAAAAAGATGTTTTTGATCTGATCGAACACGCAGGAACGATCTTTCGAAACGGACGTATTTTAACGGCGTATATGGAAAAAAGATCATGAAAGTGACCGATATCCCTTTTGTTTCTCATGTCGGTATCAAAGTAGATGCAGAGCAAACCTTAACACTTACCAATATACCTCCCGTGCAAAACCATCTGCAAACCATACACGCCGCGGCACAATTTGCTTTGGCGGAAACACAAAGCGGCTACTACTTGCAAAGCCTTTTTCCTGATTTACAAGATGAGGTGATCCCGCTTTTAAGAAGTTCGGAAGTGAAGTACAAACAACCCGCCACGACACAGATTTACACAAGGGCATTTGCAGAGGAAACAGCACTGACAAAGTTTCATGAACAATTTAGTAAAAAAGGACGTGCGACGATCAAAGTCTATGTGGAAGTTGTGGATATTCATGAAACGGTAACGATGGAAGGGGTGTTTGGATGGTTTGTGCAGAGGAGGTGAGTGTCGGTTTGGTTTTAAGAGACGATTGATTTATAAACTTCTACTTCGTCAAGTATCTCTTTTTTCTTTACGGAAACTTTATATAAATCATACTGGTTTTGTAAGTTAAGCCATAGTTGCGGCGTTGTTCCAAAATATTTTGCAAGTTTGAGAGCCATTTCTGTGGTAATACCTCTTTTTTTATTGACGAGTTCGTTGATAGCACGAAAAGAGGTACGCAGTGCTTTTGCCAAATGGCTTTGTGTTATGCCTAATGGTTCTAAAAACTCTTCTTTTAGTATCTCTCCGGGATGTGTCGGAGGTCGTTTTAACTTTTGCATTTTTTTTCCTTAATGATAATCTGTAATTTTGACGTCATATACATCGTTATTGGCAAATTTGAAAATAATACGATACTGTTTGTTGATACGAATAGAGTAAAACTCTTTTAAATCGCCTTTTAGTTTTTCCAAATGGTTTGCAGGCGGTACTTTTAGATCCTCTAAGGTAACAGCTGCATGTAAATAATCTAGTTTCCGTAATGCTACTTTATGGATAGTTGCAGGAATTTTTTTACTTTTACCTATACTATAAAAATGCTCAGTTTCCGGATCCAAAAAGCTTTTTATCATGGTGTATTATAACACATAGTGTAATATCTGTCAATTTTTTTTGTCTGTTCGTAAGTTACAAATATTTTTGTTATGTTTACAGTTTAAATGCTATGATAATAACAAGACAAAATTAAATAATTTTGGAAAAACATATACTTTTTTTAAAAAGTGCCTTCAAACTCTGAGGAAAAAATGAAATTAGATTTATATCAAATTGATGCTTTTGCAAAAAATAGTTTTGAGGGTAATCCTGCCGCAATTTGTCCACTTGATGATTGGATAGATGATAGTTTGATGCAAAAAATTGCACTTGAAAACAACCTATCTGAAACTGCTTTTTTTATTGAGAAAAATAATCTGTTTGAGATAAGATGGTTTACTCCGACAAAAGAGGTTAATTTGTGTGGTCATGCAACTTTGGCAAGTGCATTTGTTATTTTTGAATATTTAAATTATCAGAAAAATATCATTACCTTTGATTCAAAAAGTGGGATTTTAAAAGTTGAAAAGAAAGATAATCTATATCAGCTTGACTTTCCTATTCAAAAAATTGAAAAAATTGATATATCAAACATAATCATTGAGGCATTTGGTAAAACTCCAAAAGAGTGTTATATCTCAATGGATTATATTATAGTTTTTGAAGACGAAAACGATATTTTAAATGCAAATCCAAATTTAGAACTTTTAAAAAAGCTTGAGTTAGACCATAGAGGGATAATCATTACTTCAACAAGTAAAAAATATGATTTTATTTGCCGATTTTTTGCTCCAAATTTTGGAGTAGATGAAGATCCTGTAACGGGTTCAGCTTTTACCCAATTAGTGCCTTATTGGCAAAAAGCTATGAAAAAAAATAAATTTAAAGCAAAACAAGTTTCAAAAAGAGGCGGTGAAGTATTTTGTAAACTTGAAGAAAAAAGAGTTAAAATCGCAGGATATGCAAAAAAGTATTTATATGGGCAGATCGAAGTTTAAGGAGAAAAATATTGATATTACTAAAAGAAATTTCTGTGGAAGAGACATACCCCTTTAAGACATAAAGTTTTAAGACCACATCAAACAATTGATGATTGTAAATATAATGGTGACAAAAGCAGTTTAACAAAGCACTTTGGAGCATATTTAGATAATAAACTTGTTGGTATTGTATCCATATATAAATCTTCTTTAAATCATATAAAAAATAAAGATGGTTGGCAAATTAGGGCAATGGCTGTAGATACTTTAGTCAGAAAAAAAGGATATGCTAAAAAGTTACTTAAAAAAGCAGAAAAATATGCAATCAATACAGGAGCTGATTATATCTGGTGTAATGCCCGTATTTCAGCTTTGGGCTTTTATGAAAAAAACGATTATAAAATATATGGTGAAGAGTTTTATATTGACGATATTGGGCAACATTACATCATGATGAAAAACTTAAAATAAATCTTAATTAAAAAGGAAAAATTAGAAAGTTATATACAAAAAAATTCCTTATAACGGGAAAAGAGAGTTGGAAAAATAGAGACCGTTTAAAACTTAGTGTAAACTAGTCACAACATAATCTGACAATTGGTTAAGTCAACAATACTACAATTTCTCCCGGGCGAAATGTTCAGGAGAGACAATGAATCTACATACACAAGAAAAAATCATCAAGAACAAGTTAGGATTGCTCAACCTTGCCAAAGAGCTTGGGAATGTATCAAGAGCCTGTAAAGTATTTGTCCTCGCTTTGCTGCGGGATTGTCGGAACTAAAATTCCTCGGATGGATACAGCAGAGATAGCTTCTATCGTTTTAAAAAGCTCTATGAAGAGTATGGTGAAGAAGGACTACAGGAAGTTTCCCGAAAACAACCCAATCTCAAAAACCGAGTTCCAAAAGAGGTGGAAGATGCTGTAGTAGCCTTCGCAATAGAATACCCTGCCTATGGACAGGTCAGAGCCGGTAATGAACTCAAGAAGCTTGGTACCTTCATAAGTCCCGGAGGTGTACGCAATATCTGGCTACGTCACAATCTCCAAACCATAAAACTTCGACTCAAAGCACTGGAAGAGAAGGTAGCTAAAGAGAATCTGATCCTCACTGAGGCACAGGTGCAAGCATTAGAGAAAGCTAAAGAGGAGAAGATCGCCCATGGAGAGATCGAAACCTTGTTTCCGGGCTATCTTGGATCTCAGGATACCTACTATGTAGGAAATGTCAAAGGGGTTGGTAGGATATACCAACAGACCTACATCGATACTTTCTCCAAAGTGGTCTTCTGTAAACTCTATGACCGTAAGAATGCCTTGGTAGCAGCAGACCTGCTCAATGACCGTGTCTTACCATTCTATGAAGCCAATGATGTCAAACTATTGCGTATGCTGACAGACAGAGGAACAGAGTATAAAGGTACCAGAGAACACCATGAATATGAACTTTATCTTAGTATCGAAGATATCGAACATACCTTTACCAAAGCAAAATCACCACGTCCGAGCCGAAGGCGACAACCCCGCAACGAAGTGAGGACAAACCAATGGAATCTGTGAGCGTTTTCATAAAACGGTGCAAAATAAGTTTTATGCAGTGGCTTTCAGAAAGAAAATTTACAATTCGATTGAGGAGTTGCAAT
>Ga0256843_1000441_pt1 | contig 35508 bp, 33 predicted proteins | sample AlvinellametaG_FD_191572 | JGI IMG/M metagenome (GOLD analysis project Ga0256843, IMG submission 191572) | Pompeii worm associated microbial communities from hydrothermal vent at the East Pacific Rise, Pacific Ocean - Alvinella | ecosystem: Host-associated > Annelida > Integument > Unclassified ...
AAGAGATAGCAAAAACAATGATGACTACCTCAAAATGTGAGATAGGAAAAACTGTTCCTAAGCCGATTTTAGATTTGATAGAACATTATAGTGAACAGTTTAATACCTGTATTGATGCGCAAGTGGCTTCAAAATATTATAGTGATGATACAACAGACTATATTGCCAAAGTAACAGCACCTTGTACCGATATGTGTCCAGCAAGTGTCGATATTCCTGCCTATATTGAGGGTGTAAGAGATATGATTTTTACAGACTCATTGGCAGCGACTAGACAAACCATGCCATTGGCACATACCTGTGGGCGTGTCTGTCCTCACCCTTGTGAAGATGCGTGTCGTCGTACCAATCTAGATGAGCCTATCTCTATTATGGAGCTAAAGCGTCTAGGTGCTGACTATGAGACAGACCATGAGTTACCATGGCTACATCCAGTAGAGCCAAAACCTCTTAGAAAAGATGGTAAAAAAGTAGCAATTATTGGTGCTGGACCTGCTGGACTTACGGCAGCATACTACTTAGCACTTGAAGGGATCGAATCTCACATTTTTGAGGAACTTCCTGTCAATGGTGGAGAGGTCGCTGTGGGTGTGCCTGAGTATCGTATGCCTATTGGAAAGTACCAAAAAGATATTGACTTAGTACTAGAGATGGAAGCTGTAAGCATCACAAACAATTGTAGAGTGGATGCCAAGAAGTTAAAAGAGATTGAAGCTGAGTATGACGCAACCCTTCTTGGGTTTGGTGCGAGACTCTCTAAAAAAGTACGTGCTGCCAATGAGAACCCAAAAATGGGTGGTTATTGGGGTGCTATCGATATGCTTGACAAGGTAAATCTCTGGAACAAATATGGCATTGGAAGTCCAGCTTCTAACGAACTCAAAGATAAGGTAGTTGTCTGTGTTGGTGGTGGATTTACTTCTATGGATGTGGTACGTTGTTCCATTCGTGAAGGGGCAAAAAAGGTGATTATGCTCTACCGTCGTGATGAAAAGACGATTATTAGAAATACCACCTATGAAGAGTACCATGAAGCAGTAGAAGAGGGTGTAGAGTTTATCTTCCATTCAGCCATTGAAGAGATTTTTGATGATGGAGAGAAGATTACCAAGCTTAAAGTCAACCGTTTTGAGCTTGTTCCCGATCCAAATGGTGGACGTGCACAACTTGTAAAGATTGAGGATGGTGACTTTGAGATTGAGTGTGACTACCTGATTCCTGCTGTTTCACAAGCATTAGATACACAAATCTTACCAGAGGAGTGGAACATAGAGATGACTTCATGGAACTCCATCTTGACCAATGGAAAAGATTATATGAGTTCTAAAGAGGGTGTTTTCGCTGCTGGTGACTGTGAGTATGGACCAATGACCATTGTCAATGCCGTAGGACAAGCCAGACGCGCAGCCTCGGTAATTAGTCGCTATATCTATACAGGTGAACGTACCTTAACAGATGATGAGATTATGGAAGATCACCTTAATCGTCTTAAAGTCTATGACAAAAATGAGAAGATTACAGGGTGGATGCCAGGATTGCCTCGTGCTGTAAGTGAAAAACTTGAAGTAGATGAGCGTAAAACCAATAACAAAGAGGTCAACCTAGGCTTTACAGGTGAAGAAGCACTTGCTGAAGCAGAGCGTTGTATGCGTTGTTATTATATCTCAATGGTGGCGGTGTAAGATGGGTAAACACAATTCTATAAATAGTGGAAAGTCAATTAGCGTTACCATTAATGGTCAAACCTATGAGAGTACCTTTGGTAAAAGCATCTTAGAGATTGCCAGAGAGAACGATATCTACATTCCAACCATGTGTTACCTTACGAAGGTACAGTCCATTGGGGCGTGTCGTATGTGTGTGGTAGAGGTAGAAGGTGTAGAGGGGATGATTCTCTCATGTCAAGAGAAGGCAACCGATGGTGCTGTCATTGAGACCTCTACACAGAGCTTAGAGCAAGAGCGTCAAAACATTATGAAACTCTACAATGTAAACCACCCTTTAGAGTGTGGGGTATGTGACAAGAGTGGAGAGTGTGAACTTCAAAATAAAACCATGGAGTTTGGCGTAGAGGCGCAAGGCTTTACAGCAAGAGATCAACATAGACCTGTAGAAAATTGGGGACATGTCTCTTACGATCCTTCACTCTGTATTATGTGTGAGAAGTGTGTACGCGTCTCTACGGAGATTACAGGTGATGAAGCACTTAAAGTGAAGTTTGGTGGGTATGGTTCAACCATTATAAACACTAAAAAAGAGCAAAATTATGCCTCATTGGGTGAAGCAGCCGCTGTCTGTCCAGTAGGAGCATTGGTAAGTACAGCATTTAAGTACACAGCCAATGCTTGGGAGCTTAGTAAAGTACCCTCTTCATGTACTCACTGTTCAGCAGGGTGTCAACTTCACTATGAGGTGAAAAATGAGCGTATCTATCGTGTGACAAACAATGCTGAGTTTAGTAACCTCTGTGGTGCGGGACGCTATGGTAGCAGTTATGCCAATGAGGGGGTAACAAAAGATAAAGAGGCGTTCAACAAAGCACTCTTAGCCTTTAAAGAGGCAGATACTCTCTTGTTCTCCTCACATATCTCCAATGAAGAGGCGTATATCTTACAGCGTCTTAAAGAGAAGCTAGGATTTAAGCTTGTCTCTCCGGAAGCAAGAGCCTACCAGCAGTTTATGAAAGCCTACGCAGAGGTAACTGGAGAGACACTTTATAGTGGTTCACTCAAAACATTGAGTGAGTCTCAAGCGATTATTGTCTTAGGAACACGTATCAACAATGATGCCCCAAGCGTGAAGTACCATATCAATATGGCAAGTAAGTGGCAAAGGGCAAGGGTTGCCTATATGCACCCTATTGAAGATAGTGAAATACAAAATATTGTTACACAGTTTTTAAAGTATGAAGCAGGTACAGAAGAGGGTGTTGCTGCCCTTTTAGCCTCTACTTTATTGACCGAAGCATCACTCCCTGAAGAGGTACGTCACTTCTTGGAAGATTTAGATATTGGTAACCTAAGCGCAGAGAGCAATATTGGGGAAGAGGAGTTAGAGTTTTTACGTAAGTCATTGCTGAAAAAATCAGGCTTCTCTTTGGTGGTAGGAAGCGATCTCTACACCCACCCAAGAGCAAAACAGATTGCCAAGCTCATTGCCCTTTTGGAGATGTATGGAAACTTTAATGTTATCTGTATCCCTCCAGCAGGCAATACCCTTGGTATCTCTTTACTCTGTGATCTAGATGAGGCTGTAGAGGGGAAAAGTGTAGGGTACCATGCCAAAGCAGACTTTACCCTCTCCTCTTTAGGAGATGGTGATCTTGATATGCCAGCGATGACACAGCAAGAGGGGACTTTTACTACCATAGACAAATGTGTAGTCCCTATGAATGCCGCACTCCCGTATGGAGGTTATATCTTAAACGATATTGCCAACGCACTAGGGCTTCATGCTGCGTATACGATTGATTATACAAAGTCTTTACCTAAAGAGAAGGGCTTTAAATCGGTAGAGTTTGATGCACTTCCTGACTATTTCGATAGTGTAGGAAATGCGCATAGAGGGTACCTTCTTACTTCACAAAAAGTGCAGATACAACAGCACTTTGAAGAGGTAGAAGAGAGTGAATGTTTTGATGGTGCTGTGGTCTATGTATGTAATCCAACAGATCAGTTTTCACCATGGACAGCCAAGTCAGAACTTCTTAAAGATGAACCTATATTATGGGGATCTTTACAATTTGCAGCTATAACCAAGTTGCAAGAGAATGATAAGATTAGCTATACCATAGATGGTATTCAACGCACAAGTGTGTTTAAGATTGATACATCTATGAAAGGAACCATTGCATTAACCCCTACGTTTGATATGGGATTAAGTAGTGCTTTGCTATCCTCTTATAGATTTAGCAGGTTAGATTTTGAAAGGGCAGGACAATAATATGAGCAGAGTCAATATTAAGATTGATGGTAAAGAATTTGCAGTCAAAGAGGGTGAGTATATCCTCAATGCTGCACGTGCCAACGATGTTTTTATTCCGGCAATATGTTACCTTACACGATGTTCGCCAACATTGGCATGTCGTATCTGTTTGGTAGAAGCGGATGGAAAACAAGTATATGCATGTAATGCAAAAGTAAAAGAGGGTATGGAGATTACGGTAGATACACCCAATATTCTCCAAGAGCGTAGAGCCATTATGGAAGTCTATGATGTCAATCACCCTCTTCAGTGTGGTGTGTGTGACAAATCAGGAGAGTGTGAACTACAAAACTACACCTTAGAGTTAGGAGTAGATTCACAATCTTACATGATTCCAGATACCAAAAGAGAGACTAAAAATTGGTCATCAGTACTTCACTATGATGCTGGGCTTTGTATTGTGTGTGAGCGTTGTACCACTGTCTGTAAAGATATGATTGGTGATGCGGCTATCTCGACAACAAAACGTGGAGGTGCAGCACTCGATAAGGGACTCAAAGAGAGTATGCCTAAAGATGCTTACGCAATGTGGAACAAGTTACAAAAATCTGTTATTGCCCCAAGTAATGGTACAGAGTTTACAGATTGTTCCGATTGTGGAGAGTGTGCAGCTGTCTGTCCAGTGGGGGCATTGGTGAGTCGTGACTTCCAATATACCTCAAATGCGTGGGATTTAAAACGTATTCCAGCAACGTGTGCGCATTGTAGTAGTGGATGTCAAATCTACTATGAGACAAAACCAGCCTCTATTGAGGACAGAGAAGAGAAGATCTTCCGTGTAACCAATGAGTGGAACTATGTCTCTTTATGTGGTGCGGGACGTTTTGGATATGACTTTGAGAATCGTGTTGAAGGGAAAGATGAAAAAGCCTTTGCTTTAGCACTTGAAGCCTTTAAGAGAGCCAAAACAATTCGTTTCAACTCTGTCATTACCAATGAAGAGGCGTTGATGCTTCAAACCCTTAAAGAGAAGATGGGTGTGAAGCTTATTAATCCAGACGCAAGAGCGTTCCAGAAGTTCCTTGAAGCGTACAAAGAGGCAGCAGGACAATCACTCTACAGCTATGACTTTAAAGAGGTGATGGCAACAGATTTTGTGATGAGTGTAGGAACATCGTTACGAAACGATAACCCAAATGCGCGTTATGCCTTTAACAATGTGCAAAAGATGAACAAGGGTGCTGGACTCTACTTCCACCCAGTAGGTGACAACCTTGTTCCTACTTTTGGTAAGAGTGTAGAGGTATTTACCCATAAAGTAGGTCAAGAAGAGGCAGCCCTCTATCTTATTTTAGATCTATTTGCTGATGCCGATAAGTTACCTAAAGAGGTACAAGAGTATTTAGCAAGCTTTAAGTCTCAAACAACAAAAACTATTAAAGAGAAGGTGATGAAGTCTGTCACTCAAACTGTGGTAGATGAAGAGACTGGTGAGAGCAAAGAGGTAACGAAAAAAGTACCAGAGATGGTAGAAAAAGAGATTACCGTAGAGACAAATGGGTTGGTTGAACTTCTTGGAAAAGAGAGTGATGCTTTTGCTACAACCTTTGAGAAGATGATGAAGAAGAAAGAGTCTTTCTCTCTCATTGTAGGAGAGGATCTCTACTTCCACCCAAATGCTGAAAATATTGCTAAGCTCATTGCCCTTATTGAGCAGACAAGTAGTGTACGTGTTGCGATGATTCCACCAAAGACAAACTCTTTGGGTGTAGCACTTATTTGTGCATTAGATGATGTCGCAGAAGGGTACACTGTTGGATACAATGAAAATGGTGACTTTAGACTCTCTGCCCTAGGTGATGGAGATCTTGATATGCCAGCGATGAACCAACAAGAGGGTACATTGACCAATATGCATAAAAGAGTAACCCCTACCAACGCAGCCCTTGAGTATCGTGGATATGAACTAAACGATATTATGAAAGCATTGGTAGATGCTCCAGCAGAGACAATTGATTGGACCCAAAAACTACCAACCCATAAAGGTTTCCAAGCTGTTGACTTCGATAGTCTTCCAAATGGCTACCTTAATGATGGTACAGAAAATAGAGGATATACCTTAACTATGACTACCCAAGAGGTAGCTATGGCAGAGGTAGCACCTATGGATGATAAGGCACTACTTGATGGTGAAATTGTCTACCGTTGTAATCCACAACGACAATTCAATGACTTTAGTGATAAAGCCCATGAAATCTTTGAAGCCTTTGGACTCTATGCGAGTCCAGCAAAAGCAGAGAGCCTTGGTGAAAAAGTGGAAGTTGACTTTGGAGAGAGAAAAATTACCGTAGATGTTATCGTCGATGATAGAATGGATGGTGAGATTGTGGCACTGAGTGACTTTAAGAGTGCACAAGATGTCTATGGTCTCTTTGGTGAGTCTCGCTATAAAACAGTAACAATGAGAAAGGTGTAATATGGAAACAACACTCGCAGAAAATTTACCAGAAGTGGGTGCATTGGGTGTGATGATTAAAGCTATTATGATTTTAGCTATCATCTCAGCTATTGCTGGTTTTGGTACGTTTATTGAAAGAAAAGTACTTGCATTTATGCAAAGAAGACTTGGACCTATGCACGTAGGTCCTTATGGTTTACTACAACTAGCAGCCGATGGGATTAAACTCTTTACAAAAGAGGATATCATTCCTCAAAATGCCAATAAGTTTATCTTTATGATTGCACCAATTATTACAGCAGCTACAGCCTTTATCGCTTTGGCTGCTGTACCAGTCTTCCCAGACTTTACAATTCCAAGTTGGATTCCACTCTTGGGAGGAACTTTTGTTCCTTCTATTGCAGCTGATCTTAATATTGGTATTTTGTTTGTTCTTGGAATGATGGCTTCAGGGCTCTATGGACCACTACTTGCTGGTATGTCACAAGCCAATAAATGGGGTATTATTGGGGCAGCAAGAACAGCTGTACAGTTTCTAAGTTATGAGGTTGTTACAGGACTCTCTATCTTGGCACCTATTATGTTGGTTGGTTCTCTCTCATTTGTAGATTTTAACAACCATCAAGCAGCAGGTGTTAGCTCATGGCTTATCTGGCAACAACCCGTTGCGTTTGTACTTTTCCTTATTGCTGGATTTGCTGAGACAAACAGAACACCGTTTGACCTTCTTGAGCATGAAGCAGAGGTTGTCTCTGGGTATGCGACAGAGTACTCAGGTATGAGATGGGGTATGTTCTTTATTGGTGAGTATGCCAATATGATTACCATCTCTATTATTGCTGCGATTGTCTTCCTTGGTGGATACAGTGAAGGAAGTTTAGGTTGGTTAACCATTATCTTGAAAGTTGGATTCTTCTTCTTCTTGATGTTATGGGTAAGAGCAGCGTGGCCACACGTAAGACCAGATCAGTTGATGTGGCTCTGTTGGAAAGTCTTAATGCCAATTGCAGTAGTCAATGTTGTGATTACTGGTATTGTGATGATGGTGTAAGGAGAAAAGATGGGTTTAGAACAATTTAAAAATAGAAATGTAGGGGTACAAAACTATAAAGTACTTGACGTTGGTGAGACACCAAAAGATGGTATGGCACAGTTTAAACAGGTACTGAAAAGAACGTTTAAAGGTGAACTTTTTGTAGGGCTATGGGTGGTAATGCGTATTAAAATCCAAGCACTCTTTATGGGAGATATGCATACAGTAAAATATCCGTTTGAAAAGATGCCAATCTCTCCAAGATATAGAGCAATTCACGATATGTTAAGACTACTTGAGAGTGGAAACTATCGTTGTATTGGATGTGGACTTTGTGAGAAGATTTGTATCTCTAACTGTATTACAATGAATACCCGTTACGATGAAAATCAACGTAAAGAGGTGAGTGAATATACGATTAACTTTGGTCGTTGTATCTTCTGTGGGTATTGTGCAGAGGTATGTCCAGAGTTGGCAATTGTTCATGGACAAAGATATGAGACAGCATCAGAACAAAGAGCAAGTTTTTCTCTCTTTGAAGATATGTTAACTCCTATTGACAAGCTTAACTTACAGCAAGAGTATGATGGATTTGGTGCCGTCTCTCCAGATGCTGATGATAAGATTAAACAAACACCATTAGCGTATTAAGAGGAGAAAAGTATGTATGAATTGATAGCCTTTTACCTATTTTCGGCTTTAACAATAGGACTTTTTCTTGTAACAGTACTGAGTAAAAATGTACTGTATGCTATGACATCATTGGCATCGGGAATGGTATTGATTTCAGGATTTTTCTTTATCTTGGGAGCAGACTTTCTTGGTGTAGTACAACTCATTGTATATGTAGGGGCTGTAATGGCACTCTACTCATTTGCTATGATGTTCTTTGATGCGACAAGAGACATTAAAGAGAAAAATACCAATTCGGCATTGGTATTTGTTTTAGGAGGATTGAGTGCGTTGGTGTTGGTTTTAATCTTCGCAGCACCTATCCACTCAGATGCGATTACAGCACTCTACCCTATGCATGAGGGTGTAGGAAATGCGCAAGATGTGGGAATTGTACTTTTTACAAAGTATTTAGTACCGTTTGAGGTAGCAGCAGTGATGCTACTTGTTGCAATGATTGCAGGAATTATTCTTGCAGGTAAAAAAATGGATCAGAGTCTTACTGAAAATACCAGTGCAGATGATGAAATCTTGACACCAAAGGATGAAAAATGATAGGTTTAACACATTACCTTATCGTCTCAGCACTTATCTTCTCTGTAGGATTGGTAGGGGTGCTTAGAAGAAGAAATCTTTTAATGCTTTTCTTCGCAACAGAGGTGATGCTTAATGCAGTCAATATCGCATTTGCAGCAATCTCACACTACTACAACGATTTAACAGGTCAAATGTTTGCTTTCTTTGTCATCGCAATTGCTGCTTCAGAGGTAGCTGTAGGACTTGGTATTTTGATTGTACTCTATAAAAAACACGGAAGCCTTGATCTTGATGATCTAGCGAATATGAGGGGGTAATGATGGAGAATTTAATATATATTGCACTCTTTGCACCGTTTGTAAGTTCAATGTTCTCAGCACTATTTGGTATGAGTCCAAGACAAACATTTGTAGGTATTGTTGCTTCAAGTTTACTCTTTATTGCGTTTGCCTCTTCAGCAACATTGGCATACCACGTCTATACGACAGGGCATGGACTTCATGTGACTATGATGGATTGGATCTCAGCAGGTGATCTACATATTCCATTTGGGTTTGTGGTAGATCAAGTCTCTGTAACTATGATGACTGTGGTTACTTTGGTATCAACCATTGTACATATCTACTCTATTGGATATATGGATCACGATAAGAGTTTTAACAGATTCTTCTCATACCTTTCAGCATTCGTATTCTCAATGATGATTCTTGTAATGTCAGATAACTTTGCTGGACTCTTTATTGGTTGGGAAGGGGTTGGTGTCTGTTCTTGGTTACTTATTGGATTTTGGTATCACAAAGCAGATGTTTCTCGCGAAGAGAATCCATCTATCTCTCCATCTTGGGCAGCAAACGAAGCATTTATTGTAAACCGTATTGCTGACCTTGGAATGCTTGTTGGACTCTTTATCCTTTACTGGAACACAGGAAGTCTTCAATATGATGTAGTCTTTGAGACACTTCCAAGTTTAAGTGGTTCAGTATTGAATGCCGCTGCTATCTTCCTCTTTATTGGGGCGATGGGTAAATCGGCACAGTTTCCACTCCATACATGGCTTACAGATGCGATGGAAGGACCTACACCAGTATCGGCACTTATTCACGCGGCAACCATGGTAACAGCAGGGGTATTCCTTGTGATTCGTGCCAACCCTCTCTTTAGTATGGAAGAGGTTGCTGGAGTAAGCTACTTTATCGCCGCACTTGGTACTTTTGTAGCCTTCTTTGCTGCCTCTATGGCACTTGTCAACAGAGACTTAAAGAGAATTATTGCCTTCTCTACCCTTTCACAGTTAGGGTATATGTTTGCTGCAGCAGGACTTGGTGCGTATTGGATTGCACTCTTCCACCTTGCTGCACACGCATTCTTTAAAGCACTTCTCTTCTTAGGAGCTGGTAACGTTATGCACGCAATGCATGATGAACTTGATATCTTTAAGATGGGTGGATTGAAAAAAGTAATGAGAGGAACCTACATCTATATGGGGCTTGCCTCTTTAGCCTTAGCAGGGATTCCATTCTTCGCAGGGTTCTTCTCAAAAGATGCTATTATTGAGACAGCATGGAATGAAGGAACGATTGTACTTTGGGCAATTCTTGTCATTACAGCTGGAATGACAGCATTCTACAGCTTTAGACAAGTCTTCTTAACCTTCCATGGAGATGAGAGATACCATGAATTTGGTATTCATCCACATGAGATGTATAAATTTGTACTCGTAGCAATGTCTCCATTGGCACTTTTAGCAATGGTAGCAGGATTTGGAATGGGGAACTTTGAACACTTTGTAACCCATCTTCTTCCTGAGTATCATATGAGTGAACATACCCACCATTTAGCAACTATCTTAGGATTGGTTGTCCTTGTATTTGCTGTGGGTGGTATTGTCTATGCCTATAAAAAATATGCAGGTGGTCTTAAGAGAGATGAAGCACTTGAAGAGAGCTTTATCTATAAGCTTCTTGCGAATCAATACTATATTCCACAATTTTATGAAGCATTTATTACAAAACCGTATGCGATGCTCTCTGAGAAGTTCTGGAAGTTTGATACAAGTGTAGTTGATGCAATTGTAGATGGAATTGCGAATTTCATCTACAGAAGTGGTGATGGTTCAAGAAAGATGCAAACGGGTAACCTTTCTAACTATCTAAATTGGATGGCCGTCGGTGGTGTATTGCTACTTGTAGTTGCAGCCCTTTCAGCGATGCTAGGATAAGGAGTAGAGATGGATAATATATTAAGTGTATTAGTATTTTTCCCAGCAATCGCAGGATTGTTAGGGTTTGTAGTAGATAAGGAGAGTGCTAGAGCCTACGGTATTACCGTAGCTGCAATGGAGTTTTTACTCTCTTTATGGTTGTGGTTTAGTTTTGATGCGAGCAATGCAGGAATGCAATTTGTAGAGATGATTCCTCTTATTCCTGATTTTGGTGTCTCTTACTATGTAGGTGTTGATGGTATCTCGTTGTTTATTATTATTATGGCAACCTTGATGACATTGATTGGTATGATGAGTATGAGTATTACTACCAATATTAAAAATATGATTGTTACCCTTCTCTTTTTGGAGATGACAATGGTAGGTGTCTTTGTGGCACTTGATGCGATTATCTTCTACCTTTTCTGGGAGCTTTCATTGGTACCAATGCTTTACATCATTGGTGCGTGGGGTGGACCACTAAGAGTCTATGCCTCTATTAAGTTTTTCCTCTATACCTTTACGGGTTCATTGGTAATGTTAGTAGGGATGCTCTTTGTAGCCTTTATCTACCATAACCTTACAGGTGTATGGAGTTTTGCTATTACCGATTGGTATGCGTTGGTCTTACCAGTAAGTTACCAGTTATGGCTCTTTGCGGCATTCTTTATTGGGTTTGCTATTAAGGTACCAATGTTCCCATTCCATACTTGGTTACCGTATGCTCACGGACAAGCACCAACCATTGGTTCGGTGATTCTAGCAGCAGTACTTCTTAAAATGGGTACTTATGGATTTGTGAGATTCTCATTGCCAATGTTCCCAGATGCATCTGTATTGATGATTACGCCAATTGCGACAATCTCAATTATTATGATTATCTATACGGCAATGGTAGCCTACGCACAAAAAGATATGAAGCAAGTGATTGCTTACTCATCTGTATCACACATGGGTATTATTATGCTTGGTATCTTTGCTATGAATGCAGAGGGTATTGGTGGTTCAGTCTTCCAAATGCTTTCACACGGTATTGTCTCAGGAGCACTCTTTATGCTTGTAGGTGTTATTTACGATAGAAGACATACAAAGCTTATGAGTGAATTTGGTGGTTTAGCATCAGTGATGCCTAAATATGCTGTTATCTTCGGGATTATGTTAATGGCGTCTGTTGGACTTCCTTTAACTATTGGGTTTGTTGGTGAGTTCCTTGTACTCCTTGGATTCTACAATGTCTCTCCAATTATGACACTTCTAGCTGGTACCTCTATTATTATTGGGGCTATCTATATGTTGGCTGTCTATAAAAAGAGTTTCTTTGGTCCTGTAACCAATGAGGCAAATAAAACACTAAAAGATTTAAATGCGAAAGAGACATGGTCACTTATCCCATTGGTTCTGATTGTAGTGTGGTTGGGAATCTATCCTAAACCAGTACTTGAGCCTATTGACAACTCAGTGAAAGCGATGTTGGCATTTATGGATGAAAAGGCAATTACCCCAGAGGCAAAAGAGATGATAAAAGTTGCAAAATCAACAAAGGAGGTTAAGTAATGTTACAGCCTATTAATGTAAGTTTGGAAAGTCTTAATCTCATTACACTCGCGCCAATGCTTTTAGCAATTGCAGGTGGTTTGATTATTTTAGTATTGGATTTAATCAACAATAAGCTACACAAGTCACTCTATGTTATGTTGACAATGCTTATTTTGGTTGTAGATTTAGGGGCTGTGCTTGGCTTAAATGTCAATGAGCGTGGTTTCTTTGATGTAATGTTAATTGATGGTATCTCTATTATCTCTCAACTTATGATTATTGTAGGGTCTATTATCTTTACACCATTGGCATTAACCTCAAAAAGATTCCATGAGTACTCTTACCCAGAGTTCTTTGCACTCTTCTTGTTTATGGTTGCTGGATTCCAGTTTATGGTAACAAGTGATAACCTTATTCTTATCTTTGTAGGGATTGAGACAGCATCATTGGCACTCTATACACTCATTGCCCTTCACAACAGAGCAAACTCTTATGAAGCAGCAGTAAAATACTTTACTATGGGTGCCTTAGCTGCTGGTTTCTACGCAATGGGTTCAGCTGTAATTTATGGTTTGACAGGAAGTATTGAACTCTATAAGGTCGCTGAAGTGATGGCAACACGTTTGAATGAAGCAGGATTGATGATTGCTATTTTGGGTGCTTCGGTACTTCTTATGACAGCATTTGCCTTTAAACTTTCACTCTTCCCGTTCCATACATGGGCACCAGATGTTTACGAGGGAGCTTCTGCGCCACTTGCTGGATATATGTCAGTTGTTCCAAAAATTGCGGCATTTGTTGTCTCTGTAAGAATCTTTGGTATGTATATTGATCTTGGTATTGAGTGGGTAAGAGATATTATCTTAGTACTCTCTGTACTTACAATGACTTTGGCCAACATTATGGCATTGGTACAAGAAGATGTGAAACGTATGCTCGCATACTCATCTATCTCTCATGCTGGTTTCATTATGGCAGCATTAGCACTAGATACCACTGAGGGAACTACAGCAATCTTCCTCTACTACGCACTCTTTATGTTTACCAACCTTGGTGCATTCTCAATGTTATGGATTTCACGCCATAAGCAAAGACGCTTTAACCAAAGATTTGACCACCCATACGAAAAATTCGCAGGGTTTATTCATATTATGCCAGTAGGTGCTGTGATTATGGGTCTCTTTATGCTTTCATTAGCAGGGGTTCCACCATTCTCAGTATTTTGGGGTAAAATCTATGTAATGCAAGCAGCAGTCAATTCAGGGTTTATCTGGTTGGCACTTGTAATGGGTGCGAACTCAGCTATCTCGGCATACTACTACTTGAAGTTGATTGTCTATATGTTCTTGAAAGAGCCTGTACAAGATGTAGATACAGTCTACTATAACCTCTCTAAGCCTCTTATGGCTGTGATTGGTATGGCAACAGTGGCAACCATAGGAGCAATCTTCTATGTACAACCACTTATCTCATATCTACACTATATGATTAGTGCGAGTGGGTACTAATTGTCTTTAAGGGGTGTGTAGAGACACCCCTTACTCTCATTGTTGTAGAAACTACAACAATATCTTTTTTAAATCTTCTAAACTTCCTCTAGTTACAGTGTTAAATTGAGACTGATTAAAGGTCTGCTGTCTCTTTGCGAGTCGTGCTGTATTGGTGGTAATCTTCTCTATCATCTCTTTTTTAGTGTAGATGCCATCAAGGTAGGCAAGCGTCTCTTTAATCCCTATGGACTTCATAGCATTTGGGGCACGGGTATAGGTTTTTTCTAAGTAGCATATCTCATCAATGAGTCCCTCTTCTACCATAAGATTTGTACGCAGAGCAATACGTTGGCGTAATGCCTCTTTCTCCCAGACAATCTGATAGATAGGAAGAGCCTCTTGAATGGTGGGCACAGGAGGGTGTGTTTGAAAGTATGTTGTGGGGGTTTGCCCTGTCTCAAGGTAGAGTTCCATTGCCTTTTCAATACGGTAGCTGTCTTGAGGTTTGATTTTAGACATATAGGCTTCATCGACTCTATAGAGAGATGCGTAAGCCTCCTGAAGGTTTTGAAGTCTCTCTTTGAGATGCTTTTTGGTAGCTTTAGAGATATGAGGCATGGGGCTTACCCCCTCTAAAAGCATCTTAAGGTAGAAGCTTGTTCCCCCTACAATAATAAGGTTTTTTCCCTCAGATTCACACGCACGATACGCCTCTTTGTAACACGCGATAAACATTGTAACATCAAAGTGTTCATTAGGGTAGAGTAGGTCTATGCCAAAATGCTTAATCTCGCCTCGCTCCTTTTTTGTCGGTTTTGCTGAGACAATATCTATCTCTTTGTAGAGTGCTAAAGAGTCTAACGATAAAATATGGGCATCTTTTTTTTGAGCTAGGGCAATGGCTAAAGAGGTTTTTCCTGATGCTGTGGAGCCAATAAGGGCTAATTGTTCTACTTTTTTCATAGTGCAATGATAACAAGTTCCAACTAAGTGTAAGGGTTAAGTACGAAGAGTGTAAAATACCCTATGAATTTATTTAACAAACACAACCGTTTTAACATAGCAAACATCGTAACCTATTTGAATGTTGCTTTAGGTGTCATGGCAATCTACTTTATTGTCAAAGAGGACTTTTTTACAGCCATTATCTTGGCATGGATAGCCGGAGCGTGTGATATTGCTGATGGTAAGTTAGCAAGAAAATATAAGCTCTCCACAGAGTTTGGTATTCAGCTCGATAGCTTTGCCGACTTTCTCTCTTTTGTTGTTATGCCCCCATTTCTACTCTTTTATGCCCTTAAAAGTGGTATGAGTAGTGGCTGGGAAGAGCTTGTGGTTGGGCTCATTTTTATTGGCTATATTATCTCAGGGTTGAGACGACTTATAGAGTTTAACCTTAAAGTAGAAGAGGGTGAGGTGGCTAAGTATTTTGAGGGTGTACCTACCCCACTTGGTGCTATTTTACTTTGGGTACTCTACCTTCTCTTTGCGTATGGGGTTGTAACCTCGGTAGCACTGATTAGTTTTTTAGTGATTGTCATTGCCTGGTCGCTAAACTCTACACTTAAAATCCCTCATCCATAGAAAGTTGAGATAGTATTGTGAATATAAAAAAGTTAATCAACGATTTTTCTGAGTTGGTCATGTTTAAACACTCGGTCTTCTCCTTGCCATTTATCTTTATTGCGATGTTGGTAGCTGCTGATGGTTGGTTTGGATGGCGACTTCTGTTACTTGGTACCTTGGCTGCTGTGAGTGCACGTAATTTTGCTATGGGGGTAAACCGTTATCTTGACAGAGATATCGATATTTTAAATCCTCGTACCAAAAATAGACCTTCAGTAGATGGACGTGTAAGCCATACACAGATGGTAGTCTTTATTGTACTCAATGCGTTACTCTTTATAGGTGTGGCTGCCTTGGTGAACCCTTTGGCGTTGAAGTTGTCTTTGCCCATCTTGGCAGTTTTGGGTGCCTACACACTCTTTAAACGCTTCTCTGCCTTAGCACACCTTATCTTGGGGGTGAGTCTTGGTTTAGCCCCTATCGCAGGGGTGGTAGCTGTGAGTGCAGAGGTGACACTTTGGTCTGTCTATCTTGCTATAGGGGTGATGTTCTGGGTAGCAGGGTTTGACCTCCTCTACTCTTTACAAGATATAGAGTTTGATAAGAAAAATAATCTACACTCCATCCCTTCAAAGTTTGGTGCTAAAAAGACTATGTGGATTGCTAAAGCATTTCACCTCTTGGCTGTTCTTTTTTGGGCACTCTTTGTAGAGGGGGCAGGGTTAGGTATCTGGGCAACATTGGCTGTTGTCTTTGCTGGGATAATGCTCTCATACGAGCACTATCTTGTGGACAAAGATTTTACAAAAATCGATAGAGCATTCTTTACAGTCAATGGTTACTTGGGGTTTGTGTTTCTCTTTTTAATACTTATAGAGGTGATGTAGATGGAGTATTATGTTATTTTAGTGTTGGTGTTGGTATTAGCAGCGATTTTACTCTACCTTTATAATCATAATCGTAAACTAACCAAGCAGATTGAGACACTACAAGAGGTGTTGGCGATTAAAGATAAAACTATTGCGAACTTTGAAGCTTCTCGTGTCGCTGTCAAAGATGTGATTGAAAACTTCTCTATCCATGAAGAGGTGATGCACCTTCTTCAAAGTGGTAAGAGCCGTGAAGAGGTAGCAAAAACTTTGGGTGTTTCTCTAGGGAAAATTGAACTGATTGTGAAGTTTGACAAAATAAAAAGAGAAAAAACAACAACTTCAGCCTAAAACCTTGAAAAGAAAGTTTTTTTTCGATATACTTCGCTCACCAAATATCGCAGTAACTTCTAAAGTGCACTCATAGCTTAGCTGGATAGAGCATCGGTTTGCGGTACCGAAGGTCTCAGGTTCGAATCCTGATGGGTGTACCACTTCTATCAATCCTAACCTAATTATATTTATACTATAATCCTATATCTTAATATTGTGTAATGGAGGGCTTAGTAATGCATGTTTTACTTGTCAATGCCAATCCTGTGGTCTCTCGTCTTTTTACGTTATGTTCACAAGAGAAGACATTTTTTTTAGAAGAGGTAGAGAGTATAGAGGAGAGTTTGAGGGAGACCTACGCATTTGTTTTTGTAGATGAAGAGAGTTGTAACGATGATGTGTTGCGTGCGTTACAATACTTTACTGAAGCAAAATCTGTTCTTCTTGCCTCTAAAAAGATGGCAAAAGGGATAGGGCATCTCTTTGATGCCAAGTTGAAAAAACCTTTTTTACCTTCAAGTATTTGTGAAGTGATGTCACTTGAAAAAGAGAGTGGACATATCTTCCCCTTAACTGCCAATACCCAAGAGGAGCAAACAACTCAGGTATTGGATGAGAGTGAGGTGGAGCGTATTAGAAAGATTTTAATCGAAGAGGAAAACCTTCCTCCTCTTGAAGAAGGTGAGGCGTATGAGGCTCGTAAAGTTACGGTGATTAAAGAGCACCTTGAAGCTGATGGCTTAGAGATTGTAACAGAAGATGAGTATATCGCAGGGTTAAGTCAAGAGAGTTCAGACATAGAAGAGGCAGTGAGTAAAGAGATGGAGATGCTTCTGCTTGAAGCGTTACAAAAGATGAAAGTCAAGAAGATTAAAAAGCTGCTCAAAGGGGCAGAGGTGACGATTAAAATTAAGTTTAAGGATGATCTATAATGGAGTTACATAAAGGTGCTATTTTAGTACTCTCAGGACCTAGTGGTGCGGGAAAAAGTACCATTATTCAAGCAGCCTCTTCCCAAATAGGGGAGTATTACTTCTCTATCTCTACAACCACACGTCCTCCTAGAGAGGGAGAGGTAGATGGAAAAGACTACTTTTTTGTTACAAAAGAGGCGTTTGAAGAAGATATTAAAGCAGGCAACTTTTTAGAGTATGCTCAGGTACATGGTAACTACTATGGTACCTCTTTAACCCCCGTTAACCAAGCACTCAAAGAGGGAAAGTTGGTTATTTTCGATATTGATGTACAAGGACACCGTTTGGTAAGAGCAAAACTAAACGATATTGTTACTTCGGCATTTATTACACCACCTACACTCAAAGAGTTAGAGAAGAGGCTTCGTGCGCGCTCTACCGACAATGAAGAGGTAATTCGTAAACGTATTGAGAATGCCAAAGAGGAGATTGAGGCAGTAGGAGAGTATGACTTTACCATTATTAACGATAGTGTGGAGCTTGCTGCGTCTGAATTTGTGGTGGTTGCTAATGCAGCAAGATTGAAACAGAGCCATGAGGATGAAGTAAAATTTATTGAACAATGGCTAGGTTAAACATTTTTAAGTATAATTATTAAAATTTAACATTATATTCACTTTGAATATAGCTAAAGGATGAACTATGGGTATGCCAAGTATGCCAGAATTATTGATTGTATTGGCAATCGTTGTGCTTCTTTTTGGAGCAAAAAAGATTCCTGAACTCGCTAAAGGTATGGGAAAAGGGATTAAAGAGTTTAAAGGTGCAATGAAAGAGGAAGATGAAAAGTCTGAACCTAAAGAGATTGCTTCAAATGCTACTGAGGCTGTTGAGGCAAAAGTAGAAGAGAAAAAAAGCGAAAATGCTTAATACCAATGGTTGGTGTTAAGCCAACCACAACAATGCTAGCAGTAATGCTACACTCTACTCCACCACTTATGGAAAATCTATGAAATTAAAATCACACATAAATCACGTTATACAAGAGGCTTTCACCAAAGCAGGAATTGCACAGACCCCTATGTCTGTCTCTGAAGCAACTAAACCAGAGTTTGGGGATTATCAGTTTAATGGAGCGATGGCACTCTCAAAAGAGCTAAAGCGAAACCCTAGAGAGATTGCTACAATGATTCTTGAGCATCTTGACTTTTCAGGCGTATTGGAAAAAGCAGAGATCGCAGGTCCTGGGTTTATTAACTTATGGTTGAAGAGTGAGTGGGTAGCCTCAGCATGTGATAGTGCGTTACAAGATAGCCGTTTGGGTATTGCTTCACGAACAACACCTATGAAGGTAGTGGTAGACTACTCTGGACCCAATATGGCAAAACAGATGCATGTGGGGCATATCCGTTCTACTATTATTGGTGATACTTTAGCCAATCTACTTACGTTTTTAGGAGATGATGTCATTCGTCAAAACCATATTGGTGACTGGGGTACACAGTTTGGTATGCTTATTGCCTACCTTGAGATGAAAGAGGAAGATGGCTCTATGGATCTCAAAGATTTGGAGCAGTTCTACAAAGATGCCAAAGCCCACTTTGATGCCGATGAGGCATTTGCCAATAAAGCTAGAGAGTATGTGGTAAAGATTCAATCTGGAGATACTCACTGTTTGGCACTTTGGCAAACCTTTATCGATAAGTCATTAGGACACTGTGAAGAGGTCTATGAGAAGCTCAATGTCAACCTCACACGAGAGGATGTAAGAGCAGAGAGTTTCTACAATGATGATCTTGCCAATGTGGTAAGTGATTTGGAGAGTGTAGGACAACTCACAGTGAGTGATGGGGCAAAATGTGTCTTTATTGAGGGTGATGAAGTCCCTGTAATTGTCCAAAAAGGAGATGGTGGCTACTTGTATGCTACGACCGATTTGGCAGCGTTGCGTTTTAGGGTAAAAGAGTTAGGGGCCAAGCGTATTATGTATGTGGTAGATGCTCGACAATCTGGGCACTTTAAGCAGGTCTTTAAGGTCGCACGTGATGCTGGCTTTGTAGGTGAAGATGTGATGCTTGAACATATTGGTTTTGGTACGATGATGGACAAGAGTGGTAAGCCGTTTAAAACCCGTGATGGAGGTACCATTAAACTTATAGATCTTTTAGATGAAGCTGTAGAAAAAGCCAAAAATACCATCAACAATAAAGAGGCATATAGTACAGAAGAGATTGAGGCATTAGCCCAAACCATAGGTATTGGGGCAGTTAAATATGCCGATCTCTCTACCAACCGTGAGTCTAACTACATTTTTAACCTTGAGAAGATGCTCTCTTTTGAGGGTAACACCTCACTCTATATGCAGTATGCCTATGCCCGTATTCAGAGTATTTTTAGAAAGTATGGCAAAGCGATTGAGGGAGAGATTGTGATTGGTGATGTGTTAGAGCATAGACTCGCAACGATGTTGTTGCGTTTTGAAGATGTCCTTCACCGTGCGGCACAAGACGCAAGTCCTAACCAAATTACCAACTATCTCTATGAGTTGGTAACACTCTTTATGCGTTTTTATGAACAAAACCCTATCTTAAAAGAGGGGGTAGAGGCGCAGACAAAGCAGAGTCGTTTACAGTTGGCACACTTAACGGCAAGAACTATCTCTAAAGGTCTTGAAATTTTAGGGATTAAAGTGGTTGATAAGCTTTAAAAAAAGAGGATAGAGAGATGAAAGTATGGATTTTTCTGATAGTACTCTTGACTTTAGGGGCTATTGTCTGGAGCTATCAAAAGGAGAAAAATCTTCAAAAACTACTTCTTTCGTTAGGCTCATTTTTGCTTATTGTTGCGTTGGGGATAGCAGGAAGCATCACTATGCTTATTGTCCCTATTTTTCTTACACACTGGGTATTGGTTCTTTTTGCGTGGGGTGGATTGTGGCTCTATATTGTAAGAGGGAAGTACTATTGGTGGGTGATATGCTCACCCCTCTTTACCCTGGGTATCTTTTTGTTACTTGCCTTTTTGGAAGGTTCAGCAGATACCTAAGGGTGTCAGCATGAGAATGCTTTTTAGGCAGGGTCAATATCTTTGTTTTTCTCTTGTGTCTCTACAAGTTCAGCTAAAAATGTCTCTAGAGAGTATCGTTGTCTATACTCTGGAATCATAATGTGAACTAAAATATCACCTAAATCGGCAACAACCCACTCGTCACTTAAGTCAGAAGCTAAAATACTCTCTCCCTTCTCTTTGAGCCCTTTTTTAAGGTGGTCAAACAGTGCGAGGGTATGTTTGCTGTTTAGTGCGTTGGCGATGACTACTTGTTTGGCAATATAGTCGGTGTTCTCAAGATTAAATACCTCAATCTCTTCAGCTTTTTTGTCATCTAAAATGGTGACGATGTTTTCTACTCTTTGTTCTATGTTCATCTGTGTTCCTTGAAGTACTTTTTGTACTGATGTTTGAATTTTTTTGTCAACATAGTCTAAGGCGATTGCTTGACGAATATGGGTTGAACTCATAGGCATCTCTATGGGTAGGAGTTGATAGTTTTGTAAACTGTCAACCTCTAAGGGGTAGTTGTCTCTTGTGACAATAACCCATGTGATGGTTTGGTTTAACCATTCAAATTGATGCCATCTCTTCAAGCTCGCTAGGTTGTCAGCACCTACAATAAGGTACTTGACATCATAGTCTATGTTAAAGTGTTTTATGGTTTGTGATGTTGTAATGCTCTTGCCTTGTAGAATCTCATAGGCGACAACCTCGACACTTGGTATGGTGTCAAAGAGTGTATGACACCAAGCAAGACGCTGTTTTGCCGAAGCAAACGAGGAGGTTTTAAATGGATTTAAGTAGGCAGGAACAACAAGCAGTCGGTCAATTGCTAAAGACTTTATCGCACGATGGACAATCTCTTGATGTCCTAAGTGTGGAGGGTCGAAACTCCCTCCAAATATTGCGACGATGGGCTTAGGCTTATTAACCAAATGCTAACCTCATTTACTGTAAAATTACGCAATTTTAGCATAAAAATCATAAGGGAACAGTATGGCTGTAAAAGTAGCGATTAACGGACTGGGAAGAATTGGAAGATGTGTGGCAAGAATTATTGCCAATAGAGAGGACATTGAGTTGGTAGCAGTAAATGCTTCTGGTTCAGATGAGATGCTTGAGTACAATTTAAAATATGACTCTGTACATGGTACACGTAAAGATGTAAAGGTTGAAGGGGGATACCTTTATATTGGGAATGAGAAGGCAAAGAAGTTTGCAGAGCGTGATTTGAGCAAAATAGACTTTGCTTCTACAGGGGCAGAGGTTGTTTTAGAGTGTACGGGCGCATTTTTAACAGCAGAGTCTGTAGAGCCTTACTTAGAGAATGGGATTAAAAAGGTACTCTTCTCAGCACCAGCGAAAGATGATACAGCAACATTTGTACTTGGTGCCAATGCTGAGGAGTATGCTGGAGAAGTCGTGGTCTCGAATGCTTCATGTACTACCAATGGGTTAGCTCCTGTGGCAAAAGTACTTGATGATGCGTTTGGTATTGAAAATGGTCTTATGACTACCATTCACTCCTATACAGCGTCACAACCTATCTTGGATGGTAAACATAAAAAAGATCCTAGAAAAGGGCGTAGTGGAGCAGTGAACCTTGTACCTACAACTACTGGAGCAGCAAAGGCTATCTCTAAAGTGCTACCAAACCTTTCTGGAAAGATTAATGGACAAGCCATTCGTGTGCCAACCCCAGATGTCTCTATGGTAGATTTAACGGTTACTTTAAGTAAAGAGACTACGGTAGAGGAGGTACAAGCTGCCTTTAAACGTGCTTCAGAGGGTTCTCATAAGGGTATTTTGGGGGTTGATGAAGAGTACAGAGTCTCTCAAGACTTTGTAGGAGAGGCACTTAGTACGGTGGTTGCACAAGATACTATTCAAGTCATTGGTGGCACTATGGTTAAGGTACTTTCATGGTATGACAATGAGTGGGGATACTCTTGTCGTTTGGTAGATATGGCTGTGCATATTAGTAAAAAGTAGAGGGGGAAGTGATGCATACAATTAAAGATTTAGAGATAGAGGGGAAGAAGGTATTTATCCGTTGTGATTTTAATGTACCAAAAGATGAAGATGGTAACATTACGGACGATAGACGTATCCGTGAAGCGTTAGCCACTATTCGTTACTGTCTAGATAGAGACTGTAAAGTCATTTTAGCGTCACACTATGAGCGTCCTGAACCAGGAAAATATGAGGAGAAGTACTCTCTAAAGCCTGTAGTAAGACGTTTGACACGTCTGCTTAAAATTGCCGATGATATTCAGTTGGCCACAGATGTTGTTGGAGAAGATGCTAAAGCCAAAGCTGCTGCCCTTCAAAGTGGTGAAGTCTTGGTGCTAGAGAACCTTCGTTATGAAGCTGGAGAGACTAAAAATGATGTTGCCTTTGCTAAAGAGTTGGCATCTATGGTCGATATCTATATCAATGATGCTTTTGGTGCGTGTCATAGAGCCCATGCCTCTATTGATGCGATGCCAAAAGAGTTTGATGACTCCCATAAAGCAGCAGGGTTTTTGTTGGCAAAAGAGGTGAATTTCTTCGAGAAAACGTTAGAGAATCCTATTCGTCCATTTGTTGCTGTAGTGGGAGGTTCTAAAGTCTCTGGGAAACTTGAAGCCCTTAGACAACTCCTTGACAAGGTAGATAAAGTTATTATTGGGGGAGGTATGGCATTTACCTTCCTAAAAGCCCAAGGGTATGAGATTGGGAACTCTTTGGTAGAAGATGACTTGCTTGATGAAGCTAGAACAGTGATGATAAAAGCTAGAAAAATGGGCGTAAAGTTCTACTTGCCAGTTGATGTCGTCTGTTCTGCTGAGTTTAGTGAAAATGGTACTTCAAAGTACCTTCCAACACAAGAGATTCCTAAAGGATGGATGGGGCTCGATATTGGACCTGCGAGTTCAAGATTGTTCCGTGAGGTACTCAATGATGCCCAAACCATCATCTGGAATGGACCAATGGGTGTCTATGAGATGGATAAGTTCTCTAAAGGAAGCCTCAAGATGTCTCATGATATTGCCGATACCCATGCGACAACGATTGTAGGTGGTGGCGATACTGCCGATGTGGCTCAAAAAGCTGGAGATGTAGATGAGATGACTTTTGTAAGTACAGGTGGAGGCGCAAGCCTTAACCTCATTGAGGGTAAAAAACTCCCAGGGATTGAAGCACTAAAAATGAACTAAAAGGCTCATACAACGGGTTACATTAAGGAAATATTATGATTTATGCAGCAAATTTTAAGACCAACCATACACGCAAGAGTACAGAGCATTACATTACGCAACTTAGTGAAAAGTTACGTGCAAAGCGTCCAGAGGACAAGGTCTATATCTTCCCACCTTCTACAGCACTCAATGAGTATGAGTGTGACTTTACCATAGGCACACAAAATGCGTATGCTGCACACAATGGTGCCTACACGGGAGAGATAGGGCTTGAACAACTTGATGAGTTTGATATAAAAACCATTCTCATTGGACATAGTGAACGCCGTGAATATATGGCAGAGACACAAGAGAAGGTGGCTGAAAAGTTTGCTTTTTTCCAAGAGCAAGGATTTGAGATAGTCTATTGTATAGGAGAGCCTCTCTCTATTAGAGAAAAAGGGTTTGAAGCTGTCATGAAGTACCTCTTGGCACAATTTGAGGGGATTGATATAGGGTATGAGAAGCTTATTGTAGCCTATGAGCCTATTTGGGCTATTGGGACAGGAAGAAGTGCGACGGTTGAAGAGATTTCAACTACCCATAGAGCTCTAAAAAAAGTGATTAATGAGAAGCCATTACTCTATGGAGGGTCTGCTAAGCCAGCCAATATTAAAGAGATTACAAGTATTGCTGGAGTGGATGGTGTCTTGGTAGGTTCAGCCTCTTTAGATGCTGAGAGCTTCTCTCAAATGGTACTTGCGTAATTGTGTGATTCTGTAGGGTGCGAAAGCATCGCACCCTACAAAGAGAGGATTATTTAAATAGGTCTGCTAAAGCAGTAGTATCTTTTGTCTTCTCTACTTCTGGTTCAGAAGAGTCTACTTGACGCTCTGTTACCCCTTCTACCTCATTGAGTTCAATGTTAAATCCAGTGAGCATTGAAGCTAAACGAATATTGATCCCACTTCTACCAATCGCTTTGGCTTTTTGATCGCCTGTAATATTGATAATGGCTTTCTTCTCTTCGGCATCTACTTTGATGCTTTGTGTAATGGCAGGGCTAAGGGCTCTTGTGATGAAGATTTCAGGGATAGGTGAAAACTCAATACAGTCAATGTTTTCTCCATTTAGCTCTTGGCTTACAGCATTAATACGTACCCCTTTTACCCCAACAGCTGCACCAATAGGGTCAACATTCATCTGCTCTGTTTTAAGCGCAATTTTGGCTCTCTCTCCAGGGATTCTGGCTGATCCTACAATCTCTACTACACCATCAGCAATCTCTGGCACTTCGTTTGCCATGAGAGACTCAAGGAACTTTGGAGAGGTTCGTGTAAGCTCTAAAAAGAGTCCATGTTGAGGGTCAACACTCACATAACGAAGAAGGGCTCTCATGCTATCTCCACGTTTAAACTTCTCACCCTTAATACGGTTTCTTAGGGTTAAGATACCTTTGAGTTCCCCAATCTCTACGTGGGTATTGTCATCAGCATCAATACGGTTTACTGTACCAAGCATCACTGAGCCTACTTTCTCTTTGTACTTCTCAAAGAGATCTTGCTCAATACGTCTTTGAATGTGGTACTCAAGCTCTTTAAAGAGGTTAGCTGAAGCTGTACGTCCATGCTCTTCTAAAATGAACTCTTCTGTGAGTTTGTCTCCTACTTCTATAGAGTCATCAAACTCTTTGGCTTCGCTTAGTGACATAAAGGCATCAGAGGGAATCATCTCTTTGTTGTCGTCTCGTCCTACCTCTACCATCAGTTGATCATCGCCATCTTTTACAACCGTAATGACCTTTTGTACACTGTATGTTTTGGTATCGTTGTCAATAGTCACCTCAAAGTGACTTGTAAAAGAGGTAAGTTTCTTAGCCGTCTTTACCAAGGCTTCTGTAAATGCTTCAATGGCATGATCTCTTGAGATATTTTTCTCGTGAGCAATCGCTTCTATAATGTCTAGTATCTTTTCCATACGTTTTATCCTCATAAATAATCTTAAATTTCAATTTTACCGCTACAAGAGGTAACATAACAATGCAATGACGACTTGGGAAGGGGTATTTTTGAAAGAACAAAATTATATCTAACCTAACCTTTACTGAAAATAAAGTATAATAAAACCAATAACTAGAAAGGGTAATACCCCTTTATTGACAAACATAGAATAGAATTAAAGGAATATGGATGAAATTAAAACTTGCTAGAACAACATTAAAGGCAAAGCCAAAAACAATTGAGTTGAAAAAACTAGAAGAAGAGCTAGCAAACAGATCTATATTTTACTTTGACAAAGACAACTCACACAAAGAGCTTAAAGAGGTGATTGAGTACTTTGAAGAGAAAGGTTTCTCTGTCTATATGAGAGAAGTAAAGTATGGGCTAGATGAGAATGAGTTTATCTACGAAGTACACATTATTGCTTAAGCAAAGAATCTAACCTTGTCTACAAAAAAACTTTTTATAGAAACCCTAGGTTGTGCAATGAATGTTCGCGATAGTGAACATCTTATTGCCGAACTCAACCAAAAAGAACCCTACGAACTTACCCAAGAACTTAAAGATGCTGACCTTATCATTATCAATACCTGTTCTGTACGTGAAAAACCTGTGGCAAAACTCTTCTCTGAGATTGGTGTGTTTAAAAAACATAAAAAAGAGAGTGCCAAGATAGGTGTGTGTGGATGTACAGCAAGCCACTTAGGTGAGGAGATTATCAAAAGAGCCCCTGTGGTAGATTTTGTGTTGGGGGCAAGAAATGTCTCCAAGATTAGAGAGGTGGTTGACAAAAAGCACGCTGTGGAGATAGATACGGCGTATGATGAGAGTATGTACTCTTTTGGAGAGTATCGTACCAATCCATTTAAAGCGATGGTCAACATCTCTATGGGGTGTGACAAGTCGTGTACTTTCTGTATTGTGCCTGCTACCCGTGGAGAGGAGATCTCTATCCCTAGCTACCTTATTGTCCAAGAGATTGCCAAAGCTGTTGCTTCTGGAGCAAAAGAGGTGATGCTTTTAGGACAAAATGTTAACAACTACGGAAGACGTTTTGGTGCCCATGAAGAGAAGTGTGACTTTACAGAGCTTCTACGTAAAGTCTCTGCCATTGAGGGGTTGGAGCGTATCCGTTTTCAGTCTCCTCACCCACTACATATGGATGATGCTTTTTTAGAGGAGTTTGCCTCTAACCCTAAGATTTGTAAACAGATTCATGTCCCTTTACAGTCTGGTTCTAGCCGTATCTTAAAAGAGATGAAGCGTGGCTACACCAAAGAGAACTTCTTAAACCGTTGTGAGAAGATTAGACGACTTGTGCCTGAAGCTACCATCTCGACCGATGTCATTGTAGGGTTTCCTGGAGAGAGTGATGCTGACTTTGAAGAGACTATGGAGGTTTTAGAGAAGGTACGTTTTGAGCAGATGTTCTCCTTTAAGTACTCAGCACGTCCTCTTACTGAAGCAGCAACCTTTGAATCACAAGTGGACAATGCTATCTCTGGGGAGCGTCTTACTAGACTTCAAGCACGTCATACCGAAATACTTGATGAGATTATGGATGCACAACTAGGTACCATACACCGTGTCTATTTTGATGAGTTGAAGTCCAATGGTAAGGTCTCTGGACGAAGTGATGATGGAAAACTCATCTTTGTTGAGGGGAGTGAAGATCTTCTTGGCAAGATTAGAGAGGTGAAGATTGTCAAAACTTCACGAGGTGCTTTAGATGGAGAGCTTCTTTAGTTGCGTATGAGTACGAAGCAGTTTACCCGTACCCTTATGCGATATAGTGTTCCATTGTTGGGCTATATCTTTATGCGAGTGGTTTGGTTTACCCTTAAAAAAAAGTACCACTATACAACGCCTCTTAGCGAGGCACAGCACCTCTATGTCTGTTGGCATGGAGAGCTTCTTATGTCTCCTCAAGCCTACCGTGTTCTCCACCCAAACCATCAAGCTGTTGCGATGATCTCTCACCATTTTGATGGAGAGCTTATTGCCAAGGTGTATGGTTTTTTAGGCGTAGGTGCTGTAAGAGGTTCAGGAAGAAGAGGGGCTAAAGAGGTGTTCATCAAGGCATTTCGTGCCATTAAAGAGGGGAAAGAGCTTCTTCTCACCCCTGATGGACCTAAAGGACCTCGCCACTTTATGTACGATGGGGCTGTGGCTCTTTCGTTAAAGACCAATACCCCTTTATGTGTGATTAACTTTACCTCTACGGGCTATTGGCAGTTGAAGAGCTGGGACAGATTTGTCATACCTAAACCCTTCTCTTCTATCGATTTTTTTATTGAACCTTTAGATTTGAGTGGTATGGAGCTTGTAGAGGCAAAAGAGTACCTAAGAGAGAAGATGCTTCAGCACACTATTGTTTAAGTATGGAAAAATCAATCATACTTCTTGATGAGGTAAATGCCTTTTTAGTCTATCTTTTAGAGGTGCGTGGCTACTCTAAAGAGACAGTTAAGACCTATGAGATAGCCCTTTTACAGATGGTAGAGGTGAGCCACTTTTATGAAGAGGAGGGGGTGTGGATTTTAGACATTACCCCTTTTCGTTTTGAGATTGTGAAAAATCAAAAAAAGACCATTACCAAAAAACTCTCTGCTGTACGCTCTTTTGTCAAATATATCAAACTTGTTACCTATACCCCTATGCGTCTCATTGGAGATAGTACCATTAAAGTACCTCAAAGCCTACCAAAACCACTTGATGAAAGCCTTATTGAAGAGGTGTTACACAGTGCCAATAGCCAAGCACGATTGATGATTTTATTGCTCTATGGTTTAGGGTTGCGTATCTCTGAGTTGCGTCAAATTCGTTTAGAAGATGTAGCCTCCTCATGGATACGCATTGTAGGAAAGGGAGAGAAGATGAGAGAACTTCCTCTCTTGCCTTCACTTCAAGAGGCGATAGCCTCCTACAAAAAGAGTCACACCCCAAAAGAGTACCTCTTTGAGAAGAAAGAGAAACCCATGTCTGTGGCACAGTTACGCTACCAAATAGAAAAGGCATTTAAAGCCCATGGGATTAAAGCCACCCCCCATCAGCTTCGCCACTCCTTTGCGACACACCTGCTTAATGATGGGGCACGCATCTCCGATGTGAGTGAACTTCTAGGGCATGAGAGTATGGCAACGACACAAGTCTATACGAAACTAGGCAGTGCCAAGAAGATGTTGGACTATATGAAGGCACACCCTTTGGCTACTACAAAGTAGCCATAGTCTCTAGGGCTATCTCTTCTTGAAAGAGGTAGGGGCGAATTTTTGCTGGTATTTTTGCGACTCTACACGCCTCTTTAAAGGACTTTGGCATACTTGTGTTGAGGTAGGGAGCAATATAGAGAAGGTTTTCTTGTAGGGCAATTGCCCACTCTCCTCCTATGACTAAACTCTCCTCCTTGGCTACTTGGGCACGTTGTGAGGCTGAGAGTAGGTAGCCTAGCTTTTTTAGGGTTGTGTCGGTAGCCCTTACTTTGCTGTGAGGGGTATGGAGTTTGAGGATATGTAGTGACTTCTTTACATAGAGTCTCTCAAAGGTAGCTTCTAAAGAGGCTTTGTCTTGGCGTAAGTAGTCAAAACTACGGGCGATTCCCTCTTTGTAGTGCGTAAGCAGTGTTTCGGAGAATTGCTCTCTAAAGTGGTTGCGTTCATACTTGGTGTCACGGTTGCTCTCATCTACAAAGTAGGGGAGGTTGTTTTGGTGAAGGTAGTCAAGCAGTTGGGCTTTGGTGTAGCCAAGAAGAGGGCGTACTAAGGTGTAGTTCTCTCTTTTGGAAAGAGGTGCTAAGCCTAGTAGTTCATTTACCCCTGCCCCTTTGGTAAGACGCATAAGAAACCACTCTAACTGGTCGTTGAGTTGGTGGGCTGTAAGCAGGGTGTCATACCCCTCTACTACCACCAATGACTCAAAAAACTCATAGCGAAACTTTCGTGCTCTCTCTTCAAAGTGGCTACTAAATTGGGGGGCTTTAATGTGGTGACAAAAGAGTTTATGTTTGCGTGCTAGTGCCTTTGCGTGAGCCACCTCCTCTTGGCTCTGCTCTCGCACCCCATAGTCCACAATAGCAATGTCAAACTTGATGTTGTGTTCAAGAAGAAGAAAAAAGAGTGCCGAAGAGTCTATGCCTGCTGAGAAGGCGAGGAGATTCTTCTTAGGTAGGAGGTAGGAGGTAGGAGGTAGGAGTGTGAGGCTCATTGTCTGCTCTTTTTAATGGTTTTTGTACTAGCGATGAGAAGTTTTAAAAGCTCTTCCGATTCAGGTTCAATACTTTGGTACATGGAGGGTGTAATGTACTCTGACTCTACTAAGAGTTGCAGCCAATACTTTGTCTCATTTGATTCTTTGAGTGCAATGGTGAGTTTATGTAAAAAATCGGCTTTAGATTGTGCATATTGTGCTTCACGTATGAGTGCCCCAATAGATGTCCCACTTCGCATAATCTGCTTCGATAAGATATACTCTTGATGCTCTTGTTGTAAGTAGCGAGAAAGCTTAATAACCCTCAACGCAAAGGAGAAGCTTTTGCTCAATAAGATGCTCTCTTTCACTTCTACTTCCTACCTGCTACTTCCTCGTTGATGAGCGTTGCCAAGAGTTGCGTACCCACAAGTTCAGTCACTTTGGCTTTGCAGTACTTGCCGTAGGTAATGGGTAGATCAGAAGTGTCGTTAATGAGTACTTCTCCATCAATATCAACAGCCCAGCTAAGGGGACGTGCTGAGAGGAGGAACTCATGTTCGTCACTCTCTCCATCGATGACAAGGGTGAGGGTTTTGCCTACCATCTTCTCTAAGGAGGCAAGGGTAGAGGCTTGGGAAATCTCTCCTAAAATGGTGGCTCTTTCATCGATAACCTCTTGCGCTATCTGCTCCATCTCATAGGCTGTGGTTGTCTCTTCGTTAGAGTAGCTAAAGGTGTTAAATCGGTCAAATTTAAACGTTTCCATAAAGCCACAAAGCTTTTCAAATGCCTCTTGGCTCTCGTTGGGGTGTCCTGCGATGACAGAGGTGCGAATGAAGGCATCTTTTTTGCTCTTCATATGCTTTAAAAGTGCGATGGTCTTCTCCTCTCCAAAGCCACGTTTCATGGTTTTGAGTACCCCATCGTCAATGTGTTGAATAGGCATATCGTAGTAGCTTTGGAAGATGGTAGACGCAGCAATGGCATCAATGAGGGCAAAGGTAGTTGTACTTGGGTAGAGGTAGAGGATGCGAGCACTCTTTACTCCCTCAATGGCTTCAACAGCCTCTATGAGTGCAATGAGCCCATCTGCCATACCCATATCGCGTCCGTAGCTAGAGCTGTCTTGGGAGATAAAGGAGAAGTCTGTGTAGCCTTTTTCTACCAACATCTCTACTTCTTTGATAATAGAAGCTAAGGTACGTGAGTGAAGTTTGCCTTTAAAGCTTGGAATGGCACAAAAAGAACACGCTTGGTTACACCCCTCGGCTATCTTGATGTAGGCGTGGTAGTTTGAACCAGTAATGACCCTGCCACTCTTCTCGGTAGCAAGGTAGACCTCTGGGCTAAAGGTACTCTGTTTTGAGGCAATGAGTGCGTCTATCTTCTCGTAGTCACCTACCCCTGTAAAGATGTCAATCTCAGGCATCTCAGCTTGAAGCTCCTCTTTGTAGCGTTCACTTAAACACCCAGACATCACTAAAATGGAGTTCTCTTTGCGTTGCTCATGTAGATCAAGCACCGTGTTGATGCTCTCCTCTTTGGCAGCATCAATAAACCCACACGTATTGACAATAATCACATCAGCCTCTGTGGCATCATCGGTAATGGCATACTCCTGAAGACGACCTAACATCACCTCCGAGTCAACAAGGTTTTTGGTACAGCCAAGGCTTACAAGATGGAGTTTTTTACTCATGGGTACTACTTTCAATTTTTTCATCATTATAACAAAGAGTTGCTGTGTGTGGTGTTGGTGTATTTATATCTATTTAAAATGGTTGAGGGTGTAGGGTGTTGTGCCCTCACAACACCATTAATTATGAATGATAATAATCTATCGATTTCTTTGTGAATGTTTATGTAGATTTTTTTGTAAAAAGAGGTGTTATTTTCGTTTCAATTTGTGGTGTTGTCGGGGGACAACACCCTACGGTTTGGTTTGTGGTTTAGGTTGTTTTTTTGAGGGTAATTTTGTTTAAGGATTGGTGTATTTGATACATTTAAAAATGTTGAGGGCGTAGGGTGTTGTGCCCTCACAACACCATGCGTGTGAGTGGTTATGACAATTTAATATAGAGCCAATCTTGTTTTGGAAGAGGGAGAAACCCTATATTTTGATAGGTTTCTTGTAGTTTATGGTTATCTGGTAGAAGTACAACATATCTAAGCCCTGCCAATGCTTGAATCTCTTTGGCTAACTCTATGGCAAATTCAATAAGGTATGTAGATGTTTTGAGATTTTCTAATATCTCTAAATGTTTACCTCGTAAAGAGTGATTTACAAAAAGATAGTCTATTTGTAGCGAGGGAAAGTCTCCAATAGAGCTTACAGAAAGGGCAATAAATCCTAAATTTTTGGTATGGGTTTGGAGAAGATAGAGAACAGTATTGGATTTTTGAACACGCTTAGCAATATCTTCAATAAAAGCTTTTTCTCTTTGTGCTTGATGTAGTGTAGTACTTAGCTCTAAAGACGATAAAAGTTCTATGGCTAAACGGTAGGAGCTGTTTTTAGCTGAGTATTTTTTAAATTGAAGCAAAATAACTCTTATACAATAGTATATTTACGAGAGGTTGCTCTTTGGATAAGTTTATGGTTAATAGGCGTCTCTTCAAGTATTTTTTTCTCTTTTGTGGTTAGTTTTTTAGGGGGAGTAATGTAGATTACTTTATTGTTTTTGATTGTTAATGCCATAAAAAATCCTTCCTATATATGTTATTTAATATTGTAACATATTTTTGTTTTTATTTGTGGTGTTGTCGGGGGACAACACCCTACGGTTGGGTTTGTGGTTGAGGTTGTTTTTTTGAGGATGATTTTGTTTAAGGTTTGGTGTATTTGATACATTTAAAATGGTTGAGGGTGTAGGGTGTTGTGCCCTCACAACACCATGAGTGTGTATTGCAATAATATGTTTGGTTTATAGTAATCTATGGCTTTATGTTTTTTGGTTTTGTATATAGTGTTTAATGGGAGGTAAAATAAGAGAGGTTAGAGTCAGACCGAAGTCTGAGCTCTAAGTGTGTTTGAGTAAAACTTTAAGAAGTGCTTCTTAGAAGTTGTATCTTCCCCATACACGGAAAGTATTTGCAGCATTTTTGTTGTTCAAGTTATCATCTTGAGCATAGATGTATCCTGCAAATAGTGTTGTTGAATCGTTGTATACTTTTGTTTTGTAAGTAAGGTCAAACTCTGTGTAGTCTTCACCACCAGTAGCGTTATCCATAGTGTAACCAAGAGCCATTCCGATGTTTCCACCCAATGCTTTAGTTGCAGCTCTTACTACGATAGTATCGTTGTCATTTCTAATAGCATTTTGGTTAGCAATCATTTGTGTGTAAAGTGCTGTTTTTACACCACCAACATTAAATAGTCCTGCTCCAGAATCATTAACATTAGAGTATGCAACTGAAGTGTTGAAACCAGCAATTTTTGTAGCTACTTTTGCACCAAATGCAATAACATTTTTATCTCCAGCTACTACATCTGTATCTACGTATCCGAATTGACCAGCAAGTGCATAGTCACCCATTGTGTATTTTGCATCAGCCCAGAAAAGGTTACTGTCATCACCAGCACCTTGTGCTTTAAGATAGTAGTATGAACCTGTTAATGTTAAATCAGCAATAGATTTATTTTGAACAGTTAACATATGTACACCATCTCTATCATTGATTTCAGTAAAGTTACCAAGTGCAGAAATATTATTTGCAGCTCTTACGTAAGCATATACAAGAGTTGTGTCTTGGATATCTGTGTTTACAACTAACGCAGCATCGTAAGTATTTTTAAATACATTCCACCCTTCTGAGAAAGCAAATGGAGAGAGTGCTTTTGGAAGTTGTTGACGACCAAGTTTGAAGCTAGTGTTTCCTGTTGCGTAAGTTAAGTACGCTTGAGTAATCTCTGCACCTGAATCAACATTACCATTATGGTTAAGTAAATCTTCTCCATCAGTAGTACCAGCAATATTTGCTCCATTAAGGTTAATATTGTTATTTGCACTTTGCATTAAACCACGTACAACTTCTGGGAAAAGGTAAGCATCAGAGATACCAGATACTTCTACACCAGCACCGATACCAGCAAAAAGGTCTTTGTTTACTGCAGAAAGTTGAAGACCTGCTGCTGCTTTTGAACTAGCTTTGTTAAAGATATCATTTGTACCTTTGTCATCTGTGTTGTAGTAAACTACCGCTTGTCCTGAGAAATCCCAACCTGATGCTACTGCTACTGCTGGTGTTTCTACTACTGGCTCAACTGGAGCGATATCTCCACCAGCCATAATCATTGTTGACGCTACTACTGAAAGTAATAATGTTTTTTTCATGTAAACTCCTTAATGTTTTTGAATGTGGAGAAGTATAGCATATAATATTTAAAAATGTCAAGAAAATAAATGAAAAGTTAATGAAATTGTAATCTTTTGTTAAAAAAGTAGGGTTTTAGTGCTTTTTAGTGAGAAACTAAAGATAAAAAGTAAAGATTTGATTTGTTTGTGTAAGTGGTGGCGCCAGACGGAATCGAACCGCCGACACAAGGATTTTCAATCCTTTGCTCTACCAACTGAGCTATGGAGCCAACTTTTAAGAGAGTCTCTCTTTGAAGTGGCTGAAATTATAGCGTAGTATTCTTAAAGTATTCTTAAGTACTAAAGCCTTTTTACGTTTTGCATAAAAACTTCCCCTCTTTGCTTGTAGGAGGAGAACTGATCTAGGCTTGCTGCTGCTGGAGAGAGGAGGGCAATGCTCTCTTTGGTGTGTGCTTTTGCCACTAATGCCACAGCATTTTCTATGGTGTGTGCAGGGGTACTTTTGATGTGGTATTGTTTTGAGAGGGCCAAGAGGGTCTCTTGATTTTTTCCTACACTATATAATGTAAGGTTTAGTCCTTGAAGTGCTTCAAAAAGAGAGGTTAAATCTACCCCTTTGTCATCGCCACCCATAATGAGATGAAGTGGGGAGTCTTGGTAGGTTTTGATGGCTTGTAGGGTAGCGTCTAGGTTGGTGGCTTTAGAGTCGTTTACCCAGAGTCTGCCTTGGGCATCGTAGAACTCCTCTTGACGGTGTGCATCGCGTGTAAAGGTGTTGAGCAAGGTGTAGTCTGTTTCGTCAAAGAGGACTTTTGTAATGGCTAGAGAGAGGAGGGCATCTTGTAAAAAAGCCCCTTTGTAGTTGAGCTTGGTAGCATCTAGGTCAAAGTAGTTACACAAGAAGTCGTTGCTCTCATACTCTACCACGTAGGCATCGGTTTGAGGAAGGTTAAGCCCTTTAGGCACAAGGGCGAGTTCTCCCTCTCTCATGGTGCGTAGGGGGCGTAGTTTGTCTGCTTCGTACGCCTCTTTACTCCCATGCCAATCGAGATGATCGGGGGTGATAGGCAACAGAAGATAGATATCTGGAGAGGCTCTGTGGGTATGGTGGAGGGTAAATGAGCTGGTCTCTAGTACCCAGATAGGGGCATCTTCATTGAGTGCTGCTAGAGGTGTGCCTATGTTCCCTCCTGCCACTGCCCCTTTATGTTCAAGCAGGTGTGTAAGCATCTGTGTGGTGGTGGTTTTGCCGTTTGTCCC
>Ga0256843_1000442_pt1 | contig 35473 bp, 33 predicted proteins | sample AlvinellametaG_FD_191572 | JGI IMG/M metagenome (GOLD analysis project Ga0256843, IMG submission 191572) | Pompeii worm associated microbial communities from hydrothermal vent at the East Pacific Rise, Pacific Ocean - Alvinella | ecosystem: Host-associated > Annelida > Integument > Unclassified ...
CTGTCTGAGCCGTTGTAGTTTTCTTCTGGGGTATATGTCGCTGTGTTCCCAGAGATCGTTACTGTTCCGTGTTCAGGGTTCTTGGTGATCTGGTATGTTAGGGCATCTCCGTCCGCATCGGTAGCCACAAGTATCACGTCAACAGAAGTGTCCTCGTCTGTGCTTGAAGTTCCGTCCTTTGCAACTGGAGTATCATTAACCGCACCCACATTGATGGTGATAGTCCCATTGTTTGAAGAGAGCGTTCCGTCATTGGCTTGAAACTGGAAGGTGTCCGAACCATTATAGTTTGCATTTGGGGTATAGGTCGCGATATTTCCGTTAAGAGTGACCGTTCCGTTTGTCGGCTGTGTCACAATGGAATATGTCAGGGCATCTCCGTCCGCATCGGTAGCCACAAGTATCACGTCAACAGAAGTGTCCTCATCTGTGCTTGAAGTTCCGTCCTTTGCAACTGGTGCTTCGTTGATGACCTCCATTGTTTTTTCAATGTCGTCATCCAATAATCCTTCGTTGTCCGTAACAACAAGCTTTATAGGGAGAGCCATTTTGCCTGCATCTATTTCCGAAACAGGGAGCTCGGATGATGTTATTTTTTTCCCTGTGTTTGCATCATACCAGTCGTATTTGACTATTTCTCCGTCTGGATCATAGCTTTTTGAAGCGTCAAGGGTAACTATGTCCCCACTTTTCTCAAGTAAAGTAATGATCGCTTTAGGTGCTTCATTTAGGAGTGCGTCTTCCGACGAGCTCCCCTCTCCATCACTTCCTCCGCCACATCCAGACAAGACAAGCGAGGCTGAAAGCAGAAGCGATGTCCACATCTTTTTGTATATTCTATTTTTCATTGTTTTTTCTCCGTTTTTTTATTCTTAAAAGTTGTAGGAAACCCCTACCCCTATGGCATCTATTGAAATGTTTGCCGTTTCCGCCCTGCCGTCGAAACCTTTTTTGTTATAAAGTTTCATATAGTCCACAAAAAAGGAGAAGTTCTCTGTTATTTTGTATGAGACCCCCGCTCCCCATTGGAAGGTGTTTTCTATTCTTGGGTCTCTTCCTTCGATATAGGGAAGCCCGTCAAACTCAACTTGCCCGTATCCAATAAGGACATAAGGTGTAAATTCCTCTATTGGATATTGGAGCTTTGCATAAACCCCGTATGAAACAAATGTTGCAGGATAGTCGTCATAGTTCGGGCTTCCTGTTGTTCCGTGCTCGTATTCCATATCACCAAATGAACGATAGTATCTTGCCTCGACTCCAAAATACTCATTGAGGTTAACCCCACCGACCAGTGTCCACATGGGAGAGCTAAATTCTTCGGATGTTTTATCGTTTTCTATGGAAAGACTGGAAGCTCCCGCCCCAATATAAAGAGTTGGATTTAAACTCGGTTTTGCTTCTTCTTTTGTCTGTGGTGGTTCATGCGATCCCCCACCAAAAGCGAATGTGCCATAAAAGAATATGGCTAATACAGTGCTTTTTTTGTAGTTCATGTTTGCCCTTTTTTTGTTATATATGTGTTATTTTACCAAAAAAAGAGGCAGGATTGTGGTATTTCGCAAAAAACTATTTTGGGATAACCGCTTGTGTCCTTTTTTTGCTTTTCCTGTTGTTTTCTCTGGCTTCCTTATTTGACTTTAATACCTTAGATGCTTCATGTTTTTCTTTTTCCTCTGGAAATAATGCGGATGTGTATTTTGCTTCATGTTTATAAACTTTAAGCGCCTGTTGACTTACTCCATCAAGAGTGTCAATTTTTGATAGTGTTTCATTTAAAACAACAGCCTCTTCTCCCGAAAGCATAACAGCGTTCTCTTCTGTCTTGAATTTTATTGCCACATTTTTCAATGTGTTGTTTTCTGGATCATTGCTTGCTTGATATTCAAGAAGCGCCTCTCCAAACCTAAACTGCTCTACTGGGCTCGTGTCCTCAACAAAAGTAAAAAAACTACCCACTTCTACATAATTCTCTTCATAATATTTTTGGGCTATTCTTGATGCCGTATCCTCCGATGGACAAAAACCATCATTTTCTTCTCGTATGCTTTCTTCGTTTTCGTGCGCCTCTTCTACAAATTCATATCCTTTTTTAACATCTTCTATCTCAAGCGGATTTTTATCTTTACTGATGGCATCTTTTATCAGTTCCCAGTTGTATGCCACCGAACACCATTCTGGCGCTATCTCGTTCATGTTAGACATATAAACTCTATATTCTGGTGCGATTTCTTCCACAAGAGTTATTACTGCTTCAAACTCTTCTTTTGTTTGCGGGAGACGGCTTATGTCTGTTTGATAACTTTTGGCATCTTTGTTTCTATATGCTTCTATTGCATTTAGAAGCTCTGTTGCGGGAGTAGGTCTTCCATAGCCTGTTAGCCCTAATTCATGCAAGATTGTTTTCTTTTTTTGTTTTGCCACCCCAATATCGGCGAGTAGCTTTTGAGAAATTTCCATCGTTGCTTTTTCGGGGTACTTTAGGAAGTGTGCCTCCGCCAAAAAGCCTTCTATTGTTTCTGGTTTAGTATCTTTAATAATCGCTTTTAGTGCGTTGTCTGACAGAGGATAGTTCTCTCTTAGCTCAACAATGGCTTCTGAAACAATGTCTGTTTTTTTAGCTTTTTTAATCGTTTCTTTTAGCTCAGCTATCAGTTCGTCCTCTGTTGTAAATGGTTTTTTCTCATTTATAATTTTTTCAAGAAATCTTGCAATATCATCGATGTTTTTCCATCCTGCTTTGCCCTTTAAGTCCTTGAGTTGTTTTTGTGCAAAATCCTTAAAAGCATCGATAATGACCTTCGTGTCTTTTTTGGAAACCTCATATACCCAGTCTCCATCGTACAGATGAAAGGAACTATTCATCGCAAGCGTTAATGTTTCCATACCATTAACGGCATCCTCAACAAAAAATTCACCAGACACCTTCCCTCCAATCGGCGCAAGACTATTCCCCAGAGGAAACCTGTTGCGCATAAGAGCAAGAAGGCTCAGGGGCATCGTATTAGTTCCACTATCTCTTGCCCCGTGCAAAAAAGGCACGCCTTCATACTCCTCTGTGATCACTTTCTTGTCCCATTTTTCAAGGTCGTCCCTATAATGGGTCAGCCTATTATCTGTTTTTTTGAAAATTTCATTATAGGCATCTTCGCTATTCATTGTTTTTTTTATTTGCTTGGTCATTTTTATTCCTTTACGGTTTTAGTTCTGGTTTTGGTCTGTTCCCCTTTGCCTTCGGGTTTTTTTTGCCTTGGGATACTTTTTGATCTTGCGTTTCTGTTTCCCCCATATCCTTTCTTTCTCCATCTGCTATTTTCGGAGTCATTGTTGCAAAAGCTGTTTTCATGTCAACATAGACATTTACCCCTATCTCAGATGTTAGCTCTTTTGGCTCGTCTCCGTCCATATACATTGATGATATATAAGTTGAAGCATTTGTTCTGCTTGGGTCAAAATCATGCAGGCTTTCAGAAATGTCAAGCCTTGGCAAAAGGAGAAAATTGTCGCCCTCTTCGTTTGATATTTCGATCTCCATTTGAGTCTTATGGTAGCCCTCTCCCGCCTTTGGTATATCATATATGTTTTTGGCAAAATAGGCATCGAGCTCTTCGACTGTATGAAAAATTACATCTCTATCCCCATTAAGTTCTGTGTGAACAAGCCTGATCATGCCAATATTGTTAAATACTCTACTCTCTTCTCGCCAATACCCCTCTTCATTTCTTTTTTGGATTTCTCTTGCTTTTGTATCAAGTATTTTTTTGATCTCTTTTGTGTCTTTTTCGCCAAGTATCTTCTCTATGTCTTCCCACTTGTGCGCGAATGATGAGCTTCCCCAAAGCCCGTCGTTATCATCGATTGAAGTTTTTTTTGCACCGATAGATAAGCCTTTGTCATATCTGAGTGCTGATACTTGAAGCTCAATAACCTTTTTTCTGCTAAGGTCTTCATAAGAAGAATACCCAACTTGATGCGTCATTGCTTCCGCGATTAGTCTGTTTTTATTGCGTTCAATTATGTCGAGGATTTTTTTGTCCTCATATCCCTTAACTTCAACAGGCATCTCTCTGATTTCTTTTGTTTGCTTTTCTTGTGGCATTTTTTTTAGCTCTTCCATAGCTTCATAGAAAGGCAATGTTGCAACAACTTTTTGTTTGCCGTTGTCGTCTTTTTCTTTTGAGAGGATGTGATATTTATTTTGTGATACCCTGTACCCTCCTTTTATCTCATCTTCTGGTATTTTTTCGGCGTGCGCAATATCTGCTTTGAAGAGTTTAGCGATAGTCATTAGTGCATGGGTTTCGTACCTTTGTGGATCATCGTAGGCTTCAAGGTTCATTTCAAGTTTGTCTTGTGTTTTGCTGATCTTTCTTAGAAGATTATCTCTTTTTTCTCCTGCTACCATATAGTCCGTTTCTTCAAGTTTTCTTCTTAGTTGACTCAATTCTAATCTGAGTTTCTCTATACGTTTTCCAAGCTCTCTTGAACTTTCTGGTATTTCTGTGATTGGCTCTGGACTTGTTTTAGCTTGGCTTAATGTTTGATTGCTCATTTGCTTTCTCCTTGTTTTTTTGCTTCATTTTTAAAATGTTTGCTTTTGCTTCTGCTACCGCCTTGGCATCCTCGTATCTTTCTCTATGCTCCTTGTAGTCTGAGTCTGTTTTTGCGTATTCAGATATTATCTCTAAAACTTTTTTCATTTGTTTTGCATTTTCCGAAAGTTCTTCGTTGTTCTTAATGCTTTCTGTGATCTCCGAGAGAGCCATTGCCTCTTCTGGAGACAGGTGCGGTTCTCCCTCTTCGCTTTCGAGTTTCAACAAGGCTGTTTTTGCATAAAAACTCGTGGCTTCAACATCACAATCAATCGAACTTTTTGTCGCTTTTGCAATTTCTATTCGCGACAACTTTGCCTCCTCATCCGTAAGTTCGATTGAGAACTCACCGTATTCCATAAAATAGCAGGTATCAAAATAGTAGTCATCTGAAAGATCAATATATGTATCGCTAAACACAATGTAAAGTTCTTCTTGGAGATCACTCATGGAATAGTTTTGTATTCCATGAGTCTCTTGCCCTTGTTTAAAAATGGACTGTGCCGTATGAATACCATTAGAAAGAACACTATTCTCTTCTGGGGAGATACCGCCTGTTAGTGTTGCCCACTCATACACAAGTGGTGCAAATTCCAGTCTGCTTTTACTAAACTCTCCTAAAAAGTATTTTTTTATCTCTGGGTTGTCGGACAGGTAATTTTCAAGTATTTTTACCTCCATTAGCGAGTCTGGTGAAATCTTTGGGAGGGCATAGATGTCAGAAGTCTTTTTTGCTCCAGAATATGTCTCTATAAGTGCATACCCTACTGATCTGGCAAAATCCGCATATCCTTGTTGTTCTTTTAGACTATCCTCCAATGATGTCACAAGGTCATTATATTTGTCTGTCATTACCTTCTCACCTCATCATAATTTTATTTGTGTGGCTTTTTGCTTTAGGCTTTCTTGATACCTTCTCTTTTGTTCATTGTCGCTTTTTGCCTTTGCAACTGGAATGTCATCTTTTGATAATATCTCTGATGATCCATACAATATGCTGTTTTCTGCCCCATCAAGAGATACCCCCTTTCCAATCATATTTCCTTCTCCTACCCATGCCCCGTTTTTAAGAGACGTAAGCGAGGATACATATCCTCCAACTTCTCCTTTTAAAACACCAACATCATGGATCGCCTCTTTTGCTTTTATCTGATGGAGAACTTCACCGTCAGAAGACAGCTTTGTAATGCCAGTATATTCATAGTAGGTATCTACTTTGTGTTTCTTAGAGAACGCTTCTCTTACCATTATCCCTTGACCCTCAAGTTCCATTTCATACTCTTCGAGATCAGAGAAGTTGATCTTTTGTTCGTCGCCAACAACAATATAGTTTTTTTGTGTCGTCATAAGCCTTTTGTCTTTTAAGTTTGCTTCATTCACAACAAGATTTTTGCCTGCAATTATGTTTTCAAGTTTTGATGATATAATCTCGGCGTTCCCTGTCAGCATACTCTTAACGACTTTTGACCCTGTGTGAACATAGCACTGCCCCATTACAACACTATCTATAAGAATAGAATTTTCAGCAATGGAGTTCCCAGATATTCTGCTATTGTTCAAAACACTATACCCTCCTACAAGAGAGTTTCCTTTGATTTTTGTGTGCTCTCCGTAAGCAATGGCGTTTTCTCCTAACCAAGCGTTTTCTCCCTCAATAATATCTTCTCTTTCTATATATCCCCCAAGATCACCTTTTTTTACGAAAGCGGTGTCTCTTGTTGCTTCTATTCTAAACAGTAGCATTTCGTCGATTTTGATTGCATCGTCTCTGTTTAGCTTAAAATGTTTACTCTCTGGCATTTTGTTCTCCAATAGCATGATTGCTTTCATCTTTTGTATTGTATCCAATGTTCAAAGTAAGTCAATATTTTACAAGGGTAATGTTGGTTGTTCTCTCTTTCTTGAGGTTGTTTCATTTTTCTTCTTTTTTTCGGCAGAAACGCGATCAAGCCTTTCTGCTTCCTGTATGTTCTTTTTCTTTTTTCTGATGATTTTTTCAGCTTCTTTTCTTATTCCGACCTCAACAATTTTATCGAGGTTTTTTATGTTTGGCGCAAAATTTACCACACCATTCTTTTGTACCTTTGCTATTACCTGCTCTTCTTTCGCTTTCCCAAAACCACCCTTTGTGAATACTATTTGAAACTCATATTCCTCCTCGTCACACCCAATTCTCTTAATGTTGTTTAGGGTGACTTTGCTTGCATCAAAACCTTTGTCCGTTTTTGGTGTTGGAGAGAATATATTTCTGCTTTTTGCTTTGTCTTTATCCTCTCTTTCTTCTGTTTTTTCAATATCTTTGTTTTCTGTCTGTGCCTGTGTCTGTGTCTGTGGTTTTGTGTTTTTGGTTGTTTCTTTTTTGGGTTGCTTTCTGGTGGATGTTGTTTTGTTCTTCTTAAATCTCTGTAATGATTGTTTCTCTTCACTAATCTCAATATTATTGATGATTACTTTCACCTTTTCTCCAAGATACCAGATTACATAGTCCTGATGAAGGTCTATCATCATTTTTACGGTATTTTTAACAATTTCACCAATTTCTCTTGTTGTCCCCGCCACCGTATGTGCGATTTGCCTAATTGCGTCACTGTATCTTCTGTCCGCATCAAGACACTGGTATAATTCATTTACTATTTTTTTATCGCACTCTATCTTTTTTGCGAATTGAAATACGAGTCCTCGCTCCTCTTCCCATAGCTCTTTGGATTTCCCAAGCTTTCTGTCAAATAATTCAATATATTTTGTGTCAGAGAGCACCGCCCTGCTTGCTGTTGTCTGCGCTATTGTTTCCTGTACTGCAATCAGCCTTGCTTCTTCGAGTATGCTGTCCAGTGATATGTTTTTCTCTATGTATTCTACTGTGAGAATATCCTTGACTGTTTTGCTGTTTAGCCCATCCTTCACCATTCTCTTTACAATCGATTGCAGAACGATCCTAAGTTTTGACATAATGGTTGTATATATGATGATATTTAGCTCTCTTGAGAGTTCATAGAAAAGCATAATAGATATAATGCTTTTAATGACATCCTCTCTATCTGGATCATCACCAAGATTTCTTATTGCCTTCTCCACAATAGCTGTCGTGATCTCTCCGTCTTTTTCCATTCTGTTGAAGGCATCTTTTGCTCTTAGCGCCTTTATCATTTCTTTGTTTGCATAATCAAGCCTATATTGCGCCACTCCCATTTTTTCTATATCGAGGTGGTCTATGATATTAATAAATATATGTCTGTTTATTTCTCTGTCTATCATTGGTATCGCTTGCTCCCAGAGGTTTCCAACAAGTGTGGTTTTAAGTTTTTCTGTTTTAAGCGCTACGGAGAAGTCTTGTAATTCTTTTTTTTGTGCTTCCCATTCATTTAGAAGTCGTTTGCACATTGCTGTTTTTTTGGGTTGCATCCTTGTCCTTTGGATCGTTCTTTCATTATAGTCATTATTGTACCCAAAAAAAAGAAGCTATGTTTACTTAGTAAAGCCAAAATAACACTATTTTATTTGGTATAATTCTTTACTTACCTATCTAAATGCTATAAAGGATTTTAATGCAGTTTGCATACATTGAAGTAGATTTTAATCATGGAAAAGAGATGACGCTTATCTCTGCCACAGAGTACGCCATATTGAGCCCTGTCGAAAACCCAAAGAACGGTGAATATACGATTGATGATGTTCTCGAAATGGAAACGACTGTTTTTGATGATGATAATGTAAAATACAGAATAGCGTATGGGGTTCTATTGCCTTACAACGGAGAGAACCTCTCCCCCAAGGATGCTATTGAATACATAAAAAAAGCCGAGGGATATGCACACACTTATTATGATCACAAGAAGGGTCGCTTTGTTTTGTTTGGGGTCGATAAGGTCAAATTTCTTACAGACAAAGAAACTGGTGAGCCAGTTCTGATCAAAAAAGGCGATAGGTTTTGGATGCTTCCATGCGCTATGCTTCTTGAGGTTGATAAAGAATTTGAATTTAGTTCTTCCCGTGCTTCTTCTGTGGCGAGTTTCCTGCATTTTGAGAACAATAAGCCAATCGATAACCTTATCGGTAGAAGATGGGTTTTTGCGATCTATGCAGAAGAAAAGCGTTTGCCAAAAGATACGGTTGTTTCGCCTGATAACTGGGAAGAGTTTATTGATGAAAAACGTATTGTGAGCAATGCGCATAAGATAAAATAGAGAAGGATTTAAGCGGGGTGCGCCCCGCATTTTACATTTTGAGCTGAGCGCCTTTTTGTTTCATTTCTGCCATCTGTCGTTTTAGTGCGTTTTTGGCAAGCTGTTCCTTTACCACAAGTTCTTCTTTCAGGTCTCTCTTGAAGTCTTTTGTTACATTGTTTTCGTATTCGAGTCCAAGAAGGTCTTGGTCGATGTCCTTCTCGAAAATGATCTCTGATGCTTTTTCAGTATCCCCCATTCTTGCGTATGCAAGTGTGAGCTCCACGTCTTCCTTGAGGCTTGTCCTTACTGATGGGTCTGTGACCATCTTATGCGCTACTTCAAGTTCTCCGTTCTCGATCAATTCACGCACAAGGGTTCGCTGTGCCTCTTCTGCTCCATCAATTACCTTCACGGCGGTATCTGGGTCTTCGATGATCGCTAATGCCTGTACTTCGTATCCAGTTATGTGGTTTGAGAGGAACATCTCTTTCCCCTTCTCTGCCTCTTCTTTGTCTGGGCTTTTTAGCTTTTCTGCAATATTTCTTGCAAGATTTTTCATCTCCTCAGACATTTGGGCTACGGTCTCTTTTGCATACGACTGAACGATTGGCTCTGCAACCTTATACTTCTCAACCGCTTCTTTTGCAAAGTTGAGTTTGTCTCTTTGCTTGTTCAGTATGGCAACCGCAACCTGTCTTTGAGAAAGGATCACCTTCCCATAGTGAGATTTTTCTCCTTCTGTTTGCCATTCCCTTGCCTCTTCCATAGGGATTGCTCTGGCTTCCTTTGGGTCAGTCATCATGGAAAAGAATGACATATCCCCATTTTGTGACGCAATAAGCATTACGTCGCCGTTTTGTGTCTCCATCGCGCATATTGCTTCGTCTGGTGATGCGGAGTAGTCATTATTCTTTAGCCCCTCTTGGATTTTCCGAACAACTGGTTCAAGTTCTTCAATATCCATTTCGTATATGTCAACAAGATTTTTTGTACGGGCATACCGATTAAACGCTTCTTCTCTGCTCATTGATGTATTGTCGATCTGTGTCATTTCAGCTTCTCCTTATTTGTGTTTTTCTTCGCCGTTGCTTCTTGCTTCTTTTTCTTTTTTGCGTTCTCGTCCTTCTGTCTCTGAACTACATAGGCTTCTTTCAGCTTTGTTTTGTCTTCTCTGTTTAGTGAAGTGCCGTCGATAAGTTCTTCTGCATAGCTCTTGATGGATATGTTCTTGGATAAAATTTCAGCAGGTGTATAGAAATCCCCTCTCTCTTCTACAATGCGGGTTGAAAGTTCTGCAATGGCTTTATTGCAATCTGCAAGATGGATTGTGTCGTCAAGTGCCATTCCAATAGGTATGTCGAGATCATTCTCTGTTTCGACAAGTGTTGTAAAAACACTGTTTCTCGCATCAGAGAGTAAGGATAGCTCTTTTTCGGTGAGAGGGTTGCCGTCCACTGTTGCGACTGCCCTTGGCTCTCTTCCGAGGATGCCGTTTTCGAGCATGGATTTTGCGACCTGCTCTTTATTGCTCCCCTCAGACTTTATAACTGAAACAACCGCTCTGGCTTTTTCGATCTTGCTTTGTGTTGTCCAGTCAAAAAGTTCTCTATCCGCATCCTCAAGGGCGGGCTTTGCCTCATCCAGAGCATCTACCACTCTTCTTGTTGTTTCAGATGCTCGCTTATGGTACTCCATTACCTCTGTGGCAAATTCTCTTTCTGACATGGTTGTCTTTTGGAGACTGTTGATAAAGTTTGCATCACCCACAAGCTCACTGTTACCCTGCTCGCTCATCCACTTTTTTGCGACATCTGGCTCATATCTCGGTACACCAAGATACTCATCTATGTCAGCCATTTGCATGATCCCTCTTTCTTCGTTTGGGGCGACCACAAAAAGAAGTTCACCGCTCTTGTCTCTGTATCCGCATATCGTATTGAAGCGTGCGAGCATACGACTGTCCCCCGCAAGTTTGTTTTCGAGTTCCTTGACAATCCTTTCTGCTCTCTCTGCCATTCCCCTGTAAGACGGTGCTATGCTCTCAAAGTAGGCGTGAAGGGTAAGTGCGCTCTCTTTTTCTTCTTCCGAAAATTGCTGTTCTGGCATGGTGTTTTCTCCTTTTTTGGTAGTCGTTTGTCCCCCGACTTTTATTTTTTGGATTATAGCATACACCGTAAAGTAAGTTGGATTATACGAAAGAGTTTTTCATGTTCTCTATGATTTCTTTGTCGCCTTCTTTGCCCCCAATATTGCTGATTACCGTTTCTTTGATCTTCTTTTTTATCGCCTCTTGAGATAGGTCTTCCACTTTCAGTGAGAGTGCCATCGCACAGGTTTTTTTTGCCTCTGTAAACTTTCTTTTCTCGTCCAGTGCAAATCCGAATATAGCAACAATAAAAAGAAAAGAGAAAGAGAAGAAAATAAGTGTTGCAGACAGAGAGAATAGGTCATACCCTTGAGTGTCTTGGTGGGAAGCCACCAATCCTGCAATGGACGGAGCTAAAAACACCATCATAAAAACAACCAGTGAGAGAACAGCGCCAAAGTCAATTCCTTTACGCAATACAGAACGGTAGGCAACCCAAATAGATATTATTAAGGCAGAAGCGATCAGCGCAGTCCAGAGAATAGCCTTGCTTTGGTTGTCTCCGTCTTTTTCAAACATGGGGGAATATATGAGTCCTATTATTGTTGGGATTATCATTCCGATCAAGGAGAGTGAGAGTGCAATAGCTAAGACGTAAAGTCTCCTATCCCTCTTTTCCTGCTCTATGTATTTCACCCATCGTTTCCCTTTATGCTTTGCTCTTTCAGTTGGGGACATGGCTCTGTATGCGATATATCTGAACGCATCCTCTATCCTCTCATGGTCATTCATGCTCTTTGATCCTATCAGTATTTTTTTGTTTTAAAAAAGTGTTTTTTAAATTATACCTGTTATTTTTAGACAAAAAGAAACTTTTTTGTATTTTTTTCCAAAAAAGACAGAATAAAAGGATTTTAGGTGCTATAATTACAGATGAAGGAAGAATAAAACATTATCGAAAGGAAACAGCGTTGGTTTTGATCACTGGAGCAGTAGAGGAAGATTTGTCCAGATGGAAAGAAGCCTATATCAACTGGATGAGGTCTCAGGATTTCCCTGCGAATACGCAAAACACCTACAAGAGGATCATAGAAAGGTTTGAGAAATTTATTCGTGAGGACGGTAAAGCGACCATCCTCACGGACATCAATAAGCAAACCTTCTCCGATTTCCTGCTTTGGCTCGATGAGACCAAAAAAGGGAAAGGAGGGAAATATTCCCAGAGTACAAAAAATCTGTTTTACAGTGGCTTGAAGTCTTTTTTTGACTACATTACTGGATATGGAGACCCTGATAAGGAAACAGGAGAGGTTTATTCTTTTCTTAGTGAGTTCAAAGGGCTTATGAGAAGAAGAAGAGGAAGTGGCAGAAAGAAGGCAAAGACACTCAAAGAAAATGAGATCATCAACCTTCTTGACTTTCTCGCTTTGCGTCTTGAAGAACGTGGTTCTCACTATGACTACATATACTCTCTGATAGTAAAGCTGATGATGTACGGAGGTCTCAGGGCAACAGAGGCATTGGGATTGAGGCTTGAGGACTTCGAGGTCTCAACCGAGGGTGATGACCTTTATGATGTCACTCTCCATGAAACAAAGTCTGGAGAACCACAGGTGATCCTTGTGCGTCGTGACCTCATCGAAAAAGAGCTTGATTATTTCAGAGAGACTATTTATGACGATGAATATATTTTCAAGGGTCTTGGGGCAAGCAACCCTATTGACAGAACAAACCTGTATAAAGCGCTCAAGAAGATATATGAAAAAGCAGGAGTGCGGAGAACGGGCATCCATATACTGAGACACACTTCGGCGATGCTTATCCAGAAAAAGACCAAGGATATTACTATCACAAAAGAACATCTCAGACATTCGAGTATTACGACGACCATGATCTACGTCAATACTTCAAAACGCGACATAGCAAACGCAATTCGTTAAGCCAAAAGGAGAACTACCTTTCGTTGGCTGTGACGACTTCTCTGAGGGTTGCCTTCATATCAGATACTACACCTACTGTTTTTAATATTCTCTTTTTCTCCTCTGGTGGGTATTTTTTATCATAGATCACACCAAGCAAATTAAGGGCTTCATATTCTCCGTTCATCCCTTTGATATTTTGATATGGTCTATATGTTCTTCCTAAAAATTCAAGTCTCTGGTAGAGTGCGTGTGTTGAGGTGTCTGTATCAAAGTTGATACAGTATGGAACATACGTTGAGATGTGTTCTTTGTATGCTCCGCTTTCTTCTTTATGTGGGAGAAAATTCTCATAGTCTTCCTTGTCAAAAAAAGCAATAGGGTTTGATAGACCATAATCTTCCGTTGCCACCAAAAGATGTTCTCCGTCTTCCAAATTTTCTACATATATTCGCATAGACAGAAAGGAGGAGTCGATATATATTTTTTCACCTGTATCATTTACAAGTGATATAAAAGCTTTGTCCTCTTCTGGTTCATTCTTGAAAAGTGTGTACTCTAAGAAGAGGTCAAAATAGCCGTTTTTTTTGATTTCGTCCCATACCTCATCCGTGATCTCCACAAGAACTCCAGTGTGATTATCTTTGTTCCCAAATGTCATATAGTCCCTGTTTGGCATTGGTCTATATGGTCTCACGCTCTTATCAAAACAAATCTCCCTTCCGTTTATCCTTGCGCTCATCGATATGAAATTTTTTCCCTTGATATTTTTCCCCTTAGATGAAAATCCATCCCATTTCTGAAAAAATATAAATGTATCTATATAAAGTGTGTGAGATGATATGAATTTCTGAAAATCCTCTTTGTATGGAGCGTCCATATTTTGCATAACTGTATTAAAAAACAATTTTTCCTTATCATGTTTCATGGGGCTTTTCCTTTTTTAGTGCGAAGTAATGTTTTGATTATACTCTGTTTTTTAGAAATAAATCTTAATTTTTTTCTTTTTTCAGCTTTTGATATATTTAAAAATGTTATTATTGTAGCAATAATTAAGTATCGGAAATAAAGATAAGGTTTCTATCTTGGAAAAAATAAGTAAAGATTTGGAAGAGTTGCTTTTTAAACAGGCTGAGTGCATATCTAATAGAGAGAAGCCAGATGTTACGCCAGAACAGATCAGCAAAATGAGTGCAGTGAAGAAGCTCAGTATGTTGTACTTTTTTATTTTCCTTTCACCGTCTTCAAAAGACGAACTCGCTAAAAGTATCAAGAGTACCACAAAAACAGTCGAGAACAGACTAAAGATGGATGAGAGTGAGGTTGTTTATGACAAAAAAGCTCACCTATACAGGTTTGATACTTTGCTACCATCATTTCTTCCTATGGCGGGCATTACGCTTCTTGTCTCTCTTTTGGCGAGCAAGGAGATAGCATCAACAGCAGAAAATGAAGCCTGTCTCGAAGATGCGATTGCCAAGACATTCTCCATGATAGCAAGAGTTGACCCATACTATCCTATTGATACCTCTGTCTTACCAGAGGCTATTCAGAAGATCATACAGATCAAGATAGCGTCAGATTTTTTAAAGACACACTCTGACCACATCTGTAAAATAGAAACCTCATCCCCTATAAGTGTCGCTCATAAAGAAGGGGAAGAAGAGTTGTCCCCGTTTGTCACAGGCAATGTTCTTGACTTTGGAATACATTGCGGTAGAGTGTCTGTATCAGTCTCTCTTTTTGGTTCTGGTATGGAGTATGTGATCCCTGTCGATACAATAGTAAAACTGGAACTCGTAAAGATAGACGGTTAACCTCATTTTCTCTCACCTACTCTATCCCTGTGATATAATTTCTTATCTACACTAAACAGGGGTATGCAGTGGCACATATTATGCAAAGCACGGTTGACATCTCTACGCTTTCCGACAGTAATAAGCAAAGACTTTTGGACAAAACTCTTGAAAATCTTGCCAAGGAGTTCGTTTTTGTCCCGACGAGAAACGAGGAAAAAGACCTTTTCTTTCCTCTTGTTTCTGCAAACGGTGCAAAAAAGGAAGCCAAGGACAGTATTGACAATGCAGTATTCAAGACAATGGCTAAAGACGGTATAGCAGATGTTCATACAATAGGTATCTCTGGGATCAAAGATGATGAAGGTGCGTTTGTTATCCCTATGCTTGTGGAGCATGACAACAAAACCCTTTCTTATGTTTTTGCGGTAGAAAAACCCCAAGCAGAGGGTGTGCTATTTGCGGAATATACCCCAAGCGGGAATACTGATGCAAAAGAAGTCCTTGGCGGGATTGTTTCGGACAAGACTGCTTCCAGACTGGGAGAAATCGCAAACAAAAACCTTGACATTCTCCATCGCAATACTGACTATCTAATCAATAAAGAGAAAGAGGAACTGCTTATTGCAGAAAGAGAAGCATTGGCGAAGAACAAGGAAGAGCATTTTATGTCTCAACTCAAATCGTTTGAGGCGAGCCACCCTCTTGGCAAGGGGATGAACTGTACTATCCAGTATGACAGTTGGGTACATTTTACAGGAAAGCATCTAAGTTATTATGAGGAGCAGACCCAAAAATATATTTCAATCCCCATCTCTGGTCTTATCGACAATCACAATGAAAGTCTCGAAGAGTTCAGGTCGCGGATCAATGATGACTTCTTTTTGAAAAAGATCGCGCAGGGTATCCAGAGAGTACATAGAACTGCTGAAAGCAAATTAAAGCACGCTGAGCTTATGAATAGGGATTATGGCAAAAACTTCGATCTCTCTGAGCTTCACAGAAAGATTACCGATCTTGAGGATGCTTTTGAGGTGTACGCAGGAAAACCTTTTCCTAAGTGGGATCATTCAACAGCAAATATTCCTGAGAGGGTTATACCGTTCCATGTGGCAAGAGAGTGGCTAAGTGAGTATAAGGCTCTCCCTGATGAAGAAAAAGATGGGAAAACACCAAAGGAGCTCTTTGTGGCGTTCCTTTCCAATCGTGATGAGGTCAACGAATATATCAAGGATACGATCTATCACGATATTCGTATGTTTACTAAAGACATTGAGCCGTTTGACAACAGGGCGGAAGCAAATGAGTTGATTAGAAGCCTGTGGGAAGGACGAAACGGATTAAGAAGCGGGTCTGATGCTGTTATTCATGCTGAAAAACTAAACAGTCTTACTCAGAAAGCCTTATTTGGGCAAATGCTTGAAACCAATGAGGTTCTATACCTGTGTAATTCTTCCAAAGAGGAGCGTGAGGCGTTTGCTTTTAGTGCCGAGAATAAGTCGCTTGCTTTTGAAGGGCTTGACGGGTATGTTGTGTTCACTGATGACGGTAATGTGCTTACTGGATATTCTGGGGCAGATATGGTCTCTAAGGACATGGAAACATTTTTCTCTGACCTGAAAGGTAAAATTGATGCAAAAATGGCAGACAAGCTTGCGGTTGAGAGTGCCATGAGAGAGATCAAGAGTAAAAAAGATGACAAGACCACAACCACGAAAGCAAAAATGGGTTCTACACCATCAAAGTTCTCTCGTTGATTGATCCTCCGTTTGCGCCTCTTCAACAGAGGTGTCTCCCCAGACTTTGCCATTCTCTCTTATGAACATCTCCTCTTTGCCAAACCTTCTGCTTTCTTTTTTTTCATTTTCTTTGATGTGGTTTATTTTTCTCATCATGTCCTCTTCTATTTTTTGGTACTCCTCAAGTATGGATTGCATTTCCGTTGCATTTTTTTGTAACTCTCTTGACAGTTCTTTTTGCTCCTTTATAAGTTTTTCCATTCTTACCATTTTCTCTCTGTGTCTTAAATGCAAGAGCTTTTGAATATCTGCTATCTGCTCTTCTGATTTTAGCTGTTTTTTCAGGTCTCTATATTCCATCTCTTCTCCTGATTGCCATATATACTTATTCTATCACCTGTTTTCTTCCTTTGCGTTTATCTTTCTTTCTGTGATTATTGCGGGAATGTTTGATATTGTGTGGAAGAATATATTTTTCAAATCTCTTCCATAGAAAATGTGTTTAAGTTGATTTTTATCTTTTAGTATGCTATACTTGTGCATCGAGACCGAGAAAATCCTTCTCGAAAATAAAATGCTTTAGGGGAAACAATGAAGCTCATCTGTATATACAAAGAGCCAATAAAAGGCGATGGCAGACTCTTCCCAAGAGATATTCGCAACTATCTTGCGAGTATCACAAAAGAGGACACGGAAGCACACAACGCAATTATGAACCACAACAACAGGCAGGCTGAAATTATATTCAGTATGCCAAACAGAAAGTCTTTTGCCATCTTCTCTTATGTCGGCGGAAATGGCAGTAAAAGAGTTTTTGAGACCATCGAGAAGCGTATCAAAGAGAACCCGAATATCCGTATTGGGAATGTGTCTATTCAGGCAGACAAGGTGTTTCATACCGACTTCAAGTTTACACGCTTTGAGTGTGGTATGTATGAGCGCCTGTTGAAGACACCGCTCATCATAGCAAAGACCAAAGAGGAGCTTGAAGAGTGTATTGCCCATACCAAGGGTGGCAATGTTGACAAGAAGTGGCTTGAGGACTACACCGCCAAAAAGATCAAAGAACTCATCAGGGTCATGGCGAGAGACTGGTTTGGGAACGAGGCTCTTTTCGATGAAGAGCTTGAAAACACCATTATCGCATACAAAGACCTGAAATACTCACCTGTCCGCTATAAAAAGGGAGGTGTTATCTTTCCTGCTGTCAAGGGAACGATCATTTCAAACAGATTTCTCCCAAACTTTATCGGATACAAGTGCGGAATGGGGTTTGGAGAACTTGCTTCGTTGAAAGAGATGGAAAGGAGAAGCAGATGAGCGACTATATGAATATCGATAAAGAGGAATTTGTAAATCTTAAAGTGTCTTTTTATATGGATACTGACCACCCCTTGATCATCAACAGATTTACAACCATTGACAGTATCCTTCTGTCTGCATACTATGGTGTTCTAAATAAGATTGGAAAGAGACTTCCCTACGATCCAGAGCATAAAACAGTTGACTTCATTCACAGAAAAGAGGGTGTATTTTCTGGGTCTATATGGTACATCGAGAGAAGCGAGCGCATCTATCACGACTTTTCTGTTTTATCTGGCGGGATGGACACTGCTGAAAATATACGCAAAAATATTGGAGAGAAGGTTGCATCTTCCTCAAAGTTCAAACCATTCTATGATGCTGACGAGACCATGATTGCAGAAAAGGTCTATTTCTATATCCGAGGAAGCAAGAAGCACATGGAGGCACTTGTGCACAATGAGGTCATGTATCTTGGCAAAAAAAGACGGCTTGGGTATGGCAAGGTCGTGGGGGCAGAGGTGGAAGAGATCACGGAAGACAAGGGCTTTCAGCTTGATAAAAGCACTGCCTCCAAACCTCTTCCTCTTAGAGTTTTTTCTCTCCAGAGCAAAAAGATCGCTCTCTTTAGACCTGCCCCACCCTACTGGGAAACCGAGGGCAGAGAGGCGTGTTTTATGCCTACAACTGCCCTGTATGAGATCAAGGACACTTCTGCTTCCACTGCAAAAGGAAGACCTAAACATACGGTTGCCAACAAGACAAAGATGGGATGCCAGACGAATGTCCACTTTATTTACAACACTATGAGATCAGTGCTTGGCAAAAAGTTTGATGAGCCTGAATGGGAAAAATATTTCACAGAGGGGAAGCTCGGAAAGACTCTCTTCCCAAGAAATCACGGTGACATATACAGATATGGCAAGATAGAGAAGCCTACCAAATGCAGTATCACTGGTGTTGTCTGTCCAGAAGGAAGCGAGGGGATGCTTGGTGACATTGATGTGTTCATCTATAAATGGCGAACTTCGTTCGGTGACTTCAATTATGTCAAGAATACTGGCTTTGTCTGTAAAGAGGCTCTTTGGTGTATTTTGAAGTTTGCGGAGATCGGATTTTCTTTTGTCTCTCCACACAATGATGACTGGAAGTATGTAAGGGGAGAGGGGTCTAAAAAAGGCTTCCTGATCAACGATATTGTTGTTGACCACACTATGCTAAAGCCACCATTCTCACTGAATATCAAGGACAGTAAGAACCCGCAACATCTCTCTTTTAAGGGGCAGGTTAGTATTTCAAACGGCTTTTTCTTTGTTCAGTTCGGGAACAGCACTCTCCAGATCGATGGACAGCTTCTTGCCGAGGCGGTGGCTGATGTCAAAAGGATTGTCGAAGAGAGAAAATATATCACAAAGTCACATCTTTGCGGTATGTTCAAAACAGACAAAGCTACGCATCCGTTCTTGCGCTCTGGATATGATGAAAAGGAAAAAAAGAAAGATGAAATTATCATCATGGAGTTTCACAAAAAGTACAATTCAGATATTCGCTATCTGCTTATCAGTGTAGCGTTCTGATCGCATATTTGACAAACAGTATTTTATTATCCGATAGGGACTAAACAAAATTATCCAACAAGGAGAAAACTATGGGTTTTAACAACGAGGAAGAGAGACTTAATCTCTCAATCAAAATGACAACGGCAACAGAGCTTTGCCAGATCGAAGGAAGCATTGACGGGAAGGACACAAAAGACAAGATGTCCGTTGTGGTTTTCAAAACACAAAAAGTGCTTGCGGAAAACAGCTTTGGGGAGAAGAAGCCTGCAACTGTCCCCTATTTCAGCGGTAACGGGTTCAGAGGCAAAATGAGAAGGATCGGATTTGGTATCCTTTTTCGTAAAGCCATTGAAAAAGGGTATCCCCTACCAGACCGACACAATTATCACATTATGGAGAACGGAGGATCAAACATCTATCACAGCCAACAGCGCTATGATGTGATTGATGAGATCAGAGAACTCAATCCACTTGTTTCTGTTTTTGGTGCATCCTTGTTTATCCCCAGTAAGCTCGTTACCCCGAACTATATCCCATACAAAAGGGTTGTAGATGGGGAAAAGCCAGAATACTATCTTGTAGAGAGAGAGGATGGGTCTCTTGTTTCATATATCAAAGGGAATGAGACTTTTGTAAAAGAAGACACGCTTGCAGACAACCGAGGTAATGCAAAGTATATGAGCAAAGAAGAACGTGATGCTTGGCTTGAGGAAGTCGCAGAAAATCAGGCAAATGTCTCAAAGACAAGAAACAATGAAGATGGAGAACGGGCGAAAAAGATCACCGTAAAATCCAGACTGTCAAGAAACTATGTGATCAGGGGGGTTGATTACTATTCTGCTCTGACAGAGACACCAACTGAGAAGATGAACGGTATCGAGAGAGGGCTTGTTTATCGTATCGTGGAAGAGTTTGTGGTTGGTCGATTTGGAGGAAATATTGCAAAAGGCTTTGGGCTTGTTGACTTCTCTATCAAGGGTATCAACGAAAACGACAATACGATTATTGAGACGCTCATTGACCATAGACTTGTTCCTACCTTTGCATCTAAAATCTGGTCAGAGCAGGCACAAAAAGACATTGCACTTTTCGACGAGTGGCTTGAAAACGACTTTTCGGAAGAGAGCTTTAGGTTGTCCGAGAAGCTGAAAAAGATCAGCAAGTTCCAATAAACCATATTTAGCAGGGAGAATAAAGATGCCATCACTACTTTTACCAGAGCAAGAGCCTATCGCGGACAAGATAGACGAGAGAATTGAAGAGTGTGAGCTCTTCAATATTCCAACGGGTAGAGGGAAAACATATATTCTTTTGGATGTTGCCAGACGGCGTATCGAGAATGGAGAGAATGTTATCATCTCTGTCCCAAACAACTATCTTGCACGGGAGATGCACCGTGTGGCTATTGAGCATTTTGGGTTTACCAAAGAAAATTCCGTGGTAAAAGTCGGCATTGAGAATTATGTAAGCAGGGAGAGGCTTGCAAAGGCGCTTGAGAGTGGCGATCTTGATGAGTATTGTGATGTAGATACCGTCAGATCGTTCCTCTCGTCGGTCAGGAAGAACGATGAAGTGTTTTTTGATGATTTCAACAGGGAAGTTGTTTACAAAGATGTCTCTTACGAGAACATCGTCAAGGGAATGGTGTGTTTCAATAAATCTATGGACGGATTGTCTATTCCCTTCAAAGAGCTTACTGTCACCAACCATTTTTATCTGTTAGCAAAAACAATCTATGATGACAATTTCTCTATTGGAGATTATACGCTTTTGATCGACGAGGTGCATGAACTTCCCGCTGTTGCCGAGGTTATTTTAACGGATGACTTTTCTCCTTTTGAGTATCGAAACACCTTGAGACAAATCAGGAAAGAGGTTGAAAGCAGTGAAGATTTCAGGGGAAAGATAAAACTTCTAAAGGCACTCAGGACACAAGAGGTTAGAGGATACAATCTGTTCAAGAACAACATAAGCCCGTCTTTGGTTGGAGAGTATATTACAGACAAGGAGATCGTTGAAAAACTTGCCAAGGGCAGTTTGAAGACACTATCTTCTGAGGAGAATGGGTATATCGTGAAGATGGTAGAAAAGAAATTCCCATCTTATTTTTCTCAGATCAAGCGGTTAAATGGTGTCGTCAAAAATCTTTCTATGGATACATCTTTTGGAGGTAAAGATGGCATTAGCTTTGGTGTTTTCTATTCCCCTTCAAAAGGATACCCTACCCTTAGAACCTCCATATCCGATCCTATAGGAAGACTGTATTTTAAGTTGTGGCGGGAAATAAAGCGCTTTGCAGGAGTAAGCGGTAGCGTAACATCTTCATTGCAACCAAGTGAGCAGGATTTCGCATACGGGTATCGTCGCCTTGGAATAAAGTACGAAAATGAGTCTCCAAAACCAATTCATTTCTATCCGAGGATTTTTCCAAGAGAAAATATTGAGATAGTCATTCCTGATGGTGGGTTCTATGATGGTGTCTCGAAAGACAGCGTATATAGTGAGGACTTTGACAGTTCCTCTATTTCTGAGTATTATGAGAGGATGATCGACTGTGTTTATCTGATGAACGACGGGAAGAATACAATTGTTCTTTGTGGAGGATACACAGAAACAAAGTATATGGCTGAACTTTATCGTCTGAAATACAACGACAGGATCATTCACTGCTCTACTCCAGCGGAAAAGGTTTCTTCTACTATCGAAAAGTTTAGGAAGAATGGCGGTATTCTTTTTGCTACAAAGAACTACAATACTGGTATTTCATTGGTGGGCGGAGAGCTTGAAAGACTTTTTATTACGAGACTCCCCTACCCAGACTACACAAGTAAAAAGTGGCAGGAAATCAAGTCAAAAAGTAGCGGTATATTCAGGTCTTATCTTGATAGGGAGATGCTGATCGCCTTTATACAAACCCTTGGACGAGTACCGAGAACATTTGATGATAAAGGGAAGATCATCCTTCTTGATTATAGAATACTTGGTAAAAAAGCACGGGCAGTAATAGTGGAGAAGATACTTTCTATTGCGAAAGAATATGGGATAGTGAACAGAATGGGAAAAGAGATTAAAAAGAAAAGTGTCGATGTTGACATGGGAGAACTTTTTGGTTCTTCTTTTTAGTTGTTTTTGACAGCATATATCTGAAAAGGGATTGCAACATGGAAGCGCAGATGCAAAATGAGTCAAAAAGTTGTAAATGGGTATTATCTGCATAGGGATTACAACAATGTGAAGTACAATGCAGAGGACAGAGCCGTTGTAAAGGGGTATTATCCGCATAGGGATTATAACTCAACGGACTACTGAACAATCGAGGCTATCGTTGTAAATGGGTACTATCCGCAATGGGATTACAACGATAAATCGATGATTACATATATGATAAAAGTTGTAAATAGGCACTATCCGTATTGGGACTACAACAGGAATATGAGATGTATTTTTTTAACGCGAGCTGTAAATGGGAATTATCCAAATTGGGATTACAACTACAATCAATTAATAGTTTTTGTTGCAATGGTTGTAAATAGGTACTATCCGCATTGGGATTACAACTGCTTTTTTACAGGGGAGGAGATTTCTACTGTTGTAAATAGGTACTATCCGCATTGGGATTACAACCGACTACAAGAAGCAAAAAGCGATCGAGAAGTTGTAAATAGGTACTATCCGCATTGGGATTACAACGTACCGACAGTGATGTCATGCTCTTTCAAAGTTGTAAATAGTCATTATCCGAAAAGGGATTATAGCCCCAATTATTAAAGGTCTCTATCCTTTCGTGCTGAAAATAGGTATTATCCGTATTGGGATTACAACATAATATGTATTATGTTGTAATATTTTGACGCATTATCACTCTCTCAGGAGCACCACAAAAGTTATAAAAATGGCTTTGTCCTATTTTGGCTTTTTGGCTTACTTTAGGCTTCCAAGAGTAAAAAGTCTGCTTATTTTGGCTATGTGTTATGTTGTAATTTGTGCAATAGAAAAAAACTCTATATTTTTTCTATTTTAATTGACTTTTGTCTAATTTTATTCTATAATACCGTTATCCGTTTAATGGATACTCTTTAAACACAAAATAAAACAACGGGAGAACAAATGAAGAAAATTGCACTTATGGCTCTTATGGCTTCGGTAGCAGTAACAGTTGCTTCTGCTTCTACGGAAGCGGTAAACGTCGAGAAGGTAAAACAGGAAATGTTTGAGAAAGTCGCAAAAGAGAAAGACCCTCAAAAAAAGCTTGCAACCGCACAAGAGGTAAATCAAGAGCTCAAGAAGCTCAGCATCAAAGACAATGGAAGTCTTGAAGCGCAAAAAAAAGTAAAAGTAAAAGTGAACAAAGAAGCGGAGTATGCAAAGATCGCGAAGATCAAAGACGAGAACGAAAAGCTCAAAAAAGCACAAGAGATCAACAGAAAGCTCAAGTCTGCAAACTAAAGATCGGTAGCAACGCCCCCATCTCAGTGGGGCTTGCGGTTGATATATATAGATATATCTCTATATGCCTATATATGCCAATCAAAGATAAAAAATATATAAAATCGCAGAGGTGTTTTTTGCGTTTTCACTGGTTCTGTTAGCGATAGGGATAATTAATATTGCAGAGTGGATCAGTATTTTGGTATGCTCTGCAAGAGGTAAAGGGAAAGAGATGGATAGGCTTGAGCTTATAGCGAATACGGTGGCAAAGTGTTCCTCAATTATAAGTGTGGTTTCATTGATACTTGTTTCTATCGGGATATACATGGTGTACTCTTTTGTGATGTCTGGTGATACTATTCATTTATTGGCAGAGAAACTTGTTTCCTTGTTGGGGATGAGTAAAATATCTGCATATACATACGGTATGTGGGGCGGTATTTTGTCAATATCTATTACCACACTGATTGTTGTTTTGTTGTGGATAAAAGCATCGAAAAAATCTTGCGACGCTTCGTAAAAATCTTTAAGATTTTTTAGCATTTTTTCTTGACATATAGTTTTAAAGTAGATATAATTGTGTATGCTTTTTGAGAGACGGGTGTCTTCCTAAGTTTCCTCTTTGGAGACTTAGGTGGGCAACCCGCCCAAGAGTGGACAGGATTGATGCCCCAACCTACGGGTGTCATTGCGCAACTGTCAATAGCTCAAACAAAATAAAGACAGGGGAAAAGTGAAGCATATAGCAAAACTTATTGCCTCGTCCAAAAGCTCTTTTGTAGGGTTTTTTGATGAGGCAATTCTCTTGGCTTCATAATCATTTTTTACCACAAGGGTTTTTAGCTCAGATGGTTAGAGCACTCGGCTCATAACCGAGTGGTCGGGGGTTCGAGTCCCCCAGAACCCACCACTTTTTTATATTTTTCTACCCTATTTCTACCAATTTCATTAAAAATATATACCTACTTTACTTATTAGATATAATGTTCAAAATAAAAAAGTATCAAGAAAAAGGCTTTGATTATGGACAATGAAATAAAAATAAAAGCGCTTGTAGGCGACGGGTCTGATGGCAAACTTGGCGTACTCGTGACACTCTCCAAGGATGGCGACACTATATCTTGCACTTCTGTTGAGGGGATGGAATACGACTACTCTGAAAGCCTCCTTGAACAAGTGAAAAATAGCTTTGATCAAAACCAAGATGTTTTACAGGATGTCTTTGAGAGAGCTGTTTCCAAAAACGAACTGCTTTTTGATCTTCCAGAAATATCCTCGAACAACAACCTTAATGTTGTGGAGTACACGCTTCCTGATCACTGGGCAACCGCCCTTCTTTATGGGACAGAAGGGTTTGATGTGATGACCGAGGAGGAAATAGCTGATTTTGAACACACAATGCGCTATCTTCAAGAGAGAAATGGGTACGAGAGCTTTTCTGCTGTCTCTATGGAAGATGACAGTACCTTCACCTCCGTCTCTGATGTGGTTAGAGCTCCTGTTCCCACCTATGAAAACGACGGGAGTGAAGCCCTTGATCATAACGGAAATCCTATTATGGAAACACCCAAGAATTTTGCGGGCGACCATGCTACATTTGTGTTTTATGCTACCTTCCCAGACTACACCAAGAACTTTGCGCAGGAGATGGAGGATATAGAGTTAAAGGGATATGCTCCTGCAACTGTCATGTATAAAGGGATTGATTTGCCAATTCGCCCAATATCTTCGGATAAGGAAGTTATTTGGGGCAATACTGACGAGGAAAAACACGCACTTGCCGAGGCAATAAAGTCTCAAAAAGTGAGTGATTATGTTCGATCTAAAACGGAAAAGTTTTCGGCAGACAACTTATATGTTTTAGATCGTGACAAGGTTTTCTCTCCTAATGAAATTATTGGAGAAATTGAAGACGGAAAAATGTTTGTTTTTGACGCAGTATCCCAAATAGGCGCTGTCGTAAAGAGACCTCCGTTTGATCAGAGCGAGTATATGCTTGCAAAAATCTTCGGAAGCCTTGAAGAAGAAAAGGAAAAAGCACCAGAGAACAAGTTTATCATTGACGGTGCTACTATTCAGCCTTCTCTCCTGATGGACGACAGTAAGCTGAGTATCATATCAAATGCTCTCAAGGAATACAATATTGCAAGCAGAAGCACTATTGAGCTCTATGACGAGAAACTTATTAAGGCAATACACACCTTTGATCCACAAGATTTTGCAGATGCAAACATTTCCTCCATGAATGATGTAAAAGCGCAATACATTGAGTATCAAAAGGCTGAACAGCAAACACAAGAAGCAATGGACAAACTTCTTTCTCTTGGCTGTCCACCAGTTCTATACGGAAAGAGGGCTGAGATGCTCAAGCCCCTAAAAAGCATCAAAGAGTTTAAAGAACTCTACAAGGATATTCAAAAACCACAGTTTGTTGTTGACGCAGGAGGAGCAATGAATGTCTCTTTTGACGAGAAAAGCATTTCTCTCCCTACCCCAGAAGGGAAGTTCGCAAGAGCTGTCCACGCAAAACTTTGGAGCAAATCGATAAGTAGCGGGATAAAGAATAGGGATGCGATAGATACAAAAAGAAAGGTTCAGCTTGCTCTTTCTGGTGGATTGAGATTTTCAGAGCTTGAGTTTTCAAAAGATGAACAGAAAAAGGCTGACCAAGCCCTTATTTCTCTTTGGAAAATGGAAGGAGTTTACAGAAATGACAATCCATATAAGAAGGATGTATCTCTGAGGCTTAATTCCCTCCTGACCTCATCAGACCAAAAGGAAAATGTAGAAGCAGTAAAAACCTGCATCGAAAATGACATTGACCCAACTTCTCTTGATCTGGCGGACGAAGGAAGACGTACACTTCTTGTTGAAGCTATGGATATAGATGAAAGTTTTGTTCGGAAGCACCTCAAGGAAATCGCAACGCGCGACGAGCCTTTTTCTGTTGAAATCACAGCGTCAACACTCATTGAGGTTGGGAAAGATGTTTCCTTCCTTTATGGAGAAGACCCTCTTCTCTCTGACAATGAAACAGGTCTCAAGGAAAAGATAGAAGAGGCTTATGCCCTATGTCTTTCGGAGAAGGTCAAAGAAGAGAACGCAAAAAAGAGAGAGCAAAAAGCAACAAAAACAAAGCAAGGAATGGGGTCTCCAACCCCAAAATAAAACTTTGCCTACTTTAGTGTTTGTAGTATAATGTGACAACAAAAAAATGAAAGACAGGAGAAAACAAAATGAGCAACCTACCAAAAGAAGCAAGAGAAAAGATCGAGGTTATCGACAAACTCATCGGACAGATCAAGTCTAAAGCAAATGAATTTATTGATGAGGGGGTTTCGCGATACAAAAACAGTGGCGAGGACACGCCCCTTCGTGATCATATCGGTGGAGAGATGATGTTCAACGGTGAAGCACTGACATATTTTAACGAAATGTCTCTCTTGGAAGAGGATTTGCGTGTTGCTGTGTCCGAACTTGAAGAACTTGACCTTGATGATAGTGCTATTGAGGAAAAGGTCGAAGAAGCTATGGAGGTTCTTGAAAAAAGAGAGGAGTATGAGCCAAATACAGAGATCGAAAATATGCTTTCTGCCAACAGTTCATTCATTCACGGCTTGAAAGTTGAGAATGTCGAGGATAGTGTTGCTTGTGGACAGATGAAACAGGCAAGAGACAGTGTGCTTGAGTATGATCTGAAAGTTGCCGAACTACCTCATCTTGATGAGAAGGAAAAGTGTTTACTTCAAGAGATGGTAACAGAGGAGATCGTCAAAAGAGCACTCAATCAAAATGCCGAAAAAAGAGAGGCAAATCAAAGCAAGTCTCAAGGGCAAAGCGGAGTAGCGCCAAAAGCGTAATATGCTTCCCACTTCTTTTGGGATACAACTTAAAAAGGACACTCAATGACACTAAACAATCGTTTTCTTATCACTTCATACGATGATCCGTATATCAAGGGTATTTTGATTTCAGACAGGGATTATGAGCAGGCACTCAAGAATTTCATCTCGGAGAATAATCTACCCCCCTATTCATTCCCAGAGCTTTTTGATGCGCTAAAAGGTGATCTTGATGTTCATCTTGACAAAAGTGGGGAACGGTTTTCCTATGACCCCTCCGATCCTCATATCGAAGACCTTGTAAAAAGCGTTAAAGTTGCTGACAAAAACAATGAGTTATTCTTTCAGAAAAACTATCGTACTGAACTTTCAAGGACGCTTATTGACAAGATCAAAGAGGTTGGGAGTTTCATGCTTAACGACTTTAGCGCGGGAAGAGAGCCACTGGAATTACCGCTTGCAAGGTTTGCAGAGAAGGCAGTTAAAGAAAAGCACTATGAAGATATTGCCAATGAGATAAAAGATGCGGTTCTCAGAGATGCTGAAAACGGTATTGACATTCCGTTTCTGACCTCAGCGACAACGGTTTTCCGTCCGATGTCTGGTGAAACCGTTTTTGGCAAAGGGAATGTGTCTTATACCGACCACAAGAGTCCTAAAGAGCAACTGTCTGACCTCATCGCTAATGGCTTTGTTCCCTTTCCTCTTGATGCGGGAGAAAGACTTGTTTCGTACAATAGGGATGATGCTTATGTAAAGAAGGGGTGGGAAGTATATCTCAACAAGAAAGAGGCGGAAGAGCTTGGTTATTTTAAATACCCCCTCCACGAGGCTTCTTTAGATGAAAGCCCTTTCGGGGGAAGTGCGAGCGTGCTCGTTGAAGGAAAACCCCTTATGGGTGATATTCATCCTGTGTATGTTACTGTTGAAGATGGTGGAGAAGAGGTCATCTATAAAGGGTACAGACATTTCCCAGAGGGGGTTTCTTTTGACCCAAAAGAAATACTCGACTCGGTGTTTGATCAACTACCAAGAACCTCTATGAGGGATGTGGTAGATGAGAAGATGGGATTGAAGGATTTACTCAGGGCGGAACTTGCTTATCTCTCTAATGAGGAATGGTACAAGAACAGCGAGCTTACAACTCTTCCTGATGAGGTTCAGCTTGCTTATGTTGCAAAGAGGTTGCAAAGAAGTGAAAGAGGAAAAGAGCTTACACATAAAGCCTATGAGCAGGAAGCGGAACTGATGGCTTCCCCTACTCCCTGTTGGACAATGGAGCATCTTGACGGAACAAATGCCTATACGCTTATCAGTGTGGATAAAAACAAGCCTGAATGGAAAGATACCCTAAAGCGGAAAATCTTTGATGAGATGGATTTTGGAAGAACGGTAATGGATCAGGAAACGGCTTTTGCGCTTCTTGAATACAACTCTGAAAAAGCCTATATCTCTAAGTCGTGGACACCTATCACAGAAGATGCTTATTATGAAGCACTTGAGGTGTTGCCGACAACAGTACATCGTGAAAACGGTGCTTCTGTGTTCTCTATGTCTGAGGCGACCTATGGCAACATCAGGGCTTGCTATGCTGAGGTTGATGGCGAATACTACACCGCCAACAGAAACACGGCGAAAACATCGGTTGCTGAAATGGTAGATGAAATCAGAGAACAAGTTGTGGCATCCACTCTTCAAAAAAATGCAGATGCAAGAAAAGAGAATAAGGAAAAAGCGCAATCCAAACCAAAGCGGGAGAGACCTCAATGAATATAACAAAGAACCTTGGTATCTATCAAGCAAGGCTTATTATGGCTTATAATGAGATGGAAACTTCTTTATTCAGGGACATTCAAAACAGAGGTGGAAGACCTGATAAAGAGGAACTTGAGAATATAAGGATGCCTCTTCCAGACAACGAGGAGGATCACAATGCGACAGCCAAGTTACTGAAAGAGGAAGGTACGCTTGAGGAACTTTCTAAGAAATCTGGTTGGTTGAGTGATCTTTCAAATAATTTCAACAACATGATCGGACGCATGGCGAAAAAGGTATTCGGTCTTCCGAAGAAGCAAGGCGCACTTAGCAAGGATGAGGATGGAAGCGGGAATACCATACTTCGTCAAGAATTTTATGACCCAGAAGACCCAAGTGAAAACTATACTGTCGAAACAGTCCTTGATGAGAATGAGGTAGATGCAAAAGTGAGTGTTTACAATACTGGTAGCTCCAATAGGGCAGATGTTTTTGCGGAAGAACTAAGCGCCCTTGCTCTTGCAAAAATCTATCAGGTTGTCAGGAGATACGAGAATAATATTCCTATGCCCGCAGATGAGCTCGCCTTCTTTCTCCAGAAGGACGCAAGTCAGCCTGTTGCTTTTGAACAGGCTAAACTTGAAGCCCTCAAGGACAAGATCAGTATTTTTAGCAGTGTTGGATTTGAGCGTGGGGTAAAGGTGCATGGTCACAGCTTTTATGTTAGTAGTGGGACAAATGGAAAGCCTGCAATCACTATCAGGGATGATAACGGGATAGCGATACTGAATGGGGCAACGGCGGAGGAAGCCCTTGAGATCGTACATACAAAAACTATCTCTGGTGTTCCTGAGCATTATATTCTTACGGGCAATATCGGACACTTCGGTACACCAGAAAGCTATCCTCAAAGTTTGATGTTGCAACAGAAAGCTACTATCGCAACTGAACAGGAAGAAAAGGTGGATGAAAAGCCTATTGAGAAAAAGAAACTCACAGATGAAGAGGTCTATGAGATCATGGTCTCCCTCAAGGGGCAAGAACGCATCATTGAACAATGGAACAGAGACCTTAGCACCAACCCGCCTAATGCGGACATCATTAAGGACAGGATTGAGGCAAGTCAATCTATCTATGATGGTCTTCTTGCGCAGGCGGGCGGTCTTACAAAAGAAGAAATCTATGAGATTGGCGAAAGGTACGAGCACAAGATCGTTGAAGATACAAAGAGGGACAATGAGCGAAAAAGAGAAGAGAACAAGCACAAAACAGCTCAATCCCAAAAAACACAAGCACCAAAACAATAATCTTGGAGAGGTCGATGCAATACGAAAATCCTATGTATGACTATGCTGAAATAGAAACATCAGATGAGCATCCTGCTTTCTTGATAAGGAATACAAAAAAGATTTATGCCATTGATGAAGCCTCGATTGAGTTTGGCAATGCGGACAGTATTCTTATTGATGATGTTATTAAAAGGGAGTTGAAAAAAGAGTTTCCCTACGAGGGGGGAGAACTTGATTTTGACTATTACTCTATTCCCGTGTTTCAGATACATAGCGATTATCCTGCTGATGCGATTTACAGCATAGAAGTGTCTGTTGACATGATCGACCTTTATACGAATGGTCTCCCCTCCTCGATAGCAGAAGAACTTAAAGAGACACCTCTTAATCTATATATAGTCCCTATCTCTTCTGACGGGTATTATGGGGGACAATCATTTGATTATGTCCTTCATACTAATTTTGGTGGTTCTCTCCAAGAGAGGCGAATAGATGAGGATGCCATTATAGGTCTTGTAAACGACTATATCGAGACGAAGGGTGTAAATCTTGAGAGAGATTATGCCTACTATGGTGAAACCATTTCCGATATGTCCAAGCGTGTTTCCAAAGCAATCGATGAGGTCGGTGCTCGTGTCGAAAAAGCGTTCAATATGGCAATCGATACATACAAAAAGACCGTAAAGAACGGCGTTGAACTTCTTGTGATGGAAGAGCCAGACCTTCCGCCTTCTCCTCTCTTCTCCTTGGCACTGGAAGATGAAAGAGGGAATATGGAGGTTAAGACCTTGAAGGAGTGGGACGCTATCGAGAAGGCAGAAGGACTTTTATATCTTGATGATCCTCGCGCGGAAGAGTTGTCCGAATATCGTGACAGGAACAATCTTACTGGAGATGAAGCGGTTATTGTGCTGAATAGTTTTGGCATCCCCGCAATAAAGCAAGACCCTTTTTATGATGAGGTTCTTTCTCGTCTGTCTGAGAGAAAGTTTAGAGAGGCGGTCGATCTTCTTTATGGAGACGGCGAACATGATGCCCAAAAGATAAATGGGCTTCGTGGGTATTTTGCGGAAGCGGTTTCATCTTTTGATGCTTTCGGTGTCGAGCTTTCCTCTGTGGCATCTGTCCGAGAAGGAAATATTGAAGATGTGATCAGGGAAGCAAAAGTCCTTAGTATTGCAAAGAACATTGAGAGCGGTATGTGGGACAGCGCTGTTCTTGGAATGAACGAGTGTGGTGTTGACTGTTTTGTCCTGCCAGAAGGCATAGAAGACACCATGCACCCTCATCCAAGTAGCTCTAATGCGGATATGACCTTCGGGGAGTATTTCAATATTCAATCTCAACACTTAAAGAACAAAAAACAAAGGGCATTGAACAAAATGAAGCAAAACCTAAAAGGAAAAAATAAAAGTCCTCATCCCTCTCTTGGGTAGTGCCCCTCCTCCTTACCTACTTTAAAAATATTGTATAATAATGGAAATGTTAAGGAGAAATGAAATGGAGAATACCGAAAGCCAGAACACTAAAAAATTCAGTGCTTTATATGTATCAAATGGATACACGATCAATCTTGGAGATTTTGCCACAAAATCAGAGGCAAAGGAGGAGATTTTCCGTGCACAGCTTAACCCAAACAGTTTCTATAACAGCCACGCTATTCCACGCATTGAAGACCATCAACTCGTGGTGATTGACAATGAAGAACAGAAACTCGTGTACGGAAAAGGCGGTCATGCCAAGATGACAACCCTTTCCGTTTGCCGTGAAACCGATCCTATCATTCCTGATGGACACATTCCACTATTCTTTTCGTCGGAAGAAACCGCTTCCTCCCCAGAGTACAAGGATGCGATCGATGCACTTGGACTGGATGATGGTGAGCGTGCTATTTTCCATATCGACAAAAGAGAGTTCGATAAAGCGGTTGATCTCATTCTCGATACCGATACTGGATACAAATACAGTCTGATCAAAGCCAAAGCAACAAAAACCATCCTTGACAGTCGCTTCTACTCAACCATAAGAGACTATTCTCTTGATGGCAACGGGAAAAGCCTTGAAGATATGGCAGTTGGAGCTATCTCAGATAAGGTCGCCATTCATTTTGGAGCGAAGAGCCCAAACGATGAGTTCTTTGAGGATACAAAGAAGAGTCTTCTGATCAACAAACTGTTCAGTAAGCATCACGAAGAGCTCTATAATAACAGTGAAGACCAGAAACCCTCTCCTGTTTCCGTAAAGGAGGATATTGACCCAGAGGATATTCCTGTTTCCCCTCATCAAAACAATCCAAGTGAGCTTATCTCTCTTATTGACAACTGGGAGAGAACGGCTGAAAAATACGAAGACGGTCTTTTTACGGAAGATTTCGATAAGGAGCTTGATGCCGTTATTGATGTAAAGATCAGTGAAGAGAAAGAGAAGATGCTTGTGGTCGAACCTATGAATTATATGGTTCTTACGCCTTCTGATATTGAGATGATCCTTAGTGTGCACAAAGAGATTGAGGAGGCATATAGTGTTGCTCGCGTGGCGAAGGAGGAAGTGGATCACGGATCAAGTAGAAGTAAACAGCTTATGCAGGAGACAAAAGATGAGCTTGAAACACTACTGGATGAAAAAGCGATGGGGCTCTCTCCTAAGCAGATCGGGGAACTTCTTGAAAGTGCTCTTGCTCAAAATAAAATTAGTACCAAACTTAAAGAATTGGCACTTGATGTAAAAAAAACCGTTCTCAAGGGCGCATCGCCCAAATAATTCATAAAATATTCAAAACTCCTCCTCTTTTTTTGCTATAATGTGCCTATCCAAAAGAGGAGAAGTTAATGTCCGCAACCACAAATCTATATATTGATATTCCTACACGCCTGTCACGAAGGGATCGTTTATGGCTTGGTGGTGCAATCTTCTTTCTCTCTGCAAACAAAGATCGCTTTCGTCGAGGTGGCGCTACTATCGATCTCATGTTATGGATATTGGAAAACAATACGCTTGGTCGCTTTGGCACGGATATTCGTGACATTTCTTCCCGCTCAGGTCTAAGCCGTAAAACTGTCCATGAGACCATGATGGCTCTCAGAGAAGGCGGTTTTGTCTCGAAAGAGAAGGACAAGAAGAGTGGAGAGTTTAATTATGTCATAAACTTTGATGCTGACTATCAAATAACCGAGTAGGAGGGTATGCTATGAAGAGGGTTGTGTCTATTTTTGGTGCTGTGGCGATGGTATCTGTTGCCTTGACTGGTACGGTGTATGCCGATATTATAAGTGCTACTGGCGAGGGTAAGCAAGAGATCGTTAAAATGGCTAAATATGCTTCTCTTAAACGTGTCGGTATCAATTACTACACAAAGGGAGTACGTTGGAACTATTATTACAACAAGCATATCAACGAAGCGCTGAACAAACAACTTAAAAACGGGCTGTTGTATGTGGAGGGAGACCTTGCTGATAAAGCAGACAGTAGTAGTTCATCTACACCATAACCACTGAAACAATTTACTAAAACACAAGAAAGGATAAACATAATGGGAAAGAAATCGCTTCTTAAAACGGCTTTTAAGGCTTGCCTTATCGGGGCAATGGGGTTCACGACAGCAACAGTAATATCAGGGTGTAGTGCGGAAGACCTCGATGAGCTTTTTGAGCCAGACCCGCAGAATATCTCCTATGATATTCAGATGATCGAAAACACAAAAATGTACCTTGACCTAAGAACAGGGTCATACTATGCTATTGATCTGAATGAAACGATTGATGTTCCAACCACAGGAACGCCTACGACCGACTATGGATATGTAACATACAATATAACAAAAAAACCTGATCATGGTGTTGCCTATATTGTGTCTGGTGTGGTTGAATATACTCCAAATACAGGATACCTTGGTGGTGACAGTATGAAGGTCGAAAAAGACTCGGAAGACCCGTATGAGAGAGCTAATTATTCGATCAACTTTACTGTTAAAGAAAAGCCGTTCGTCAACACCCCTCCGAGCATTGCAGGGCTTCCCGCAACCTCTATTGGCTTCAATATGTCATATACATTTACTCCTGTTGCGAGTGATCCTGATGGCGATGTTCTAACTTTTGCGATCGAGAACCAACCAGACTGGTGTACTTTTGACACAAACACGGGAACGCTTAGCGGTACAACGCCGAGTACGGCTAATGCCTATCCAAGCATTGTGATCGCTGTTACGGATGGTACTGATTGGGCATATCTTCCTGCCTTTACTATTACTGTTGAGGACACGAACCAAGCACCGTATTTTGATGAGAACAAAGTACCAAGCACCGTGGTTGCGCTTGGAGAAGAGTATGACTATACACCGATTGCGCATGATCCAGATGGTGATCCTTTGACGTTCTCTATCGCAAACAAGCCAACATGGTGTACGTTTGATGAGACCACAGGAAACCTGAATGGTGTTCCAACAGATGAAAATCTTTCTGGGACAACTACTGCCCCTATCACAATTTCAGTATTTGATGATAAAGGTGCGTCTGACGCAATGTCATCTTTTAGCATTACTATCGAGTAGTGCTCCACTTTTACTGCCCAAGCCATTAGGCTTGGGCAATTCCAAATTCCATTTTTTACCACAGATTACTGCCGTTCAGCCCCTTTTTGGATAATTTCTATCTTATGCAGTTCTTTCCCCGCCTTGCTATTGTTATAGTCCCATTATAGATATATACGGTTTTCGTTACAACCATAATGCTTCATGCACCTCTACACGTTTTAGTCCCATTACGGATATAGTACCTATTTACAATACTTAAAAATTGTGTTGTGTCTCCAGTTTTGTTCTAATCCCGACACGGATAATGCCTATTTGCAACCGTTTGACCATAATACACGCAACGATCTTAGCTGTAATCCCTATTCGGATAGTACCCATTTACAACTTTCCAAACTTTTTTGTTCATACCTATTGGTTGTAATCCCAATTCGGATAAATTTGTCTTTAAGGGGCAACTGTTTTTAGTTCAACA
>Ga0256843_1000443_pt1 | contig 35460 bp, 58 predicted proteins | sample AlvinellametaG_FD_191572 | JGI IMG/M metagenome (GOLD analysis project Ga0256843, IMG submission 191572) | Pompeii worm associated microbial communities from hydrothermal vent at the East Pacific Rise, Pacific Ocean - Alvinella | ecosystem: Host-associated > Annelida > Integument > Unclassified ...
TATTCCAAATAAAGAAAAAGCTAGAAAACATCTTGATGAAATAATTGAAAAACTAAACAAAAAGAAAAAAGAAATAAAAGTAAAACCAGCAGTAGTTAAAAAGTATGAATATTATGCAGAAGATATTGAAGCAATAACAGATGAAGAAAATAAAAACCTATTTATTGTTATGCAAAGAATATTAAAAGAAACTGGTTATAAGCCTTTATACTCAACAGTTGTATGAAGCAATGAAGATAGAACAAATGCAAGACTATTAGATGTTATATATTGAGCAAGACAATATGAAAACTTCAAAAAACTTAAATAATGATGATTTATATGAATATTGAATTGAACCAAAATATTTATATTTAGAAAATGCTATCTATTGCCAAAAAATTAAAGTAAAGTAAAAAACTTTACTTTTTTTTGTGTAAAAATTTGACATATAAAAACCAAGTATGCTATAATATTTGTGTAAGTTGCAATTTACATTTTATATTTTAATTTTAATACTTATGGAAAAACAAATAAAAAAAATAGAAAAACAACTAGATAAAGTTGAAATATGAATAGCTAGTTGTATTGAGTGAAAATATACAAATAATTGACTTATTTTAGAATATTTATCTAAAAGAGAAAAAACATTACAAGCAACAAAAAAGAAACTATTAAAAATAAATAGTGATATGCTTATAAATTTTTGATATTAAAATAAATTTATTTTTTAAAGAAAAATTATGATTACAAAAACAAAAACAAATAAAACAATTGATCTAAAAGCAATTATTGCAGAAGAATATTTACAATCTAAAAAAACAAGTATGCAAAAAATAAAAGAATTTTTATTTAAAAGTATATGAATTATATGAATAATCCTTTATATTTTAATTAGTTTATGAAGTTATGGGGGGTTTATACATATTTGAAAAGCAAATGCATCAGAGCTTAATATTTTAACTCCAAGAGACAAAATAAGATTAGAAAGATTAGAAGTTTGCCAAAAATATTTTGATAAATATAAAAAAGAAAAACAAATACCAAGATTTATTAGATGAAAATTAGCAGTTGTAAGTTGTGCAATAAGAATGCACTGAGTTTATATTATGGAAAGTTGAGCTTGAAAAAGTGAAATGTGCAGAAAACAAAAAAGTTGTTTATGAATAAAAACTTATAGATATTGAAAATATTGACACTTCCCATTTAAAACATATAGAGAAGAAAGAGAAATTTTTGCTGATAAATATTTCAAGTATCATTTTAAAAAAAGCCCTTTTACTTTTATTTATTGATACAAACAAAATGATTGAAGTTATAAATGGGGGTGGGCAAGTTGAAATAAAAAACAATATGTAAACTTATTAAATAATATTGAAAATAATAAAAAACTTATTGCTGAATATGAATATTTATATTTGACAAATTAGAGCAAGTGAATAAGATATACTTGCTCCATAAGTTAAAAAATATTGTATATTTTTACTCCCCAAAATATTGGGGATTTTTTTGTTGTAAAAAAGTTAAAAAAAGATTTGCAATTATACAAAATGTAAATATAATGTAGATGTATATAAAAATATACAAATAAAATATTTTTTAATTTTAAAACTTATGGATGAAAATAAAAAAATTGCAGAAATGTATTGAGTACTTACACTATTAAGATTAGAATGGGAAGAAAAAAATATAAAAGAAGATTTTGATGTTTATGCAAAAAAAAGAGTTTGAGAATTATATAAAAAAGCTTTTGATTGGCTTTTGGAAGATTATAGAGAAGAATTACAAAAAATTTAATTTTTAAAAAATGGAACATAAAAAATATTGCTCTTATGGTAAAGAGTTTATTATAAGAAACAAAAATTGAAAAGAAATTACAATTACTTGATGATGTAATTGTAAAAAAAATAATTATTAAATATAAAATTATGGAAGCAATAATAATTAGTATATGAATAGCCTTTGCTATTACTGAACTGTTTAAAATACTTGATTGAGATTTTTAATTGTTTGAGTTGTTAAGTATTACTTGACAACTTAATGGAGTTAAAAACTCTATATTTTATATTTATAATCTTTTTTACTTATGGAGATTAAAACATTTAGTCCTAAGAGCCACAAAATAAAGGCTTTAATTTATTGACCTAGTTGAAGTTGAAAAACAACTTTTGGTTGAACTGCAAAAAATGTATTATTTGCAAGTGCAGAAAATGGTTTACTTTCAGTAGCAGATAAAAATGTTGCTTATACTGAAATTAAAAAACTTGATGATTTGCTTGAATTAAGAGATTTTTTAAAAAAGTGAGACCATGAATTTGAAACATTGGTTATTGATAGTATTACTGAAATTAGTGATATTATTAAAAAAGAAATTGAACAAAGAACAGGTAGGATGATGCAAATACAAGACTGGGGAGAACTTAGCAATAAAATTGAAGGAATTATAAAAGATATAAAAGAAATTGATATAAATGTTATTGTTATTGCCCAAGAATTATATGTGCAAGATGATAATAAAATCCAAAAAATAGTGCCAAGTTTAAACTGAAAATCATCAACAAAGATTGCATATTATATGGACATAGTTGGTTATATGTATGTAGATAAAAGTGGTAAAAGAACAATTATAACTGAAAACAGTGAAAAGCTTTTAACAAAAGATAGAACTTGAAAAATTGGTAATGATACAACTTTGGATTTTGAACACTGGAAAGAATTAGTAAATAGTTTAGCAACTGGTGAAGAAAAAGTTTTATACAAAACTTTAAGTCTTGAAGAAGCAAGAGAGCTTGAACAACAAAAATTATTTGAAAAACACAAAAAAGAACTAGAAAGTGCAAAAACAATGGAAGAATTAAAAAATGCTTTTAAAAGCATAAAAATTAAATGAGATAAATTAAAAGAACTTTCAAAAATAAAAGATGAAATGAAGAAAAAGCTTGAAGAAGCTTCAAAATAATTTTAATTTAATAAAAAATAACTTATGGAAAATAAATATTTAATACCAAAAGAAGAAAGACTTGTTAAAAGTTTAAGTTGGTCAAAAGTTTGGGCTTGGCAAAAATCAAAAAAACAATTTATAGAAACATATTTTGAGTGAAAACCTTTTTTTGAAACAAAAGAAATAATATTTTGAAGTGTTTTGTGAAATATGATAGAATTATGAGAATTTGAAGATAGAGAAAAAATAGTTGCAAAAGTTATGCAAGATTTTAGTTGAAATGAAGTTATTGATCCAAGAAAAGAAAAACTAGTTAGACAAAGCATAGAAAATATATTAGCAAATAATGAGTTTGTTGAAAAAATAAAAGAAATGTATTTTGATTTTTGAAGTGAGTTTGAAATAAAAATGGATGCTTTTATTGATGATGTTTATTTAATTTGATTTGCTGATAATTGAACTGATGATTGGAAAAAAATAAAAGAGTTTAAAACTTGAAAAACAGCCTGGACACAAAAGAAAGTTGATGAACACTGACAATTAGACTTTTATTGTTTAATGACTTATTTAACAAAATGATATTTACCAGAAGATGTTGAACTTACTTGGTTTGAAACAAAGGATGATTGAAATTGATGAATAACAGTGACTTGAAAAATAAAAACTTTTAAATTTGATGTAGAAAAACACAAAGATAGAATATTAAGTTGGATTGATAAAATACCAAAAATATTTTTAGATATACAAAAAGAGCAATTAGCTTGGCAAGAGCAAAAAAAATGAGAAACAGCAGAAAATATTGAAGTTTCAAAAATAGAAAAACTTGCAGATTTATCAAAAACTATAAAAGAATTACAAGAACAAGAAAAAGAATTAAAAAAAGAAGTTGAAGAAGAACTAAAAAATAATTGATTAGAAAAATTTGCTCTTGATGGTGTTTGAACTGCTTATTTTACAAAAAGAAAAACTTATAAATACCCAGATTATATAAAAGAATTAGAAACAACATATAAAGAGAAAAAGAAAGAATATGAGAAAAGTGATGAAGCAGAATTTGAAGAAAAAGAAACTTTTACTTTTAGGTTATCTTAAATATTATGAAAAAGTATTATTTTGAAGTTAAAAATGGGAAGATTTTAGGTTTCTTCCCAAAACTTAAAGATTGACAATATGAGATAAGAGAAAGAAAAAGAATTAGAAGTTTAGAACAAAATAGGCTCTATTGGGGGTATATAATAAAATTTATTGTTTTAAAATATGAAGAAGTTTGAGAGATTTATACAAAAGATTATATTCATGATAAACTTAAAAAAGCTTTATTGTGAAAAGAGAGAGTGTATAGTGATTTTAGTAAAAAATATATACTTAAATCAAAAAGTACAACTAATCTAAACACAAAACAATTTAAAGAGTATATTGATAGAATAAAAATTTTGTGTGAATTTTGAAAACTTGACCAAATACCTTGATTATCTAAATTAGAGCCATTTGTTATTCCAGATATTACAGAAGAAGAATTATTAGAGTGGATTGATAAAGTAGTTTAATTTTTAAGAAAAAATATGAAAGTAGAAATAAAAACAATTGAACAATTAAGAAGATTTTTAAATATATCAACAACAAAGCTTTGAAGAGTGTCAAGACAGACTTATATAAATTTACTTAAATGACACAAGTTGACTGATTATATTGCAGAAGAATTGTGTAAAATATTTAATATTGATAGAGATAAACTTGAAGAATTGATTGAAAATGAATTAAAAAATAGAAAAATATAAATTTGACTTATTTTGTGTTTTTAATAGAATACTTTTAAGTTAAAAGCCTAGCAAGCTTTACATTTTTTGAAGATATAGGGCTACTGGTGTGGTAGTGTTGCTTTTTTATAAAGCAAGGTTGGAATATCTTTAAAAGAAATCCTTAGAGTTTTTTGCTAGGCTCTCTAAGGATTTTTTATTATATAAAAATTATGTTATGCAAACTTATTTTTTTAGAGAAAAAAAAGAAAGGAATTATACAACACTAGATAATACTTTCTTAAAAGATAAAAGATTATCAGCAAAAGCAAAATGATTGTTTGCATATTTACTAATGCTACCAGAAGATTGGAAAATTTACATAAGTGAATTAGTTAATAATTTTAGTGATTGAGAAACTTCAATAAGAAATTGAATAAAAGAATTACAAAAGTTTTGATATATTAAGATTGAAAAAATAAGAAATAATAAGTGACAATTTATAGCAACAGCATATTATATTATTGAGACACCAAACACAGAAAATCCAGATGTGGAAAATCCAAATATGGATGAACAAGATGTGGAAAATCAATGACTACAAAGTACTTATAATACTAAATACTGAATTTTACAAAATACTTATAATAATAAAGATATATATAGTATTTTTGATTTTTGGAATAGTTTTGATATTATAAAACATAAAAAGCTAAATCCAGTTATTGAAAATACAATTAAAAAAGCATTAAAAGATTTTGAAGTTGATGAAATAAAAAAATGAATAGAAAATTATGCAAAAATTTTAAAAAGCCCAGAAACTTTTTTTAAGTATAAATGGACTTTAAATGAGTTTTTAAGTAGAAAAAATTGATTATCAGTTTTTTTATATAAAAATATTGATGATTATAAAACAAATAACTGAACTTGAAAAAATAATTTTGAAGATTATGACAATAAAGATTTTTTAAGTTGACTTTAATTTTTTAAAATAATTTATAATGAGTTTAACAGAAAAACAAAAACATTATTTATATAAATACAATTTTGAAAGAAATTTAATTTTAATTTGAAATCCATGAGTTTGAAAAACTCATATTATGAAAAAGCTTTTTGATAAACTTCCAAAGAATGAGTGACTTATAAATAAATATTGGATTGATGATTGAAATTTTAGAGAATTGATAACAAGTGGATCAATGATACTTAAAAAGCCAGAAGATTATAAAGCAAGTGTATTGAATTACCCATTAGAGATGTGTATAAGAGCAAAAGTATTATTTTTTGATGATTTATGAGCAAGTGAAAATGTGAGTGAAGCTCAAAAAACAAAATTAAAATTTATTTTAGATGTAAGAGAGAGTAAGTGACTTATTACAATAATAAGCTCAAATTTAAATGCTGATGAATTTGCAAAGCTTTATTGAGAAAGAATAAAAAGTAGAATATTTAATTGAAAACATCCAAAATGATTAGATATTTTGATTATTAAATGAGAAGACAAAAGAAAAGAAAATATTTCTATTATTTAAGAAATATGGAGCAAGAATTTACAAAGGATGATTTAAAATATATAAATGAACCTTTTAATAAAAAAGATTTAGAATATTTAAAAAATATATATGAAATCAAAAACTGAAAAACAAATTGAAAATCAAATAAAAGAGTTTATTGAAAAAAATTGATGAATAGTGAAAAAATTGCACTCAGGAAGTGTTTTAACTAAAAGTGGTAGTAAGACATATAAAATACAATTAGAAAGCAAGTGAACAACTGATTTAGTTGTTGAGCTTAATGATTTTAGAGCTTGGGTTGAAGTGAAAAAAAATAAAGAAGAGTATGAGAAGTGGAAAAAGCTTGAAGAAAGATTTATAAAATGAGAAAAACTCCCAAAAAGTTATCATAGAGAAGAAGCACAAATAAGAGAAAAATATTATTTATTATGAAGATGATGAACTCATATTTTGACTTATTCTTTAAAAGATTTTATTTTAAAATTTAATAAATACTATAAATGAAACAAGTAAGTAGAATTTTTTGAGAAGTTGTTACAATGGAACAATCAGTGAAAAATATAAAATGGTTTACTAAATGATGAGTAAAATTAAAAGATTTAATAAAAAATGATAGAGTAAATGAAAAATGAGTAAAAACTGTAAATGATATGATAAAGGAAGTGCCTAATACTGAATTTAATAGATGAGCAATATATATGCTTGACTTTATTGCAAAAAATGAGTAATGGGAAGAAAGTCAAGAACATTATTTTAAAGAATTTTTTAATTTATAATATTATGGCTAAATTTTGTAAAAAATGTGGAAAACTTAATGAAAATCCATTATTAAAATTGTGCAGAGAACATTATTATGAAGAACAATTAAATAATCCAAAACAAAAGAAATTTTATGAAATAAAAAGAACAGCAATAAAAAAAATATCAGATAAAAAGAAAAAAAGATTAAAAGAATATTGATCAGAAGTTGAGCTTTTTAAAAAAGTATTTTCAAAAAATAAAAATTGTGTTATTTGTTGAAAATGATTTAAATCTTTTGAAGATACAAAAACTTGGTGTTATGCTCATATACTTTCAAAGAAAAATTACCCACATTTAAGATATTTTATAAATAATATTGCTTTTGTATGCTCAATTGAACATCATAATGAAGTAGATAAATGTATTGCTTGAACAAATAAGAAAGAATTAGAAAGAAAGATTTTAGCTTGAAATACAATAGATTTTACAAATTGTAAAAAAAGTTAAAAAAAGATTTGCTTTCTTTTTTTTAAAAACTATAATGTAGATGTATATAGCAATATACAATATAATAATATTTAATAATTTAACTTATGGAAGCAACATATAAAATAAAAGATTTTGATTTTTCAAAATGGAAAGCATTTTTTGCTTTTGAAGAAAAACAATTAAATGAAGCAAGAGAAAGATTATGAATTAGTAAAGATGAAAAACTTGTTAGTCTTGGGATGTGACTTATAGCTTTGAAAAGCAATTATAAAGAGATGATTGAAGCTATGAACAAACATTATAAGGAAGAAGCAGAAAGAAGAAAAAAGTTACAAACAAAAGAAGAAATTATTGAGTATGAACTTAGAAATTATGAAGCATACTATACTTGAAATATAAGTGATACAGTTGAAGTAGTAAAAGAATATTGATTTACTGAACAAGATGTATTAAAAGTTTATAATTTAACAAAAGATAAGTATGACTAAAAAAATAAAAGTTACTTGATATAAAACAATAGAATTTAATAAATTTATTGAAGAACTGAAAAAGTGATGAGATTATATGAAAAGATCACTAGATAAATGATATATTATTTATTTAACAAAATAAGATGAAAACAATAAAAGTTGACACAAAAAAAGCAGAAGAGCTTATAAATAAAGAAATAGATATTTTGGAAAAATCAAATGAGTGGCAAGATATACAAAAGAGACAATACTTTGTTGATATGCTTAATGATTGAGTAATTTTTACAAATCTTACAAATTTTGTTATTTTGTGGGAGCAGTGATTGTTTTTAGAGAAAATTTAGTTTTTTATTTAAAAATATGAGATTGATAGATTTAAAATATAAATGAAAAGTTGTTTGACAATATACTTATTGTACTTTTCAATGAATAAAGAGTATGAGTTTTTATAGAGATAAAAATTGAGAAATTGATGAAGATTTATTTATTGAAGCTTGTGAGAATAAAGTAAAAAAATGGAATTTAAAATTTATGGAAAAAATAAACTCAATTAGTTTAAGAAAAGATATTTATGTTTATGCTGGAAAAATTTTTAGGAAATGAGAAATTTAATTTATTAAAAAATACTTATGAATAATAAAGAATATTGGATTTTTACTTTTATGCAAAAACAAAAAGAAAAAAATAAATATGTAAAAGTTTTTTGAAATTATGAAATTGCAAGACAAAAAATGATTGATAAGTATTGAAAGAAGTGGGCTTTTCAATATGAAGATGAAGAAAAAGCATGAGTAAATATGTTTAATTTAGAATTGCTAGATATTATTGAATAATTTATTTTTTAAAAAAATCTTATGGAGCAAATAATAAAAACAAGTAAAAGATTAAGAATAATAAGATGTAATTGCTGTTGAATTGAGAGAAAACAGTATAAGGTTAGTTTTAGTAAAATACATCTTGAGATATTGTTAAAGGTTTTGAGATATTGTAAGTTTATCAAAAATAATGAATTTAATATAAAGGACCTTGATGAAATGTTTAAACTTACAAAAACAGAATATTGAAATTTAAATGTTTTAATAAGGTTTGGTTTATTATATAGACCAGAACATAAAAAACAGTGACATTATTGATTACCAACTAAAAGAGCTATTTGATTTATAAAGTGAAAATATCTAATTCATGAGTATTATTGGAGAGATAGTATAACAAAAGAAATAGAATACTCTGAAAATAAAATAAGAATAGACCAAATAAAACAATACAAAGAATTTTTACAAGATAACTGATTACCAAATTATGTTGATTATAAATAATATTTGAAGATGTAGACATTGTTGAAAAACAAATGATTACAATCAAAATAGTAAAGATAAAAATTGCTATTATTGTTGAAAATATTTAGATTATCTTGATGAAAAATATATTGAAGAGCAAAGTGATTATTGAAGATATACATATAAACAAATAAAAATTATTGAGTTTGCAGTAAAAAGATGATACAAATTAGATTGAATAAGAAAATGATTATTTACAATAAAAGTGAGAGTAAAATCATTAGAACCATCAATTTGTTATAAGTATTTTTACTTAGAACTTTTTAATAAAAAATCACAAAAAAGAGAGCTTGACTGAATTATATGAATTTGATGATTTTCAGATTTTTTAATTGATAAAAAATTTATACAAATTTTAAAAGAACATTTTAAAAAACAGCCAACAATTGAACAAACAAGTTTTAATTATTGTGATTTATTGAATATGGAAGATATTATTGAAGAATTATTTAATAAATTAAACTTGAAATAATTTTAAAATTTAATAATATTGTATATGATTATATTTGTAAACAAGAAAAATGAATAGTAATATTGTGATAAGGTCAGCAAGGTTTTGATTGCTGTCAGAAATAACTTGAAAGAAGAAGCATACTATAAAACAATTTTTTTATAGAAACAAAATGGATGTTTTAAATCCAGAACATATTGAACTTTATTTGAATAAGTATAAAACAAATGCTACCAATAGAACAAGTACAACTAGTGTTGTTGACAATAATTGCAGTTAATACATCAATAATAACTGCAAGTCTTTTGATTTGATTAAAAAATAACTCTGCTTTGCATAAAGATATAAAAGAGAGTTTTAAAAGAATATCTTTTATAAGACAAAATAAAACTAAGAAAACACAAGTTATTTTAAAAAATAATAAAAAATAGTATGAAATTAAGTGAAATACAATTATGGGAAGATAACCCAAGAAAAATAAGTGATGAAGCTTTTGAAAAACTAAAACAATCACTTAAAAATGATTTAGATTTTTTAAAAGAAGATAAAATAAAGCTTAATAGATTAAATTGAAGGCTTATAGTTTATGCTTGAAATCAAAGAGTTAAAGCCCTTAGAGAGTTATGATATGAAGAGCTAGATGATGATTATTTCACTATTGCAGAAATTAGTGAAGCAAAAATGATTGAAAGATGATTAAAAGACAATGAAGAATATTGAGAATATGATAGAGAAAAACTTTCAGCTTTATTACAAAAAGCAAAACAAGAATATGATTTAGATATATCAAATTTTGATATACCAAGCACTTCAATACATAAACTTAATAGTCTTTCAAATTGATTTGAACTACCAAGTTTTGATGATGATTTATGAGCTTTCAGTGTTTGAGATTGAATTGAAGAACTTGAAGAAGAAAATAAAAAGAAAAAAAGAGAGCAAAATTATATAATAAGAACAGAGATTATTTTTGATGATGAATTACAAAGAGAAACTTGGAATTATTTTTTATCATGGTTAGCTGATAATATTTGATGAGAGACTCTTGCAGAGAGACTTACAAACTTTATAAATGAAAAACTTCCAAAATTATGAAACAAGAAGAAAAACTAAAAAAATGAACTGAGTACACTTGAAATGATGTACTTACAGAAGCAAAAAATAGAATAAAATATTGTTTAAATAAATTTGATAAAATTTATGTTTCTTTTTCATGATGAAAAGATAGTTTGGTTGTATTGAAATTATATGAAATGGTTTTGGATGAACTATGAAGAAAAGATGAAAAAATAAATGTTATTTTTAGAGATGAAGAGCTGATACCAGATTATGTTATTGATTTTGTAAAGAAACAAAGAGAAAATCCAAGATATGTTTTTAAGTGGTTTGCTGTACCTATGAGGTCAAATAAGTTTATATTATGAAAAACAATTGAATATATACAGTGGAACCCAAACAGAAAGTGGATTAGACCAAAGCCAGATTTTGCAATAACAAGTGATAAGATATATGATCAATACTCAATGGATGCTTTACAATGTGAATGAGATAAATGAAGAATTTGATTTATGACTTGAATTAGAGCAGATGAAAGTCTTGTAAGATTAAACTCTGTTTTAGTGAAAAAAGATGAGCCATTTATTGTTACTTCATCTACACCAAAAGCAAAACTTATTAAACCTATTTATGATTGGAAAGAAGTTGATGTTTTTAAATTTTTTTATGATAATAATATTGAATATTCTGAAATTTATGATTTACAATATTGGAATAAAGAAGCATTAAGAGTTTCAACTCCTTTACGTAGTGAAAGTGCAAAAGAGTTTAATAAAATAAGAACAAGAACACCAGTATTTTATAGGCAACTTTTAGATATATTCCCAGAAATGAGAATACAAGAAAAATATTGGAAAGAATTAGATAGATTTTCTATTATTTGGAAATACAAACCAAACCCACAATCATTACTTGAATTTATAAATAATGAAATAGATGAAAGTTTAAGGCAATTAGCAATTAAAAGAGCTAAAAGTTGTTTGATAGCAAGAAATAATAGACTTAAACAGTGATATTATAAAAATTTATGATGATACCCATATTACTACATATATAAAACTCTTATAAATTGAAGTTTTAAAAGAGCAGTGCAAGCACAAATAAATATATCAAAAAATGATATAGAATTTGAAAAGGATTTATACTATAAACTAAATAAAAATGCAGGTAAAAAAACTTAGATATGAAGAAATAAAAAATTATAAATCAATGGTAGAAAAAGAAAGTGTTGATTTGAAAAAAAATTGAACAATTTATTATTGATGATTTGTAGATTGAGAGTTAGTTTGATTTGTGTGAGTTATGCTTGTATGAAACAATATTAGATACAAAAGTGATTATGTATTTAAGGAGCATAGATGAAAATGATATTATGATACATTATTTGATGTAAGAGATAAAATTGTGCAGTGAGCAGTAAAAAAATGAACAAAGATCACTGCATTTTGTACCAATAAGAGTATTTGAACTTTTTTAAGAAAATGATTTGTTATAGAAAACAAAAATAAAAATTGAATTTATTTTGTAAAAAAAATTGTATGAAAAGCTACAAAGGTTGGACAGCAGAAGAAAGAAGAAAAAGCTTAATTCTTACAAAAAGAGCTATTGCAGAGTGAAAAATACCACCAGCAAATGAGTTATGATGTAATAGATGTTGACAAAAAGAATGAATAATTGACTACCATAATGAAAACTATTCACATCCAACAAAATATTTAGAACCTTTATGTTTTAGATGTCACATTATACACCACTCACAAAGAAGAGCACCAGAAGCTTGTAAAAAATACTGGGAAGAGATTAAAAATGGCAAACAATACCCACCAGTTTATAAAAGAGATATGAGTATTTTTAGAAAAGACAATAATATTACCTAATTTTAAAAAATATGTTTGAAAAAGAACCAATAATGAATATTAAATGGATTGATACAAAACAGCTAGACAAAAACAATTATAATCCAAATATAGTATTTACACCAGAGTTAAACTTACTTAAAAAATCAATTTTAGATGATTGATGGATACAGCCAATCATAATAAATCCAAATAATATAATTATTGATTGATTTCATAGATATATGTTATCATCAACAGATAAAGATTTACAGAAAAAATATAATGGTAAAGTACCTTGTGTTGTAAGAAATGTTGATGATTTAAAAGCAATGATTATTACAATTAGAATAAATAAGGCAAAGTGAAGCCATATGGTAGTTGCAGAACAAAAAATAATAAAAAAGCTTTATGAGTGATGATATTCTATAAAAGATATACAAAAAGAATTGGGGATGAGTAAAGATGAAGTAGAATTGTTATTGTCTGATACAGTATTTAAAAAATGGGATTTAAAGAATTACAAATATAGTAAAGCTTGGAGACCAAAAAAGACTAAAATAAAATTGACAGAAGCAAAAAATTTAATAAAATTGTATATGTATATAAGAATATACAATATTTTATTTTTATAACTTATGGACAACAGTGAATAAAGTTATTTTAATGTGAAATATAACTCAGGATTTAGAGTTAAAAGCAACACCAAACTGAACAAATGTTTTAAGTTTTTCAATAGCAACAAATGAAAAAGTTAAAATAAATGATGTTTGGGAAGATAAAGCAACTTTTCACAATATAGTTGCTTGGTGAAATAAAGCAGAAGCTATAAGTAAATTTTTTACTAAATGAGCTAAAATACTTATAGAGTGAAAGCTTGAAAATAGAACTTGGGAAGACCAGAATTGAAATAAAAAATATAAAACTGAAATTATATTAAGAGATTTTTGGTTTACTTGAACAAAAACAGCAAATAAGGATGAATTTACTGAAAGTGACAAAAAGCATTTCAAACAAGAAGATGAGCTTTCAGTAGATGATTTACCATTTTAATTTAATAAAAAAATAATTATGAAAAAAGAATTTATATATTTTGATAATACACATATAAAAACAGTTGCAATTTTTGCAGTTAAATTTGATGAACTTCCAGAAAATAAATTTATTGTTGAAGTTTATGCCTGAGATGAAATTTTTTGAGAAAAATTTGATACAGCAAATGAAGCAAGAGTAAGACAAGAACAAGTTATGAAAGCAATAACTTGAAAAATAGATTGAGAAGAAACAAGATTTTGAGATATTGAAGTTGAGTTTATAAAAATGGAAAGTGAAAAAGAAAAATTAAAACATCAAGTTGTATTAGATAAAATTTTAAAAGAATTTGGAAGGAATAAAAATGATAAAAGAATTAAGTATGATGATTTATTAAAAGAATTTGAAAAAGCACATAAAAAATGACAATTAGATGAAATTGCAGAAGCATTAAGGCTTGCATTAAAATTTGAAAAAGTTTTAAATTGATTTTTTAAAGAATTTAAACTATAATTTACAAAAAATGGAACTAGAAAGAAAAATATATTTTATAACAAAAAGACCAGTAGAAGAGTTTCAAAGATATGTTGAAGCAAATAAGTGATACTTTTTTTTAGAAAAGGATGAAGAGTATAAGCTTATACATATAAAAAGCCCAAATGATTTAAAAGATAAACAAGATTTATATATTTATTTATTTGAAGTAAAAGAAGAAGACTACACTGATCAAGAAGTTGAAGAATTTAAAAAAATAGGGGAAGCAAAATGAATTGAATATTTAGCTGTTAATTTATAGTATATGATATACAAATTTAAAAAATGGCTTGAAGCAAGTGCAGTAAAAGATTTCTTAAACTGAAATTTTATAACATTATGAATATTTATTATGTTATTAAATTTTGTTACTATTGAGTTAATAGATAATATATTTGTAATATTAGTACTTGCTTTTATATATTGAGTATTTGCTAAAATATATTTTAATTTTGCACTTAAAAAATTTTTAAAATTGCTTATAAAATAATCCTACCAAATAAAAGGTAGGTTGTAGAATATAAAATTTTTCTGTAAAAATAATAGATAGAGTTTTTATTTATATTCTACAATTTATCTTTTATAAAACATATTATGAAAGAAATACACTATGGAGATATTCAAAGAATACCAAAAGGCTTGGACAAATCAAAACCATTAGAGACAGATACAGCAAAAAGAACTTGAAAGTTAAAAAAAGTAAGGCATAGAGTTAAAGAATACTTAAACTTACTTAAAATACCATTTAATAACTAGTAGTATGAAATTTTGGAAATTTGCCATAAAAGAGAAAAACTGATTCTTCTTTGTGCAAGAAAATCTGTGATATTGAAGAGAAAAAACACATCTTATAACTGAAAGTATAGATGAAGCAAAAGAATATATGAAAGAGCTTAAAAGAATTAAACAGAAAAATAAAAAGAATTTGATTACATTTACAATTTAATCTTAATAAATAAATGGCTTGAAATAAAGAAAAGAAAATAATTAAACAAAAAAATAAATATAATTTTGATAAGCTTAAAATAGAGTTTTTTAGAGATAAGGATTACAATGAAGTTAAGGCTTTTTTTCTTGCAAAGTTTTGAGCTTATAACCAGCATATTCAGAGTATGACTAAGTGATGGGCAGTAGAAAAAAAGGAACTTATAGCACAAGTAAAGGAAGAAGTACACAAAGAAATTAAAGAAGAGCTTAAAAAATTGTATAGACCAACAGCAGAAGAATTAGCAAAAATGTATGAAGCAAATATGGGGATTATAAAGTGAAAATTGTTTCACATAGCTCAAAACATAAAGAAAGATAAAAATTGAAATATAATACTACCAGATTGACTAGATATAAAGGAACAAGAGATAATACATAGAATAATAAAATGAGAGCTATTTGACTTATGAGTGGAAGAAAAACAATGAAAAGATACAATACAAACCATAAGAATTATATAAAAATGTAGATGTTTTAACAGATAGTCTACATTTTAATATTTAAGTATAAAAAATGAGTAATGAATTAAAATTTGAAACATCAAGTGAAGCACAAAAGAAAGCTTTAAATGAGTTGTTGTATTGAAAAGTTATTAGTGAAATATGATTTTGATGATGAGCTGGTGGTTGAAAGTCTTATACTGGTGTAGCTTGGCAATGGATGATGAGAATGGCTTACCCATGAACAAAGTGATTTTTTTGAAGAAATCAGCTTATAAACTTAAAGAAAACAACTCTTGCAACTTATTATAAATTTTGCCAAGATTATAAAATACCAGAAATACAAAGATGAAGACTTAATTGAAAAACAAATACAATAATATTTGATATGGAAAAAATACTTTGACCAAAGTATAAGTGAGTTAAAAGTGAAATATTATTGTTAGATTTAGCATATAAACCTAGTGATCCTTTAAATACTAGATTTTGAAGTTTGGAGCTTACTGATTGATTTATAGATGAAAGTAATGAAGTAAACTCATCTATTATTGAGATATTGCATACAAGAATATGAAGAGCATTAAATGATAAGTACAACTTAAAACCAAAGATACTTGAAACATTTAACCCAGATAAATGACACATATATAGAAGATACTGGAAGCCATACAAAGAAAATAAAATGCCAAAAACTAGAATATTTATACCTAGTCTTGCAAAAGATAATAAAAAGGTAGATAAAGCATATTTAGAGCAATTGTATAATATGCCAGATTGACCAAATAAAGAAAGACTTTTATATTGAAATTTTGATTATGATGACACTCCTTGAAGATTATTCCCAGATGATAAGATACAAGATTTATGGAGTAATTATGCAGAGCCAAGTGATTTTAAGTGTATTATTTGAGATGTAGCAAGGGAAGGTAAAGATTTTGCAACAATATGGGTATTTGAGTGATTTAAACTTATTGCTTATGAAATAATCCCAAAATGAAAGCTTGATAGGTATTGAGAAAGAGTTGAAGCTTATAGAAGAAAGTATTGAATACCTAAAAGCCAAGTTGCTATTGATGAAGATTGAGTTGGCGGATGAGTTGTTGATTTTATGTGATATAAATGAATAGTGAATAATAGTAGTCCTTTACCAGAGTGATTTGATGATGAGTGAAGACCAGTTATACCAAACTATCAAAATTTAAAAACTCAATTATATTTTAAAGCAAGTCAAAATTTTTCTAAAATAAACCTAGAAAAATTATCTCCTGAGCATAGAGATATGCTTGCAGAAGAGCTAGCAAATATAGTTGAAGTGGATTTTGACAAAGATTGAAAAATAAAAATTATCTCAAAAGAAAAATTAAAAGAAAAAATTTGAAGGTCTCCTGATTTAGCAGACACTCTTGCTTATAGATTTTTCTTTGAAGTATGAGAGCAAGAAACTTTCTTTGATATTACAATATGATAAAAAAACTATGCTAAAAATAAAACATCCTAAAAAACCAGTATTTTGGATCAGTGATGAAAATTGGAATAAACTTAGTCTTAAAGAAAAAGATTATTGTATTTTTTTATACAAAAAAAGATATACTGAAACTGAAATATGTAGAAAATTATATATTGAAACAGAGAGTTGATATTGGAGACTAAAAAATAGAGTAAAAAAAGTACTTCAAAGTGATATTGATAAAATCAATAAAAAGCTAGTATAGTGTTTACAGCTAGCTTTTTTTTCTTATGATGTAAGATGTATTTATTATTTAACAAAACAAAATGAAATACATTTGAAGACAAATAAATGTTGGTTTTGCAAAAGAGACAACTAGATGAACAGCTGTTGCACCAACTTTTTGGTACCCAAAAACAAACATTGATTTTGATGAAAAAATTGAAACTGTTATTGATGAAAGCTCATTATGAGTAAAAGTTAAAGGAACAGATATTGAAGTTATCAAAAGATATGGAGAGTGAACAGTTGAGTGATATGCAAGAGTAAATAGTATTGGTCTATTATTCTTAAACTTACTTGGTAAAGATACTGTTACAGAATTACAAGCAAATGAAGCTTATGAACATAAGTTTGAAATAGACAATAATGCTATGGCTCCAAGTTTAACTGTTTCAACAGCAGAACCAAATGGGGATTATATGTACCCACTAGCTATGCTTAAAAGTTTTACTATAAGTGCAAAAGTTTGAGAGTTTATCTCAATCAGTGCTGAGTTTAAATCAAAAAAATGAGAAAGTGCAACTTTAACTGCAACTTACCCAGATAATGATTATAAATTTAGTGCAAGACACTCAATATTTAAAATGGCAACTGATTTAGCTGGTTTACCATGAGCAAGTGAAGCTTGTATTGAAACTTTTGAACTTACTATTTCAAGAACAACAGAAGAAGAATACTGTTTAAATAGTTGAGTTGATGTATGAGACTTAATTGATTGAACTATTGAAATAACTTGAAGTATAGTTGCAACTTATAATGATGAAGCAACATATAAAGTACCAGCTCTTAATTGAGAAACAAGAGCTATGGAATTAAAATTAGTTGATACAAATATTGATTTAGGTGGTTGAAATAATCCAACAATTGATATAACTATGCCAAAGGTTGCTTTTACTGATTATGGTAGAGATAAATGAAATGATAATACAGTTAAACAAAATTTATGATTTACAGCTCTTCAAGATACAACATCATGAAAAGCTATTGAAATAAAAGTTATAAATAGTGTTGATCAATATTAGTTTTTAAAAAAAAGTATAATGCCAAAAATAAGTAAAGAAATGGAGCAATTAGTTAAAGATAATCTTAAAGCTCTAAATGATAGCATAAAAGATATTAAAGAAACAGAAAATAATACTTTTGATGTTATTGCTTCAACAGAAGATGTTGATAGAGATTGAGAGATTATCAAAACTGATGGCTGGGACACTGAAAACTGGTTTAAAAATCCAGTAGTCTTAATAAATCACTCTTATAGAGTAGAAAGTATAGCTTGAAAAGGTTTAGATTTCTACAAAGATGAAGAGTGAAGAATGAGACTAAAAGGTGTGTTTGCTCCAAATGAAGCTGGTAAATTAGCTCAACAACTTTATAATTGATGATTTTTGAAAGCTGTTTCAGTATGATTTATTGTTAAGCAAAGAAATGAAACTGATAGGCTTATTATTGAAAAAGCAGAATTACTAGAAGTTAGTTTTGTTGCTGTACCAGCAAACCCAGAAGCAATTAGTATGGATTGAAAAACATATAAAAAAGCAGTTAAGCTTTGACTTATAAAATGAGAACAAGAAGAAGAGAAAAAAGAAGAAAATATTGATATAAAAGAACTTGCAAAAGAAGTAAAAGAAATAAAAGAAATGATTGTTGATTTTTGAAGCAAAGTGAGTAAGATAGAAGATGAAGTTAAGAAACTTGCAAATAAGGGGGATGATAACCCCAAAGGAGATGACAGTAAAACTCAGCAAGATGAAAAATTATTTAAAGAATTCTTGCAAAATCTGTCAAAAAATGCCAGCAAAACTTTATATCAATTAAAGAATAAAAAGGATTAGCTGGGAGCAACTTATATTTTATTTTTATAATCTATTAAAAAAATGGATGAAAAACAATTAAAAGAGTTTCAAGAAAATTTCTTGAAAGAATTAGGTGTTACTATGGACACTGTTTTAGATGAAAAACTATCTAAAAAACTGGAAGAATTAAATGCTGATAATGAAAAGACTATTGAAGATATGAAAGCAGAAATTAAAAAATTTGCTAGTCTTGTAAAAAAACAAGAAGCAAATACAGAAGAAAAAAAGAAAGAAATTGTTGCTTCAATCTTCCAAAAAACTTTCCAATTAGGTATTGATAGTGAAGATGGTTTTAAATCATTAGTTGATGCAGAAGTAAAAGCTTTGAATGAGTGAACTGATGCTGATGGATGATTTGCAGTATTTGACCAATTTGAAAGTGATATTATTAGAGAAATGGAAGAATTATCTCCAATTGTTTGAGCTATTAGATGGTTTAAACTTAAAAAAGGAGACAAAGTTTCTTTTCCAACTGTTACAAATGGTATAACAACTGCTTATGTTGATGAAGGAACATCATGAACAGCATCTAAACCAACATTTGGTAGAGTTACAATTGATATTTATAAAACTTTCACACTTGTTGATTTAACAGAAGAACTATTAACAGATTATATGGCTAAACCAGACTTATATAAATTGTTAGTAGAATTTATTGCTGAAAGTCAATATCAATTCTTAGAACAAGAAATATTAAATGGTACTGGTACTGGTACATCAAAAGTTGTTGGTATTAGAAACTTAACTGGTAACAAAACTTATGAATTATCAGTACAAAAAACAGCTGATATAACTTATGATGATGTTATAAATGCAGAAGCTGAATTACCAAGAAAATATAGATTAAAGAAAAATGATGTTGCTTGGATTATGCCAGACTATGTTTATTTCCAATTAAGAAAGGTAAAAACTGCTGATGGTTACCCATTATTCCCAGAACTTAATAGAGATAAACCTAAATTAGATTTATTTAATGTTATCATCTCTGATGAAGCTGGTGATGTAGTATCTGCTTCAACTGATGTAGCTGGTGCTGAAAGTTTCATCTTAGGTAATATTAAAAAATTCTATGGTGTAAGAAGAACTGGTATGGTAACTAAAAAAGGTTACTATGGAGATAACTGGACAAAAGATGTATCAAGTATTAAAACTAATCAAAGAATTGGTCTTAAAGCTGTTAGAGAAGATGCATTTGTTGTTATCAAAAACAAAGCATAGTATAACTTATATTTAGGTATGCAGAAGAGCTATATAGCTCTTTTGTTACTTGAATATAACTTAACATAATATAAAAATGAAAGTAAAATATATAAAAAATGCTCATCCAATGAAAATTTGAGATGTAAGAGAAGTAAATGAAAAAAAAGCTCAATATTTAGTTAAAATGTGATTAGCTGAAATATATAGTGAAGATACAATCACAAAAAGTTTAAAAAAATGAACAAAAAAACTAAAAAATGCAGTAAAGAAAATTTTTAAATAAAATTAAAAACTAAATATGATAACAAAAGACCAATTAAAAATATATTTATGAATAACAGATAACTCACAAGATGATTTACTTGATTTAATAATTGCAAAATCAATTTGATTAGCAGAAGCATATACTATGCAAATATTAAACAGACCAACAGAAGCAATAGTGCAAGTAGATAGAAATGATTGAGTTATTTTTATTGAGAACTATCATAATTTATCAATAAGTAAGGTGTATGAAAATACTGGGGATGATTTTTCTCCAACTTGGACACAAAAAACTGATTGATTTTATTTAGATCAGTGATGAGTTTTAAAAACAAACTTTACATCAAATTTAGATAGAGCAATTAAAATTGAGTATTTTGCTTGATTTACTGAAAGTGATATACCAGAAGACTTAAAAGGAGCTTTAATTGAATTGTGAGCTTATTTATATAGTAAAGCTGGGGATTGAAAAATATTAAAAAGTGAAACTGTTGATTGAGATAGAGTAGAGTTTGAAATTGTAAATTGAACAACAGCAGAAGAACTACCAAACTCAATAGCACTAGTATTTGATAAATACAGAAAATATGAAATTTGAGCATAATGAAACATCATGAGTAATTAAAAGACTTCAATATGTAAATTGAAAATGAACATATCAAAACACTTGAAATACTTATAGTGGGCATATGAAGCCAATAAGTATTGATGATAAGACTTTTAGTATAACTCTTGAAGCTTGATATAAATGGACAATTAAGAGAAGTATTGAAGAGTGAATTGCTGATATAAAAGAAAGTGACAAGGTTGATGTAAATTGAGAAATATTTATTGTAAAAGCAGTTAAGTTTTTCCCTTGAATAAATTTTGCAACAACAAAAGTATTATTAAGTAAATAGTATATGTTAGAGATATGAATTGAAATCAAATGACTTGATGAATTAAAAAATAAACTAAATCCAAAAAAATGGAGAAAAGCAATTCATAGATGAATAATAAGAGTATTGATATTTTTAGAGTGAAAAGCAATACCAGAAACACCAATAAGAACTTGATATTTAAGGAAGTGATACAAGCAAAAAGCAAAAAATGAAGTATGAGTTTTATATAATGATGTTGAGTATGCTCCATATGTACATTTTTGAACAAGAAAACAAAAAGCAAACCCCTTTCTTGAAAGAGTAGTAAAAAAACATTGAAAAAAGACTTGAAAAATTTTAAACAAGCAATTTTTAGATTTATTAAATACTTTATAATGGGAATAATAGAAAATATTGAACAAAAATTAACTGAAAAATTTACAAATAGTGATTTATTTGCAAATGTTTATGATTTCTATGTTATAGAAAATGATGGTTTCCCTTATGTTGCTTTTGAGTTGAGTGATTTTGAGTGAGAGAAAACAGATACTTGTGAGAATAAAAGAATTTGGACTTTTAAAATTGTAATTTTTCAAGAATTGACTAATATGACTAGGAGAGAAGCAAAGAAAAGTTTATATAATATAACTGAAAAAGTTATAGATATGTTTGATAAAGACCAATTCTTGTGATGACTTGTTGATAATACAGAAGTTGTAGCTTGAAATATGTGACAATACTCAAAAGAAAAAGGTTGAAAAATGCTATTTATAGAAATAGATTTAAGTTTTGAAACAACTTTACAAATTAACTAAACTTATTATGAAAAAGTTATGAAATAATAAAATGATTACTTGAAAAGAAGAACAAGTAAAAAATAAATTCAAAGAAGCTAAAAAACATACTTTTTATTTTCCAAGATATTGAACAACAATATTAGCAACAAATCAAACAGAAGCACTTGCTATATTAAAAAAATGATTAAATACTAAATAAAAAAACTATGTTTAGCTTAAAATGACTATTTTGAATAAAAAAGAAATGATTTGATAGTGATATTTGAGACTATTCTTTATTTGATGAAATATGGAATGATAAAGATGTTTTAAATTCACTATCAAGAACTGATTATATATCTTTATACACTGGTTGGATTTATGTTTGTGTTTCAACAATTGCAAATGAAGTAGCAAAACTTGAAAGGCAAATTTTTTGGTCAGAAAATAGACAAGATAAATTAAGAAATCATAAATATGCAAATTTAATTAAAAGACAATTCTTAGTTGATGTTGTTTCATATCTTCAAATAACTTGAAGTGCTTTTGTACTTAAAGAAACTTTTTGAAGTACTATAACTTGATTAAGAGTATTAAGAAGTGATAGAATTGTTATAAATCAAACAGAAGAGTGAGAAATAATAAATTATAGATACTTTAATTGAAAAAAAGATGTAATTTATACACCAGAAGAAGTATTTGCAATCCATAATTTTAACCCATATCAAGCTTACCCACACAAAACAATGTGAGTAAGCCCAGTACAAGCTGTTGCAATACAATGATTGATGGACAAAGAAATAATAAACTGGAATTATAATTTTTTCAAAAATTGAGCAAGTATTTGATCAGTAATGGAGACAGATAAAAAAATTGAACCAACAAATAGACAATTCTTGCTACAAAAACTTAAAAAAGAGTTTATTTGAAGTAAAAATGCTCATGCTATTGCAATATTAGACCAAGGTTTAAAATTGAGAGAAATAAAACCTTGACAAAGGGAAATGGATTTTGTTGAACAAAGAAGATTTACAAGGGATGAAATACTTTGAATATTTAAAGTGCCAAAAGCTGTAATAGGTTTATGAGAAAAAGTAAATGTATGAAATGTTGAAGCTTTTGAAAAGATATTTGCAAGTAAAACTATCCTTCCTATATGTATGCAATTGGAAGAAGTAATAAATGACAATATATTTAAATGAAATTGATATTTTAAGTTTGTAAATGTATTGCCAATTGATGAAGAAAAAATAATAATGAGATATAATTCTTGACTTATAACTAAAAATGAAGCAAGATTAGCTCTTAATTATCAAGAATTAGAAAATTGAAATATTTTTGTTGATTGAACAGAAGCAAGTGTAAAAGAAAATAAATCTAAAATAGCAAATATTTTAGAAAAAGCTTTCACTAAAAGTTTGAAACAAACAGAAAAAGGATCAGAAGAATATTTAGAAAAAAGATGGGAAGAAAAAATAAAAAGAACAGATGATTATGAAAAAGAGATGTGAAGATTGATGTGAAGAGTATTTGAAGCCCAAGAAAAACAAATTGTATGAAAATTAGAAAAAAGTATAAAAGAAATTGATGATATTGAAAATGAAGATGATTTATGGGATGAAACTTTAATGATAACTCTATATTTATGATTATTCACTTGATTTTTTACAAAAATGATAAAAAAAGAGTGAAGTATTGCTATTGCAGAAGTATGAGATTTAGTTTTCAATAGTTGAAACATAAATAAATGGATTTTCAACAACATTAAAAGATTTGGTAAAGATATAGACACAACAACAAAAAAAGAAATACTTACAATAATTAAAAATGGTAAAAATGCTTGAATTAGTACTGAAAATATTGTGAAACAAATAAAATGAAAATTTGCACAATACAAAACAAGCAGAATAAAGAAAATAACAAGAACAGAAGTAAGCAGAGCAGTAAGTTATAGTAGGCTTGAAGCTTGGAAACAAGCTTGAATAAAAAAGAAAAAATGGTATACTGCAAGAGATGAGAGAGTATGTCCAATATGTAGTGAAATGAGTTGAAAAGTTGTTGCTTTATGAAAACCATTTTACAAAAAGTGAGAAACACATCCAAGTTGATATAAATTTAACTATGAAGATGTAATGTGAGCACCAGCACATCCAGATTGTAGATGTGATATAGTTGCAGAAGACTAAAATTTAATTTTTAAAAAACAAATTATGAAAGATATAGTTATAAATATTGGTTGAGAAGATTTTTCTTTTACTGGGGAAATTTTATTTAAACATATGAGAAAAATCCAACCATTATCACAAAAACAAACACTATGAGAGATTTGAGAATTAGATTTTATGCTTGAATTAGCAGAAATACTTTGTACATCTAAAAATTGCAATAAAGTAAAAGAAGCAATAGATAACTTAGATATGAAATGAGTTGAAAAATTTACAAAAGATTTTGAAAAAATAGCAAATATTTTAAACCAAGAAGAAGAAGCTAAAAAAAAATAAATCAAAAACTTATAAGTTATGAGATGGCTCTTGCAAGTAAAGCAAAAGCAAAAAAAGTTGATTATGAGTTTATTTTGCTAACTATAATGGAAAAATATTGATGGAGTTGGACAGATATACAGAATACACCAGAAAGCTTATTAGAGCTTGCTATTTGAAAACTTAATATAGATAATAAGCAAGAACAATAATGGAAAAAACAAATGTAAATATAATAGTTAAAGCTATTGATAAATTTTCAAATACTTTCAAGAATATTTGAGAGTGAGTTGATAAAATAACAAACAAGGTTAAACAAAATGAAGCTACCTTTAAAAAGATGGCTTGATTTTGAAGCCTTGCTTTTTTGTGAATATGAGCTTGAATTAAAAGTGTAGTAGATAGAGCAAGTGATTTAGTTGAAATAAATCAAAAATTTTGAGTAGTTTACTCAAAAATGGCAAAGGAAGCAGAAGCAAGTGCAAGATGACTTGCAAAGTATTATTGATTAGCTCAAAGTGAAGCTAAATGATATTTAGCAGATATTTGAGATTTAGTTGCTTGATTATGATTTACTCAAAAAGCAAGTTTAAAATTTTCAGAAACTGTTGTTTGATTGTGAGTGGATTTAGCTTCATTTTCAAATGTTGCTGGTTGAAGTGCAGAAGCAATTGATAGACTTAAAAAAGGTTTATTAGGTGAGCATGAAAACTTAAAAGCTTTGTGAATACAAATAAATGAAGAAATGGTAAAAACTCAGTTGTTAAAAGATTGAACAGCTGAGCTTACTGGTGTGCAACTTATGGAAGCAAAAGTGCAAGCAAGATTAAAGCTTGCAATTGAACAAAGTAAAAATGCAATTTGAGATTTTGCAAGAAGTAAAGATAGTTTAGCAAATCAAAGTAGAATTTTACAAAACAGAATAAAGGATCTATGAGATAATTTATGAGTTTTATTTTACCCAATAGTATTAAAAATAACAACTGCTCTTGTTTCATTTACTCAAAGATTAACAGAATTAGCACAAGCTCATCCTAAACTTATAAAAACAGTTATTGCACTAAGTATGGCAATAGCTGGTTTAATGGTTGTTGTATGAACTTGATGATTGCTTATACCACAATTTACTAAATCTTTTGTATTTTTAAGAGTTGCAACAACTCAATTTTTATGAGTAGTTAAATTACTATTAAGACCACTTACAGCTTTATTATTTACTAAAAAATCATTAGTAGTTGAGACAGCAAGATATACAATAAGAATTATTGCAAATACACTTGCAAAAATAAAAAATCTATTATTTACAAAAAAATTATATATTGCAGAACTTAGATTATGAAGAGCAAATCTATTTAGTGCAAAAACTTTTAAAATATTATGAAAAAGTATATTTTGACTTATTAAAAGAGTTATTATTTTATGAAGTAGATTTTTCTTTATAGCAACTATTGTTGCAACTGTTGTTGCAATTATTTATGCAAAATGGGACTGGATTAAACAAAAATTAGCTCCTATTTTTGAAACAATTGCAAGAATGTGACAAGCTGTTCCACAAATAATAGCTGATTGATGGAATTTATTAGTAGATGTTGTTGTTGAAAGTGTAAATTTTATATTAAGAAGTGCAAAAAAAGTTGTACAAGCATTAAATAAAATACCATGAGTAGATATTGATGTAAGTTGACTTGATAAAGCTATGTCAACAGTAACAGAGTTTTGAAATTGATTAAAAATTGAAGCAAAAGATGTTTCAGATACTTTTAAGGCTGTATGATGAGTAGTAAAAGACTTCACAAATTGAGTTGTTTGAAATATGTGACTTGCTGGTTGAAGTATGTGAGATTTATGAACTGGTGCTTGAAAAATTGCAGAGAAAGTTGGATGATTAAGTGATGAAACTCAAAGATATATTGACAAAATAACTGAAAAATTTGATGAAACAAAAGATGCAATTGCTGAAACAGTTACAAAGATAAAAGACTTATCAAAAGAATTTGTTGCATTTAAGGATGAAGCAAAGAGAAGTATTTTAGATGTAAATAAACAATTAAAAGATTTAGCAGACCAAAAAGTAAATATAGAACTTAATTTTAAGCAAGAAAAAGAACAAAAACTATGAGATAGGTATATTACAGTTACAAGAGATATAAAAACAATAAGCTCAAAGAAAGATAAAAGCAAAGAAGATTTAGAAAAACTGAAAGAACTTAAAAAAGAATTAGCAATATTAGAAAAAGAACTTACAGATGAACAAATAAAACAAATAGAAAATAATGCAAAACTTACTGAAACTGAAAAAATATTACTAGATTTACAAAAAAGAAAAGCAGAAGAACTTGCAAAAAACAAAGCAGAAACAGAAAGATTATTAGAAAAAAAGAAAATCCTTGAACTCCAAGCAAATCAAAAGTCTGTTATGGACCTAAAAATAAAAATGGAAGAAAAAAATGGTATTTTAAAATGATACTATGAAAATGAAAAATGAGAAATGGTTGAAGTTAAGGATTATGAAAATGTGTTGTTGCTTGAAAAAATAGCTCAAAAACAAGCTTATTTTAAACAAGAAACAGAAGCTCTTACTTTACAATTACAAACTCAAAGAGAATTACAAAAACAAAACCTTGAAATAATAAAGGATCTTTGGAAGAAACACCACAAAGATTTGGAGTGAGAACAAAAAGAGCATATACAAAAAATGGTATTATCTTATGACCCTTTAATTGCAAAACTTAAAAAGATTATTGCATTAAGAGCAAAAGCTTGAATGTCAACTTGATGAAGTACTGGATGAGTAACACAAACAAGAGCAAGATGATGAGAAGTGCAAGCTTGACAAACTTATTTGGTTTGAGAAAGATGACCAGAATTGTTTACAGCTCCAAGTGATTGAACTATTATACCAAATAACAATATTGGTTGAGTAAATGTAAATATAAATATGTGATGAGTTGTAGTACAAAATGAAGCTGATGTTTACTCATTAGCAGAAACAATAAAAGAAACTCTTATAAATGAGTTGAAAATGAATAAACAATTTTGAATAGCTTAATAACAAGATAAAAATGATAAATTTAGTATATTCTTACAATACTCCTTTATGAACCTGAGAAGCACCAGTTTGAACAACTAGTGCTGACTATTCTATTAACTGATTTTCTTTATGTGATAATTGAATAAGTATTAAGAACTTAAAATTTTGAGCTATAAATGAAATAAATTCTTTTAATAGACCACTTGTTGCTTGAAGATGACTTTTATCATCTTTTAGGAGATGAAGAAGTATTAGTTTTACTGTTATAATAAAATGAGATACTGTTGAAGATTTTGTAAAAAAGCTTGATGCTTTTAGAAAAGCAGTTTATACAGAAGAAGCTTATTTTGATAGAAAAGTATGATGAAAAATAAGAAGAATAAAGGTAAATTGTAAAACTGCACCAGTTAACTTTGAACATTACAACACAAATTGGGGAAAGTTTGATGTTACTCTTGATAGCTTGGAAGAGAGTGAATATGAAGTATGATATGAAAGTAAATTTTTTGAGCAAAGAACTCAATCTTTTAGAGAAGAAATAACAAATAAATGAACAGATATTACATACCCATTAGTATATTTTTTCTTCAAAACTGCTTCATGAGTAAATGATGTAAAACTTAAAGTATGAGACAGAGAAATTGAAGTAAATGAAGCAATAAGTGATTGAGATACTTTGATTTTCAATAATGATGAAATGCTTACAACTCTTAATTGAACAGAAGTTGAGTGGGATTGAGATATACCATTTTTAGAGAATTGAAGCAACTTTGTTGATTTTACAATAAATTGAACATTTGAAGTTGATATTTTAGTATTATATAAAACAAAATATGTCTAATATAAGTTATAAAATAACATTATTTGATTGAAATTTAAATTTAAAATGAAATCTTAATTTGAGAGAGTTTTCATCAATTTGAAGTTTTTCAGCACAAGAAAATTGATGATTGTGAGATTTACAACTTGAAGTGAAAAAAACTATTTGAGAAGATAGGTTGAACTATTGAGATATTATTGAAATAAAAAAGAACAAACAAGTTATTTATACTTGAACAATACTTAATGTTGCAAGAGTTATTGATGAAAAATGAGAATATTTAAAAATAAAACTTGTATGATTGTTTTGATTATTAAAAACTTGTTTGGTTACAAAAGATTATAATGACACAGCTTCAAATATAATTAAGGATCTTATTGATTTATTTAATCAAGAATATTGAACAAATATATTTTTATATAGCTCTTCAACTATTGAAGATACAACAACAAATATAAATATAAGTTTTTCAAAAAAGGATTATTTATATTGTATAAATGAAATAGTTAAAACATCATGATTAAAATTATATATTTGAGCAGACAGAAATGTTTATTTTAAATCAAGATGAACAGAACCAAATCACAGGCTTGCAGTATGAAGAGAGATTATAAATATAACAAGAGAAAGTTTATGAGAAGATATATGCAATAGTTTAATACTAAAATATAATTGATGAGAGAAAGTTTATGAAGATTTAAATACAACATATCCAAAAAGAGAAAAATATATTGATAAATCAAGTGAAATAAATGATGTACAAACAGCAGATGAATATTGAAATGAATATATTGAAAAATACAAAGAAATTATTAAAAAAACTTCCATTATTGTGTGAAATGATTATAATTTTTTTGATATTAAACCACTAGATTTAATAAAAATTAAGAATTTTTGAGAAAACATTTGATTACTGCAAGTTTCAAGAGTTAGTTATAGCACAAGAGAAGCAAGAATTGATTTAGAAAAATACAACTCTTTATGAGAAATAATATTTGATAAATAATAAAAAAAATGGATAACATAAAACAAACAGCAAGAAGTGAGTTAATTTGAGAACTTACATCAAGTTGAACAAATTTTGTTGTAAAATCTTGAGAGTGAGATATTTTTTCTACATCTTGAGAAGCATTTTTAGAGCATTTTGAAAATTGAGTATGTACAAAAAGAGAAGCTGTTTCTTTTACAAGAAATTGAGATACTTTTGTTATTACTCAAAGAGCAAGTCAAGCTTGTGTGCAAAATGATAGTGCAACACCAAAAACAAGAACACAAGAAAGTTATAGTTTTGAAGCAGGAGATATTGTAACTGAATATTTTTCAGAAAAACACATTGAGCAGTTAAATAATGAAATATCAAGTAAAGCAGATGACAATAAAGTCTTACATAAAACTTGAAATGAAACAGCAACTTGAAAGAAAACTTTTGAAGAAATTGAAACAACTTGAAATACAACTATTGGATGAGACACTCAAATTGATTGAGATTTAAATGTTGATTGAGTTATAAGTTGAGATTGAAGTTGAATAACAAATATAGTATCAGAAGTACCAGCAACACAATCTATATTTACAGCTGGTGAAAATATAACAGCTTGAAATGCTGTATATGTTGATTGAAGTGATTGAAAAGTTTATAAAACAAAGGCTGATGATACAAATAAGCTATGATTTATATGATTTGCAAAAGAAACAAAAAATAGTTGACAACAAATAAAAATTCAAACAGCATGAGTAAATTCAAATCAAAGCAGTTTAACTATTTGAGCTGATTATTATTTATCAAATACAGCCTGAGAAATAAGCGATACTCCTTGAACAAATTATGTAAGAGTATGAAAAGATGTAAATTCAAGTAGTATAGAAATATATAAAGAATATAATGAAAATATAAACTTATGATGAACTAGTATTTCTTATAATACAGTATATAAAGCAGAAACAAATTTAATATTTGGTTGAAATGTAACTGTTAAATATTCAAATTCACATTTAAGATTAAATTTATATTTATGAAAAACATCAAGTGATTTATTGTTAGTTGAACAAACAGAAGAAACAAGTAGCCAAACTAGTGCAACAAGATATGCATATTGTAAAAAGTGAATGTATTATAAGGTAAATGCAAGTTATTCACAAGGTTATATAACTTGAACAAATCTTAAAAAATACTAATTTAATTATTAAAATAAAAAATTATGGAATTTATTCTTGATAATAAGAAAGATAAAATTTTTACATATATTGATTGAAAAAAGATATATTTTTCAGAAGAAGAAGTTTTAAAAATTCAAAAATGATGTATATATAAAGATTGAGAAATAATTGAAACAGAAGAATATAAGCAAAATCTATTAAAGGAAGAAAAGAATAAAATTGAAGCTAAATTCCAAGAAACTATTAAACAAATAACAGCTTGATACTCACAAGCAGAAATAGACACTTGGAATACAAAAGTTGCAGAAGCTAAAAAGGTTTTAGCTGGGGAGTGAAGTGAGATACTTGAACAAATATTGATTGAGTGAGAGACAATTGAAGAACTTGCAACAAGAATACTTGAAAAAGCTAAACAATATGCAGAGATTTATTATAAAGCAGAAAAAGAAAAAAGACAAGTATTAAAGGAGCTTGAAGCAAAATATAATTCTAATAAATAGTATTATGAAAATAACAGTTTGAACAACTAGTCAAAGACTTGTTGATTTATTATCACAAGAAGATAGAGAGATATTAGAAAAAGCAAAAGAGTTTTGAAGTTATACTCTAAATTTTCAAGTTATTCAAGAAAATAGCTCAACACTTTCAAGACCAAGTGAAATTACAAAAGAGATATATATTGAAAACATAAAAGAAGCAAGTGTTGCTTATAGTTACCCAGCAAATAATTGAACTTTTCAATATGATAACTTACTTACAATAAATATTGTATGAAGTGAAGACAATATTGATGTTAGATTACTAATAACAAGTAAATAATATGTATAATAGTTTTAATAATGATATAGCACCAGCTTTAAGTCAAAAACAAGCAGAAATGCTTGATGATATAACTTGGTCATATTTAAAAGATAATTGGAGTGAAGAACCAGTATTATTAAGAGAAGAACAGAATTATAAAGTTTATAAATATGTATTAAAGTGAGTGACAAGATATAGAAAAGTACCAAACACATATAACCCAACACAAGATTGATTTTATGAAGATGAAAATCTTACAATTTTAATAACTAATAGATGATAGAATATGGCAACAGCAACAGTTGTAAAGAACTGAACTACATATACTGTTTCTTGATGAAGTGCTAATGATCCTATAACTTTAAAGGATTTAATTGAAGCAACTAATAGTGGTTTAGCAAAGTTATTAAGAAATACTTGAAAAACAACAACAGCAGAAGAGCATAAATATGTATTTGACAGCGACTCTTATGTTGATTTATCAAATGCAAGAGTTTTTCTTGAAAATGCTTGAAATAATCAAAATTTAGATTTTAGGTTTAATTGAAATGTTAAAGTTGGTGCTGATGATGATTATTTAAGTGATTGTGAAATACATTTTTGACCTTATGATAGTTGAGAATACAGTAATAATTCTTTCCCAGTATTTTGACAATGAGATGATGCAACTGTTGTTTGTCCAAATCCAAAAAATAGAATTAAGATTATGTCACATCTTGAACACAGTTCAAACTCTGGTGAACCATGAGCAAGGAATTGAGTGTGGCTACAAAATAATAAAACTTGAAATAAAATAAGAGTTTCTATACTTTGAGCTTCATTTACTTTTGGTAGTAGTTACCAGTTACCAGACCCAAATTGATTTAAGCCAAATGGTACAATGATTGTTAATTGGATTATAGGACCAAATGTAGAAGTAAGAGATATAGAATTTAGGGATGGTTATGTTGATTGGAGACCAAAAAATAATTGGGAAGCTCCAACAAAATGAGTATTTGTTAGTGAAACTTGGATGAAGTTTCTTTGAAGTAAAAATTTTACTTATGAAAATCCTTTGATTTTTTGAAATCCAAATGAAGCTTTTGAAGTTGTAGTTTGAAATAGTTGACAATCTTGAAGTTATTTCTTACATTGACTTTACACAAGTAATAGTTGAAATAAATGAAAAATTGTTTACAACAACTTTAAGTGATTGACTTGGTCAACTCAAATGGCTTTATATGGTGGTTGAGATAAGATAAGAGTAGAAAACCATATACAACTTAGTTATAAAATCATTGATTGATTTGCTTTACCTATTGAGTGAGTTATTATAACAGTATACAAAAAAGACCCAGTATATAATGACAACAATAATGATATAAATTTTACAGCTGATGCAGAATTTGAAACAATAACTGATACAACTGGGGAGTGAAATATTTGAAATTGAGATTGAAGTTTAGCAAATAATATTTGTGTTGAAGCTTTTTGAAGATATTGAACTTGATGAAATGTTGATGGTGCTTATGCAAATAAGGATCATGATAAAGCTGATTATGCTTTCAATAGAGAAATACAAATTAGTTATCAAAAATGGTGAAAAATATCAATAATAAAACAATCCTATACTCTTAGTCTTAGTTGAGAGAGTTGAGAGTGAAAACAAGGTGTATGAGTTGTGCAACTTTCAACAGATTTAAATTTAACAGCTCTCACAGAAGCAGATGTTGAGACAATAATAACTGATGCACAAAGTTTATACAATAATGTTTATAAATATTCTTTTAATAATAAAATAGTAAATCTTGTTGAAAAAGAGTGAAACACAATAAAATCACAATATAACATCTTAATTGATAAAAATGCAAGTGATAATGTTTCTTTTGATTGAACAACAATAACAATAAAAGCTGACACAATAAAATCTGATTTTAATTTAAGTGGTTGAGCTGTTGTAGATGTTGCAAATTGAGCTGTTGTTGATTGAAATATAATAGATTGAAGATGAGATAGTATTGTAAATGTAAAAACTCCTTATTGATATAATGATGATATTGAAGTTTATGCAAGTTTGGAAGATGCAAAAAATCAACAAAATTTACTTGCAACTTGAAGCTCTTTTAAATATTTTGCAAGTCAAACTTGATGAACAGAATTATGGTATAGGATGACTGCAAGTGATTGAAGCTTTATTATAGAAAACTATTTATTACCAACAGAGCCTTGAATTTATGATGTAAATCTTATTACAAGTGATACTGAAAATAGTCTTGCAGAAATAAAATGAGCTTTAAATAAATTAGTTGTGGAGCAAAAGACAGAACATCAAATTTTAAATAACAATATTAAAAAGGCTAGTATGTCTATTCCTGCTAGTGAAGATATTACAACATAACAATTAAAAATGGAAATAGAAGTTATTAAAGAACAACTTATAGAGCTTAGAACAGAGATGAGATACATCTCAAAAACATTATTAAAAGTAGAAAAAGTTTTAGAAAATCAAAGTTTATTATTGGAAAAGCAAAATGTAGCAAATAAAAGAATTAAGGATTTAGAAGATAATGAAAAAGTATTACAACAAAGAATTAGAAAAATTGAAGATTGGCAAATAAAAGCAATAACAATTGCTTCAATACTAGCAACAGTTGGCTCTACATTGTTTGGTTTAATTATTAAGAAATTCTTATAATGGGAACAATAGATTTTATTCTTAAAAAGAATAATTATACAAAATCTTTTATTTATGATATTGAAAATAAATGAATAAGTAATTGATGTTGATGAAAAGGTGGATTTAATTTTTCAAAGTTTTTGGAGAATATAAAAAAAACTCCAAGCTTTGATGAAATTAAATTTTCAAAATTTAAAGACGATTTAAGAGTTGTGTGTGGTTTTCATGATTATAAATTTTTTGTTTGATGAAATTTTATTGATTTTATTGTTGCAAATTTAACTCTTGCAAATGATATACAACAACTTACTCATTGGAGATGATACATAAGAAGAATAGCAACTTTTTTAGCTGTTTTTTTATGAACTACACTATTTGGGTGGAAATATTTTAATTTTTATAATCCAAAATGAAAGAATTAGTAAATTGAAGAGAAAAAGAATTATTTTATTTTACAAATATACTATAATAGAAAGCTTAATTACTAAAAAATAATATTATGGACAATTTAGAAAAAATATATAATGAAACTTTTGCTTATGATGAAGAAGTAAAAGATATAAGAGATATTGAGTTTGAAGAACTTGCTGGTTGAAGTATAGATTTACCTAAAAGAGTTTTACTTAGTGATTGACAAATTGTTAATCAAAAGGCAACTTTACTTTGTGTTGCTTTTGGTACAACAAATTGAGTAAATGAGAGTTTAAACTTTTATTGATATAAACCAGACAAAGAACCAAATATACTTGCTTGATATATTAGGAAATATCTTGATCCTTTAATTGATAAAAGATGAACATATATTGTAAATTGACCAAAATGAGCAAGAAAGCTTGGTTGGATTGAGTGATATAGTCAAATAAATACTCTTGACTGAATAAAACAAAGCATATTTTTATGATTGCCAATTGCAACTTGAACAAATAAGTTATCATGGAGTAAAACAAGAAAAAATGCTGTTGCTGTTATTTGAAAAGGTGGTGGACATTTTGTCTCTATTGTTTGATATGATGATGAAATGGAGAGAGAAGATTGATTTTGAAAAAAATATAAATGATTTTTAATTGTTGAAAATACTTGGTGAGAAAAATGGTGAGAAAAATGAAGATATTATATTCCTTATAAAATAGCTTTTGATGTTTTATTTAATACAAAGAAAAATCTTATTCCAAATAAAGAAAAAGCTAGAAAACATCTTGATGAAATAATTGAAAAACTAAACAAAAAGAAAAAAGAAATAAAAGTAAAACCAGCAGTAGTTAAAAAGTATGAATATTATGCAGAAGATATT
>Ga0256843_1000445_pt1 | contig 35425 bp, 35 predicted proteins | sample AlvinellametaG_FD_191572 | JGI IMG/M metagenome (GOLD analysis project Ga0256843, IMG submission 191572) | Pompeii worm associated microbial communities from hydrothermal vent at the East Pacific Rise, Pacific Ocean - Alvinella | ecosystem: Host-associated > Annelida > Integument > Unclassified ...
TATGGGTGATTTAGAAGGCAATCGTTTTACTATAAATCTTTTTGAAGTCAATCCAATCCAAGCAGGTCAGATAGAAAAACTTGCAAGAAAGAGTGAAAAACTAGGACTTCCAAACTACTTTGGTTACCAGAGATTTGGTCGTGATGGTGACTCCATAGAACAGGCGAAAAAGATGATAGCAGGAGATATTCATATAGAAGACTCGAAAGTGAAAAAGTTTCTTATCTCAGTCTATCAAAGTACGCTTTTTAATGAGTGGCTAGCCGAGCGTGTGCAGATAAGTAGAGATGAGAACAATAACAAGTTTAAACTCTTAGAGGGTGATTTATATCTTGATGCAAATAAAAAACTCTTTACACCAAAGCAACCGCAACAAAAAGATTTTGAAGCGAAAAAAGTAGTACCAACTGGACTTCTTTGTGGTCGTGGTGTGTACCGCTCACGTGAGAGAGCAGGGGAGATAGAAGCGAAGTATGATGATGGATTTCTTTATGAAAAAGGTCTGCGTCGTGAAGCCATTATTTTTCCAAAAGATATAGAGATGAAGTACACAAAAGATTTTGATAAAATGCACATAGCCTTTACTCTTCCTAAAGGTTCATATGCGACTGTCTTTTTAGAAAATATAGCGAGTAAAGAGTTTAAGGCTAAAAAAGTGAAAAAGAAAAAATAACTACTCAAAGAAAAAGAGGCTTATATGAAAAAGAATATACTTTTATTAACATTATCAAGTTCACTTCTTTTACTCTCTTGTTCAGGAGGTTCTTCTTCTTCTGAAAATGTGATTGGTGGTAAACTTGTTGCACCTGTAGATGATAGTATTTACTTTGGAACTTTTCCAGATTTTGGAGGTTCTGAAGAGTTTGTAAGTGTTGAAAGAATAGAAGCATTTGAAAATCTTGTTGAAAAAAAAATTGCTTGGGCAGCCTTCTCTCAAAACTGGTATAACGGAGTAGTGTATCCAAAGGAAAAGATAGACGCTATACGAGAAAGTGGTGTTGTTCCTTATGTAAGATTAATGCCTCGTAGTGATGAGATACAGGGTCATGCAGAAGTGACGTTTAATATGCAAAATATTATTGATGGTATGTTTGATGATGATTTAAAAAGATGGGCAATAGAAGCAAAAAGTGATGCTTCTCCTCTATTAGTAGATTTTGCAGTAGAACCCAATGGAGATTGGTTCTCGTGGAGTGGTACATTTAATGGTGCGGGGGAGTTAGATGGTTATGGTGATCCAACTTATCCAGATGGTCCTGAACGTTATCGTGATGCATATAGACATATAATCGATATTTTTAATGCAGAGGGTGTGACAAATATAACATGGTTTTTTCATTTTAACCTAGCCTCTTTACCAAATGTAGAGTGGAACCAACCAAAGTACTACTACCCAGGAGATGATTATATAGACTGGATAGGTTTTAGTGCTTATGGTGCACAGACAATAACAGAGGAGTGGGCAGGTTTAGAGTTTTCGACTCAGTTACAAGAAAATTATGAACATATCTTAGAGATGCAGAGTCAAAACCCCTTAGCTGTTTTAGAGTTTGGTGTGACAGATTATCATCCAGATGGAAACAAAAGTATATGGCTCGATGATGCATTTAGTACGATACTCAGTAATCCCTATGTCTCATTTAAAGCAATCAATCCATGGCATGAAAACTGGGAAAATGAGGATGAAACATTAACGACTATTCGACTAGACTCTTCTGATGAGACTCTATCAACAGTGAAGAAGTGGATAGCAAATGAGAGATTTATTTCAGAATTAAACTTCAAGTGATAGAGATTTTCTCTACCACTCCTCTTCCTCTTCGTTGATATCTGAGTCATCATAAGGATCCATATGAATGAGAATATGGCACTTCTTATCCTCAAAATACTCTTTTATCTTTGCTTCTACTTTATCGGCGACAAGGTGTGCATCATATAAAGAGATACTGACATTAAAAACAGCATGTACAGAGATGAAAACATGAGAACCGGACTCTCTTGTTTGAAGATAGTGATAGTCTTGTATAACAGGTTCAGACTCTATAATTTTTTTAATCTCTTCTATATCCTCAGCAGGGAGTGCTGCATCAAGAAGCATTAAGATACCCTCTTTAATAATAGGAATAGAAGAGTAAATCATATAAATCGCAATAGCAATACCTAAAATAGGGTCAATAAGTTGCTCCCCCGTATAGTGAATAGCACCAAGTGCAAAAAGAACTGCACCATTTGAGAAGAGGTCTGTTTTATAGTGGAGTGCATCAGCTCGGATGACCATGTTTTTTGTCTTTTTTGCTACATAATTTAAGAACATAACTAAAAAAGCAGTGATGATAAAGGATACTACCATAACAGTGATACTCTCACTCATAAATCCCATATCTTTAGGGTGGACTATTTTTAAAAGAGCATTGTAGAGGATGAAAAGGGCAGATAAAGAGATGACTGTTCCCTCTATAACAGCTGCAAGAGGCTCTATCTTACTTCTACCAAAATGAAACTGCTCATCTGGATTTTTTTCTGCATTGCTGAGGGCAAAGTAGTTAAAGAGTGAAACTGTTAAGTCTAAAAAACTATCTATGGCTGATGCAAGAACAGCGATGGAACCACTCATGATACCTATGGTCATTTTTATCAAAACAAGTAGGGCCGCGACACTTGTTGAAACGACGGTGGCTTTTTTCTCTAATCTCATTATAAACCTTCTAATTATTTAGATACAATTATAGTAAAATTTATATAGTATAGTGATTAAAATGAACTTAAAAGATGTAAGAAAAGAGCGAGAGAAGTGGATGAGTTGGAAAAATACTGTTCCTCTTAAAAAAATGATAGAGTCACTTGAAGATGTTGATGCAAAAGTAGAGTGTGGCGATGTTATAAAAATAGAAGCAAATCTAGATGATGCAAAGATACTAGAGAATGCAAAACTACTTATGCCATGGAGAAAAGGTCCTTTTCAAATAAATGAGCTTTTTATAGATACAGAGTGGAAGAGTGATGTGAAATATAATCTTCTTCGAAAACATTTTGATTTAAAAGATAAGCGAGTTGCCGATATAGGATGTAACAATGGTTACTATATGTTTCGTATGCTTGAGGATGAGCCTAAACTTTTAGTAGGGTTTGACCCAGCACCTGTTTATAAGTCTCAGTTTGATTTTATAAATCATTTTGTAAAGAGTGACATTGTGTATGAACTTCTTGGTGTAGAGCATGTAGAGTTTTATGAAGAGAAGTTTGATACTATCTTTTGTTTGGGAGTGCTTTATCATAGAAGTGACCCTGTGGCAATGCTCAAGCAACTCTTTAAAGGTTTAGATAAAAAGGGAGAGGTGATACTTGATACTTTTTATATAGATGGTGAAGAGGAGATGGCATTATGTCCAGAAAGCTCATACTCTAAGATACCAAATATCTACTTTGTACCGACTATAAAAGCTCTCAAACATTGGTGTTTAAGAGCTGGGTTTAGTGAGTTTGAAGTTTTGGAGACAAAAGTAACTGATGCAGGTGAGCAGAGAAAAACAGAGTGGATAGAGGGTCAATCTTTAGAAGATTTTCTTGACCCTGAAGATAGTTCTAAAACAGTTGAGGGATACCCAGCTCCACAGAGAGTTTATGTGAGATTACTTAAGGATAAAAAATAATGCAAGTTGAAGAAGAAGATCTAGAGATAGATTATAATGAAAATGAAAATGAAGTTCTTATAGGAACTCATGAAAGAATTAATGCTGATATATGTGGAGAAATTACTTTACTTGAACGTGGATACGTTGAAACACGGCTTGTGACAACTGCTGAGATGGTAGCAGATGATATTGGGTTGATTCATGGTGGCTTTATCTTTAGTGCAGCAGATTATGCTGCTATGCTTGCTGTTAATGAAAAAAATGTTGTACTTGTTGCGAGTAACTGTCAGTTCCTTTCACCTGTTAAGTTTCATGATGAAGTGAACTTCATCGCTAAAGTAAGACATAAAGAGGGTAGAAAACGTAATATTAACGTAGAAGCTTTTGTTTTAGATATTAAAGTATTTGAGGGAGAGTTTAAGACAGTTATAACAGAACGTCATGTTCTTAAGTTACAACTTTTAGATGAAAATGATGAGATAGCGCACTCTAATACTACGACAGAGTAGCAGTTAGAAGAAAGACTTTAAAATCTCTTTGTGGTTTATTTATAGTATTTATATGCTCAAAAGTGATGTTTTTAAAGCCACATTTTTTGACGATACTACAAAGGTTTTCTTCTTCAAATCCAAAATGATAAACGCCTGTGTTATCTGAGTGAAAGGTTCCATCTTCACTCTCTAAATCAGCGATAGCTATAAATCCATCTTTATTGAGATTTTTATGAATAGAGTTAAAAAAATTCTCTAAATTTTCAACATGATGTAGAGTCATGGAGCTTACTATACCATCAAACTTCATATCTAATGGCTCTTTAACTATATCTTGATGGATAGCTTCTATAGATAACTCAGGAGTATTTTTCTCTTGAAGTTTATTAAGCATACTTTGTGACATATCAACACCATATACTTTTTTAGTGAGTTTTGCTATTTCAAAACCAAGAAGTCCAGTACCAACGCCAAAATCCATAATCGTCATCTCTTTTGTGAGTGCTATTTTTTTTGTTATTGCATCCGCAATGACTTTTGCACCATTAACACGGATATCACCGCTATCCCAGTTTTTTGCTTTATCTTTGAAGTGATCTTGCATCTTTATCCTTTTTAAAGAGTTCTTATCCAGTAGTCAGTATGTTGCTGCTCTTGTTTTATAGTAGTTGTGCCACCATGCCCAGGGTAGAGAGTTTTATCATAATTTAAGAGCTTAAATTTTTCTAGTGATTTCTTCATATCTTGCGGGCTAGAGTAAGGAAAATCTGTTCTTCCTATACTTCGCTCAAAGATAAAGTCACCACTAAAGATTGCATCATCAATCTCTATCATAGAACAACCCGGACAATGTCCAGGAAAATGGTGAAATTTTACTTTTATGCCATCAAAGTCAAGCACTTCATCAGGGTTTACTTCTACATCTGGAGTAGAGGGTGGGAGATCTGGCATCCATTCACTACTATTGAGCAGCATCACATCATCTTTTGGTGTATAAAGTTTTATTTTTAACTTTTTTTGAAGTTCGCTGTTTGACCAAACATGATCAAAATGTCCATGTGTATTTAAAATAGCTACGGGATGAGTGACATTCTGCAAAACCCACTCAGTTGCATTCACACCAGGATCAATGATAAAATCTTTTCCATCCACAGTAGCAATGTAGCAGTTTGTTTGGTAAACACCCATAGGTTGTACTTTTATCTGCATAATAAAGTTGCCTTTTTTAGCGAGATTATATCATTTATATATTATCATTTGGTTATGAATTTTTATAATGAGCTAGAATTAATTTTAGAAGAGAAGAGTGTGGAGAAAAAATTGGCAATGTTTGCCTCATTTTATGATGCCTATAAAAAGGGAGACTATCACTTTGAGCATGAGTATGAAGTCAAAGAGTTTCTAACTCCCTCTTATGATAAAGTTTGTAAAGTTATAGCACCCCAAGATGTACCAAAACGTAAAAACTTAACAACTCGTGATGGACAGGTAAATCTTCTTCATGCCATAGCCCACATAGAGTACTCTGCGATAGATTTGGCACTCGATGGTGCGTATAGATTTCAAGGTTTGCCAAAAGAGTACTATGATGATTGGTTAGAAGTTGCTGATGATGAGGTAAGACATTTTTTGATGTTACAAAAACTACTTCAAGAGCTTGATGCAGAGTATGGTGATGTTGAGGTTCATAACGCTCTTTTTGAAGCGAGTCAACGTACTCAAACACTTTTAGATAGAATGGCAGTTGTACCTCGCTATCTTGAAGCTAATGGACTTGATGCAACACCTATGATACTGACAAAACTCAATAAACTTCCAAATAATGATATGGTCAAAAAAATAATAGAGACTTTACATATCATTCTTGAAGAGGAGATTGACCATGTTAAAAAAGGCGATGTCTGGTTTGAATATGCTTGTAAAAGAGAGGGGGTTGAGAGAGATGTCTATTTTGACATTATAGATAAGTACTATCCTCAAGGTTTCTTGCGTCCTAAAAATATTAATAAAGAAGCAAGAAAAGAGGCAGGATTTAGCTGTAAAGAGCTAAACTTTATGGCAAAGAGAGAGGTCTGTTAACTACTACTTTTTTTCTTTAAAGTGGTAAAACTTCTTGTTAAGGTACTCTGAAACATTAAGTGCTTCATCATCAAACCAACCTGCATCATTTGCCTGTTGACAAGCCATTACAGAACTATGAAGCTTTTTGAAATTGTTTGTTTTATCTTTTTTAGGAGCAAAGTCCTCATTATTATGACAAGACATGCACTCCGCATCTTTAAACAATTCTTTTGCTTCTTCACTATCATAAGCAAAAAGATTTGCTGTTAATAGTAGGGGGATAATTGATGTTAATACTAATTTTGACATTTGTTAAAAAGCTCCATATTAATTTATTTATGTAATAATAGTCAGATTAGCTTAAATCCTAATTTGTTACTAAAGTTAGTTATAATATTTTTTGTTAATAAAATTTAAAGGTTTTAAAAGCATTATGAGTAAGTATGCAGAAATCACGAACTATTTAAGTCATTTTTTAGAAAATGAAGTGAAAAAAACAGGGATACAAAAAGTAGTTATTGGCTTAAGTGGTGGTCTTGATTCTGCTGTTGTGGCAGTTTTGGCACAAAAAGTTTTCAAAAATGACCTTTTATGCGTCAAAATGCCTTCTCATTACTCTTCACAAAGCTCTCTTGATGATGCTGATGAGTTGTCTAAAGATTTTCATCTCAATACAATAACAGCTTCAATAGAACCAATGTTACGAGCTTATGAAGAGATGCATCCAGATTTAGATAATTTACGTAAAGGAAACTTCTCTTCACGTATGCGAATGTCTACACTCTTTGATATAAGTGCAAAAGAGAATGCTCTTGTATTAGGTACAAGCAATAAAAGTGAGCTTATGCTTGGCTATGGTACTCTCTATGGAGATTTAGCATCAGCTATTAATCCCATTGGAGATTTATATAAGAGTGAAGTTTTTGAACTAGCAGAGTACTTAGGTGTTACGAAAAATATCATCTCTAAACCACCTTCAGCAGATTTATGGGAAGGGCAGAGTGATGAGGCTGATTTAGGTTATACTTATAAAGAGTTAGACCATGCTATGAAACTTTATGTTGAAGAGAGATTTTCAGTTGAAGAGATAGTAGCAAGAGGTGTGGACTCTACAATGTTAGATATGATAATAAAAAAAATATTTCGGAATCATTTTAAAAGAAAGATGCCTGTCATCGCAAAATTAACATCGCGGACTATAAACCATGATTTTAATTATCCTCGTGATATAACATTATAAAGGAAAAAATATGAAAGAGTTAAAAGTACCATTTAATAGATATGAAAGTTCCCTAGATGCACACTCAAATGTAAGTGATGCGCTTGATGGAGAAGATATTTGTCAAGTGCAAGAGTTAGAGAGTGAATTTGCTTCGTATGTTGGAGCAGACTATGCACTTGCAACTTCTCACGGTACTTCAGCTCTTCATCTTGCTATGCTAGCACTCGATTTAAAGCGTGGTGATAAAGTAGTATGTTCTGTAAATGCACATCCAAATTTACCTGAAGTTGTTCGTCATTTTGATGCCGAGCCTGTTTTTATAGATATTGATGCAGACTCTTATAATATGAATCTTGATAAATTAGAAGATTACCTAGAAGCAAACAAAAATAAAAAGCTTAAAGCTGTTATCATCACTCATATTGGTGGTGTTTGTGTTGACCTAGAGAGAGTTTATAAAATGGCTTCTACTTATGATATAAAAGTAGTTGAAGACGCAAGTACAGCACTTGGTGCAACTTATAAAGGTAAAAAGATTGGTTCGACAGGAGCAGATATAGTCTGTTTTAATTTCTCAACGCACCTTAAAAAAAATATCTGTAATGGTGGTATGCTTGTTACAAATGATGATGAAATTATGGAGCGAGCAAGACTTCTTTCTAATCATGCAATGGTTATAGATGAGGACTCTTTAGAGTATGTTTATGATGTTGTAGATATAGGAAATGACTACTCTTTAAGTGAACTAAATGCTGCATATATTCGCTCTATTATTGTCAAACAAGATGAAAGTATCAAGCGAAACCAAGAGATAGCAGCTATGTACTCAAAAGAGTTAGATGGTGTAGAGCATATTACGGTTCCAAGTATGGATATTGAAGAGAACCCATTCTCTCTTTATATCATTAAGGTAGATAAAAATCGTGACTCTTTTGCTTTAGAGTTAAGAGAAGCAGGTATCGGTACGGGACTTCACTATATTCCTTTACACCTTCTCTCTTACTATAAGTCTAAGTACTCACTTCGTGTAAATGAGTATCCGGTTGCATTGCGTTCTTACCAACAAGTACTCTCACTTCCTATTTATGCAAATATGAGTGATGAAGATGTAAAAACTGTTATCTCTAAAATTAAAAAAATAGCGAAAACAAGAGTATAAAGCTTTTTGAAAAAATCATTTGTTTTTTGGGTTGAAGAGTACTTCTACAACCCAACTTTTCTCCAAAAAATTATCTCCACTATTCTTCTCCCTTTAAGCTATCTCTACTGTTTTTTAATGTGGCTTCGTTTCAAAAGCAAAAAAGCTGAGGATTTTAATATAGAGATTATAAGTGTTGGTAATCTTACAGTGGGTGGAAGCGGTAAAACCCCTCTTGTTACAGCTTTAGCAAAACAGAAGCAGAGTGTTGCAGTCATTTTACGTGGGTATGGTCGAGAATCACAAGGTCTTATTGTCGTAAAAGATAGAGAGAAGATACTGTGTGATGTTAAGGTAAGTGGTGATGAGGCAATGATATACGCACATAAATTACCAGAAGCCGTAGTTATCGTGAGTGAAGATAGAAAACATGGTATAAAAAAAGCAAAAGAGATGGGTGTAAAGAGTATCTATCTTGATGATGCATACTCTAAACATGATATTTTAAAAAGAGATATTCTTATAGATGTGAAGAGTGAAAATAATTCTTGTTTACCCTCTGGCCCTTTTCGTGAGCGATTGTGGAAAGGTAAGGATGTGACTCTTTTAAGAGATGGAATAGATTTTAAAAGAGTTGTAGAACTCAAAAATGCAACTAAGAAAATGTCTTTAGTAACTGCTATCGCAAGACCACAAAGACTAGATACCTTTTTACCAAAGGTCGTGAGCAAAAATTATTTTCCAGATCATCACTCTTTTCTCAAAGAGGAGCTTGAAGAGATTTTAATGAGAGATAATGCTGATTCACTTTTAGTAACTTATAAAGATTTTGTAAAGGTTGAGAGTTTTGGACTACCTCTCTCTTTGCTTGATTTAGAGATAGAAATAGTTCACTCTTAAACCTCTTTTACCAAGAAATAAACAAAACTTCGTTAAAATAGCAAAATTTTATAGAGTTTATTAGGAATTTATATTGCAAGCAAAAATTGAAACCGTAAAAACCCTCCTTGATGCACTTCCATTTATAAAAGAGTTTCGTAAAGAGATAGTCGTTATAAAGTATGGTGGTTCAGCCCAAACTTCTCCACAACTTAAAGAAAAATTTGCAGAAGATATTTTACTTATGCACCTTGTAGGTATCAAACCTGTTATTGTGCACGGTGGTGGAAAGAAGATTACTGAAATGCTTGACGCTTTAAGTATTGATACGAAGTTTATAGAGGGACAGCGTGTAACTACTAAAGAGGTTATGAGAATCGCTGAGATGATTTTAAGTGGAGAGATAAACAAAGAGATAGTTTCACTTCTTAACTCTCACTCTGCAAAAGCGATAGGTGTAAGTGGTAAAGATGCTCACTTTATAACAGCGGAGGCAAAAGATTTTTCAAAATGGGGTCTTACAGGTAACATTACAAATGTAAAATCTGATGTTATATGCAATCTGATTAAAGAGGGTTTTATCCCCGTTATCGCTCCTATTGCTGCAGGTGAAGAGATGGGACATCCTGGCTTTAATATCAATGCTGATTTGTGTGCTTCTTATGTTGCAAAAGCGATAGGTGCAAATAAAATCATCTTTTTAACAGATACTGAGGGTGTTTTAAACAACGATAAAGAGCTTTACTCAAGTCTTACAAGTGCAGAAGTTGATGCACTTAAAGAGGATGAAACCATTCATGGTGGTATGGTACCTAAGGTTGATGCATGTTTAGAAGCTATTAACGGTGGAGTACAAAAAGCACATATTATTGATGGTAGGCTAGAACACTCAATGTTACTAGAACTCTTTACTTCTGAGGGTGTAGGTACTGAGATAGTTAAGTAATTCCATGAAGATTTTTTTTCGTCTATTTGTTACAATTTCATTACTCTTTAGCTTGAGTAGTGCCATTGATTTTGCAGATATAAAGAAAATTGATCTTAAAAAGGATGAACAAACTAAAATTCTTGTAAAATACAAAAATTATGAGAAACTCTTTAAGTTTAGATGGACTCTTTATAAAAATGAGGGTTTAGTGATGTTTTACTCTTATGGCAAAAGAGTTATGCAAAATATTCTTTACTTAAATGGTACAAATCAAAGTTTTAAAGTTTATCTAAAAACGAAGGGTGCTGATTTTTATGAAGTTCCCTATTTTTTACTGAAGTTTAAAGAGTTTGATGCAAAGAAACATAAAGCAAAATTTGAACTTTTTTTATTTGATAAAAAATCTCAAATGAAAATAAAATATTTAACAAAAAATATAAAATAAAGTGGAGCGAATGCAAAGAGTAGAAGAAGAGTTAGCAAGACTCATAAAAGAGATAGATTATGAAGAGGTTACAAAACTCTTTTCAATGTTAAGTGGTGGAAAACGTCTCCGTGCAAAATTGATTTTGAAAATAGCTGGTGAGCATAAAGATGCACCTCTCTTGGCGGCAATAGTAGAGCTTATTCATGCTGCATCACTCCTTCATGATGATGTGATAGATGAGGCAATGACACGAAGAGGTGTGACTTCTGTTAATGCAACTCAGGGGAGTAAAACAGCTGTTATGCTTGGTGATATTCTTTATTCTAAAGGTTTTACTGAACTTGTTGCTTTTGATAGAGAGGTTGCTCGTACCATCGCTGCTTCTGTTACAGCACTCTCAAAAGGTGAAATGATGGATGTAAAAATGGCAGAGAAGTTTAACTCTGATGAAGCTCTCTATCTTGATATGCTCTATCTTAAAACTGCTACACTTATAGAAGCTGCAGCAAAAGCAAGTGCTCTTTTAGTAGGCAAAGATGCTGATAAACATGCTCTTTATGGAAAAAATCTAGGTCTCTCTTTTCAAATTATAGATGATATTTTAGATATAACCGCAACACAAGAGGTTCTTGGTAAGCCAGCTATGAATGATTTTGTTGAGGGGAAATGTACACTCCCTTATATTTATCTCTATAAAGAGCTTAGTGAGGCAGATAGAGAGAAGTTACGCTCTTTACATGCAAAAGAGATAGAAGAGAATGATACTCTCTGGATTAAGGAAAAGATGCAAGAACACCAAACAGTTGAAAAATCGTTTGAACTTGCACAAAAGCTCTCTCATGAGGCACAAGAAGCTATGCGTGATGATATAGAGTTAGTTATGATTTTAGAAACTATGATAAAAAGAAGTTATTAATGCACTACCTAAATATAAGTTTTACACATAAAAATTCTACAATGGAGATACGAGAGAAACTCTCTTATCCTGACGATGATAGTAAAAGAGGCTGTTTAACAGTGCTCCTTGATTGTGAGGTTATCTCTGAAGCGATTTTAATCTCTACATGTAATAGAATGGAAGTTCTTTGTAACTGTACAGATATTCCATTAGCTACAGAGCATATTTTTAAAATGCTCTCAAGACGCTCAAATATTAGTGTCGAAGAGTTGGAGGGACGTGCAGATATTTTTGATGATAGTTCTGCTATACATCATCTCTTTAGTGTAGCTGCATCACTAGACTCTATGGTCGTGGGTGAGACACAGATAGTAGGACAACTCAAAGATGCATTTAGATATGCTTATGATAATCACTACTGTGGTAAAAAACTAGCTCGTGCTATGAAGTCAGCTTTTAAATGTGCTGCAAAAGTAAGAAATGCAACAGATATTTCATCAAAACCTGTTTCTATGGCAAGTGTGGCAGTCAATAAACTGAAATCTTTAGTTGATAACCTTGAAGGAAAAAAAGCTCTTATTATAGGTGTTGGAGAGATGAGTGAGATTACTGCAAAACACCTTGTAACTGCTGGTGCTGATGTCTATGTGATGAATAGAACTAGGCATAAAGCAGAAGAGTTTGCAAAAGAGTGCAATACAAAAATAGTAGACTTCTCAGAACTTGAAAAAGCGGTAAATGAGTTTGAGATACTTTTTACTGCTACATCTGCTTATGAACCAATTATTACAGATGAAATAATAGAGCCAAGAGATTTTGATAGATACTGGTTTGATTTAGCACTTCCTCGTGATATTAACTACAATAAGGGTGAGCGAATTCATCTCTATGTTATAGATGATTTAAAGTTGATAGTAGATGAAAATATAAATGCTCGTAATGATGCCGCTCGTGCAGCTCATGGTATTATTGGACGTGCTATTGTTGAGTTTTTTGAGTGGTTAAATACACAAGATATTGAACCTCTTATAAAAGAGATATATACCCGTGCAAATATTGCAGCACAAGAGGAGACTCAACGAGTTATCAAATGTGGATATATACCTCCAGAGTATGAAAAAGAGGCTCAAAAGATGTGTGAACAAGCCCTGAAAAGATTTCTTCATGAACTTACGGTAAATATGAGAAACTCGGCACAGGATTCAAAAACAGAACTTATAAGTGGAGCAATGGCTCTTATAATGAAAGAAAAAAATCAAGGATAAAATTTGAGAAGAAGTAGAGCATTTATACCAACAAGTAAAGAAGCACCCTCTGATGCACAGTTAGCGAGTCATATATTTTTATCTCGTGCGGGTTTTGTAACACAGACAGCAGCAGGTCTATATAACTACTTGCCTTTAGCAAAAAGAGTGATTAAAAAGATAGAAAAAGTTGTGAATGAAGAGATGGAGAGAGTAGGTGCTCAAGAGGTGGAACTCTCTTTTGTAACACCTGCAGATTTATGGGCTGAGAGTGGTCGCATCGAGAAGTTTGGAAAAGAGCTTCTTCGTTTTAAAGATAGAAAAGAGAATCTTTTTGTTCTTGGGCCAACACATGAAGAGATGATGGTTGACTTGGTGCGAAATCGTGTGACATCGTATAAAAACCTTCCTTTAAATCTCTACCAGATTAAGACAAAGTTTCGTGATGAAGCGAGACCTCGTTTTGGACTTATGCGTGGGCGTGAGTTTATCATGAAAGATGGGTACTCTTTTCATGCATCAGAGGCAGACTTAGATAGAGAATTTGATGCAATGGAAGCTGCATATAAAAAAATTCTTACTCGTTTAGGACTTGATTATCGTGTTGTTGAGGCTGATAGTGGAGCTATTGGTGGGAGTGGGAGTAAAGAGTTGATGGTTATCGCTGATAGTGGAGAAGATACTATTGCAATATGCTCTAAGTGTGAGTATGGGGCAAATGTAGAAGCTGCAACTCGTGCACCAAGAGCAGATATTCCTGAAGCTCCGGAGGCTACGTTTAACAAGTTTTTAACACCAGATATAAAAAGCATAGAAGATTTAGCAAATTACTTCAAAGTGGATCCTTACTATACTGTAAAGTGTGTGGCGAAAAAGCTTATTTATGAAGATGATGCAGAGGTAGTCCTTTTCTTTATGAGAGGGAGTGATAACCTTCAAGAGGTCAAAGCTCTTAATGCTGCTGAAGCTCTTGATATCGAAGATGTGAGTGAAGAGGAGCTTCATGAGTTAGGATTAGTTCCGGGCTTTATTGGTCCACTTGACCAAGATAAAGCAAAACATGTAATAGATAGTGAACTGAAAAACGCTACGAGTATGATATGTGGGGCAAATGAGAAAGACAATCATTTCATAGGTGTAGATTTAGGCATACTGAGTGAAGTTGCTTACTATGCAGATATAGCTGAAGTCAATGAGGGTGATAGATGTCCACACTGTGATGGAAGACTCAGTTTTACAAAAGGCATCGAAGTTGGGCATATTTTTAAACTTGGTACTACATACAGTGAAGCACTCAAAGCTGAGTTTTTAGATGAAAATGGTAAAGCACAGCCATTTATTATGGGAACGTACGGCATGGGTATCTCTCGTTTAGTTGCATCAGTTATAGAGCAACATCATGATGAGAGTGGTTGTATTTGGACAAAAGAGACAGCCCCTTATATGGTCAATGTGATGGTTAGTAATATCAAAGATGAAGCACAGATGGGTGTGGGTGAAGAGCTTTACAATAACCTACAAGAGGCTGGTGTTGAAGTGATGTTAGACGATAGAAAAGAGAGATTTGGTTTTAAGATGAAAGATGCAGAACTTATAGGTTTTCCATATACTATTATCGTGGGAAAAGAGTTGGCAAATGGCTCTGTGCAAATTTTTGAGAGAAAAACGAAAGAGAAAACTACCATAGATGTAGCGGATGTCTTTACTAAAGTGATGGAGCTTATTTAGATGATTTATTTTGTTGTTTATCTTTTTTTAGAAGTTTTGGTATCTGTAAATATCTCTTCTTCTATTGGCGGATTGATGACATTTGCAGAGATAATGCTCAGTGCCTTTGTTGGTGTAAGTATACTGCTAAACTTTAGAAAAACATTAGTGGAAAATATGACGGCAGTCTCATATAACTGTATAGACCTCGAACAGTTTCAAAGACTCAACCTTTTTACACTCTTTGGTGCTATTTTATTGATAGTACCAGGTTTTTTAACAGATATTTTAGGAATTTTAATGCAATTTAGTGCATTAACGAGTATGTTGGTTAACCGTTATAATGTAAAATCAGGGAATTGTAACACCTCGTATGGTGATTATCAAAATAATATAAAAAAGGATTCAGATGTCATTGATGTTGAAATTATTAGCGACGACTCTACTCTTAAGTAGTTTTGTATATGCTAACAGTACTAGCAAAAAAGTGGAAGATTTTTTAAATAATGAGTTTGGAGATAATCCAAGAATTCAGAAACTAGAGATTAAAGTGGTAGAGGTAAAACCTATCAAAGATTTAAAGGGCTGGGACGCTTATATAGTAAATATTGAAGCTGTATTAAAAAATAAACCAAAAGAGACTCTCAATCAAAAAATGATTTGGTTCTCAAATGGTTCTGCAATCACTAAAGAGTTAACAAACTTGAATAATGGTGATAATTATGTTGATGAAGTAAAACCTAGTTTTGAAAAAAGTTACTATACAAAAGAGAACTTAGTTTCTGGAAATGTAAATGCGAAACATAGAGTGGCAATTTTCTCAGATCCTTTATGTCCATTTTGTAAAGATTTTGCTCCAGATGCACTGAAGTATATGAAAAAATATCCTAATAAATTTGCAGTCTACTATTATCACTACCCAATTCTAAGAATTCACCCTGCATCGGCAATTATTATCCGTGCAGCAGTTGTAGCAGAGCGTCAAGGTTTTAAAGATGTTACTACAAAAATGTATGATATTAAAGTAAATCCGAGAGAGAAAGATGTTTCAAAAATACTTGCAGCATTTAATAAGGTAATAGGTTCCAAAGTAACAGAAAAAGAGATTAAAGAAGCTTCGGTTACTAAGCAAATCAAACATGATACAGAAGTTGCAAGTAATCTATTTGTAAGTGGAACACCTACAATTTATTTTGATGACAAGATAGATAAAACAAGAAAAAAATTTAAAACAGTAAGATAATTTATGAAAAAACTAACAATAGCAACAAGGGTTTCAGATTTAGCACTTTGGCAGGCATATCATATAAAAGATAGAATAGAGAAGAGTTATCCTAATGTCGAAGTTGTACTCAATAAAATTGTAAGTAACGGGGATAAAGTTTTAGATAAACCCTTAGCACTTATAGGTGGAAAAGGACACTTTACTAAAGAGCTTGAGGATGAGATGTTAGCAGGTAATGCTGACATAGCAGTACACTCTTTAAAAGATGTTCCTACATACATACCTGATGGATTAGAACTTGTTGCAGTTACAGAGCGTCAAGACCAAAGCGATGTTTTTCTTTCTCATACATATGCATCATTAGAAGAACTTCCAGAGGGTGCAGTTGTTGGAACTACTAGTCTTAGAAGAAGAATGCAGTTGCTTCAAAAGAGACCTGATTTAAAAGTAAAAGATTTACGTGGAAATGTAAATACACGATTGAGAAAACTATCAGAGGGTCAGTATGATGCAATTATTCTTGCTTGGATAGGTTTAAATCGTTTAGATTTACTCAAAGATATTCCTTATACTCAGAAACTCTCTTTAGATATGATGATACCACCAATGGGTCAAGCTGCTCTTGGGATTGAAATAGTCTCAGGTGATGCAAAAGTACTAGAAATTGCGGAGTCACTCAAAGATGAAGATACTTTTATATGTACAGAAATTGAGCGTGATTTTATCTCAAAGATAGGAGCAGGTTGTTCTGCACCAGTTGCTTGTAATGCTGTCAAAAATGGTGATGAGATTACTTTTAGAGTTATGCTTGGCTTTCCTGATGGAACAAATATTATGCAAGAAAAAGTTATAGTTCATGTAAATGATATAAAAAACCTTGGTGCAAATATAGCTCAAAAAATGATAGAGAATGGTGCTCTCGATTTACTTAAAAATGCAGAAAAGATTGCATTTAAAGATGAGATGCCTCAGCGACTGTAACCTAAATGTTATAAAAAAACATTTTTAAATATTTTAAAAGATAATAATTATTATTTAAGTAAGAAGCCTATACAATCTGTTTGTTATAGATAAATGTAGATATAGGATTTTACTTGAATATATTGTTTCAAATCAATAAAATATTAAAATTGAGCTTTGATGACTCAAAACTTGAAAAAAAATATCAAAGTTCTTATCTTCAAGAGCATCTTTCTCAAAATATTTTAGCAGCTAAAATAGCAATAATTATTTACTTAATATATGCACCTTTAACCTATTCACTCATTCAGAGTGAAGAGATGCTTCTTGTTAAAGTGGTACTCTTTTCTATCAGTATGCCTGTCCTTTTTATTTTTATCTCAAAAAGTGAATTTTTTTATAAAAACCAATATCTTATTCTTTATCTTTCTGCTGTTGTCGCGGGAGTGGGTCCTGTACTTTTTTATATATTTACAGAGAATGAACGTGCTATATTTCAAGTGGATGTACTTATTCCTCTTATCGCAATTTTCACGATGTATGGTGTTGGTTTTTCTCTTGCACTTGTAAGTGTTTTAACAATTTTAATTATCTTTTTTGTTTTAGCTGTTGTTGTCTCTTTACCTCTTTTAGATGTGTTTATGGCTGTTTACACTATGATAGTAGGTGGTGTGGTTACTACAATAGCTGGTTATTTAATAGAAAAATCTAAACGAAAACTTTTTTTATCTAAACAGGAGAGTGATGAGTTTAAATACATACTGGATAATGCTAATGATTTCATCGCTATACATGATATAGAAACACATAAGTATCTCTATGCAAATAATGCAGTTTTGGATACCAATAATCTTACTTTGGATGAGATAGTTCAAAAAACTATAACAGATGTACATCCAGAACTAGATGAAAATAGTATAAAGTATATACTGAATCGACTCAATAAAGAGGGAAAATTTTCAGAAGTTTTGAGGTTTACTAAACCAAATAATGAAGAGTATTATGTACATACCTCTTTGCAGTATGGCTTTTTCAAATCTAAGAAAGTTATTATTACTCTTTCAAGTGAGGTGACACAACTAAAGCAAGCTGAATTAAAAATTAAAGAGATGGCAGAACTTGATCCTCTGACTAAACTTTATAATAGATATAAATTAGATGAATTTATGTCTTTACAGATAAATATTTTTCATAGATATAAACAAACTTTTTCACTTGTAATTTGTGATATTGATTACTTTAAACAAATTAATGATACATACGGACATTTAGTAGGGGATGAAATACTTAAAAATATAGCTTCTCTTATACAAGAAAATGTACGAGAGAGTGATGTTGTTGCTAGATGGGGTGGCGAAGAGTTTGCAATACTTTTGCCAAATACTACTATGGATGAAGCACTCCATTTTACAGAAAAAATACATCAGATTATTCGAACAACGGAACATCAAAAAGTAGGACATGTTTATATCTCTTGTGGTTTATCGGAATTTCGAGAGGGTGATACACAATTAAGCTTATTCCATAGAGTTGACAATGCACTTTATGAGGCGAAAAATAGAGGACGAGATCAAATATCTACGAAGTAGACACTCTTTTATCTACTTAATAGTTCATCTTCGCTAAAATAATTGGATGAAAAATACTATTGAATTATTAAAAAAACATAATGAACTTACAGTTGTTGATGCAGAGTTAGATATTTATTTAGAAATTCCACATTTAGCGTATGCAGAAGTGAAAAAAAAAGATGGAGGAAAGGCTCTCCTTTTTACCAATGTAGTTGAATCTAAAACAGGTAAAAAATTTGATGAGCCTGTTCTCATGAATGTTTTTGGTTCTTATAAACGTTGTGAACTGCTTTTTGGTAGAACTATTGAGTCTGTTGCAGATGAAATAACAAACCTTTTACATATGAAACCACCTTCTGGTTTTATGGATAAAATTAGTATGGCCAAAGAGTTGTTTTCTTTAAAAAATATCTTTCCTAAACGTCTAAAAGGTGAGGGTGCTTGCCAAGAGATACAGTTTTATGAAGATGAGATTGATTTAACTGCTCTGCCAGTTCTTACAACGTGGGAACAAGATGGTGGCCCATTTATAACTATGGGTCAGGTTTATACACAATCTCTTAATGGGGAGATGGTAAATCTTGGAATGTATAGACTTCAAGTCTATGATAAAAATCATTTAGGAATGCACTGGCAAATACATAAAGATAGTTCCCACTTCTTTGACCAGTATCAAAAAGCTGGTAAAAAGATGCCTGTAAGTATAGCGATAGGTGGTGACCCTCTTTATACTTGGTGTGCAACAGCACCTCTTCCTTACGGGGTAAATGAGCTTCTTATGTATGGTCTTATTACGAAAAAACCTGCACAGCTTGTAAAATCTTTGACAAATGACTTATACATACCAAAAGATGTAGATTATGTGATAGAGGGTTGGGTTGATACAACTGAGATGAAGATAGAGGGTCCTTTTGGTGACCATACCGGTTACTACACACTCAAAGAGCCATATCCAGTGATGGAAGTAAGTGCCATTAGTATGAAAAAAGAGCGAACATTTTTGGCAACTGTTGTTGGAAAACCACCTCTTGAAGATAAGTATATGGGTTGGGCAACAGGTAAGATTTTCTTTCCTCTTTTAAAGACTACTGTACCTGATTTACTTGATTATCATATGCCGGAGAATGCGGGTTTTCATAATCTTATACTTGCAAAAATGCAACCACTCTATAAAGGACATGCAAAACAGTTCATGCATGCTTTTTGGGGAGCAGGGCAGATGAGCTTTGTAAAACATGCGATATTTGTGGATGAAAAAGCTCCAGCTCTTGAGAATTATGAAGCATTTGCTACTTATGTTTTAGATAGATTTACTCCAAAGTCTATGTTTATAACAGAGGGTATTTTAGATGCACTTGATCACTCATCTGATGAGACACTTGTCGGTGGTAAGTTAGGAATTGATGCAACTTCAAAAAATATAGTGGAGTCACCAAACTTACTTGATGATGCAGAATTATTAGTAAAAGTTCAAGAGCTAATTCCTGATGTGGTAGATTTACATCAGTATATGAAACAGACTAAAAACCCTGTGACAGTGATAACACTCAACAAGTCAAAAAATGCTAAAGAGTATTTTGAAGCATTACTTGTCTTAAGTGTAAATATGCGTATTGTAGTATTTGTAGATGCAACGAGAAATGATGTACTCAATCCATATATGTTGATATGGAGAGTAACAAATAATATGGATGCGATAAGAGATGTATATATATCAGGGTTAATGGTTGGCGTTGATGGAACAAATAAGTCTCAAATAGATGGTTTTACTAGAGAATGGCCAGATGATGTTGATTGTACTCCTTCTGTAGTGCAGGCTTTAAAAGAGAAATTGTTATGGGATTTAGAAGAAGATTTAAATAAAAAGTATCAATTATAGTTATTTTATTCTTTAAGGAGTATCATATAAGGTAGTTATAATATTATCTAATGTAAGATAGATTTACAATATTTTGCGAGGCTACTTATGACAAAATTTATATTAATACTATTATCTCTAACTATTTTAACTTTAACTTCATCAAACGCTGCTATTTACAAGGGGCAGAGAATATTTGTCAAGAAATGTCTTAAGTGCCATGAAGCTGGACAGAGTTTTGTTTCAACATATAAGATGAAGAAGTGGAAAAAATGGATGAAGAATAAGGGAAAACCTCTTGCAAATCTTCATTTAAAAAGTAAAAAAGCTAAAAAGTCTTGGAAATATTTTAAAGGTAAAAGATATACTAAAAAATCTAAACATTTAAAACAATTTCTTGTTGAGTATGCTAAAGATAGTGGGAATGTACCTGCTTGTAACTAAATAAACTTCCAAAGTAGAGTAAATCTTCTTACTCTACTTCTCTTCTCTTTGTAAAATCACCTAATTTCGCTAAAATACAAAACTTTTTAAAATCGGAGAATACACCTTATGGATAAAATGTGGTCAGGTCGCTTTAGTGCGAGTGCTTCAAGTTTGTTAGATGAGTTTAATGCATCAATTATGTATGATAGAAAGCTTTATCGTGAAGATATTGAGGGCTCTTTAGCTCACGCTGCAATGCTTGCAAAGCAAGGTATTCTTACAACGGAAGAGTTAATCTTAATCACAGATGGACTCAACCAAGTGATGCGAGAGATAGAGTCAGGCGAATTTGAGTGGAAAATTTCGGATGAAGATTTGCACATGGGTATTGAAAAACGTTTGACGGCTATCATTGGTGATGCAGGGAAAAAACTCCATACTGCAAGAAGTAGAAATGATCAGGTAGCTGTTGATTTTCGTCGCTTTGTTCTTCGTCAAAATCTTGCAATAGTTGAAGCCTTAAAACTCTTAATGCAAGAGATTTTAGTTGTTGCAGAGAAACATACTGAAACACTTATTCCGGGTATGACGCATCTCCAACATGCACAGCCAATTAACTTTGGGTTTCATTTAGGGGCTTATCTCTCTATGTTTAAACGTGATATAGCAAGATTTGAGGATTCCTATAAAAGAAATAATATCTCTCCTTTAGGGTGTGCAGCACTTGCAGGGACACCACATAATGTAGATAGAGAAATGACGGCTGAATTACTTGGTTTTGATAGTGTTAGTGTAAACTGTTTAGATACTGTGAGTGATAGAGATTTCGCACTCGAAATTCTCTTTAATATATCAACTATGATGATGCATATTTCTCGTTTAAGTGAAGAGTTAGTAATGTGGTCAAGTTATGAGTTTGGTTTTGTTGAGCTGAGTGATGAGTACTCTACTGGTAGTTCTATTATGCCTCAAAAGAAAAATCCTGATGTTCCTGAACTCCTTCGTGGAAAAACTGGTCGTGTTTATGGTTCACTCATGGGGCTCTTAACGGTTATGAAAGGACTCCCTTTAGCGTATAACAAAGATACTCAAGAGGATAAAGAGGGTGTTTTCGATGCGGTTGAAACTGCTGCTATCTCTTTAGAAATTTTAAGAGAAGCAATAAAAACGATGGAAGTAAAAGCTCCAAATATGGAGTCAGCTTGTGCTATTGGGCATCTGAGTGCTACGGATTTAGCAGACTACTTAGTAGAGAAGTGTGATATACCATTCCGTGAAGCTCATTTTATAACTGGTCGTGCAGTAGCTAAGGGTGAAGAGCTTCAAGTTGATTTATCTAAGATGGAGTTTAAGCATCTTAAAGAGATTGATGCACGTATTAATGAAGATGTTATGGAGTATCTTGGTCTTCGTCACTCTATGAATGCAAGAACATCTGAGGGTGGGACAGCAACTCAAAGAACCAAAGAACAACTAGAGTATTTTAAAAAGTTTTTAACTGGAGCAGAATAATGAAAGTAACTATACAACATAAAGAAGATATGAAATTTGAAGCTATTACCTCTAAAGGCAGTTTTCTTATAGATTGTCCAGTTATCTCACCGATAGAGTACTTCTTAGCAGGGCTTATCGCTTGTACTACATCTGATTTGATTGCTATTCCAAAGAGTCAAGATAAAATAGTTACAGATTTAGTTGTAGATGGAGAGGTTGTAAGAAATGAGAGTCATCCTCGTAAATTTAATAGTTTTCATTTAGAGTATAGTTTCTCTTGTGATGTTGATGCAACAACTGCTGCAAGATGGGTTATGGCTTCTGTTGAGACATACTGTTCTACGATAAATACTATCCGTGATACAACGTCAATAACCTACTCTATAACATATAATGGAAAGAAAATTCGTGAAAATGAGCAGATGATATCTGGTCAAGGAGCAAATATTGACTTAGGTGATATTGAAAGTTGTCCTAGTTAGAGTTTACTTTTTAACTAGCATTTTTAAATGCTAGTTGTTTTTTTAGAAATTGTCTTTTGTATTTGAATCACTAAAGTGTCCCCATTTTAATTTACTTCCCCCTAAGACATGAAAATGTAAATGCTGTACTTCTTGACCACCATTTTCCCCTATATTTGTAATAACTCTATATCCACTCTTCTCAATTTTTACCTCTTTGGCAATATTTTGAATAAATGATGTCATTCCCGACATAGTTTCTGGTGAGACTTCATTAAAACTATCAACATGGATTTTTGGTATAGCTAAAATATGCACAGGTGCTTTTGGATTTATATCATGAAAAGCTAAAAAGTCATCACTCTCTAGGATGATGTTAGCTGGGATTTCTTTATTAATTATTTTACAAAATAGACACATAGTTATTTTCCTTATTTTTGATTAATTATAGCACAACAAATAAAGAATGAAGCTAATTATTAGTAATAATTGAATATAATCTTTTTAAAATTTATATATGTATGGAGACTCTATAATTGAAAGAGTGGTACGATAAAATAAACGATGCAAAAGATGTGGAAACTTTAGAAGAGATTCGCATTGCTGTATTTGGTAAAAAAGGTGTTTTGGCTGCTGAGTTTGGAAAGATGAAAGGTCTTTCAGGTCCGGAAAAAGGGAAGCTTGCAAAAGAGTTAAATACTCATAAATCAGCACTGATGAATGAATTTACAGCGAAAAAAGTTGTACTTCAAACAGAGGCACTCAAAGAAGCTATGAAGGCAGAAGCTATTGATGTTTCTATGTTCTCAACTACTTCTACTGCTGGTGCTTTACACCCTGTTATGGAAACGATGGATAGAATAGTAGAGTACTTTTCGTCTATGAACTTTGCGGTAAAAACAGGTCAAATAGTCGAAGATGATTTTAATAACTTTGAAGCGCTTAACCTTCCTAAATACCATCCAGCACGTGATATGCAAGATACATTTTACTTTAAAGATGAGATGATGTTACGTACACATACATCACCTGTTCAGATTAGAACAATGATGGCAACAAAACCACCGATTCGTATGATTGCTCCTGGTGCAGTATTTCGTCGTGATTATGACTTAACACATACTCCTATGTTTCATCAAGTAGAAGGACTTTTAGTAGATAAAGAGGGAAGTGTCTCTTTTGCTAACTTGAAGTTTATACTTGAAGATTTTTTAAAGTATATGTTTGGAGATGTTGAAGTACGCTTTCGTCCATCATTTTTCCCTTTTACAGAACCATCTGCTGAAGTAGATATCTCTTGTGTTTTTTGTCAAGGTGAAGGGTGTAGAGTCTGTTCCCATACAGGTTGGCTAGAAGTTCTTGGCTGTGGTATAGTAGATCCAAATGTATTTGAAGCTGTTAACTACAAAGATGTAAGTGGCTATGCTTTTGGCTTAGGTGTTGAGCGTTTTGCAATGCTCATTCATCAGATAGGGGACCTTCGTTCACTATTTGAAGGCGATATTAAATTACTGGAGCAGTTTCAATGATAGTTACAAGATCTTGGTTAGAAGAGTGGATAGATCTGAGTGGAATTACAACAGAAGATATTGCCAAAACATTTAATAGTATCGGTTTAGAAGTTGATAGAATACATGAGTATAGAGTTCCAAGTAAAATAGTTTTTGGTAAAGTTTTAGAGTGTGAAAAACATCCAAATGCAGATAAACTCAATGTATGTCAAGTAGATATAGGTTCATCAGTACGTCAAATTGTATGTGGTGCATCAAATGTTCGTGCAGGTCTGAATGTTGTTGTCGCAGTTTTAGGTGCTCAGATGCCAGGTGGTTTAACTATTAAGCCCGTAAAATTACGTGATGTTGACTCGGATGGTATGATTTGTTCTGCCGGTGAGATAGGTCTTCCTGATTTAGGAAAGGGTATTATTGAACTTGATGAGAGTATAGGTGAGTTTAAACTTGGTGAAGAAGTTAGTACTAACAAGTACTTTAATGACGATTTAATAGAGATAGAACTTACTGCAAATCGTGGGGATTGTCTCAGTATTAGGGGTGTTGCACGTGATTTAAGTGCTGCTTTTAATAGACCGATTAAAGAGTACACATCAACAGATAATGATGAAAAACGTGGTATAGGGAGAATTCTTTCTCTCTCTCATGAAAAAGATTTAAATGTTAACTTAAACTATAAAGCGTTAGATTTACAAGATTTACAAGTTCCACTTTTGATAACATTGAGAATGGCACAAATAGAAGAGAGTAGAGAGTGTGATGTTGAGACTATGCTTCTCTATGTTACACAGAGTACAGGAGTTATTTTAAGAGCTTATAATCATGCTTTTTTCTGTCAAGATGACGATAAAATGGCAAAAGTAATTCTCAGTGAAGATGAGAAAGGTTATGCTTGTATAAAAGGAAAAGGTGGGACTGCTTCTATTATTGGAATTAGACAAAATGAAGAGTCTAAGGCAAAAAATGCAAATGGAACGATTCTTTTAGAAGCGAGTTATATTCCACCAGATATCATTAGTAAAAAAATGTCTGAAACAAAAATAGAATCAGGTCCAATGTTTTACAAAACTTCTCGTGGTAGTGAACCAGAGTTAGACTCTGGTCTCTCTTTTTGTGTAGATTTAATTGAGTCTTATTCAAATTCTACTACATATAGTGGGCAGATAGATTTAACAAATACGCATCAAGAGAAGATAGTAATTGTTACCAAGCAGGAAATAGATGATATTATAGGTGCGGTTATAGATAAAAACCTTGTAGCAAATATTCTTAAGAACTTAGGGTTTGATACATCAAAATCTTCTACAGATAATTTTGTAATTACTGTACCTCAGTTTCGTCATGACATTGTAAATAAGCAAGATATTGTTGAAGAGATTGTAAGAATGGTTGGCATCGATAACATCCCATCAAAACCATTTATATTAACAGAAGCAAATAGACTTGAAGATAACTACTTTGAGTATAAAAAGCGTTCTGTATTTAGACATCGTGCAGCACAGAGTGGTTTCTTTGAGTCTGTTCATTTTGTTTTTGATGAGAAAAAAGTACTCAATAGTTATGGCTTTGAAACAACAAAAGATGCGTTAGAATTACTTAACCCAATTGTACAAACACTCGATACTCTGAGACCAACACTTTTAACGGGTCTTTTAAAAGCAGCTTCAAATAATGTGAAAAATGGATACGCTTCTGTAAGACTTTTTGAGATTGGTTCTGTTTTTTCTCCAGAGCGAGAAGAGTCTTATAAAATGGCTATGATTTTTAGTGGTGACAAAGAGAATGAATCTCTTGCTAACACAGGAAAACCAGCTAAAATTGAGTTTGCTTATTTTGTGCAAAAGATTGCAGATATTATAGGTGCAGTTGAACTTCGTGAGTATAAGACGTCACATACGCTATCGCATGAGTATCAATCTGCCGAGGTTTTACTCAATGGTGATGTTGTTGGTGAGCTTTTCCGTGTGCATCCAAATGTAGAAAAAGCATATGACTTAGATGTGACTTTTATGTGTGAGTTAGATTTTTCTAAAATCCCTCATGGTCTAAAAATAGCACAAAAAACATCGAAATACCAAGCTTCTTTTAGAGACTTAAGTCTTATTATGCCTCAATCAATGAGTTATGAGAGTGTCAAAAAAATTATTGAGAATAGTAATGTAAAAGATTTAGTACGTTTCTATCCAGTTGATAAGTATAGTGATGAGAATTTAGGTGAAAATATGAGTCTTAGTATCCGTTTTGTACTTCAGTCAAATGAAAAAACATTAGAGGAAGAGGACATTACATCTGCAATGGAAACGATACTTAAAGCTTTAGAGAGTGAACTAGGAATTGGATTAAGATGAGTCAAGTAAAAGTATCCCCAGCAAAGCAGTTCTCACTAAAAATTAGTGAAATTGCACCAGATAAGTCTATATCACACCGTAGTGTGATGTTTGCAATGTTAGCAGATGGTGTCAGCACTATTGATAACTTTCTTCGTGCTGAAGATACTATGAACTCTTTAGAGATTGTAAAAAATCTTGGTGCAAAAGTTGAAGATGATGGAAAAATTATTAAAATATCAAGTAGTGGTATTCAAGAGAGTTTTGAAGTTTTAGACTGTGGAAACTCAGGAACAGGGATGAGACTCTTTTGTGGACTTTTAAGTTCAGCAAATGGTCACTTTGTTTTAACTGGTGATAAGTACCTTCGCTCTCGACCTATGAAAAGAGTAACTACTCCACTTCGTAATATCGGGGCTAAACTCGATGGAAGAGCAGATGGTGATTTTGCACCACTCTCTATAAGAGGCTCTTCACTTGAAGCATTTAACTATGAGAGTAAAATTGCATCAGCACAGGTGAAATCTTGTATGATTTTAGCAGCTCTTCGAGCAGATGATGTTTGTCGTTATAGTGAACCTGAACTCTCTCGTGATCATACAGAGAGAATGCTTAAGGGTATGGGTGCAGAGATAGAAGTAGATGGTTTAGTAACAACTATCAAACCTATGAGTGGACTTTTAAATCCTTTAACTATTAGAGTCCCAGCTGATCCATCTTCAGCATTTTTCTTTGCTGTGGCTGCTTCTATCGTTCCAAACTCTGATATCCTTTTAGAAGGCGTGACACTTAATCCTACTCGTATAGAAGCTTTTAAAGCTTTAGAGCGGATGGGTGCAGATATATCTTATACAATTACAGATAATAAATATGAACCAATAGGCGATATTCATGTAAAGTATGCTCCTTTAAAAGGAGTTATAGTTGAAGATAACATCTCTTGGCTTATAGATGAACTACCTGCTTTAAGTATAGCTATGGCGTGTGCAGAGGGTGAAAGTCTTATAAAAAATGCTGAAGAACTTCGTGTGAAAGAGAGTGATAGAATCTCTACAGTTGTTGAGGGTTTACGAGCTTGTGGCATCGAAGTACATGAATATAAAGATGGTTACAAAGTTGTTGGTGGTGAACTCAAAAGTGCCACAGTCGATAGTGATGGTGATCATAGAATTGCGATGAGTTTTATTATAGCAGGTCTAAAGTCTGGTATGAAAGTGACTGATTTAGAGTGTATAAATACCTCTTTTCCAAACTTTTTTGAGCTTTTAGAAAAAATCACATCTGTTAAAGTTTCATAGAGGAAATATATATGAAGATACAACTTGCACAAAATTATGGTTTCTGTTTTGGCGTAAAACGTGCTATTAAAATAGCAGAAGAGAATACTAATGCATCAACATATGGTCCTTTAATTCATAACTCCAAAGAGATAGCACGATTAGATAAAGATTATAAAGTAGGTTTGGTAGATGACTTTAAAACTTTTCAACCAGGTGATAAAGCAATCGTGAGAACACATGGTATTGTGAAGAATGAACTTGCAGAATTAAAAGCTTCCGGTGTAGATGTTGTTGATGCGACATGTCCTTATGTTACTAAACCACAAGAGATATGTCAGGAGATGAGCGAATCTGGATATGATGTTATCATATTTGGAGATGAAGCACATCCTGAGATAAAGGGTGTTAAATCCTATGCAACACATGGTGCAAGAGTTGTAACCTCAGTAGAAGATTTAAAATCTTTAAAGTTTAAAGAGAAAATAGCCTTAGTTGCTCAAACAACAAGAAAAGTTGAAGACTATATGGCGATAGCTCACTATCTCATACCTAGACATAAAGAGGTAAGAGTATTTAACACTATATGTAATGCAACGTTTGAAAATCAAGAGGCAGTAGCTGAAATTTCAAGAAAAGCAGATGTTATGATTATTATAGGTGGAAAAAATTCATCAAATACAAAGCAATTAGCTTCTATATCTAAAGAAAATTGCAGTGACACATACCATATAGAAGATGAAACAGAACTCTTGAACAGTTGGTTTAAAAATAAAAGCTTCTGTGGTATAAGTGCAGGTGCTTCAACCCCTGATTGGATTATACAAAATGTTGTTGATGCAATAGAAAAAATGTGACATAAAACAGACTATACTTGCAATTCTCCTCTTTATTTAAAATTTTCACAAAAATTCATAGCTTTATAATCAATTTTTAGGTATAATCACGACAATTTTATATGTAACAGAGGATAGGTAATGGCGTTCGATAACGAATTATTAGATGAAGAAAATTTTGCAGCAATGTTTGCAGAGAGTGAAAAAAAGCAAGAGACAAGTCGTATTGTAGAAGGTGAAATTGTTGAGATCCAAGCGGATGACAATAAAGCATTAGTAGGTGTTGGTGATAAGTTAGAGGGTATTTTAAGCCTTGACGAGTTACGTGATGAAAATGGTGAACTTAAGTTTACTACTGGTGACAAGATTAAAGTAATGCAAATGGGTTACTACAATGAACGTCCAAAGATTTCTTACAAGAAAGTTTTAGAGCAAGAGAAAACTATTGAGTTTATTGATGCACATAAAGACGATTTTGAAGATACAATAATCGAAGGTATTATTACTAAGAAAAACCGTGGTGGTTATGTTGTAGAAGCTGATGCAGTTTCTTTCTTTATGCCACGTTCATTAGCTGCTTTTAAAGATACTGATGATGTTGTTGGTCGTAAAATAAAAGCACAGGTTGTTAAGATTGATGCTCAAGAGAACTCTATTATTGTTTCTCGTAGAAAACTTTTCAATGAAGAGCGTAAAAAGAAAAAAGAGATTATTGATCAACTAATGGCTGAAGATGTTGTTGTTGAAGGTACTATCAAAAAAATCACTTCATATGGTATGTTTGTTGATGTTGGTGGTGTTGATGGTCTTGTTCACTATAATGAGATCTCTTATAAAGGTCCAGTTAACCCATCAAAACTTTTCCAAGAGGGTGATACTGTAACTGTTAAAGCTATCTCTTATGATAAAGATAAACGTCACTTATCTCTTTCTATTAAAGCTGTTCTTCCAGATCCATGGGCTGAAGTTGAGTCTGAGTTAGATGAAGGTGATACTATCACTGTAACTGTTTCAAACATTGAAGCGTATGGTGTATTTGTTGATCTTGGAAATGATATAGAAGGTTTCTTACATATCTCTGAAATTTCTTGGAACAAAAATGTTAAAAATCCTAATGATTATTTAACTGTTGGTGAAGAGATTGATGTTGAAGTTATAGAAATTAACTCTAAAACTCATAAACTTCGCGTATCTTTAAAAAGATTACTTCCAAAACCATTTGATGAGTTCTTGAAAAATTATAATGAAGGTGACATTGTTACTGGAACTATTACTTCACTTACTGATTTTGGTGCGTTTGTTCGTATCGCTGGTGTTGAAGGTCTTTTACATAACCAAGATATCTCTTGGGATAAAAATACTAAAGCAAAAGAAGTTTTAAAATCTGGTGAAGAAATTGAAGTTAAAATTGCCAAAATAAATGCTGAAGATCAAAAAATATCTTTAAATAGAAAAACTCTTTTAGAGTCTCCTATTGATAAATTTGCTACAACACACAAAGTAAACTCAGTTGTAACAGGTACTATCCGTGATATTAAAGACTTTGGTGTATTTGTATCTTTAGAAGATGGTGTTGACGCACTTATCCGTGATGAAGATTTAACTCCACTTGTAAAAGAAGAGCTTGAACCTGGTCAAGAGATTGAAGCTGCTATTGCTAATATCGATACTAAGCGTGATCGTATTCGTCTCTCTGTTAAAAAATTAGACTACATTAAAAATCAAGCTATGCTTGAAGAGATTAATGATAGTGAATCACACTCTTTAGGTGATTTAATTAAAGACAAATTCAAGTAAGTATTACTTGTAAATGCAAAAGATTTTAAAATGGCTTACTCCCCTTATCGCAGTAGGGGTAGCCATTTTTATTATCTTTTTTCTCATATCTATAAATTCTCAAGAAGTTTATTTAGATGATAAACCCTTAAGTTTAAATAATAATATTGAAAAGACAAAGCAAAAAAATAGTTGGCTGAATCAATTTAGTCAATCTGAGAGAAAGGGATACTTTTATCCTGTCAATGAAGTCTTTATCAAAGTAGATTTAAACGAAAAAATAACTAAAACTATAACTTATAAGCTTTCAGCTCAAATTTTAGATCCCTACCAACTATTTTGTCTAAAAGAAGAACTTAAGCAGTATAAACTAAAATATTATCTTAAAAAAGATACTACAAATATAGATTTATTTATTTATTCGCAAAATGTTGATAAATTAAAAAAATTAGTAAATGTGTTGAAAGACTATAAAATAGTAGCAACATTAAAGCCATTTAAAGAGGATTATTAAAAATGCAAAAATATACAGTAGTTGTTTGTGACCATATTCATAAAGCTGGTCTTCAAATGCTTGAAGATGATGAAAATATAAATTTTATATTAGCAGCTGATGAGCCTAAAGATAAGCTTATTAAAGAGATTATTCCTAAAGCAGATGTAGCTATAACAAGAAGTTCTACGGATGTTGATGCATTCTTTTTAGAACATGCTACAAACTTAAAAGCTGTTGTACGTGCAGGTGTTGGTGTAGATAATGTAGATATTCCAGGGTGTTCAAAACAGGGTATTATTGTAATGAATGTTCCAACAGCAAATACTATCGCTGCAGTTGAGTTAACTATGGCTCATATGCTCTCTTGTATGAGAATGTTTCCATACTCTCACGATCACCTCAAAAACCAAAGAATTTGGAAACGTGAGAAGTGGTATGGTTATGAGATGAAAGGTAAAAAACTGGGTGTTATCGGTTTTGGTAATATTGGTTCTCGTGTTGCAAAGCGTGCTCAAGCATTTGAGATGGATATCGTTGCATTTGATCCATACATCAACCCATCTAAAGTTACTGACTTAGATATGACATATACAAAAAACTTTGAAGATATTTTAGCGTGTGATATTATTACTATACATACGCCTAAAAACAAAGAGACTATTGGTATTATTGGAAAAGAAGAGATTGCTAAAATGAAAGATGGTGTTGTTTTAGTAAACTGTGCTCGTGGTGATCTTTATAATGAAGAGGCTCTTTTTGATGGTTTAAAATCTGGTAAAATCCGTTTTGCTGGTATTGATGTATTTGGAAAAGAGCCAGCTATCAATAATCCTCTTTTAGACTTAGATAATATCGTAGTCTCTCCACACCTTGGTGCAAATACTTATGAGTCTCAGTATAACATAGGTACACAGGCTGCAAACAATGCTATAGAAGCTGCTAAAGGTATCGCTTATCCTCATGCAATGAACTTGCCAATAGATGAGTCGAAAATACCTAAATTTGTAAAACCTTTCTTAGAAATGGGGCAAAAAATAGGTTTCTTAGAGTCTCAAATCAGTAAAAGTCAAATTATTAGTATTAAAGTAACTGGTTATGGTGAGATTGGTGAGTATGTTGATTCACTCTCTACTTTTGTTGCTGTTGGAGCAATGAGCCAAAACTCTGGAGACACTATTAACTATGTAAATGCAGAGTTTATAGCAAAAGAGAAGGGTATTAAGATTGAAACAGAAGTATCAGGGGATTCTACTGTCTATAAAAATCTTATTACTATTAAGTTAACAACAAGTGAGGGTACAACAACTATTAGTGGAACAATATTTGATGATAATGTGCAACGTTTAGTAAATATCGATGGTTTTGATATAGATGTAGCACTTCGTGGTGATATGATTCTTTTTAAAAATAGTGATGTACCAGGAGTTATCGGTAGTATAGGTTCAGTTCTTGCTAACAATAACGTCAATATTGCAGACTTCTCTTTAGCTAGAAATGATAAAGGTGAGGCACTTGCTGTAATACTTTTAGATAATGCAGTATGTGAAAAATCACTCTCTGAATTAGCTGCACTTGAGGCTTGTATTAGTGTGAACTATGCTAGAGTATAAATCTTTTTTCTAACAACTCTCTTTCTATAAAGGAAAGAGTGTGGATTCTTCCATATTCTTTTCTCTTTCCCTCTTTTTATTCAAAATAATACACAATTTAATCTAAGCTATTGATATAAGTCAATGACTGTTTATCTTCATTTTACTACAATGTATTAATAAAGAAATAAGGATTATATTATGTCAAATATACCAAATGATGCAGTAAAAATAGAAGTTGAAGGTGCGACGGTTGATTTTTTTAAATTGGAAAAAGATGGGCAGAGTATTTACTACTTTGATACATCAAAAGAGGGACCTCCTCATCCTATGGTAAATGCAATGACAGGTCTTGGACTTATAAAAGGAACAAACGATACTCTTGTTATGATAAATCATAAAATACCTGGTGGACTTTTTGGAAAACTCGAAGCAGATGTTAATTATGTTTCAGAAGAGTTAGATGGTGGACTTGTAAAAGTTGTATTTTCTTATAATGCTGATGCTGGAGTTGAGTCAGACTTAACACAAACAAGTTGTGGTGGTTGAGAAGTAGCTAATGACTCCAATATCTCAAGAGTTTGCACCCCCTTTTAAGCTTATAGCACCTTTTTTTATACTAGGTGCTATCTTTTATCTTTTTGCATCACTCTTTCTATTTTCATTTAACGCAGATTCATTTTCATTTTTAAATCCGCATGTTATAAGTTTTGTACATATTTTTTTACTTGGCTTTATAATGATGACTATTTTTGGTGCAATGGCTCAGCTAGTTCCAGTTGTTTTAGAGGTTGGACACTTTGGCGTAGAACTTTTTTATGCAATTTGGCCTCTTCTTTTAGTAGGTACACTACTGATGGCTGGTGGATTTCTCTACTCTAGTGCATTGTTACCTTACGGTGGAGTTGTTGTCTTAATCTCAATGATGATTTTTGTTGGTGAGATATTTTTAACCATAAAAAAGGTTGAAAAATTTAATATTGTAATGAGTAGTGTTTTGCTCTCAAATACATTTCTTTTCTTCGGTATTATAGTTGGTCTTGTGATGGCACTTGGCTATGCTGGGACTATTTCAGTAGATATTACAGCACTTCTAAAGAGTCATGTCTACTTAGTCATAGGTGGATATATAAGTATCACGCTTATGGGCTTGTCAGTTGTTCTTTTACCGATGTTTGGACTCTCTCATGGGTTTTCACTTAAAGCACTTCATATAGCACTTTATATGATGAGTATAAGTGTTGTGAGTGTAGTAATCTCTTCACTTTTTTCTATTGAAATTTTGAGTACTTTAGGTTATTTGCTCTCTGTATTATCATTAGGTGTCTATTTTTACCAAGTATATACTATATATAAAACGAGAGCAAGAAAAGAGAATGATATTTATGCAATTTCTCTTATCTTTGCTTATTTAAGTTTAGTAGTAAGTTTGGTTTTTGGTCTTTTATATATGGTTACATCTTATGAACCACTACTTTTAAGTGCTGCTTGGCTTATGTTTTTTGGCTTCTTTGGTTTTGCTATTACTGGACATATGTATAAAATCATTCCATTTTTAGTTTGGTTTGAGAGATTTTCTCCACTTGTTGGAAAACAAAAAGTACCTATGTTAGTAGATATGCTACCTGAAAAAAGTTCAAATGCACAGTTTGTTTTTTCAGCGATTGGTGTTCTCCTTATAACGTTGGCAATATTGACACAACATGAACAACTTATAGGTGCTGGTGCTTCATTTTTAGTAGTTGGTGCTGTGGCACTTCTTAGAAGTGTTTTATATATGATAAATTATAAATAAAGGAATTTTTATGGGTATGTATACAAAAGAGGAACTATTTTTAGCTATTTCAACAGTCATTGATCCAGAGGTTGGGTTTAACCTTGTAGAGATGGGTCTTATCTATGATGCAGTATGTGATGATGAGGGTAATGTTAATGTGACAATGACACTCTCGACAAAGGCCTGTCCTATGCACCAACTGATTCAACAGTGGGTGAAAGAGGCAGTTGAAAAAATGGCTAATATTAAAGAAGTAAATGTAGAAGTTGTATGGGAACCTGTTTGGAATATCACTATGGCGGATGATAATGTTAAAAAAGCACTAGGCGGTCTGTAGGTTTAAAACGAACTCTATTACCTTATCTTGAGGCATTTCACAAGGCTTCAAGAGACCATCTCCTATATGAGTGTAATAATTGAGACTGATAAAGTCATTTGCTCCTAACTCTTTTGCATAGAGCTTAATAAGTTTACCATCTAAAAGTGTCTCTTTTGAGAGTAAATATCGTTTTGTTTTATAAAAAACATCATAACTTCCATCTTCTAAAATACCTAACTTGAAATGAAATTTATGTTTATCTATAATCTTTAATATCCTTGATTAAAGCTTCTAGTCGTCTTTTATACTCATCTACATAGGTAAGATAACTTTTCTCTTTACTATCATGTAAAGAAGCTTTTATATCATTTGCAATACTGTTTAGAGGTTGTGCCCCTATGTTTGCGGTAATACCTATAATATCAAGTAAAACTCTATCTGCATGTTTTAAATCACCATCACGAAGAAGATTTCCGAGTTTTTCAGTAGAACTTCCATAGTTACTTATGAATTCATCGAGAATTTCATGGTAAAAATTTTCATCTCCACCACAAACTTCTAAACCTTTGACACCATCCAAGTTTTTAGTTGCTATCACTTCAATGATATCATCTTCATTTTTTTGAGAGTTATCTACTCCAGTATATGCATATAAAATATCATAGAGAGCTTCCATTCTTAAAGGTTTTTCAAGTTGCTCTGCCATACCAGCCTCTTTCATCTTTTTGATGTCATCAGCTGCTGTATCACCACTTAATGCTACAACAAGGATATGATCATATTTTGGGTTTGCACGTATAATTCGTGTTGCTTCAAAACCATCTACTCTTGGCATATGTGCGTCCATTAAAATCATTAAAAAGTCATCATTCTCTTCTAAAATATCGAGTGCTTC
>Ga0256843_1000446_pt1 | contig 35409 bp, 23 predicted proteins | sample AlvinellametaG_FD_191572 | JGI IMG/M metagenome (GOLD analysis project Ga0256843, IMG submission 191572) | Pompeii worm associated microbial communities from hydrothermal vent at the East Pacific Rise, Pacific Ocean - Alvinella | ecosystem: Host-associated > Annelida > Integument > Unclassified ...
CCAGCGTTAATGCTCACTCTATCTTCTCCGTCATTGCGCGAGAAGGAAGTATTCCAGCCGCCTTCAATTACTACGGCTAATTTGGTGGCGCTTTCTGAGTTTATGCGCAAACACCCTGCGTTGTTGGTACAAGATGCCCACGTATCTTCCTCACTCTCGCGAGTAACATTAAAGGAAACGAAGAAACGAGTTACCTTGTTAGCAAACCGTGGTACAGAATATTCAAATTATTGGTATACCGTAGTTGATGCGCTGGAAAATGCCATTCTGAACTTCTTTGGAGATGAGTATGGGTTTATGTTTGTCCGTCCGTTTCCGCATGTTTATATAACCGGAGAGGACGGCTACATTACATCAAAAGCCTATTTGATTAATAATCGTTTAGCCGAAGATGTGGTAGACTACTTTCCTCTAGGTTTCAAGTATCTGAGCGAGACCGAATTCGGCGAACTAAATGCCGAGTATCGAAAGCAACTGACTAGAGAATTAGCTGACTACACCTTACTCAAATTTGCCCTTGGAAAGAACAAGGTTTCTGCAGCCGAACAAAAAGTGGAACCCGCTACAAGAACCATCTATAACTTTACTCACGGGCGCAACACCTTAGTAGATGCTTATGAATACTCGATAGTAGGTGACGTTAAAAGGCGTTCTGGTAAAAACTTATTACTATCTATTGGAGATGTAGTAGAAATTGCAAAATCTATTTTTGAATACGGTTCTTTGCAGACTCAGTATAATCAATTTTTTGGTTTCGAGAAAATGGGGCTCGCACCGGACTCACCGGTTATCCCGATTATAGATACAATTAGCGTATCCTCAATTCCTACAACTATCCTATCCTTTGCTCCTTCTTGGAAACTAAATGGTAGAATGCTATTAGACGGAGAAGTTAAGGTTTATGAAGATTTGTTGTCAAGAATGGTGGATTCTTCTGGTCTACCGGTTTACGACAAAGTAACGATGCAAATAAAGAACAGGATTCTTCTGTTCTCCGTTCTAGCGAGGTTGGCATGACACTTCTAGTACTTTATACAGAATATTCTGGACAACTACGTATTCTGGGTATTTATTCTGATACACATTCTATGGAGCGTAGGTTCAATTTCAAACCAATCGAACGGGATGAATACACGCTAGAAGACATACAACGCTATTTTGAGGCCAACCCTATTTTCTTTGGAAAAACCTTCACTATAGAAAAGGCATTAGAGGGCGATGATGCGCTACAACTATTTGCACGCAAGTTGTACGAGGCAATACAACTTTACCCGGAGGACAAAGTTCTCTTATCGCTTTCCGTAGAACATCGAGGTAATAATGGCTGAATATTCTTACGACGATAATGTCCGTATTGGCGAACCAGAATCACTAGTAAAGCCTGGCGACCCGGTACCAGGAAAGCCAGGACACTACTACGAGTCTGGGCAGTATGCGCCTTCTCCAGAGCGTTTGAGCGCAATAAAATTGCAAGAGTCTATCCGTGCCGGTTTACTTCCTACGATACTCCAGTACAAAGAATTACGAGAAATCCTTAATGACCGTGGAGAGGTAGACGTAAACCGTCTAAAAAACTTAGACTTTGCTAAGTATTTTCGCGCAATGGGGATTACAGACCTAGACCCGAACCTTCCTCCATTTGCTGCAATTGGTGTACTCGCGGCTTTTTTGGCGATGACACCACAAATGTACCCATTTGCTAATATACGCGGTATTGGGTGGGTAGCAAACATTGAGGGGTTGCAGATGATGTCCCAAGAAGAACAGATGGACAAACTTTCCGAGGCAACCTCTGTTTACAAACGTAACGCGATTACAGGCTACCTAAAAAGACAGGATAAAGCTTACAACTTTATGGTGTTGCAGCCATATTTCGTCTATATGTCCGTGCCCATCTTGCCAGCCATTCCTAATGTTTCCTCTGGTTTGAGTGTTGCTACTCTCTCAAGTGCAAAGACAGTAGGAGCAATGGTTGGGAAGCAAGTACAGCGACGCAACAAAGAGTTGTGGACGGATTTTGTACGTGCTGCCGGATGGAAACGAAAGGCGGACTTGTTAGCGTCAGAAGCAGGTGAATACTTTCCGGCGGGTTGGGAAATTGGAGCACCAAGAAAAACATCGTGGGTACGAAATGTAAAAGTCCCTACACTTAGTGCAAACTTTGTACTTTCTCCAATAGAATCGTTTAGCGAAGCTTATGCCTTTTATTGGTTCCATCGCCAGTATATGAAAACAGTCAATCCACAAGTATCCGAGCAAATGGATAAGATTATAGAATATATTACAGAGGTCGTCTAATGCCAAAACTCTTAGTAACCCGTGTTGAAGAAGAATATGATGGAGAGGTTGTTGCTGTTCTTAATATTTATAGGGACGGGCCAGACATTAAAGTAGAGGTGCGGTCAAAAAGTCGTATGATACGTGACCACCTGAAAGATGTATTATCTGTACCTTTTTATCAAATTTCTCCAATGAATTATTTGGCTGCTGGCATTTCAGCCAATTATTCTTTGTATATTGACCCAAATACCAATTTATTCCTAATGTACTTAATAGACCGCCTAGGATGGTATGGTTATATAGTTGGCCCTGTAAATAAAAAATCTGTACAAAAATCTATTTATGATATGCATTATAGTTTCTTCGCGGTAGCCAATGCAGCGCAAGCTCAAGGCTCTCCGATTGTCCTGAAGGCTATGGGAGGTGGTTGTGGAAGCACCGCTGGCGGAGAAATGTACTATAACAAGCAGGGTGAATTAGTTGTAATGCGCGTGCCTTCTGGCTGCATGGCTGTTAGCTCTGACGGGCGTGTAGTTGGCCCTGGTAAGTACCTGCATGCGCGTGTCAACACCCCCGATTCTCCTTGGAGCTTAGTAGAGGTTCCTAAAAATTACAACACACACATGCGCACCTTGGAAACTACTGAGCGTCTAGCTGAGAAAAAGGGCAAGGAAGATATTCTTGAAAAGTATATGCAGCGGACTAAAAAAATGTTGCAAAAACTTATGGATGAAGGGAAACTGGAATATTCTCCCGCATTCCATTTGCTAACAAACCCTGCCGTTAAAGAGGAAATTGAAGTAGAGGATGAAGAAGGACAACCTAAAAAGGTGTATACAAGCTATGTAGAGATTCCAGAAGAAGAAAAGAAGCAATTTGAAGTACAGCTGCATAACATTATTGAAAATGCACAGAAACTTGACCTTACACCAAGGGAAATGAAAACCGGCGAGGAGCCTCCGTTTAATCCCGCATTAGGTAGTGCTGGTCTAGTAAATGTAAAAGATGCAGTGTACTACAACCCACAATTGGGGTTGATTGCTACCGCAACGATGATGCCGCGTATGCTCCAAGCATTCAGAGAAGAAAAGGGGCGTCCAAAAGGGCATTGGAAGTTTGCTACTCCAGACGAATACCAGAATCTAGTAAATAATCCAGAAGGTATTATTGCCGAAGCCGAGAAACGCTTAGAGGCCGGAGAAAAACTTTCTCCTTGGCTTGCGGCACAGTACCATATGCTATTAAATAAGCGAGCAAGTAAAGGTAGTATTGAGGCCGGGCGTGTTGACTTTGAGAAAATGGCAAAGAAGTACAATATGGATACCGAGCGCCTGCGAGACTTGGATATTTCCAAAGAATTTATCGGGCGCATCAACTCCCTTGTTTCAATTTCCAAAGTGGAAAATTCTCAATACGAGCCACTAGAGTTTGTAGAAGAAGTTTTGCCACGCCTCGAAGAATTAGAGAACGACCCAAACGAAAAAGTACGGGTTGAAAAGGTAGAGGCATATAGAAAAGAAATCTTTGAACCAGTAATGGAAATAAATGACGAGGGTATTTTACATTTCAAGACCGATGTATCTGGTATAGAAAATACGCCAAAGTCATTTAAGGATATTGTTGGTAAAGACGGTACGGCTACTAAGGAGTACTGGAACGAGACAGCATTCTCGCTCAACCGCGAAGGACTTGGTAACTACCAGGCGGTTATTGCCAAGTTTATCGCGTGGCCTAAGATGTATGCCTGGTTTGGTGGTCCGGTACAAAGCAAAGGGTTTGACCTAAACTTAGAACAAGGTACTGGTAAGACCATTATTATCCTTGCAGCCGAAGCCGCAATGCGTAGCATGAAGGCTTTTAAGGACCACTTCAAGGCAAAAGTACGCACACATAATGGCAGCCATGCAGAAATTGACCGGTTTACCATAGTTGTTGCTCCGAACGCACACACTTGGGTGCAAACCCTGAAGGGAGCAAGAAAAGAAAACGCAGCACTTATCTACGGTACAAAAGAAGAGCGGAACCATCAATGGGAACAATTAATGCAAGACATTGAGGCTGGCCGTGTAAAGTCTAGGTATATTGTTGTTGGTACTGGTAAATTTCGTGGAGAAAAGCAGGAAGTTGCACTGAACGAAGAGGAAAGTGCTGAATATATGATGGATTCCATGGACGTTAGCTATATGAAAATGTTAATGTCTGGGTTTCGTTCAGCAAAAACTAACAAAGTAGTTTCTCAACGCGGGTTGGTTGCAAATTTTATTCTTGACGAAGCCGGGCTCTTTGTGAATCCAGAGTCTCGTCGAACAAAGATTATGCGTGAGGTACGGGCTTTGGTTACAAGCAAGCGAAATAAAGGCTTGTTTTTTACGCTCAACGGTGAAATATTATCCAACGACCTATCGGATGTTGTAAACCGTATGGCCTATGTAAACGACAAAGCTTTTGGCGCTGAAGAAGCCTTTTTGGGAAGGTTCGGAGAGCGTGTGAAGAAATTTGGGGGTAAATGGGTAATTGCAGGTACTCAGTGGGCTTCTAGATTAAAGAAAGAAATGAAGGAATTGGGAAATATAGCAGACGACTATACAAGAAAACTTTATAGTGATGCTATTAATAAGGTGAACGAAAACACAAAAAGATTCTTAGCTTCATTCCCGAATTCCTACCGATTAAATATGAAAATGATTAGCGGCAAAGATTTGAAGTCTACTAAGGTAGTGCGCACAGGACTCTCTGGAACTTTTGCTAAACTTTACATGGATGTATTTACTAAGTTTAAAACAATTCGCCAGCTGCAGTCTGCCGCACGGGACGACGAAGAACTAAGCAGCATTATACGCGCATATACGTTAGGAGCGTTCTCTACGCTGGTCAATGCCTCTTTTGGTGCAGCTAATCCACGAACTCTCTTGGAGTACGGTATTCAGGATGATTTTTTATACAAAGGAATTGATAAGCGTTTGCGTGCTAAGCATAAGCTAGATGTTTACCCAAATGATAAAGAGCGTAAGCAGGCATTTGAAGAAGAACGTGATGCTATTTACCAAGAATTGCAGAATTATCTAGCGGAAACTACAGAAGAACCATTTTCTAACCATCCAGCTTTAGCGCAATTTGCGCATGTATTCCAACGAATACCAAAATCAAGCAAAAAGATACATGTAGACGAAGAAGGTAATGAACATGCGTTTACGACCGCTTACCGCGAAAAATTGTGGAAAACACGAGTTTCGGAAAGCACTAGAGAATTATTGAATGATATTGTTTTTTCAACTGAAGACCCCGTAACAAAAACCATTGTTGCGCGTGCACACACACTTTTACAAAAGCAGGCTAATGCCGATAGCGGCAAACAACGTGTTGTAATAGGTAGTGGTAGTCGTATAGTAGCGGAAAAAGTCTACAAGCAACTAACAGAACAATACGGAGACCGCGTTGAAGTTCAAATAATTACGGGCGATACTCCAGAAAAAACACGCGCCGAAATTGAAAGTGTTCACAAAGCCTCAGACAAGCCCGTGATTACAATCGTTACAAATGCTGGTGCTCGCGGTTTGAACTTACAATCGCCTTATATGATTCGGACTCCGTTATGGTCGTCTGGTCAAGCAGTACAGATGGACGCGCGTGCCCGACGCGACCCAGGAAAACCGCTAGAAGTCGTAAAGGTAATATCTGCCGGTGCTGCAGAATGGATGAACAATGCGGAAGACCTTAAAAACGCCATTAGCTCCATACTAGATTCCGGCGCGGATATTGATGACCTGGAGGAATTATTTGAAAAAGTGGCTGACAGAGTAAGTATTGGTACGCTTATCGAAGAATTAGAAAAGCTACATACCAACATAGACTACTGATAGAATTGAGAACAGTGAGTGGCCCTATGTCAGATAAACTAGATATTGCTAACAACGAGGACAGATTAGCCTTACTGCGTAATATGGCTGATGTATATACATCTTCAGGATATTACAAATGGAAAGATATTTATGTATTAATGCCCAAGTTTGAAGAAGACGAAACAGGTGATAAGTTTATAGATTTTCTTGTTTATTTTGAATATTGGATTCTATTACCACGTGTAAATCCAGATGCGGAGCCTGAGTATTTTTGTGAACTAGCAAAAGCCTTAATAAAGGGTAAGGTTGATAAAAGACATAGATTGCCACTAGGGAACATTCCTGCCCTGTATAAAGAATATTGCACGGGCGACAATGGTGGTGAAGCAAGTGGTTAATCCAAAACGTCCTGATGAGATATTAGAAAATCTGAGTCCCGACGATAAGGGACATCTTAACTTGCCTGAATCTATTACTGCCGAGGGTGTTAAGTACATTCTTCAGAACCAAAAGGGAGAGCCGGTTAATACAACGATTCACATTAAGCCGGAAAATGTAGAGAACTACGTTTATGTCCCTGTAAGTCAAGGCAAAGAGGAAGAAGAGCAAGAGAAAAAACAAGATTCTGAAGAAGCAACAGAAACCCAGGCTACAGAAACTGAGGCTGTTGACGCTGTAAAAAAAGAAATTGCTGAGGCTATTCCAGAGGAGCAAAACGAGGCAATTGCAGCAAATCTTGATGCTACAAGAGCACTCAGAAGCTACTTTAGAAATTTTCTCGGTATAAACCCAGAGGACTTCGCAAAAGCGGTTGTACGTCTTCGTAGTCGTCCAGGCGGCGATATTACTGTTGCCAACGCAATTCAACACTACATTGGCGCAAAACTAGGCGCAAAATTAGCACGAGACGGCGTAAAAATTAAAGATACCTATGATTTGATTGAACGTCTAAATGTTATAAATCCACATACAGGGAGGCACGAGTATTATGATTTAGTACGTGAAGCCTACAAAGAGCTAGGGTATAATGAAGGGCTTGCGAAGCGTTTAACTAATTCATTTTTTGAATTTATTGGTGATTCCCATGTAATGGGTGTTACCTATGCTATGCGCAATGCCAAGACGGATTTTGGCCTTTCTTGGGCACAACTTTACAACCAAAAGTTACAAAAAGCTGGGAAAAATGCTGAAATATATTCGCCACAAACTATAAAGATGTTACATAGTAAGCTTACTGGCGGTGGCCTACAAGGTGGCGAAAACGACATTGCGGCGGAGGTAGCAACTTCTCTTGCAGAAGAAGTAGAAGAGACATTAGCTAAAAGTTCTGACGTAGGTCAGACCTTCGAAGAAACTGCCAAGGAAATTGCAGAGGATTTGGTTGCTGCTGCAACGAGCCCGGAAGTTACTGCAGCAGATATTGAGGCTGTGCGGGCAAACCTATTAAAAGTTAACCTTGACGGGCAGGCGGTATTTATGACCCCCAACGTAAACGAGTCTCTGAAGTATGCAGTGCATAAAGCATTTTTAAGTGGAGAGAAGTCCCTAGACCACTTAGCACGCATGCAAGAAGCGGCAGCCGAAGCAATTGCACAAATGGAAGATGCGGACGGTATTGCCGAGCTTAGGGCGCTGAAGAATTATAGCTTGGGTATGTTAGAGGATAGCGGGGATGGGTATGTATCCGGGAAACTTATTGGTGAATGGGCCAATAAAATATTTTCTCGTGAAGGGGCTTTTTCTGCCCAAACTAGTGACGTTAACGAAACCCAAAAACGGTTAAATGCATTAGGGTTGTTGGTATATGCCAAAGAAAACGGCTTATCCCTTGAAGCCAAATGGGACGATGCGCAGTATAAAGAAGCAATTGAGTTTATTAAAGAAAACTTTTCTATTGCCGGTGCAATTTCTGAATATATTTCCTACGAAGGGGCATATGACCCAACTAAGTTTGTAACCTCAGCGGCAAAAACAATGTCTGCCGCACGCTATGCTCTAGGTATTTCAGATATTGGGGCCGCATTTAAGAACTTGGCGGACCTAAAAACGCGCAATGCGCCGTCAACCTCCTTAGAGCTAGTAAAGTATGAAGATGCAAAGAAAATAACAGATGCTATAATCGAAACCGCAGAAAACATTGTTACTACAAAAGAAAAACAGGAAGACGAAGGTTCCGAGGACACAGATAAAACCTCGGAGGCCGAGGAACCAACGGAGGAAACTGCCGAGGGTCAACAACAAAAACCTGGGATATTGTCAATCCTACCAGATTCACCATTTAGCACATTGCTGGAAGGAGAAACACTTACTCTAAAAGACCCCGATAACGGCGAGCCAGCTTTTGCGCTGCGTTATAACGATGATGGGGGTTTAGATATTGCAACAGCCACAGAAGAAAAGTTTACAATCCCAGGTGACGAAGCTGCAATTATTGTTAATAAACTTTCGGAGCTAGAGGCTGCAGAAGACCCCGAAGAAGAATATAACACTTATATAGATGTGTTAAGCGACTTATCCGAGGCAAAGCTGCGCCATACTCTACCAGAGGGCGCTGAAGAAGCCGCAGAAGCTTTCGGAGAGGCAGCAGCCGGTGAAGAACCTGCAGAGGCACCAGAGGCTTCTGAGACAGAGCAGGTGGCAGAGGAATTAGAGGAAAATACTTCTGAAGAACAAGCAGAGAATGAGGAATCTCTACCAGACCAGATAGAGGCGGAGGCCGAAGAAGTACAAGCTGAGCAAAAAGAGCAAGAAGAACTTGTTCAGGAAGACTTGGAGGATGTAGCCGAAGACCACGCTGAGGCCATTGAACAAGAAACTGGGGAAGAGTCAGAAGGCGAGACTTCGGCCAACTTAACAGCTCCAGGTGATTTAGGCCAGTATTCCGAGGTATTCAAGCAACTACAGAAAGAGTTTGAGGATGATGACGACTTGTTGTACGATTACCGCAAAGGACTACACCCGATTACGCGGCAAGCTTTTAATAGCTTGGACCCAAAGGAAACTGGAGTATACCCTATTTCACGTACAATAGGCAACAAGTATTTTACTAGTGTGCGCGGGCATCAGATTGAAGCGCCAACATATGCGCAAGCTCTAGATGAAGCTATGGCAAAAATTGAGGAATTAACTCAAGAAGGAAAGATACCACAAGATGCCTATAACTTCCTAAAAGCTGCGTATGATTTGGAGAACAAGTATAAACAAGAAGCCGAAACTACTAGGTTTGAGCCGTCAAAATATACGGCAACGCAGCTAAGCGCCGAACACATAAACAATTGGCGAGAGGAAGCAGCGAATAGGCTAGCCACCGATATGGCAAAGCTAAAAGAGCCGCCAACTGAAGCTGCGCGTAAAGAAATCTTTGACTACCTACGTAACACAATTACCGGGTTACACGACGATGGCATTATTCCTGGACAAATTACTTTTAGTGAAGGTGGCCGAGGGCCTGGTATCACTATAAATAACAAGCACTACGAGGGCGATGAAGCCGTCGAAAAGATGCTCGACCTAATTAAAGAGCATTACGGTGAAGATGCGTATGAAACCCTAAAAGGTAACATCGAGGAATTGAAGTATGCGGCGGAAAATGCCGACCCAGATTACCACGAATACTGGGAAAACCAAAAGAAAATTGGGCAAGCACAAACAGACGTTAACGACAAGTACCATAACGTACTAAAGTATGCCGAACGTAAGCGTGTTTCGCCAAAAACATTTAAGAAACGAGTCTCTGACTTACTTGAGTACGCAGACACGCTAGCCAAAGAAAATGGTGGCGAAATTGCTGAACGAATCAAGCGTGGATTTACTCGTGCGTTAAACGAATCCAATATTGAACTACCTGAAGATTTTGAGTCACTTACTGACTTGCTGCCACAATTTATTGAATACTTTAACCGGTATAGGGAAAATAAAGGGTTGGAGCCTGTAGAAGTTAAGTTGGGTGTAAAACCAAAGAAAACCAAGGAACAGGCCAAAAAAGACGAACGTAGTAATACGTCTATAGAGACTCCTGTAGATGAGGGAGGTATTGAAGGCCAAAAATCAGAACAGCTAGAAGCAGAAACAGGCACAAAACAAGAATCAGAAACAGAGCCGGAAAATGCAAAAATACCGTCTAAATCTGCTAAAGAACAAAAAGCTAGCAAGGAGAAAAAAGTAAAAGTTCCGGCAAAATCTAACATTCATGCCATTTTGAACACTATTAAAGAAAAATACGTTAATGGTAAAAAACCGCCAACTGAAGGACGTGTCAAGCGGGCAATAAAAACGCAACTTTCAAAGGCACTCGGTGACGAACCAACACCAGAGGCGTTAGCCAAACTGAATGACTACTTCGGCACTGATGCAGAGTCCTACGATGACCTACTTACGACATTAGCGCAAGCAGTGGTTGATGCATACGATGCCAAACAGTCTGAGGCTTTGAAAGAATCCGCGAAGAAGGTAAAGGAAAAGCAGGAAACTAGGGAAGCTAACGAAGATACACTACCTTCCGGGTTTGATGCAAACGAAATTCGCCGTGGATTAGCTAATTTCATCGAAAATTATCCATTGCCACCAAAAGCAGTTGAAGACATGGTAGCTAAGTATGGTTCCGACTTTAGTAAGTGGTCTCCTGAAGCCTTAGAAGAACTAGGAGAAAAATTACGTACAACACTTGGTAAAACATCCATTGGACAAAGTATTCAAGAATTCTTCCCTAAAGGCTTTATTGTTGAGGAACCAGAAGAAGAAAATACCGATGAAAATGACGTAAAGGACTTGGATGAGCTTGAAGGTCCAAGCGATGAAGACCTAGAAAGCCTAGAGGAAGAAGAATATTAAAATCCTTTCTCTAGTTTTTGATAAGATATAGAGTGATTACTGGTGTAATATATGGCGGAAACGCAAGACAGAGTACATTTCTACATGTCAATGAAATCCATTATGGACCTTCCACCAGAAGGTCCAGTGGAGGCACCACCAACAATGTCAATCTACGACAAGGTACGTCCACGTGGGGATTTCTATTTCATCAACCCGAACATTACTCTCCGTGAGGATGACTGGGTTATTTACGGTGTAGCTTCGACCGACAATGTGGATTTGCAAAATGAAACAATTGATGCTCGTGAGGTTTTTGGTGACTATTTAGCGGAATTTGTAAACGTCGGAAAAATCTTCTATGAGCACGGTTATCGCTACGCTAAAGACGCTTCGCCGACCAACCGTATTGATGAGCCTATTGGCTACCCCTATATGGTAGAGATTTTTGAAAACAAATTGTGGATTTGGGCTGTTTTGGATAAAGAGCACCCACTTGCACAAAAGGTTTGGGAATCACTATCAAACTCTGATGAACGCTTCAGAAATAAATGGGGATTCTCTATTGGTGGTATTCTGGTCGGAAAACCACAGACTTCGACTACATCGTTATATGGGCGCGTTACCCAGCTGCCAAAGATGCGTTTGTACGAAATTTCTGTTACGCCGCAGCCAGTAAACCCATATACATGGACTCAAGTTGTTAAAAGTTTAGTATCGGAGGATTCAATGGACCATAAAGATGATGCTGAAAAGAAATTGGAAAAAGAAACTGTAGACGTAAAGCCTGGAGACCAGAACGAAGTTACCAACGCCGAAAAAGTTGAATTTGGCGGCGAAGGTGCGGAAGGTTCTCCTCCAGCTGAACGTAAAGAAGGTGAAGACATCGTGGATGTAGACGTTACAAAAGCACTCGAAGAAGAAGACGTTAAGGAAGAAGAAAAAGTTGTAGAAAAAGATGATGAAGCAGGTGGAGATGCCTTAGAAGAAGCTCTTGAAAAAGCAGCCTCCGCCGAGGGAGAAGCCCAACCAGAGGAAGGCGGCGAAGAAGTTGCTGCCCCAGAAGGTGAAGCTGCCGCAGAAGACGTTGCCGAAATCCAATCCGATGAACAGGCAGAAATGACACCGGAAGCCGAGAAGGGTGCCAAAGAAGAAATGGTAGCCGAAGAAGGCGAAGGTGGAGAGGGCGACGATGATAGCGTTCTCGTTGACTTGCTTGGCGAGGGCGGTGAGGAAGAAAGCGCCGAAGAAGGAGGCGACGCAAGTATTGAGCTAATCCTAGATGAAATTGCATCACTCCGCGAGGCGTTTGACGAACTCTCTAGCCGTATGTCAAAGATGTTGGAAATGGAGGCACAAGAACACGCCGATGAAACTCTTGAGGAAGAGGGTGCATCTGAACCAGAAGGCCCGAAAGTAGCCGAGGAGGTACTTACTAAGTCGTTGGCCCCTCTATTAGATACCATTGATTTCTTACGCGAAGAAGTTGCAGCACAAAAGAGCTTGTTAATCGCTGCAATGGAAAAGCTAGAAGCTCAAGAAGCCGCAATGAAGTCTATTTCTACTGCTAATGAGCCTTCTGTAGCAGAAGAAGCGTTGGAAGCACGCAAGAACTTTGACCCTAATGCCACCGTTCAGAAGTCCGTAGGAGATACCGAAGTTGAGGTAGACGTGCCGGAAGACGGCACTTCGGATGAAGTTGTTAAGGCCCTTGGCGATACTGTTGCTGATGCGCTAAACGATACAACGAATAAGTCTAAATTTGCTAAAATCATCGAAGACCCACAGCTACTAGATGCTGCCGAGTCATTAGTTGAAAGTTATAAGTCCCTAAATGCATCACTAGAACAAAACAAGATTCGTCGTAGTACCTATAGAATGCGTACTGCTGAAGTTTTCCAAATTGCAAAGTCTGTTTTGGGTCTAGACCGCAAAGAATTCCTAAGTTTGGTTAACGAAGGCTAAAATTTGTTCAATAGCCTTAGTTAAAATACATACAGAACCAGTTGTTTTTGGTGAATAAGATATGAATGAGCACATTAAACATCTACCACAAGACGTATTAAAGGCGCTTACCGCTGCTGGTCAAGTTGCCGAATCTATCGAACGTGAAGACCTGGAAGCCCAGCTTACTAGACTAAACGTTTTGAATACTCCTCTTACCGAAATTTTGGAAGAAAACGCCGTACTAGCTACTGCTTTCGAACACGAGTACACTGTTGAGACCAACCGTTTGGACAAGCCTGGCTTCGCCGCTTTCCGCGATGGTCAACTACCACGTACCGTTGACGTAGCTGTTGCACGTCGTCGTATTCGCCCTATGCTAGTCGGACACCGTATCACCGTAACCGAACTAGCAACACGTACAACTGAAAACGGCATTATCCCTATTGATGACTTAGTTGTACAGAGCAAGATGATTGCTGTTGCCAACGAGTTCGAATACCTAGCATTCTACGGCGATGGCCGCCTTGGTGGTGACACCCCAGGCTCGCCAAACAACCTACAACAGGATGGTATTATCGAAATGGTTAAGCGCGGCGCTCCTCAGAACGTTCTAGACGCCGACGGACAGCCATTAAGCATTGACCTACTATGGCAAGCAGAGCAAAAGGTTGTTGCTGCACAGGCATACGCCAACCCAACTGATGTACTTATTAGCTTCATTGATAAGTTGAACCTACAAAAGAGCTTCTACCAGATTGCACGCACCATGACCGATGCACAGCGTCGTGCAGGCTTGCTAGGCGCTGACGCGCAAACTTACATCGGTATTCGTGGTGAGCACACCCTGCACCCATCCCAGTTCCTTGGTGACTTCCACAAGTTCACTCCATACGGAATTGGCGCTGCTAGTGGTGAGTACGCACGTCCAGCAGAATCCTTTGCTGTTTCCGCTGCTACTGCAATTACCGGCGCAAACTCTGCCCTAACTGCTGGCGATTACTCTTACGCCTTTAAGGTTGCAAACTTCTACGGCGAGACCGGAGCAAAGAGTGTTGATGCTACCGTTGCCAACGATGGTGATGCAGTTTCTATTGACCTAACCAACCTATCTGATGCTAAGTGGGTAGACGTTTACCGTAAAGACCCTGGCAGTGATGCGTACAAGTTCTATAAGCGTGTTCCGCTACCTACCGCCGCAACCTCTTACACCTTCGTAGATGACGGTTACGAGTCCGTATCTACTCCTAACGGCGTGTACCGCTGGAAGAAGATTCCTGGTACTGGCGTAGTAATCGGTATTGACCGTAGCTACACCACAATGGCTAAGTGGATTGGTATGGAAATTTACCGCCTACCACCTGCATTGACCCACGACTACGTAGTCTGGAAGGTTGCTTCTCCATTTAGCCGCGCTCCAGAGTTTAACTGGCTAATCGTCAACGTTTCTCAGGAGCCTATCTAATCTTTAAGCCTTAGCAATATATAGGCCCCCACGTTATGTGGGGGTCTTTAGCGCTATACCAAGGAACATGTAGTACAATATTAATGTATCTGCATAAAAGGAGATATTTTATGGCAAAGAAAAAACTAATCAGCAAAGACAAGCGCTTAAAACTCGACCAGGCGTTCTTCTTTAATGGTGCAAAAATTGTTGTTAATGTAAAAGATGGAGAAGGCCACGTTGAATTCGACCACACAAAACTGAACGAAGATTATGTGGCTGCTGTTTTGCATAAAGCATTTCAGCTAGTAATGGATAGAGACGATTGCCAAATAGAAGAACAGGAAGAAAAAACCCCAACAACTTCGTCAGTAATCGAAAAAAACCCGCAACCGACTGTAGTTGAAGACTCTTCCGCAAAAGAAGGTGCAGCAGTAGAAAAACCAGAACCAAAATCGGAAGAACCTAAACCAAAATCGCCAAAAACAACAAAAAGTAAGTCCACAAAGAAGAAGAAAAAGACTACAAAGAAAAAGACCACACAATAATGAACTAAAAATTTTTAACTTCTATAAGTGAAGGTAGTTCACAAAGTTATATTTATATATGGGGGCGTTTTGCCCCCTTCTTTTTTCAAAAAACGGTAAAATTAAATCCAGGAGACGTATCCATGTCCAAGCTGCTTCGTAATAAAAATACGAGTTCATTATTAGCTGAAATTTTCTACAACTCTGCTGGCTCCGGCGGGGGTAGCGGAGTTCAGTACTTAAACGACTTATTAGACGTATCGGTTCCTACACCCAATAATGGGCAAGTACTAACCTATGATGCCAACACATCCATGTGGGTAGCCGCAGATGCCAGCGGTACTCCTGCGCCGCCTGATGGGGCCATACAATTTAATAAAAATGGTTCTTTTGGTGGAGATTCAAATTTTATTTTTGATTATACAGACAATGTATTTTTGGCAAATTCACGCACTGTCATTGGGACAACTGACCCTAATTACGCCGCAGATGGATTACTAGTATTACGTAGCGATGTATCAAATCCAAACAACAATAATGTTGTACAAATACGTGCAAATAATGATTCGGTACTTCTAGCCTTCAAGGACGGAAACGCCTATTTGGGGTTGGGGACAAATAACCCATCAGTTAACCTACATGTCGTTGGTGTAGGACAAAACTGGTCTGGACTTCTAATGGATGGAACGGATTACGCTTCAATACGAATGCGAACATCAGACGCCGATTTTATGTGGTCATCCGTACCAAACAGCTTGTTGGTACTATATGAGTGGTCAAAAAACCGCTACCACATGGCTATTGATACAGATGCCCACTTTAAGATAGGTCAGTATGCCACTACATTAGAGCCCACTGCTGTATTAGAGGTAGCAGATACAGGAGAATTAACCGGCGACCATAGAGGCTCGCTCCCTGCACCGCGTATAGATGATGCTTCGCGAGATAGTATCACCAACCCGGCATGTGGACTAACTATTTACAACACAGACTCCAGACGATACGAAGTATATAACTGTACTGCTGGTTCTTGGCAAAAAATACCCGTTGGGCTACCAAACGATAATTATGTATTATATTCAAAAAATGGTGATATAGCGGGAGAAGGAGAATTTACCTATGACGATGTTGCTAACAGGTTATTTGTCAGAAAGATAGCAGTAAATAGCACTTCTTTACCAAACGATACGTCCGTCTTCCTTGCTGGCGACGGAACAAATCCAATGTACTTTTTAAATGACTTGGGAACCAATTCAGACGGATTTAAGATAATTGCCCTGTTTAGTCGCCATACTCCGGGTCCAGGGAATGCTGGATTTTATGCCGGATACTATGTTTCAAACGGCGATGTTGACTACACATTATTATTTGCTCCAGGGGCACGTGATTTTGGAGTTACTACGTATGCTAGCGGAAATGGAATTTCAGAGCCCACATTATTTGTACAAGATTCTGGGCAGCGTGTTGGAATTCACACAAAAGCACCAAATGCAAAACTCCACGTAAAAAGTGATATTGGCAGAACAGCAATCTTTGAGAGTCCATTAAGCTATGGCACAGTCCATCTAATTGTTCCAGGGGTCGCTTCAGGAAAACGCGCAACATTTTACGCCGGGACATCCCCTGGTGCGTCTACTGGAGCCAATTTTGCATATCAACACCAATCTACCTCCTCACAACGTGCTGCGGAAATTTATGTTGGCAGCTCTCCTCCGGCGGATTCTGTTGCTCGAATACGAGTCGCACCTACACAAGTACAGCTACAAACAGCGGATGTTCTTATTACTCGTAGCACCACTACTGTAGGGTCATGGTCACGTCTAGCTTATATGCACGGCAATCCGGTTACTGCCCCAATAGATATAAAACTTTTGTTGGCCTCACGACCGCGCGACACATATGGCAGGTCGGACTTTACAATTGCTGTAAACAACGCTACAACTAGCGGGGTAGAGGCTGATGAAACCGGCGATTCCGTCTTTTTTGTAGATGGTATCACCAGAAATATAGGTATTAGAAATACCAACCCAAAAACGACCTTTGATATTTGGGGCGCGTATAGAGCCCAAGAAGAGGTAATCCCGCCATACACAGACTATGCTAGGTTTACTTACCTAAAATACCAGCGAGATTTTATTCAGCAAGGGCATACGGCTGTTCCAGAATTCTTTCGCCATATTTATGAAATGGTACCGTCCTTACAAGAAATTGACAGCTTCTTTGATGTCGATATGTGGGACGAAACATCCGGTGAATATCCAGACTTTGGCATATGGGATAAACCCTGGGAAGTAAGTGGAAGTCTAGAAATTTTTGGACGCTGGGGTTGGGGCATGTTACTCCACCTAACCGCAGGTAACAAAGAATATGCCGCCAAGGACACCGGAGAGATGACTGCGAAATATGACTATACTTTTATTATTCCATTCGATATTATTTCAACACCTTCTTTTGGTACTAAAGGAAAGATACTTACACTTGCAAGCACCGCAGCGCATTCAGATGATTTTGAGTTATATTATATAAACGGTTCTTTGCGCTTCCGTGATATAACAGCCAATACTGAACTCACTTTAGACAATGTTACTACCAACGACCGTCTCGTAGTGGGTATGAGACTATCTGCTGATACCACTAGAGCAGTTGTTTATCTAGCAAAGATTAGCGGCTCTACATATACTGTTGTCCACCAGGAACTGAATTCAGTTACTATAAATGATGGCGAAGTATATAACATGACTATAGGCTATAAAGATGGGGATGAGCCGGTAGAAATTTATGTCCCCATGTTTACTGTTATTTCTACCGGCAGCAAAGCGGGTGATAGAGAATTAATGCGCATTGTAAAAAAGATTATGCGCCTATATAACTAGAACCCTAAATTGGTGTAACAGAAATGCCAGCAAATGAAAAAACTTTACAAGAGATAATGCAATATACCTACGATGCACTTGCGGGCGTAGATATTCCTCAAGGAGACTTTGATGAATTATTTCGTCGGGAGGTATTACGTGCCGTTGATTGGGTGGAGCAGACTATAAAGACATCATTCAGCCCAGTAAGACGAACAAACCTACCAAAAACACCCCAAGATGCGTATGAAGATAAATTACGTTATAGGGATTTTCAAAAAAGTCCAGCATACGTATCTTTCCCTACGTGGGACCAACTTATACCGGAGCAGAGGGCTAAATACGGTAACAATCCTGATAATTATGTGGATGGGTCTTTGCCTTGGGCATTACTAACAGAGGAGCAGCGGCTCATTTTTAGTTCAATGGTTGAGTATGCGCCAAATAAAATCGGAGAGGCCGAACGGCTGGATGGTAAGCATGCGGCTTACTTCCAAACTTACATGGCTCCCATTGTTACTGTTTACTATATTGCACTCTCTTTTGTGGCTCCTCCTGGATATGAGGATGTAGGGAAGCGTCTTTGGTTTCGTCTCTATAAGCCAAATGAGTTCCTTGTTTACCACAAAGAGGGCGGTATACATATCTTCCCTGCGGTAATGGCGCGTATTACCAGCACGTCACAAGACCCATTGTATGGCTCACAATACGGAGTTGTTGCCCCAAGAATCCCACAAGTAATCGAGGTGGATTACGAATATGGATACACAGACCCGCCTAAGCGGTTAATGCAAGCTGCCGCGTATAGGGCAGCCGGTGATTTGTTACTGCATATCTCCACAATGTATACGGCTGGTTTAGCTGGTTTTGGTGTCGAAGGATTTAACGCCTCCTTTAATGATGGCATGTTATATAAACCGCTGGCTGATAAGTATCGGACAGAAGCTTTTGAAATGTTACGTCCATTCTATCGCGTAGTAATGACTGGTTGGTGAGCATAGTGAAAAAATACTTTGTAGTAGCAAAAGATAAAATTGTTAATAGAAATTTGTATAGACGATTGGTATACAACGGAAAGCTAATCATCATTGATGTTCGTGGAGGCAAAGGATATGTGCAGACCGAGTGTTTATTCGAAACACTTCAAAACTTATTACGTAATTTGGGTTTGACTGTATATGTCTCTGAGAACGAGTATAGGAAAAAATTAAAGAAAAGAGCAAAAAAGGAGAAGAAACAATGAGTGGTCGTTATCCATGCACAGGAACTTATACAGCCGGTGGTAGCGGGGGCGGTGGTAACAGCGGGGGAGGCGGTTCCGCTGGAACTACTGACTCATGCTTAAGTCCAACTATAACTGAGGTACAAAACAGCAAGTATACAGACGTAGCCACAATACCACAAGCCCGCTACGAAGCCTTAATGTTTACTAATGGACGTTTTGGTACCGATTTGCGTTTCTACATTTTTGGTGGATATGATGCAAACGACGATTGGCAAGGAAGCAATTTATACGTGTATAATCCAAACGATGGCGCGGTTAGCGAGGTTGCGTTAAGCTCGGCAATACCACAGCCAAGTGCTGTTTTGGGCGGCGGCCCCTGGGAATACCCTATGCCTAACGTTATAGTAGACTATAACGACGGAAATGGCCTAGCTTCAGGAATTATTTATTATAATGCTTTTAGTCCAATTACCGAGGCATACTATATTCACCCGGATACCGGTCAGGTAGAAACGATGTCCTCTAAATATGCGAATTGGGGCTCACCGCCGGAAACTATTGACAGCGCATTGTTTAAATATGTTAATCATAGTGCACAGTATCCTCGCGGAATTTTGGTAATTCCAGATGATGACAATGGGAACAGAACACATGCTTTTTTCTTCGACCTAGTAGGTGATGCGTGGTATACATTAAACTTTAATGCTACCTATAGTGCTGGAAGTGTAATCTTCTTTAATGAAGACATAGCATCTACTGGGTCTTTCTACTCCCAAACCGCAGTCTGGGTGTTTGATACCTCTACTGCGTACGTGCTGGAGTACTTTCCGTACTCTACAAATGCTGGCGACCCTCCCGATGAATTCTTCTATGTATACCGCTTTAATGATACCGACCCCAGTGCAACAGAAAACTCCGAGTCTACGCAATATTATGACCACTGGAGCACCAGCCTAAAAGCGGCTGCGCCTATCGCTTTGTACGACCCGACTACCGGGGATACTACTGATACAGGTGATGGAATAGCAATGCTGGGCGGGGATGAAAGTAATATTTGGACCAACGAATACCATTTTTTAGAAAATTGGGATACAGGAGACCGTGTAACTGGAAGCTCGTATGTATCCGATAGCTGTCCACGAATCTCAGGGTCTGCTATTATTGTTCCGACCTATGACTTAGAAACTGGACGCGGAGTAACTTTGGACGGAACCGCCGACACCTCCCACGATACTGATAAAATATTAGTGTTGTATATCTTTGGCGGGAAAGACCTAGAAAGTGGCGCACTCCAAGGGCCAGAACTGCGGGCAGTAACTTTACCATTTTATGATGATGTAATAGCTGTACATTAGAGTTTTTAAAATTATGGCAAAAGTGATTAATCTAACACCGGGAATTGATTATGGAGCAAAGCGCCTAAACCGCGTTGCACGTAAAATAGTATCTCTGGCGTTCCGTATGGGAGGAACGCCAGTAGATTACTACCGGGCAGTAAAATGTAATTACCAATTTCCTGATGGACATTATTGTTGGGATGAAGTTAGGCAAACCCCGGATATTAATTGCCCTGTATGCGGTGGACGCGGTGCCTATTATATTGGACCAATCAAAATTCCAGCAATCTTTATTGATAATAGGAACAAAATTATCCGAGATAAGACTGGAGTAAAGTTTAACGACGACGCTAGATTGGTAGTTCCACCAAGTATTGTCCCGTCCATACTTAAACATATTGACGGAGGTAAGAATTTACAGGTTCTTCGTGACAAATTTGTAATACGGAACCATTTAGGGGAAATTGACTCAATCTTTTATGTCGATAGCGAGCCAAAGGATACTTGGTTAGCAGGTACATTGTATTATTCGTTTTCAATAGTTGTTAGTCGAGTAAATGAAACTAACGATACAGAATTATACAAGGAATATGAACCAACATTGTTCTACAATAACCCTGGGGAGGGAGATACTGAAGAGATTTTGAAACAAATAAATGAAGAGATTCTTTCATTACACAAAACGGTATCCGTCCAAAACGAGGACGGCTACGCAGGGACGGAGAGTTTGGTCCTCGATGCGGAAACTGGGCAATTTATAACCGTGTCAGACTTAGACGAAGATTGGGTATAGCAATGCATCATATAGTATTTATTATCCATACAGAAGATGACGCATGTGATAGGTGCAAACAAATAGCCTATGTTAATGGGAATGACCCATCGGATGGATACAATGTTCACGTAGCCGACCCCACTACCTACAAATCTGCGGGAATGGTACACAAAAATTGCCGATGTGTTGCAGAACCGATTACAGACATAGAGGGTTTAGACGCCGACGAATTTGTAGACGAAAATACAATAGATATGCGTGATGGTGTAAGTCTACACCCACCGCAATTAGGGGGCGCAGTGCCACACGATTTAGGAAAAACTACCATACCATATAATCCGGGAAGACATATGGGGAGGCTGATTTCGCACCACCACCGCACTAGAAGAAATATAGGAAATACATTTTTTACAGTAGTAGCTGAGCCAGTAATAAATTTAATAAATACTGTGCTTTCAATATTTGGTAGGAGAAGCAAATGATAGACGCAACTACGAAGTTCTACAATCTAAAAGAAACCATACCAAGAGAAGAGGGAACGCAACCGATTCCACCCATTCCTAACGTTAAAACCATTGTTGCCTCCTACCTAAAAGATAAATTTGATTCGTTAAATTTGAAAAATCCTATACCAGTATTCACAGATTTTCCTCCATTAGTTAATTTATTTCAAGAAATTACGAAAGATGGGCGCAATGAATTAAAAATAAAAAGATTTGTTTCTCTAGTACGCTTGAGTTCCAGCGTAGCTTATGGGGCAGTGGGCCAAGTTATTAACAGTTCATCCCTGCTAGATGAAGCCGGATTAGAGGCAACTCAATATGGTTGGGTAGAAAAGGCGCAAATTGAAGTATCATATTGGTCTATTAGCCCATTGGACAGGGACCGTGGTGGAGACTATACTAAATTATTAATGTTAGAAATGCATCGAAATGGATATTTATTGCGCAATGGAATTTTATCGTTTAATTTTCGTACTGCTTATGACAATGCTGATGAGCGTATTTTAGAAAATCAAATGGTGTATATGTATGTCATGCAGTTTGACTTAATGCACTTTTTTGCCGGAACTGAGGTATTAGATACATCTGGGTATCCACTAATAGACGATATAGAAATACGCCCTGTGCCCGTTGGGGCCGATTCAAGTGTAGATGCCATTCTTGGGGCCATGGGCTTAGAACCCCCGCAAGACAATGTTCAATATAGCGCTGCCCAAACTTCTCCGACATCAGACTCCCAGGAAATATATTCTGAAAGCACTTCTGGACCGGAAGGAGATAAAACATGCTAAACTTTAAAAGAGGTTTATATGATTACTATAGATAAATGGTACGAATCAAAGGTGAGCGTGCTAAAAGCAAAAGGGAACCATAGACACCTTCAAAAAATGGCTCCCCTGGATTCGTTTGTAATGCTTGTTCGCTCTAATCTGCCAGGAAAACTTATGCCATCTGATAAATGGAATGGAATGTATGAATATTACCTAAAGACTGGCAAACTAATGAGACATATATAATACACTAAAAAATCTGAAAATATCAAGGTCTCCAGAAGCCGTTGCGATAATCCTCTAAAACGGCTAAAATTTCTGGAGACAAGCTTTATTACTATTATTACTTGGAGGATATAGATGGCAGTACAAGTAAACTTTGACAAACGACTAATTAAGCAGCTGGGCGCATATGTTAAAACAGATTTAAGTGCCATTCGCCAAATTAACGGCGTTGCCAGCGGAATTATCTCCATCCTGGGCCTTGCCGAGGGTGGTCCAGAAGAAGAGCCAGTTCGCATTCTTTCTCATGCCGAAGCAGTAGAGGTATTCAAAGGGGGACCATTAGTTGAACATATAAAATCAGCATTTATCGGGGGTGCTGGTGAGGTTATCGCGGTCCGTATTGGTAATCCTTCGGCGTCTGCACTTAACCTTACGCTAACTGACGGTACAAACAACTGGACCTGGGACTTCTTCTCATTGGAAAAATCAGCACATGCTAACAACATCTTTATACGCCTAACTGTAGATGATAATGACACTACAGCAACAGATGTAGACGACAAGCTGGTGTTAGAAGTTTTTCAACGCAACCCAGACCTATCTGTAACAAAGGAAGTTTACATTTTCCCCAAAAAGTTTGAAAAAACTGCTGTGCTGGTCAGACGCGGCGATAGGCTATTCTTCATTCGCCAATCAGTAATTGATAACGTAGTAGCTTCTCTCCCAAGTGGTGCAACTAATGCGGAAATTGAAGCTGCAGTTATTGCTGCAATTAGCGGTCAACTGAATACTGATGATAATGTACAAATTTTCCATGTGGGCGATGAAGTTCCTATGGGTCTCGTACTCTACGAACTTGCAGTGGGGGAACTATTTTCTACAGACAATTCTCGACTAATAGAAACTACCGTAAATGGTGTTTCGGTTACACACATCTTAAAGCACCCGGACTTATTTAACCAATCACCACTACCATTCTACGACGGTGCAACAAATGCTTATCAGTACACGACAATTGCAACCAACACCTACACTGTTACGAATCTAATTGATAATAACGCTACAGTACTGAGTAATTTGTTTGCACTCTCCGGCGGCGATAACGGAGATGATGGCACAGGGTATTACTCAGGTGGGACAATTACGACCGCGCCAAACTCGCCTCAAATGCAGTCCTGGATTCGCGGGTTACAGGCAATTGAAAATGAGGAAATTAACTTTGTTGTGCCGGGCTATAAGTTCTGCCCACAAACTGTTATGGACGACCGTGAAACCTACTTCAAGGTGGTCTCTTCAATTGCCTTCAGCCACGTCAATATCATGAGTCAGGTTCATATGCGTCATCGTCGTCAGCTAATTGTTGGATTCCCTGCACCTAATACTGACTCTTATCTAAAGGATGAATATTTAACAAAAGCCATTAATGTTGCTGTTAGCATGTGGGCAAATACAGACCGTGTACAGTATTGGGTACACCCATTCTATAGTCCAGTATTTAAGGGAACAGATGAATTATTGGGTGGCGAATTTGCTGCGTCCTACATTGCGGGCAAGCATGCCAATCTAATGCCATTTGAATCTATTACTTTTACCCAATTTTCTGGACTTGGCGGCGAACCTCTATACGACTGGTCTTACCAAGAAAAGGACGAATTAATTTCGAACAGAATTGCCTTTGTCGAAAAAGTTAAGAATATCCTTGGAGCAACCGAATACCGTATACATCATAACCCAACTACTTGGTTTGGTCCTGTTACGCAAGGCTATCAAGAATTCGTACTCCGACGTGATGACGATTTTATTTCTACGTACATCTACAAAAATCTTGAGCGCCAGTTTATTGGTCGTCCATCCTACGGTAAGCGTACTGCAGATGCAATTAAGACTTATACAGAATCACTACTAAGTGGTCTACGCGCAGACGGCTTTGTTGCGGCTTATCGTAATGTACAAGTAACCTGGAATGAGGATAATACTGTTTACTATGTAACTTTCGAGGTTCAGTTACCAACAGAAATCAAGTTCATCCTGGTTACTATGGAAGTTTCTTTCGACCTCGCTTAATCCTCTCCTTCACCTCCCGGAGATTTCCCAGGTTTTACCTGGGATTTCTTCGTTTTTCCCTTTTTGCCGATAATTAGCTATGATTGGGAGAGAGCAGGAATTGATACTACATTATTAGGTACAATTTTATGTATGGAGGCAATACACAATGATACGCTATAGTCCAATGGCGGAGGTGAGAATTCTAAGTCTCACTGCCTTAGTCGAAAAATTAACAGATGGCGACGAAACTCCAATTGATAATTTTGCCGATGCATTCGCATTTCTACAAAATGCCCTCTCGCAGCACTACGGCAACCTTTATCATTATTTGCGTAGCATAGTAAATGATATTGGTGTAGAAAGCTTATTTACAACAATTGGTACTGCAACCAATGTCCGTATCAGCGAAGATTATGGCACAAGACCTGTATATGGCATCGGAGAACCAACAAACCCTGTGCTGGTACCAAATAATGTCGCTATGCGTGTTTCTATTTCTAAATTAACTATAGATAAGGCGGCTGTTTCTCGCTACGCCATGAAACCGATATATTGGTACGAGCCGCGCTTACAGAAAAAGGCCATTGACACAATGATTGCGGCTAACGGTGATTTGCTAGGAGCCGACTACTTTTTCTATAGCTATTTAGTGCTAAAGGATATGGAGACCGGGGGGCTTTCCTCTGACTATGTAGAGGCTATTGATAATGATTATATTTTGGCATTTATGCCACGTGATTATGCCGTGGGATTATCGAACAATACAACGCTTATCGAAACGAACGTAAATGGTGAAGGTAAGGCTTTGCGAATCCTGGATATTCTAGAAGCCGTTGTAGATAAGCTAGATGGATAAGGTGACAATACATGCTTGAACTAAAAACTGCACAATTTGCCGAGTTATATATTATCGGGGAAGAGTTTAATGAAGCCCCCGAACAGAACCCAACGGGAGATAATGTTGTCCCAAGTCAACCAGGTGATACGCCCAATAAAATAGCAAAAGTTAAAGTTGGTATTGCCCAGAATCTACGTATTAACTCGTCCTTTGGTTCCACTAATGTTAACGTAATTGGAACTCCGCTCCCTATTCTGGTACCTGGCTATTTCCAGTCAGAAATTTCTATGGATAAAGCTACGCTAGATGACAAAGCTTTTTCCTCAATGGTAAATATCAACCCACTTTCTGCATATTTTCCTAACTCATATGATTTTGAAAACGGTTCCTTGGATTTTAATGAGGACACCACAGGTCGGGCACCGCTTGCCGATTTGACTACTAGTGTTTCTTTTCAGTCAAGTCCGGCAGAATGGCGCGGAAAAATTCAGCGATTTGTTTTTGCGATTGCCATCTACGACAAAATTCAAGATGCTTACAGCAAGCCTACCGGTATCTATATAGCTATGCTCCGTACAGTAGGACAAACTCTCAATGCCAATGACGCTGTAATTATCCAGGGGATTACAGCGGTTGCAAAGCCCGTTGTTGGAGGTTGGACTGCCCTGGCTGCCGAAATCTACAATAACTCACCATTCTTAGGCTACAGTACACGTATACGAACCCAGCGTATTTAAGGCGTATTTAGCCTAGATAAAAGCCCCGCATTTTTGCGGGGCGCTATTCTTGCTTGGATGTATTAGAAAGATATGGCTGCAATATTTCAAGCAGGTCTTCCGTTGGTAAACCGACTTTTTGGGAAATATCTAATAGGTTTTCAGAAACCTCCTCTTGTTGTTTGTTATATGCCTCTGTAACGGATTCTAGCTCTTCCATTTTCTTTTCCATTGCAGAGACGCCGCCAATTAACATAGCATGCTCTACTTCTTGCGGAAGCTTTTGAACCTGCGAATGCAACGAGATAAGTTCGCCCAATCTTTCATCCAACCTGGCTAAGTAAATAATTAAGTACTCCGAATAATTCCCATAGAACAGTTCTAGTCCAATGAAAATATTTAATTGTTCTTTGGTTATTGTCCAAAAGTTGAGAAAATCAGGGTCATATTCAGGTATATAAGCATTATTTAGGTCATACCCCAAACTAAGCTCTAACCTGGCAGTTGAGCCTCCCAAAGAAGTCCTAATTGGTGCTGGTACTCCTCCCCGCAGAATATCAAGTAACGCCCGTAATTCCGGGGAGGAGCTTACTAGTTTTTTAGTTCTACAGGATTAACTTCGATTCCTTGACGCCATGCGATAAAGTCATTAACTAGCGAGTCGACTAAAGGTAATAGCTGTATTTGTGGGTTAACAGACCCGACATATGTTATAAAGTCCAAGAATGAATCAATTTCGTGGATATTATTATCTTCATCTTGCACAGCAATTTCTTGACCGTCTTTAGTGATTTTTATTACTGCTAAGTCTAAGTAAGCAATGTTATTAAGTAGTGATTGATAATGTGCCGGTAACATACTAAAGACAATTTCTTGGTGCCGTGGGTTAGCTAGGTCGGGTAAGGTGTATTCAGTTTTAATTTGCGGCTCCGACTCATCGCCTTCATCAGAATCTTCGGCAACAAGTGTTGGAAGTTTATAATCCTCTAAATCTTCTTCAGTCAGAATATGCTTCATTACTCTATACGTATGGAGTGGCAACTTTGCCTCTTCGGTTAGTGGCGGAATCTGCAGAGCAAATGTAAAACCATACTTTTCGATGTCAATTGAAGGGTTTTCTATTGCAAGAACAATACGTTGTGTGTCTAATTTCTTGGTTTTTCTTTTCTTTCCCATCGTTAGCTTACTCCTATTTTCATCATAGCACAGTTTGCCATTTTGCGTTCATTTCAGAGCATAGGCTAAAATTAATGTAGTACACATCTGGTAAGTTCTATGGCAAAAAACCCATTAGGAGGAGATTTTCTAAATTCAACAGCAACCAATACTGCATTGGGTAGCAGTAGTTCTTTTTCTAGCCTCGAAAACAATGCGCTTATGCAACAGCTAGAAGATGAGGCCGTTAAAATACTTGCAACATTAGCCAGAGACAAAAGTTATTCTGGAGACTTGGCTAGAGAGATAGCTAATCAGTTAAAGGCAAATTTTGGTCCACTTACGCAGGACCAGCAAGCATTCACAACTCGCCTAGAACAATTAATGCCAGCATTTACAATGGCCCAAGAAGTCGGGGCTACAGTTGCTAAAGACAACCCAACAATCACAGACCAAGAGTTACAACGTATTACCCAAGCCGTTTTAACCGCCAACGAAGTTCTCGGCAAACACCGCCTCAACCAAATAATTAGCGACGAAATAAAACCAACGCTACATAGTGGCGTCTTTAGCCCTAATGATGCTGCGGTTATGGTTACACGTCGTAGCGCCGAAACAGCATTTACGAAATATCCAGCAGAAACTGCACGTAAGTTTATGTACGGACAGCTACCTAATGAGTACCTATTATATGGTGGTCCCGCTATTACCGGTATGGGTGTTAGTATTCGTCGTGAGCTTACCGGCGCACGGGCTATGGTGCGCTCGGCGGATGAATTGTCAACGGACGATGACTTTACTGATTATCTGCGTAGTGACTATGCGGAAAAAGTAACAAAAACAAAGATTTATTTAGAAACGCTAAAAACACAATTTGATAAAACTAACAAAGAATTAGAAGAAGCTACAAAAGCAGGTGATTCAAAAACGGCAGCTGAGCTGCGTAGGTCACTTGGAAAACTTTCACAAGAAATATTAGAAACTACTAAAGTTCTGGATGAAGCTGAAAAAGAGAGTGAAAACAAACGAAGACAATGGCTTTCAGACATGTGGGGAGCTACATCCCCGATACGAGAACATGCCCAAGGAGCACTACGTAATCCAGTAGTGGGGTTACTGAAGGAGAGCTTTAAAGTCGGGGTTGATGTTTTTAATGCCACCAGCAATTTAATGGATGTTGGTGACGGAGGGGGTGGTGTTGCAGGAACTACACAAAATGCTTTAACACTGGCGGCGCTATGGGCGACAGGAAAAGGATTATTTGCAAGCGGTGCCAAAGTTTTGGGTACCGCAGCCACAAAGCTAGTTGCTCCGATGAGCGGGCTCGATGCCGCCTGGAATATGTCCCGTAATGCTGGGTATGAGGGAACTGATGCTTGGCAGCAGTATCAGCAACTAAAAAAGCAGGGGCTATCTGGTGAAGAAATTGCGGCGCTGGCATCCGCGTCAAAAGACGCCTCCCAAAACCTAAAGGAACTATCACAAAATACGGAAGAAACTAGCGCTACACTACCCTTAATCACGCAGTCTCTTTCTCAACTTATCGGCGGTTCCGGTATCGGGGTTGCAGGTACTGCAGCACTAGCTGCCGCGACCTTTGGTGGCGGGGCAGTACAAAAAGCTGGAGCAACCGTTATTGCTGCCGGAGCCGGTACTATCGCCGCCGGAGCAAATTTTGGCCTGGGAGCTATAGATATTGGACAACAATATTTAAGCAATTACTGGCAAGGGGCTACCGGGCTTAATATGCGCCAATATTTGCAGCTAAGCGGCGGAGCACAAAACGTTTTTTCGTACTTAGGCGGCGGTGTTTTGGGTACAGAGGCTTTGCGTCTTGGCTTTGGTATTAATGATATTAGCAGGGGTTACGAGGTAATGCAGCGTGGTATGCCTACCGGGGGCATGAACGCCCAACAAATGACTCGTGTTCTAGATGAAAACGCTAAAATAGCACGCGCACTTGGTATTCGTCTAGAAGAATCCCTACAACTAACAACTACAATGCGTACAACTTTCGGCACAGCAGAGCCGCAAAGAATGGGCGGTTATATTGCAGCTTTAGGCGCTGATAGGTATGGAAACTTTGAAACCGCCTTCTCGAAAGCGGTCGCTCAGGGTTTTTTGGAGGCATCAAAACAAATGATGATGCAGGGCGTAGCTCCAGAAAGTTCTGCTGCCGGATTTGGCGCTTTGCGTAATGTTTTTATGGGAGCCGGGCAACCAGAATATTTACGCACAATGGCGGAAACCAACCCTCAATTTATTACGTCTTTAGCGTCTACATTTAGTGGTAGGCTGCGCAATGCTGCCGCCGGAGGAGATTCATGGATGCTAGGACTTTCGCTGCGTTCGGGAATGTCCTTCGAACAAATGGCACGCGGGGGTCCAGAAGCAACTATGCAAATTCTCGACCAATTGATGCAAGAAATGCCACTAAGCATGATGTCTCAAAACGGACGATTAACTAGAACCGGACGGGAATTGATGGCTAAGTATGCTGCGGAGATGGGACAGAATCCAGATATATTTATCGGATATGCAGAAGCTAGTTTGCGCGGCGATACTCTAGCAGCCAGACGACAGTTTAGCGCAGCATACGGGCGTGGAGCTGGCTGGGAAGCTGGACTTACCGCTGAGGGGGTACAGCGTTCTCCTATGTACGAAGAAAATATGCGCATCTTGCAGCAGACCACAGCCGAACTTGCTGGTACCACAGAAACCGTAATGGGTACAATTACAAAAATCAACACAATGTTACTGGAATTTACTAAAGATGTATTAGGTGCCGGAAGAATAATTTATGAATCAACAATAACCACAATGGAAAAATTGCGCGAGTATTTCCATATTGATGGAGAGACTAGTGGACGTGGTTATGGGGTACGTCAGCAGCCCAATGATGTTAAAATCATAACCGTCAATAATGAAGAGGAACTAGAACAAGCACGGGCTGATTTTCTTGGACAACAGGCTGCAGACACCTTTGTTCAGCGTGGGGGCTTAGTAACTATACCATCTTCCGCCCCAGGTAGGGAAACTTTAATTAGAGTAAATGGTACTGTTACATTAGAACAGCAATTGACTTCATTTAACCCAGAGGAATCCAAATGATAGCGAGATTCAAGGAATTGCGCGATACATACATAGCGCCGAAATATCCGTACAAACATCGCCTGGTTTTGAAAAGTAATACCAATTTGAAAGTGCTTACAAGTAAGGCCATTAACCAGCTTGGCCTAAGTTCCTCGGTTTTTGGGGATAAATTATTAAAAGAGGAGGATATACAACTTGGAATAATTAATCTGTTAATTGTTTTTGGACGTATTTCCACCAACGTAATGATAAAATCCGCGTATGCGCATACTTTGTATTCAGACTCCAGCTTCTGGCAAAAGCTAAGCTTGGATTTTTCTGTGGCCGATATTACAGAAGACGAATTTAAACAATGGTATTCAAAATTATTAATACGCCTTTCGTTAGGGTGGGGCTTTGGCAAGGTAAATACCGCAGTTTCAATCTTTAATACTGAAGTAAAGGGTAAGATAAATACATCAGACATTATAGTCGGCCTGCAGAACAAGTTATTAGAAGATGCACGAGCAATACTAGAGCTTGCAGCAACTGACGGTACCGCCGACTTTACATCCAGCGTATCCGAAGCTATAGTTAGTCCGGTAGATGGTGATAGCTATCTAGACAATAGCTATCAAGATGTCTTGGATTCCGAGCTTGAGACTTATCTTAATCTCCATAACATAACCTTTGAAGATAACGATTTAGAATTATTAGCTTTAAGTTTATTTAAGCCAAACAACGACCCCTTAAACCCAACTAGTACAATCAATGCAGAAAAGAAATTCGCAGCAATCCAAACGGTTGGTGCGGTTAAGAACAAGAATGCCGTGGAGTTAGAAACAGTTGTAGCATCCACCTCTACAAAAGCCGCACAAACATCCTCAGAGGTACCGTTATATAAGAATACCGGGTGGTTTTTAGAGTGGGCACCATCACAACTATTTGGTGTTGTTGCCGTGCCTATCGAGGTAGCTTACCCAGAAAAGTTACCGCTACGCAACGTTTTAGCAATCAAAGACTATGAAGTTACTAAACGACTAGAAACATATTTAGCGGATGTAAACTACTTGCCACTTTCCTCAGCGCATATGGTGGTTTTGCAGGATTTTCAGATTTCCAGGCGCACAATTGTTAATACTAATGTAACCTTGGCGTCAAAGTATGTCCAAACATTAACTGAAAATTTTCCACAATTTTCCCTAAAAATATCTGCAGTACGTTTTGGTAATATACATGAGCGGGTTTTGAACTTTATCAACGCCTTAATCACTTTTACCGCAAACCCTAGAAAATACCCTGGGTCAATCTTTATTTACAATGCATTTGTAAATGAACTACCAGCTTTTCAGTCGGCTGTTCCATATCGCGCTAGAATTTATAGAAGATACGAAATCTTACCGACTATAGTGGCAACTCGTGCAAATTCGCAAAATAACACATTAATTGATATTACAGTGACTGGGATTGTTTTGGGAAGCAATGAAAACGATTAAATATATCACATACCCTATTGTTGTTATTGAATCCGTATGGCCTAAACTACCAGAAGAAGCGCCAAAGATTGTAGGTCCAGATGGGTCAGCCAGTAATATATTTAAAACCGCTGGGGATACGGGCGAGTATTCCGGCTATTACAAGATAATCCCGCTTAATGTATTAAGCGTAAGTACTCAATCGAGCCTTGACGGACATCAATTTAATATTAGCTTTGACGCTTCTTATGTATACATAGAACTAGACCCAAATAATAGCGCATTGCCGCCAAAATTGCTCGCAGATATTAGACTCGCTGCTCTAAATGTAGATGCAGCCGACCTTCACGTATTAGTTGGAGTACTGGGTACTTTGTCTCCCCAACAATTAGGAGCCGCAAATATAGAGGCGCACATTGTGCCATTTGATACCGTAGCTACACTTGTAGATGAATTAGACACGGTTACTGTGTATCAAATCTCGGAGGAAGATTTATTTGATTTCGAATCTCTACTACGTCTCGGTGGGGGTTCTTTTTCCCGCATTACCCCCAATAACGCTAATGACAATATTAAGGCTGCAAGAAAAGTTGGCTTGCCAGAGACCAAACCTCGTTTAGAAACTATTAATGATAAAGTATTGTCTTTACGCTCATTTTTATCAGGAATAGGTATTCTTACTTATTTTGATTTGGCCGGAAGAGCAACGTACCCCTATGATTTAACCTCTACCAATTACATAGAATCCGCCCGTAGACTACAACTTGATGCGTTGTCTAAATATTTTGATAAAGGCGGTTCTTTTGAAGAATTATTGCAATTTTTCCCAGAAATTGTTGCAAAAAAGCTAGCGAGTGGCGCAATTAGCCGTAATGAAATAACCGCAGAACTAAATAATTACTACGCATCTAATAGTAAACTTACATATCTACTACCTTTTGGTTTTTATAAAGCTATAGATATAACTTTACTAGAGGTTTTTGGCAGCTCTGATGATACCCGCACCGTCGCAATGACCGCAGCTATAGATGCAATTCTCGCCAAGTATAATCCTTCCTTATTCTCAAAAATTCGTGAAGATTATCTTGAACCAAATAACATTAGTCACGCTATAGAGTTTGTTAATTCGTTAAAAATACCAAAAACTGTAATTGTAGACGATTATTTAGTTGGATTAAATAGATTTTCTGATATTCTGGAAGAATTTTATGGAAAATTAGCAAATACAACAAAAAATCAGCTGTATGATGTGACAATTAACGATGTCTTAGAAATTCCTATTAGTTCAGAAACGCCATTTACTGTTTTAAAAGGGCACATAACTAATGTTTCATCTTCAGCATCGGTAAACGGGGATACATTTTCAAAAACCATCACGCTTAGCGGGGAGGGCTTAGAATTGCCGCTAAAACGGCATACGGTGTTTTTTGATACCGCAAGTGCTAATCGCCTGTTCTTGCAGCTTCCTACGCAATTATCCGTTATTAATAGCACCCCAATAGAGGCTGCAAAACATATTATAGACACTTTTATGCCTGAATATGTGAAGGTTGAAGAGCTTTCACGTAACGACAAACATGAAGCAGCACAAGGACTGCGTGATTTTTCCGTGTTTGTAGAAGATTATGGAAAGAAAGTGTCAAAAGGGGCGCTAATTATTCCCGACATTCTACAGAATACCCCAGATACATATATCTTTGCACCAATTAGTTATGTGTCTACTGATTACTTGTCAAATATTCAAAGTGCTTTTGATGAGGTTGCTATTTATGAACGGAAGGGGCAGATAATTGACCAGGCCCCTGAAGGCCCTGTAGCAAACGTTCTTGATGAATTTTTGGGCAAAAGTTCGATTTATAACTGGCACGTAGATGAGTTTGGTTACTTACGTGTACGCTTTGAACTAGGACAGGCTGTTGTACCCACGGATACCGTACTCTCTCCATATATTACGGATATAACAATTTCATCTATTTCTACCGCCCTTGATGAGTCAAGAATATATACAGATGTGGAGGTGGTTCCCAAGGGATATTCGTTTACTTCTCCAAGCGAAGGAAACATAATGGGCTTATTTGGGCGTGCAGTTCCACCATCAATTGCTGAAGAAAATAATTCTTTCCAAAAACTTGAGTTACCAAAATCCACGGAAAAATTAGCCGATATAGGTAATTGGATTTCGGGAGTTTTGTATGATTTTGAAAAAATTGTCCTTAGAGCTATAAAATTGGCCCAAAAAGATGGGGCATTGGCAGGAGTACATATTTCTACAGCCTTCAATCAGACCACACCAGAAGAACTTTTAGACAAGCTGCAAACCATAGGCGTATCTACCTCCTATCAGCAAGCTATAAAAATATTTAATCCTTCAGAATTAGCAAATATTTATGTTAATAATGGCGCAGCTTTAGACTATCTACTGGCATTTGCCTCCGCCGGAACTGATAGGCCGTTTCTTAATAGCCCAACCGGATTATTCGCATGGTACTTATCCGCTACTCTGTTAAGTAATTTAGAGGCCCACGAAGAACTCTATACATCCTTGCAAGCCAGCATTATAAATAACGCACCAAACTGGCTCCAAGTAAACTCTATTCGTGGAAGCGCAATTCGTTCATGGATTGCTATGTTGTCTACGCTAGCCGTGTTGGGCGTGAATCCGCAAAATGCCACACAATACATAAAAACTAATCGCATAATCCAAGGAATTTTAAACGAAAGTTCTTTGTATATAGACGTAAAACCTATTTACACAAGTAATTTACAAGAACCGTTAGTTGAACAAGCACCGGAGCAACAGCTACCTCCCTATAAAGACTTAAGTATTACAGACATAGTGCCAGAAAATACATCTACTCCCTTATATAAATACGGATTACGTATTCATCGAGCAACCGATATTTATTTAAGTACTATTAATTTAACAAAATTTAGGGCAGAATTTATCCGTCGCATGCACTCTGATGCAATACTAACCGCTAGTGTAACCGTGGTAGGCAATCCTCGATACAAAATAGGTACAACTGTACTAGTAACATCCCAGGAAATTAACGAAACACGTGATAATTTTATTACGGAAGGATTAAAGAAAACCTACCATGAAGTACTTCCTGCAGAAGAGTATTTAAAATTATTTATGAGCACCAACACGGTACGCTTAGAGGCAGGAGGGGAATACTCAAACCTATTCGGTACTTATGCTATATCTGAAGAAGGTCTAAAAACTCATTTTGCCCAAGCTCTAGATGTTATTCTTGGGCATAGTAATGGAAGGCCCGTGCCTATTACTGCTTACATACCAACATACGGTATATATTCTGTTACTATCCCAGAAGTACAAGAATATATTCGTTTGTTGGTTAAACTACATATGCCAGAAACCTATGCGGATTTGTCACAAGTCAAGATAATCCAGAATAGGCTAGTATCTTTAGTTAAAGACATAACTGAACGCCTCTTTGGAGATGATACTATATTAAACAGGAACAAAGTCTTACAGTATTTGGCTCCACAACGCTATCATGCTACCCAATATTACATACAAGCTATTCAGCACAACTGGTCAATGGGGGCGTTT
>Ga0256843_1000447_pt1 | contig 35386 bp, 43 predicted proteins | sample AlvinellametaG_FD_191572 | JGI IMG/M metagenome (GOLD analysis project Ga0256843, IMG submission 191572) | Pompeii worm associated microbial communities from hydrothermal vent at the East Pacific Rise, Pacific Ocean - Alvinella | ecosystem: Host-associated > Annelida > Integument > Unclassified ...
TTTGTAAATTTGTGTAAAATTTGTGGATTTTCTTTTCTTTCTGTAATATCCTTACTATATATATACATTTTTATGAATCTCTTTAATAATAGCTTTTAAACTCTTATCTTCAACATTCACAACCAAATCTGCAACTTTTTTATAAGCTTTTTCTCTTTCACTATAAAGTCTTTTTGCTTTTTTAGGTTCTGTAAAGAGTGGTCTCTTTCTTAATTTTGCTTTTGCATTCTCCGCTGTTGAGAGTCGATTATAAATCCAATCATACGAAGCATCAAGTAAAACTACTTTTCCCAATTTTTTTAGATTTGAAACTTTATAAAATCCACCTCCACAAGAGATGAAAGAGTTGTTCACAGAAGTCTCAATCCAATTGGCACACTGCTGTTCACATTTTCGAAAATAATCTTCGCCCTCTTCTTTAAAAATAGTTTTAATTTTTCTATTCTCTTTTGACTCAATTAAGTCATCTGTATCGATAATAAATGTACCATATTTTTCAGCATAGGCACGGGCAGTTGTACCCTTGCCAACGCCCATAAAGCCTATAAGTATAATATTTTTCTTCATCTTAAACCATATTGTATCTGTCAATAATTTTCTTTAGACGCTTTCTTAAATTTTTAAGTGCCTCTTCTGCATCTTTTCCCTCTGATACTAGTGATTCAAATTCATCAAATTGAATCTTTGCTACCCAACCAATTTTTGTATGTTTTTTAATCCCTACAAATCGAACTTCTCCAAAGTGTTCTATTGCCATGTTATAGATTCTATCAATTCTATCATCCAAAGTTTTAATAACTTCTGCCATTTTATTCCTTTTAAATTATTATAATAAGGCAGAAGTATACTAATATTTTGCTATAAACTCTCAATATTTCCAACAACTCTACCAACTATTTTTACTTCATCTGCCAACATTATTTCAGGAGAGTAGGTTCTATTGTCAGAAATCAATTCAATCATACCATCTAATCTCTGTCGAACACGTTTAATAAATAGTCCTGCTGTTGTTGAAGCGATATAGATTCCATCTTTACTAATATTCGTCTGTGTTCTATCAATAAAAACAATTGAACCATCTTGAAGTGTAGGCTCCATAGACTCTCCATCTACATTTATTGCTTCTATCTGTTGACCTTTAGAGAGAACTATATTGTTCATAATTTTTTTATCAACACTTAAAATTTCATAATTTTCATCAAAAGTAAAAGCCCCTCCCCCTGCACTGGCACGAACATCTGAAAAGTAATGAATCTTAAAAAACTTATCGGTCTCATCACTCAACATATCTATCGCTTGGTCAAAAAAGAGCCAATTGATATTTAACTTCTTATTTGCACAAAACTCCATTATCTCTTTAAAAGGAATAGAGTTTCGTTTTTTCATAGTAGCAAATGTTGTTTGAGGAATAGCCAAAGCCTCTGCTACATCTTTATCAAAAACTTTTTTTAAATTTTTCTCTTCAGCAAGAATATTTTTTAACTTTTTAATAACTTCTTTTAAATCATACATACAGATGCCCTTTGTTAGATATTTTTTAATTATATGACATTCTGACTTAATTTAGTTAATAATATTTAAATTTGAAATAAAATTTGGGAGAGCTATAGAGTCTAAACTCTATAGCTAAAGAAGATTAATCAATTAATAAAATTTTAACTTTATCTCCTGCTACTTTAGAATCCTCTTCTTCAGAAGTCACTAAAAGTGCTGTAGAACCCAACATATTTGTTAAAATTGCAGATGAACCTGCTTTTTTACCTTTGAAATCTACAAAATATTTCCCATCTTCTAAACTATAGTTACAAGCTGTAAACTCTGCTTTCTTCTGTCTCTTATTAAAACTATCTCTTATGGTTGCTTCGACTAAACGTAGCGAAGATTTACCTTTTTGTAACTTTTCAATCAAAGGAATTAGATATAAAAGTGCTGTAACAGTAGAAGAGTAAGCAAAACCAGGAAGAGCCACAATAAACTTATCCTCTTTTTTAGCCACCATAATATGTTGACCTGGTTTTACTCTCACACCTTTAAAGAGAACTTCACACCCAAGCTCAACAATTACATCTTTTACAAAATCAAAATCTCCAACACTCACACCACCTGTTGTTACAACAATATCACTTTGAGCAAAAGCAGATTTAACACCATTTAAAATGGTCTCTTTATCGTCTAAAATACAACCCAGTTGCAACGGCTCTCCATCATACTTCTTAACCAAAGCCTCTAAAATATAGTTATTTGAACTTCTTATCTGTGCATCAGAGGTTTGAGGTTCTCCAAGTTCAAGTAGCTCTGAACCTGTAGATAATATTGCAACTCTTGGTTTCTCATAGACCAAAGGAGAGACGATATTCAGACTTGCCATCACACCAATATCTGTAAAATCTATCTTTGTTCCTTTAGAAATAAGCTTTTGACCTTTTTCATAATTCTCTCCAATTGCTCTTACTGAAAATCCAAAAGGTACCTCTTGATTAATAACTATCTCATCCCCTTCAACCGTTACATTCTCTATAGGAATCAGAGTATCACTTCCCTCAGGCATTAATGAACCTGTAAAAGTTTTAATACAACTTCCCTGCTCTACCTCATCATCTAATGCTTCTCCTGCTGGATTGATACTTGAAATTTTTAGTCGTCCTAGTTTTAAATCTGCATGTTTAACTGCATATCCATCCATTGCCGAGGTTGGGAACTCTGGCGAGTTGTGGTCTGTTATAATATCCTCTGCTAAAACATAACCTAGTGTATCAGTTAAATACTTTTTGGATGCTCTATAATTTTTAATCTCTATATTGTTAATAATCTCTATAGACTCATCGAAGTGCATAAATGCCATTCTTTTTTTCCTTTTTTAATTCTATCTATTTTGTTTGGAATCGGAGGCTTTAGCCCCGAATAAGGAAGGGTAGAGACATCGCTCTACCCCTACAAATACAAATTCCAATTTATGCTAATAGTCCACTTCCACTCATAGGTGTACTTCTATCTTCGGCATAAATCCGTTTTCCATTAATCACATCATACTTCCATATCGGTGCATTGGCTTTAAAATCCTCTACAAACTCATCAATTAGCTCCAGTGCAACACGCCGTTTCGGAGAAAATACAGCAGATACATAAGAGGAAGTATGCACAGGAACATCTCCAATAGCATGAGCCATCTTAACTTTTGCACCCAACTTTTCAGCTTTTTCTACCCACGCATCAAACCATTTTTGAAGAACAGGTTCATAAATATCAAAGCTTAATGCCTCTATTCCATTCTCTTCTCTAATTGTTCCTACAAATGGTATATAAGCCCCATAGTTAAAGCTGTTCTCCTCTTCTAACCATCGATTAAAGATGGTTGGGACATCTAAAGCTCCTTGATATAGCTCCATATTAACCTCCACAAACAGGTGGTAAAATAGAGACTTTGTCTCCACTCTTTAGCACCATAGATAAATCACTTGTCATCTGGTCATTTACAGCTACAGCACACTTACTTAACCATGGAGCAATGGTCTCTATCTCTTGTAGTTGTGTGGCAACATCAGAAAGAGTATTTGCATGTAACTCTAAATTCTCTTCACCTATAGGTCCTAAAAATTCTACTTTAATCATATTTGTTATCTCACTTTATTCGAAATTGTTTCGATTATAAAAGTTGTTTGATATAATCATGCTTAATTTACTCTAGGAGGGTAACAACTGTGATATTTGGCTCAATTAGCTACCTTAACCTTTTACCTTTTCAAGTTTTTCTAAAAAAACATCTAAAGCACTCCTCTAGCAAAATGGCGTTTAACTATAAAAGAGATGTCCCTTCTGCTATCAACAAAGCCCTTAGGAAAGGTCATATCAATGCAGGATTTATATCAAGTATTGAATCATCACGATACAGATGTACAGATTTAGGTATCATTGCAAATAAAATGGTCTACTCTGTATTTGTTATAGCTGGAGCTTCTAAAAGTGACAAAGAGTCTGCTACATCCAATCAGTTGGCAAAAGTTTTAAATCTTCATGGAGAGGTACTTATTGGAGACAAAGCATTAAAATACTATTTAGAAGGAGGTAAAGGAATTGACCTCTCTCAAGAGTGGTACAAACAGACACAACTTCCCTTTGTCTTTGGAAGACTCTGTTTTAATTGCTATGAAAAAAGAGTTCAAACTATTGCAAAAACTTTTATTAAGAAACCTACACGGATTCCACAATATATCCTAAAAAAAGAGGCAAAAAAAAGAGGAATTTCTCCAAAATCACTACTCTGGTATCTTGAACATATATCGTATAAAATGGATTATAAAGCAAAAAAATCTTTAAAACTCTTTTTAAAACTCTCAACTTAAATAACTATGGGCTAAAGTTGCCCATATCAAAGAGAACAAGAGTCCGATAATCTTTTATTTTCAATCTCATCCAATAACTCTTGTTGAGAGAATGTACCTTGTTTCTCTCCTCTATAAACTGTAACATTCTCACCACTATATTTATAAGTATAATTATCAACATAGAGTGTTCCTGATTTCCAAAAATCACTATTTGCATCATGCTCAATTAACCAGTTATTGGGGTCTGTATCATAGATATGATTTTCACTTAAACATCCTTCTTTATAAGAGAATCCTCCTTTCATGAACCAAGCTTCTTTAACCTGCTCTCTTTTTATAAGAAGTTTTGAAAAGCTTACACTAGAGACAAGCTTTCCCTCTGCATAATCTTCTACCCTTCCATCAAGAAAAAATGCACTCAAACTGCCTGTTTCTTGAAAAGAGATTTCTATATTCGTATAAGTTCCTGTAGCATCATAATTAATATCAGGAATCTCTTCAAAATCCAAAAATTTTACTGTCGTTTTATCTCTACTAACAGCTACGGTTCCATTCACATAAGTAAGAATATTCTTCTCTTTATTTGTATAGATACAATCACTAAAATAGGTATATGTTGTTCCTGTATTGTCCCTCTCTAAAGTGTAATTACCAGCAATATCGCAACTGTATACCTCTTTGTATGCCTGTTTAGCCTCTTCTAGGCTTGTTTTATATAATTTTTGAACTCTCTTTAAACGCATATTTGTTTTATTTGTAAAATCTATCTCTTTTGGTGCATTAAAAGCCACTTCAGATTTTTTTAAAACATTTTCAACACTACTTGTCTCTTTATTGTCATCTTTACTATCACTTGAACCACAACCCATAATAAGAATTGAAGATAAGATTAAAAGACCTATCCATAATATTTTTTTCATTTTTTTTCCTTTATTTTAAAATTTCTTTTAACTCTTTTTTTGAAAATCTACAGCTTTTATAATTTTTGTTATATCTCTTTGTTGTACATGTCTCTCCAACAGAAGCAATTTTTCCTATATTTTTTGCAAAATAGAAGCGTGTTGTAAAGACTCTCTTTTCAGAGAACTCTCCTCGGACACCTTGAGCAGACTCTGATTTACAAAAAAGTGTTAATACATCTTGATAAGTTCGGTCTAAAATCTTTTTAGAACGATTATGCTCTTCTATGTGACAAGTCAACCAACCAATCTGATAAAAAGCATCTTTGGCATCAATATTTTCATAACTATAATAGGTATCGCCTATATCAACATATCGTCTATAGTCTCTAATATCATAAAAATCATCAATAAGTTTCTCTTCCCTAATTTTTAAATCATCAATTGTATATGTTATATCTATTCCCTCCTCAATAAAATTATCAGCAACAACATATTCAATCCTCTTTGAAACATTAAAATTTAAAGGTTGAGATAAGTTGTAATTTTTATCTCCATCCTTGTCTCGATAACTTACAACCTGATAAACACTTGTCTGATTTTCAAAAGGGAAAAGATACTCTGTTAAATCATATTGACCAGAAGAGTCATAAACTACCTTTTCACTCTCTTCTAATAACTTTATATCATTCAAATCTTTTTTTCCCAATCCACAACCGATAATAGATACGATTGACAATAAAATAAATACGCTCCTGCTCTTCACTATTTGCTCCTTCATATTAAAAAAAATAACTCAAAAAAGTATTAATATATGTACCTTTTTGAGTATGGAAATCAAAGTATCGAATACCTGTTTCAGGAGTTATTGCCACATTTTCACTAACAAAGAGATGCGTTCCTAAATAAAAAGTATGACCTTTCTTCTCTTTTACATACTCATTAGATGTATTCTTATAAAAAAATTGTCCTCCAATATAGGGTGTAATTCTTGGTTGATTATAAAAATAGTAATTGACTCCAGGAGATAGGGTGTAATAGAGTTCATTCTGCTGAACATCTATCTGGAATCCAATCAATAACTCTATCTCTTCATTATAGAAATAACCCAATTGTGCATTTAAATTTACAGTGTCATATCCCTCTCTCTCTTGATTACTATAGAGCGTTGCTGAAATCTTCATATTCCCATCTTTTACACCATTTTTTTCAACATTTTTAGAAGACAAAAAACTATTTAATAGAAGAAAAATGGATAAGATTTTAATTAAGTATTGAATATTACTCATTAATATACTCCTTTATAACATAATACTTTTATTCTATGAGAGCAAGAAATATAAATATATATTATCTTTTAATATAAAAAAAGCATATATTAATCACAAACTCAAATTAATAGAAATATATTAAAATATTATACAATAAAAATGGTTACAAAAAAATAATTAATAATAACTAATTATTAGAAATATTTATAAATAAGTTTTATGATATAAAAAGATAGATGGGCAAATTGCCCATCATTATAAAAAGAGGTCAGATAGAATTAAAATCCAACAGAGGAGATGAAGAATAACAGCAAAAAGTACAGCTGTTGCTCCAATATCTTTGGAAGCTTTTGCCAAAGGATGTGTCTGGGTTGTAACCAAATCAACCACATTCTCAACAGCAGAATTCAAAAGTTCTGCAATCATAATTAAAAAATAGGTGATTATCAATACTAATTTATAAATCAATTCAAAAGGGATAAAATAGACCAGTGGAAAAAAAATCATAGCAATAGCAACTTCTATTTTAAATGATGTCTCTGTTTTTATCGCATGAACCAGACCATCCCACGCATATGAGGCATTTTTAAAAAGTGTATATTTAGGTTTATTGTTCATATTATAAACCTAAAATTAAATTGATTTGACCATTGTTAATATCTATACCCTTTACAAAATTAGCACCCACACCTGCTTTTTGCAAATTATAAACTGGCTTCTTTGCAATTGTTTCGGCAATAACCATACCAATAGCATTTTGCATATCTTTGGTCATATATTTTGAAAGAGAAAACTCTTGAAATTTAATCTCACTTACCATCGGATTAGCCAAATAGAGATTTTTACTATTGGCATCGTATCTAAGACCTGAAGCCAAGTTGATTGTTCCCAAAATCCCTTTTGGAATAAACATATTGGTAAACTTAAATGATGTTCCTATGCCCAATTTGTCACTTCCCTCTTTTCCTAAAACATTGGGTTTAGAGATATTCAATGTGCCACTTACCACACCATATGAGACCTTCTCATCTACAGGAAACTTTTCAGCTAAAGTTGAATTAATCATACTTAATGGAACTGCTACAGTATAACCTCTTCCAGCAGGGTCAACCCCAACACATCCCCAAAAAGTACCCACTACTAATGCAAGAACTGCAATTTTTTTTAACATATAAACTCCTTGATTTTTTTAACTATTCTATCCCATGAGCCTTATTATAAGCTTGTATTTTTCTAACATAAGCATCATGTCTCCGTTTACGAACAGCTTCTCTTTGGGCAAAATGAATTTTTGCTAAATCTCTATCAACAATTAAATAGTGGTGTTTAACCATCTTATTAACTACTTTTTTAAATGTTGGAGCAGCTGTTTGAGAGGCAAAATAGACTTTTTTAGGTTTAATTACAAAAACTCCTACAGTATATTTATGTCCCAATTTATCATTAACAAAACCATAAAAGCTACTGTGATATTTTTCAACATAATGCCCTTTATAGTTAATATGTGCTGTACCCGTTTTTCCTCCAACAGTTAAACCATCATATTGTGCAGAGCGACCCGTTCCTTTACTTACTGTAGCAATTAACATTGAATTAATTTTAGATGCCGTATAAGGACTACATGCCTCTAAATTGGGAACATCGTCTACTGTGTCGTATTTCTTATTTCCAATACTAAGATAATCTACCAATCGTGGTGTCATTGCAAGACCATTGTTATTAAATGCACTGTAAGCTTTAATCATCTGCATAAAGTTTGCCAACATTCCATATCCATATGCCATATTTGCAGAGTGAACTTTATAATTTAAGAGATAAGGAGGTTTAATCTTTCCAGCTAACTCTTTTGAGAGGTCAATTCCAGAAGGTTGAGAGAGTCCAAACTTTAGCCATCCATTATAGAGTTCCTCTCCTGTTAATTTCCATGCAATTTTTGCAATACCAATATTTGATGAGTGCATCAAAATACCTTGAGGCGTTAATGATTTAAAATAATCATCATCTGAAATGGTATAGTTTTTAGTTACTTTGAGCTTTCCACCCAATCGAATCTTTTTTCTTAAATCTACTTTATTGTTATCCATGGCAATTGCCAAAGTCAAAGGCTTCATCACTGAACCTGGTTCATAAAGATACTCTGAAAAATTTGGATTTAAAGAGTTGACATCTTTTTGAACAATATGCTTTGGGTCAAAACGCTCCGAAGATGCCAAAGAGAGCAGTTTTCCTGTCTTTGACTCCATAACAGCAACCATAATCTCTTCTGCACCAATCTGATTTTTCATCTCATCCAAGACCATCTCAACACTGCGTTGGAAATCCAGATTAATATTAAGATGAATATCCATTCCATCAACACGTTCAACCTCATGAGTCTGTCCATCTCGAAGCACAGTTCCAAGAATATCTCGTTTACCACGAATAAATCCATTTTTACTCGGCTCTAAAAAATCTTGATAAGATTTCTCTATCCCTTTGATTCCAACAGGAATTTCATAACCATTATCTGAAATACGCCTCATATAACCCACAACAGGTGTTAATAGATTTTTATGAGGGAAATAGCGTGTTTCACTGGCAGGTAAAATATCCAGACCATAAACCAAGTGGGGTCTTCTTGGATTTAATGGACGAAAAATACCCAATGAACTCATCTTGTGTGAGAGAGATTTTAAATCACTAGAGAGACGCACATCAATATTATCACAAAGAACAATTCGTCCTTTGATAGTACGTCCTTTTTTAGAGATAAATTTTGATAAAATCTCCTTTTCGGGAATACCCGAATAGATAGAAAATAGCTTAACAAATAAATCTTTTTTTCGAGGGTCAATACTCCGAGTATTTACTTCAGCACGAAACTGTTTTTGACTAAAAGAGACTACAAAATTATCTTTGGATATTATCTTTCCCCGTATTGCTTTGTTCTCAATGGTTATAAACTTATTATCTGTTTTTCGATCAGAATTTATTATACCTATTATCGTACTTAAAAGTATCATGAAAAGAAAGAATATTGTGAGAAACATCATCAGTAATATGGCAGAGCGATAGTGTATCATTTTATTTTCTATTTTTGCGTTTGGCATATCAACCTTTTTAAATTCTCTAACGGGATTTTACTATTTTTTTTACAAAATTTTGATAAAATATCTTCACTAAAAATAAAAAAGAATACTATATGATAGATAAACCCCTATTTGGAGCAACGGTTATTCTCTTAATCCTTGGTCTGATTATGAGCTACTCCCTCTCCAGCTATGCTATTGTCAAATTTCACTACAGCCATTTTCATTTTTTTATCCGACAGTTTATTGCTGTAGCTATAGGAATATTTTTAATGGTTTGGCTGAGTAGACGAGACCCTGACCAGTGGTTTAAACCCATTGCAATACTTCTATTTTCAACCTTTATTATTATTCTTCTTCTTATGCCTCTACTGCCTGAATCTTTGGTACATAATGTTGGTGGAGCAAAACGCTGGATAGACCTTGGGGTCACCTCAATTACCCCTGTAGAGTTTTACAAAGTTGGATTTATTATGTTCATCTCATGGTCTCTAGTACGTACCCGTTTTACCCGTGGAAATATGAAGTTAAAAGCAGAGATAAAAATCTTTATTCCTTATGTTATTGTTCTCTTTATCTCAACCCTACTTATTGCTGTTTTTCAAAAAGATTTGGGGCAAACAGTTGTCCTCTCTGCCACCCTTATTATTCTCTTTATCTTGGTTGGAAGTAGTTTTCGCTTCTTCTCTCTACTCTTTGGTATTGCTCTAGGAGGCTTAGCACTACTCATTATTAGTGCCCCCCATAGAATCAAAAGAATTCAAGAGTGGTTTATCTCAATAGATAACCCTGCTAACCGTCTGGAGACCTATCAAATATCAAACTCACTCGATGCCATTCATCATGGGGGATTTTGGGGACAAGGAATTGGAAATGGACAGTACAAACTTGGATTTCTCTCAGAAGTCAATACCGACTTTGTCTTAGCTGGGATTGCTGAAGAGTTGGGAGTCTTCTCGATTATTATTATCACCTTATTAATTTTTTTTATTATCTATCGCATCTTTAAAATTGCTGCTAAAGTTGATAATCCCACCTACTATCTCTATTGTGTAGGTACAGCCCTACTCATTACCTTCTCCTTTTTAATCAACAGTTTTGGTATTGCAGGAATTACCCCAATTAAAGGAATTGCTGTACCCTTTCTAAGCTATGGAGGTTCACAAGTAATCGCCTCAACACTAAGCATCGGTATTGTATTGATGATTTCAAAAAAAATTAACTATGAAAAGATAAAGGAGTAGATATGAGTATTGTTATGACAGGTGGAGGAACAGGTGGACACCTCACTATTATAAAAGCAGTAAAAGAGCAACTAACTAATGAAAAACTTATCTATGTCGGCTCAACCAAAGGTCAAGACCAAGCGTGGTTTAAAGGGGATAAATCCTTTCACTCAACACATTTCTTACCTACTCAAGGAGTAGTAAATCAAGGCTTCTTAGGAAAATTTAAATCTCTATTTATGTTGGCAAAAGCTACCATAAAAGCCAGAAGAATATTAAAAGAAAACCATGCAAAAGTGGTCTTTTGTGTTGGAGGGTTCTCGGCTGCACCAACAGCTTTTGCATCTAAACTGCTAGGAATTCCACTGGTTATTCATGAGCAAAATGGTGCAATAGGTTCACTCAATAAACTATTAAGACCCTATGCTAAAGCCTTTATCTCTTCATATGAAGCCGACTCTCCGATTAAAGCTTATCCTATCAAAGAGGAGTTTTTTGAAAAATATCGTATACGAAAAGAGATAAAAACCATTATATTTCTAGGTGGTTCTCAGGGAGCTGTAGCCATCAATAAATTGGCACTCTCTTTGGCATCAACCCTTAAAGATAAAAATATTAAAATAATCCATCAAGCTGGAGAGAGAAACATTGAACAGGTAAAAAAAGAGTATAAAGCGTTGTGTATAGAAGCTGAAGTATTTGGATTTACTACCAAACTCTCTGACTATATGGCAGAAGCCGATTTTGCCATTGCTCGTGCAGGGGCATCAACTCTATGGGAACTCTCAGCAATAGGTTGTCCCACCCTTTATATTCCCTACCCCTACGCAGCAGGAGACCACCAATTTTACAATGCCAAATTCTTAGTAGAACAAGATGTGGCATGGATTATGCGTGAAGATGAGATAGATATAGAAGAGATAATTAGCATCTTAGATATGAATCTCGAAGAGAAAAGTCAAAAACTTCATGGGATAATAGAGAGAGATGGTGCGTTACAGATTGCAAATCTTCTAAAAGAAATTTAAAAAAATATTGAAACTCTAAAATTTCACACTTCTATTTAATGAAATTTTAGATATAATCCCGAGCTTTTTTATTTTTGTATAAAAAATAAGCAAATTCTCATGTAGTTAATCCTTGAATGGTTGCAGAGTTATCTGTTAAGGGCTACAGTGGAATAAACCTATAGACTACGGTCTCTAAAAATATTATTTTTGTCTTGAAATGAATAATAGAATTATCTATTTTAAGACTTTTGCAAGGAGCAAAATATGGTAACAATGAAAGATTTATTAGAGTGTGGTGTACACTTCGGACACCAAACAAGAAGATGGAATCCAAAGATGAAAAGATTTATTTTTGGTGAGAGAAAAAATATTTATATTATTGACCTTCAAAAAACACTCAGATATTTCAAATATACATACAATGTAGTTAAAGAAGCAGCAGCAGATGGACAAACAATTATCTTTGTTGGAACAAAAAAACAGGCTCGTTCAGCAGTTAAAGAACATGCAATTAGATGTGGAATGCCATTTGTATCTACAAGATGGTTAGGTGGAATGTTAACAAACTACCCAACAATGAAAAAATCTATTAGAAAATTAGAAATCATTGAGCAGATGGAAGAGAATGGTCAACTAGAGCTTTTGACTAAAAAAGAAGCATTAATGCTTATGAGAAAAAAAGAGAAACTATCTGCATATCTTGAAGGTTTCAGACATATGAAAAAACTTCCAGATATGATGTTTGTTATTGATGCAGTAAAAGAGCATATTGCTGTTAAAGAGGCAAAAAGAATGGGTATGAAAGTTATTGCACCACTCGATACAAACTGTGACCCAGATGTTGTTGATTACCCAATCCCAGGAAACGATGATGCTATCCGTTCAATTAACCTTTTCTGTAAAGAGATGGCAGAAGCAATTATTGAAGGTAAAGCTGAACTGGCTGAAAAAGAGGGTGAAGCTGTAGAGACTGTAGCTCAAGCTGATGAGGCACTTGGTGAAGCGATGATGGCTCAAAAAGAGGACCCAACTGTTGTAGCTGAAACAGCTGTTCCAAGTGATGCAGAAGTTAAAGAGATTGTTGCAGAAGCAGTAGCTGAAGGCGAAAAAGAGACAAAAGAAGAGACAAAGGCGTAATTGATGGCAAAATTTGGACCAAAAGATATTAAAAAACTAAGAGAAGCTACCAATGCAGGTATGATGGACTGTAAAAAAGCTTTAACAGCATCAGAGGGAGACTTTGATGAAGCTGTTGCATGGCTAAGAGAAAAAGGTCTTGGTGCTGCTGCTAAAAAAGCGAATAAAGTAGCTGCTGAAGGTGTTGTATCTGTAGAAGTTGCTGATAATAAAGCTGTTATTGTTGAAATTAACTCTCAAACTGACTTTGTTGCTCAAAATGAGACATTCAAAGCTGTTGTTAAAGAGATTACAAAACACGCTTTTGATAACAATTTAGCTGATGCTGAAGCAATTAATGCGTCAGAGATTAATGGTCAACCATTTTCAGAGTATCTTTCACTTAAAATCGCTACCATCGGTGAGAACCTTGTAGTAAGACGTGCTGGAATGATTGCTTCTGATGATGAGACTGTTGCAATTAACGGTTATGTTCATGCAAATAACAGAGTAGCTGTACTTCTTGGTGCTAAATGTGAAGACAAAGCAACTGCTGATAAAGTAAGAGCTGAACTTAAAAACATTGCAATGCACGCAGCAGCGATGAGTCCAAGTACTCTATCTTACAAAGATTTTGATGCACAATTTGTAGCAGATGAGACAAATGGTAGAATTGAAAAAGTTAAAAAAGAGAATGAAGAGTTGGTAAGACTTGGAAAACCTCTTAAAAATGTACCATCTTATGTAAGTAGACAACAACTTACAGAGGAAATTTTAGCAGAGGCTAAAAAAGCTATCGAAGCTGAGTTAGCATCAGAGGGTAAACCAGAAAAAATTTGGGACAGAATTGTTCCAGGTAAATTAGAGAGATTTATCTCTGATAACACACTTCTTGACCAAGAACTTGCACTTCTTGACCAAAAATATGTTATGGATGACTCTGTAACTGTTGGAGAGCATATTGCAAAAATCTCTAAAGGTAAAGCAGAAATTACCGACTTTATCAGATTAGAAGTTGGAGAAGGAATCGAAGTTGAAGAGGAAGATTTTGCAGCAGAAGTTGCAAAACAGATGGCGTAAGCTATTCTCTTGTAGGGTGTTTTCCCATGAAAACACCATTTAAATAATTACAAATTTTATTTGACGGTGTTGTAAGGCACAACACCCTACTCTAACTAACTTTTTTATATAATCTTTTTAATTTATTATAAAGAGCCTATATGCCAAAAACACTTTTACAAGCTACCAATATAGCCCACGCATTTGATTACCCTCTATTTTCCAATATTAATTTTTCTATTAAAGCCAAAGAGAGCATTGCCATTTTAGGTCGTAGTGGTTCAGGAAAATCTACTCTTTTGCATATCTTTTCATCTTTTATCAGACCTAATAAAGGTGATGTTACCTTATTGGAAAAAGAGCTTTATAAATTAAAAGAGGAGCAGATAGAAGATATTCGACGTAATAAATTGGGTATTATTTTTCAAGCACACTACCTTTTTAAAGGTATGAAAGCGATAGAAAATATAGAAATTGCAACACTCCTTTCCAACCAAAAGATAGAGGATACTCTACTTGAACGATTAGAGATAAAAGAGCTTATGAATCAAAAAATTGGGGAGCTATCTGGAGGACAACAACAACGCATCTCTATTGCACGGGTATTAAGTAAAAAACCAACCCTAATTTTTGCTGATGAACCTACAGGAAACCTAGATAAAGAGAGTGCCAACTTGGTGATGAATGTACTTTTAGAGTACACTCAAAAATACAATGCAGGAATGATACTTGTAACGCACGATGAGAGTATGGCAGTCATGTGTAGTAAAAAATATAAATTAGAAAATCAACTATTAGAGGAGTTTTAGATGACAATGACCGAAATAATTATTAAGATTCTTCTCTTTTTTGGAGTCTTTTATGGAGCAATTGCTATTACAGCTGTTATTAGTAAAAAGATTAGAGAAAGAGATAATGCAAAAGTTCAAGATGAGAAACAAGAGTAACTCCTGTGAGCTATGGCTTAACCATAACTCATAAAGTTAACTACTCACTACACTTTGAAGAGTCATTAAACTCTTTTTCTAGTTCATCTTGAGAGAGGGTTCTACTCTTTGAACCCAACTCAATTGTTACATTTGGACTCTCAAATGTATAAGTTGCTCCATTAAGTAGAATCTTACCTGTCTCAACATAATCACTACTCTCTAATAGATACATCTTCTCTAGAGTTTTAATATTAAAATTACCTGTAAAACATTTTGAAGTAATTGCCAAATCCCCATTCATAATACTCCAATATTCAATCTCATTATCTTCAACAATAAAACTTTTCGTAGAGAAAGTAGAGTCACTATCTTTTAATGTCATATTCTTCATTAGCATTTTAGAGTAAGCTCTTGAATCATCATAGGTAAGAACCATCTCTCCATCAATATAACGTTCTCCCTCTTTACATTGATGAAAATTCATGGTTGTAACCATCGCATCTTCTGAGAAAGCTGAAGATACGGTTCCCCCTTTGGAACAGGGATAAGATTCCGTTTTTCCCTGCTTTTGCATCTTATTTGCAGAGGAGGAAATAGAAGAGAAACTCCCCTCTATTGTTGACAATGCACTCAAAGATTTCAAATTATTTTGAGCCTCATCAATACTCTTAGCTTCTTGAATCTCGGGAGTATCTCTTCTGTTATCATCACTTCCACACCCTATAAAGAGTAGATAAGTTACAATAAATACCAATTTAGACAAATACATATTCATTCCTTTTTAATTTAGATGCTCCTATTCTACACGATTTTTTATAAAATAGACTTTATTTCCCTACTCTAGTAATTTTATAGTCCATCTTTTTTAAATATTCAATAACACTCTTTTTTTCTATAAAATGCATCACTCCAAACGCAAAGAAAGCCCTCTTTTTTGGCTCTTTTTTTAATAATTTATCAATACGTTTAGCCATTACCCTATTCCGTTGATAGAGTAAAATTTTCATAAATTTATCTTCGAGCTTTCGATATTTTTTATCCTGAAACTGTTCATCTGTAAACTTTACCAACTTAGAACCATCTCCCTCAAGATAGAGCTTTTTCATCTCTGTTGTATACTCCTTATGCTTCTCTAAGTAATCAAGTGTTGACTCAAGCATTAAAATCTGTTCATCCAGAGTAAACTTATCAAAGTAACCAATCTGCTCTTCAATACGCTCGATACCTCCTACCTCTTTATGCTGTTCCTCTCCATAACTAAAAACAACCTCATCAATTGGTGTTAAACCCATATATTTTAACTGCTCTTTTAATAAAGAGAGAGTTGAAGAGAGTGACCATATTTTCATCTGCATAAATGGCTCTAAACTCAAATGAGGAGAGATACTTTTCAGATAGTTTTCTGTTCGCATATAGAGTTTTTTTGATAAGATTTTATCTAAAGACTTACCACCTTTTCTAAACATTAACTTGTCTACTTTTATCTGATTTATTAAACGCATATCTATCTCTGTGTAAACCCTATCAGAAGAGTCAATAGCCGAAAGAACAACTGAGGGTAAAAAAGAGAGTTCAGGGCTGGGAATATGCATCGTTCCAAAAAGATAAGCAGAAGTTTTACCCTTTTCTACTTTCCATAGAAAAGGCTCTTTAAAAGTATCTCCAAAAGATAGAAGTGTTAAAAGCAGTAAAAGAAAAGTAAATTTAAATAGTTTCACATTACTCCTCTATATCCATAAGTTGTCAATAAGACGTGTTGAACCAACTCGACCTGCGACCAGTATAATTGTATTGCCTATCTCTATCTTCTTTATACTCTGAAATTGACGATTTACAAATGCCACATACTCAACATCAATATCACTCAAAGTATTCAACATCTCTTTTTTAATTCTATCAACAGCAAACTCTTTTTTTATAATCATCTCTGCTCCACACTTTAATGAACGAGGAATAGCCAAAGCCTTAAGACGTTGCTCTTTACTCAAATAGATATTACGACTACTCATTGCCAAACCATCACTGTCTCTAATAATATCACAAGGAACAATCTCTACATTAATAAAATAGTTTCGTACCATCTGCTCTATTAGTGCTAACTGTTGTGCATCCTTTTTACCAAAATAGGCTCTAAATGCTGTAGGTCTATTATAGGCGACTAAATTTAACAACTTCATAACTACCTGTAACATTCCATCAAAATGACCTGGACGACTTGCTCCTTCTAAAATAAAACCACGAATTGCTGGAGCAGTAATACTCAACTCATCAGATTCATACATCATATCAATTGTTGGCATAAAGAGAATATCTACTCCTGCCAATTCACAAATCTTGGTATCTGCTTCCTCTTTACGAGGATAAGCATCTAAATCTTCCCCCTCTAAAAATTGTGTAGGATTTACAAATATAGAGACAACAACGGTATCATTTTTGTCTCGTGCCTGACGAATAAGACTTAAGTGTCCCTCATGTAAAGCACCCATCGTTGGTACAAAACCAATAGTTCCATTTAATTTAGCTGTTGCCTCAAAAAGAGCTGTAATAGAATTAACAATAATCATAGAGACCTCTTATATTTAATTTACAAGAAGTCTATTATCTCCTATTTTACAACAAGCTTAATTGCAATCTTTTCATTAATTTCTTTATTTTTAATAGTTTTTGTAACAGCAGAATCCTCTTTTGGCTCTTTTACAACTTTGCTACTCTTTAAAGTATCCAAGTTAACATAACATCGACCATTTTTACATAACTCATCTCCTGAGGAGAACTCTGTAAAAAATATAAGCATTAACGATAGTGTTATCTTAAGGTTTAGTTTCATTGTTCATCCTTATTAAGTTGATTTATATAATATATTATAACATTAAATACTTAATATAATTACTAATTAATATTTTTAAACAATAAAATAGAGAGATAAAAGAAAAAGATATTATAAAAAATTATACCACATGGGAAAGCCCCATGTGTAAATAAAAAAGTGTGAATTATGCACCTGGTATATGTTGTCTATGTTCAACAGAGTAAGTAAATGTTGGTGTTGTTAAGTTTTCAATATACTTAATAAACTCTCCTGTTTTAGAGTTATAAATACCAATTCTCCCTGTTGTCCACTCTGAAATCATTGTCCATTTACCATGATTAGCAGGTTCAGCATGAAGCAATCTTGGTTGAACAGGATTTTTTACAACTGCACCCAATTTACTAGGCATAGGCATTAATTTCTCTTTAGAAATTTTAGAAGCCACTTCATTTACAGGAACTCTTTCATGCTGTGTAGCATCCCACTCTTGAAGTACTTTTTTAGTTTTTGCATCAATTAGCTGACCTTTTTTCTTGCCAACTTTAATAATTTTATCGGTCTCTAATGTATCTTTATTAATCAAGTGAACTTCATTATAAAATTCTGGTTTTCCAAGTACACAATCTGACCAAAGGTATGGAGTATCATGTGCCGTTCCTACAAATAGACCACCACCAGCTGTCTTAACGTGTTTAACAACTTTCCAGTTAGAATCCCAAATAACAGTATCTCCAAAATTCATACTCTGTGTTGCATGAAGCTGTTTCTTCTGCCCTTTTGAGTACCAAGAGCTACCTTGACCTGGATGTGGTTTAGATTTTTTACCTGTATGTACTTTTGCTGCCAAGTTTTTATTTTTGAAATCAACAATACCAACAACATCACTTCCCTGAGAAGCAATCATAAAGTAACGTCCAAAATCTTCACCCTCATCTTCATTTAAGAAAGCATCATGAAGAATCTTACCAATATTTGGAATATCCCCTACAATTGGAAAATCTGGTTTAGAGTAATCGATAATATATGTGTGTCCACCATCTTTAAGTGCCATTGCAAAATATGGCCCATAAGGTGTATCTGCTAAAGAGGCAACTCTTGAAGGTCCAATTTGACCATCAGGGTCAATTACACGACTGGTATCAAATGCTTTAAGTGGTTCAAGTGTACGGGCATCACACAATACAGCTCCACCAGGATTGTAGTTACCTGCAATTACATACTTACCATTAGGACTTACTGCCAAACCTCTTGACTCTTGACCCACTTGAACCGATGCCAATGCTGGTTGACCAGGTGCACCAATATCAAACATAGTCAACTTACCTGAACGTGAAATAGAGTAAGCATATCGAGGATTGGCTTTATTGGTTACAGTAACATGCACAGCAAATCCAGCTTTATGTCGACTAAGTACCTCTCCTGTTGTTGAATCAATAAAGTCAACCAATGAAGCATCTCTCTCTGTTGCAAAAGTAATGTCTTTAACATTTTTAACCTCTGCACCTTTATAATTTAATGTACCATCTTTTCCTACAGGATACTTCTTTGCCAGCTTCTTCATATCGGCCATTCTTGTCCAGCTCTTTTTAACCTCATCTAGGTTAAGAGTCAACTCAACAGTATTTTTCCAATCCATTAACCAATCGACCATACCCATCGCATCATCTTTAGAGAAACTAGAACTCCATGCTGGCATTGCCGTATTATCAACACCATTTAAAATCTTCTCTGCTAAAGCATACGCCTCCTGTTTTTTTAGTGCATTTGGTCGAAGGTCTGAACCAACACCACCTTGGTGAATAGGTCCATGACATCCTTGACACTCTTTCTCAAATTTCTTTGCAAAATCCATGGTTGATGTACCTGCAAATGCAAAAGATGCTGTTAATGCTGTGATTGTTGCTATACTTAAAATTTTTCTCATCTTTTTTCCTTGTTATGCTCTGTAAATAAGCTTTAAATTTTACCCCTATCAAAGCTCATTTAGATAGAATATTCAGTCTGATTTTTTTCAGACGACACACACTTGGGGCTACGCCTAGCCCCACCCCATTTAGGGTTAAAAGCCTACTGCTCTTCTAATTTTTTCTTCTCTTGTTTATATATCCAAAACATAGGCAATATGATTAATGTATGTAAAAATATCGTTAATGTTAATGGACCTTGATTTAGCATTGCAAAAAAACTTGGAACAATGTCTGTTAATGGTTCAATCATCTCTTCTCCTTTTTCAATTAGATTTAGCAGAAGCAGATTATGCCTCTGCCTCCTGTGCTTTTTTACCAATAGTTAGTAAATCCCAAACTAAATAGATAAATCCAATGAATGTTACCACACCCATAATTGCTCTCCACATTTGAGCTTGAATATACCAAGGTAGATTTTGAGCTGTAAAGAATGCGTTCCATGTTGCCCCCATCTCACCTCTCTCAACCATAACTTGCTCATATCCTGCAATGGTTAAAGCGACAGTCATACCGAGTACACCAAAAGTTACAAGGAAAAGTCCCATTTTAGAGTTAAATGTTGCTCTCATTCTCTTAACTCCATACGCTTTTTGAATACCATAATACATCATCCCAATAAGAATGGTTGCATAAGCCCCAAAAAATGCCAAGTGACCATGTGCTGCTGTAAACTGTGTACCGTGTGTATAAATATTTACTTGTGGTAATGTATGGAAGAATCCCCAAATACCAGCACCCAAGAAGTTACCAAATGCATTGGTTACAATCCATGCCATCGCAGGTCCATTAGTAATTACATTTCCAGCTTCACCTTTACCCTCTGCAATACCTTGCTCTTTACCCCAATCATAAAGGACATGAACAAACATTGCTATTAATGGTACAGGCTCTAAAGCAGAGAATAATGCTCCAATCTCCCACCAGTACTCAGGTGTACCAATCCAGAAGTAGTGGTGACCCATTCCAAGAATCCCTGAACCAAAGAGCATAAGCACCTCAATCCATAACCACATCTCAACAATTTCACGTTTAGCACCGATTAAACGAATCAAGGCAAACGCTGCGAGTGTACCAACAAATACTTCCCAAGTAGCTTCAACCCAAAGGTGTATAACCCACCACCACCAGAATTGGTCCATAGAGATATTATCTGTATAAATCATACCTGCTAAATATAAACCAGCAAGTGCCAATAGATTGGCAACCATAACAGTCATAATTCCTGTCTTCTCACCTTTCATATAGGTAGCAAAAACATTATAATAGAAGATAAGAACAACCACAACAATACCAATATCAGCCCATCTTGGAGCTTCAATATACTCACGACCTTCATTAATTAGCCATAATGTTGTCTCATTTCCTGCACCGACTTGAACAAAGATATAAACTAAAACAACAATAGTAACAGCCAAAGTCAGTACCCAGAATCCTAATTTACCAAGTCCAAGTCCGACACCTTCATGTCCTGTCTCTTCTGTTAACATAATATAAACAGAACCAATCATTGCATAGAGCATCCATACAACAAGTGCATTAATATGTACCATTCTGGCTACAGAGAAATCAAAAAGTTCAAAGAGTAGACCTGGAAACAAGAATTGAAAAGCAGCAATAAGCCCCATCAATAACTGTGCACCAAAGAGTATAATGGCTACTCTAAAATACATCATTCCTAATTTTTGACCTTCAGTTGTCAAACTGTTTGTTTTTATACTAGTGAGCATTCGTTGTACCCTCCTCTATTCCAAAGTTTCTTGGGAAACCATTTGTATCAATAGAACTCATATGTTTTAAAAATGCTACCAATCCTTTTGCTTCATCAGCTGTAATTCCAAGGTCTGGCATCATTCGTGCGTGTGTAGGATATTGTGATGGATGTTGCAAGAACTCAGCCATCGCTTCCTCTTTTGTACTTTTACCAGTCATACCCTGAAGTGGTCCACCATCTTTCCATGCTGGGTCAATCCACGCTTTAGTAAGGTCTGGAGCATAATATGCACCATTTCCAAGCAATGTATGACAGTTCATACAGTTTTTCGCTTGTGAAGTCAGCTTTCCAAGATGCAGTAAATCTTTTGCCTCTTTCTCACTCCACTCTTTACCAAAAAATGGCTCTTTCTCTCCAATTACAGGAACTTCATGCCCCCGTGTTTTACTCATTTTGTAATCAATATGATAATTAATTACCGTTGGTGCGGGAACTCTTTTGGTTACACCATTCTTTAAATCTGCATCTGTACCCATACTAATTTGTCCCAATGTATCAAAGGTTAACCAAATCAATAGAATAGAGGCAAATCCAGTTACCCAAGCAGCTGACCGTCTCCAAAATGGAATACTTGTCCAAACTGATAGATTTTTATGTGCCATGTCTCCTCCTTAATCTTATTTTTGTTCGTTTGCTATATCTCTGTTTTCTTCATATCTTTTTTCAGAATCCTCAATTAATTGAAAGTAGAGATGAGGAATAAATAGATAAGCTATCATTGTTACCATCAATACTTTACTTGTAAAAGGTTCACTCTGAATCATGACAGAAAGGTCATATAAGCAGTAAGTTTGTAATGCCCAAAAAAGATATCCAAGACCCATCCATTTCTTAGAAAAGTAACCCATCTTGGCCAGTGTAATTAACCCTGCATACCCCACACCAAATACCAGTACAAGTGTAGAGACAACAAAGATAGGTAAAAACATCTCTGGTGCTATCTCTGGTCGTATAATTAGCTCTTCTATCATCTAAGAGTCCTTTTGAATATCTATTTTTACTAAAAGCATATTGTATTATTACTTTTTAGGATAGATAATTTATTGATGTGTATCAAATATCAATATAAAAGTTTATTGATATTTAACTATAATTATAAATTATGATATTTTCTCTACTTAATTATACATCTTGCCGAGTGAAAAACCCGACCATAATGAGGAGAAGCAAAGACATCTCCCTTTAAAATCCACTCTCTATTAATATCAACATCTACAGACTGTGCCACTTTTCGTGTCGCTCTACTTTCACAAATAATGACTTTTCCCTCCTTGAATGCCTCTTTTACCTCAAACATTCTATCTGTTGTAATTTTATAGTGCATCCCAATAGCAATAAGTAGAAATAATCCCACATAACTCAACCCTTTTAGCACAGCACCTTCTCCAAAAAAAGGTCGTGTAGTGACAAAGAGCGTAACAGCTAAAATAATTGAAGCAATCACCAAATATCCTGCCTCTAATTCTAAAAACTTTTCCATAATTTTTTCCTATTTGTATAATTTTAAAAATAGTAACACAAACCAATAGAGGCATAATTGACACATATCAACAGACTCTGATAGAAAAAAATCTATACTAAGAAAAAAATAAGAGAGAAAAAGATGAAAACTTATCTGTTTATTGCACTCACCATCGGTATGACCCTTATGGCAATTGTTGCTTTCCAAGAAGCCAGACCCACACCCAAAACACCCATCTACAAAATTATTCAGAGCTATTCCCCTTATTATATAGATAAACGGTTTGGAGGCTTACAGATAATGAGTAGAGAGGATAAAGAGTTTAAAGAGAAACCCAGTAATATGGAACTTTTCCACCGTTTAGAATTTTTAGAAAAATCATGGGCAAAAACACATCTAAAAGTTGTAGACAGCAATATTATTATTAATGAAAACAACGGAACCCAAAAAGCAACGATTCCCATTACAACAGAAGAAGATGCAAAATTTGTACACAGTTTTTATGGGATTTAATGATGAATCCTATTATTATGACACTTATATTTACTGTTGTGATGTTCATGTTCATGGCATACCCTGCCATAAAAATTGTTGAGTCTATAGAGGAAAAAATCACATTATCTCAAAAAGGTAAGAACACTCTAACTATAGTAATTACGGTTCTATTATCACTGATAATTGCTCTATTTTTACAATTCTCTTAATAGAGTTCTTGCAAAACTGGAAATCACAGCTTTAACCTCATCTTATTTGGGACTAAATGCTCCAATTCCAAATAGTTTTGCAAAATCTCTTATCAAAATGGTTCGGCTAAGAGTTGAATTTTATTATAGAAATCTTCTGCTCCTTGGTAGCCATAAGAGATATCCTCTTCCATTCGTTGCCCCTCTTTATCAAAAAAAACAATTGCAGGGGTAGCACGAAGATGAAATGCTTTTTTAAAGATATGTTTATAAGCAGAATAGTTTACAGAGACAGCAATATAGTGTTTATTTAACTCCTCTTGCACACGAGAATCAGCAAAGGTGATATTTTTCATCTTTTCACAATAGTAACAGCCATTACTATAAAAATAGACCATAAGAATCTTTTTTCTAGCAATAGCATGTAGTTTGTAAAACTCCAAACGTACCAAGCTCTCCACTTCATTAAATATCGGATTAGAAGCTTTTAAGAGTAGAGGATTATGCTCTACTACTTGTTCACTTTTTATTGTCTCTACCAGCTCTTCAGGTGTTAAAGCCACAGACTCTTTTTTTTCAATACTCAGAAAATAAAAAAGAAAAATACCCAATAATAGTATTAGAACCAATCCTTTTATAATTCTATTCATGCTCATACTCCAGATAATTTACTCTAATATACTCTAATGCTTCTTCTTTTTTGCTAATATTCCCCTCTAATTGTAAAATATAAACTTTTTTTAATATATATTTAAACTTAGATGAAGGTTTTAATCCCATTTTAATTAAATCTTGCCCTTTAATTAAGGCTTTCAAAGGCTTTTTAGAGACATCTAAAGCTTCTGCTTTTTCCAACATCCAATCACCTGCTTTATAGACTTCTGCCAACGCTTCTGGTGTCGTTCTTCCTAAAAAATCGGCTCTTGCTACTTTTACAAGCTCTTCAATCTTAACTTTTGTTGCTAATTTTCTAAAAGCTCTATCGCTAGCTTGATTATGATAAAATTGAGAAGGTTTTAAGTGATGCTCTACCAAAGGAAGAATAGAGGCAATAAATGTATGTTCATTGGTTAATCTGTATAAAAACTGTTTGGTTGGCTTTAATCCTGCTATTTCATGACCAATAGAACGTATACGTCCATCTTTTTCAATCTTAGTTGTGGTTGCTTTACCCAAATCATGACATAAAATAGCCAACATATAGCGTAGATTTTCTCTTCTATCCTCTCCTAAAAAATTAACCATCTTATCCACAGCCATCATCGTATGCACCCAGACATCCCCTTCAGGATGCCATTTTGGTGTTTGAGGAACAGCAATAATTGATTTAAGTTCAGGAAAATAGTATAACATATCCAGCTCTCTCATCAACTCAAAACCAATTGATGGTCGCGTAGACTTTAAAAGGAGCTTTTTAAACTCCATATAGATACGTTCTTTTGGCAACTCATCTAGCATTCCATTTGCCACCATACTTCGACAAAGCTCAAATGTCTCTTCTGCTAAACCGTAGTTAAATCGTGCAGAGAACTGAACAGCACGATAGAGACGCAGAGGGTCTTCAATAAAAGTCTCATCGTCAATATGTCTTAAAATCCCCAGTTCTATATCCTCTTGACCGTTATAAGGGTCAAGAAATACTCCCCTCTCTATATCATATCCCATAGCATTAATAGTAAAGTCTCGACGTTTCGATGCCTCTTTAAAACTCATCTCTCCATCAATAAAAACTTCAAATCCTCGATGCCCACTGGCTATTTTCTCTTCTATACGGGGAAAAGAGAAATCGTACTCTTCTCCCTTATAAATAAATTTTAACACACCAAAACTCTTGCCCACTAAATTAACAGAGCCATATTGAGCTAAAATTACTTCAAGCTCTTCCATACACGCTAAGCCGTATACTTCAATATCATAATCTTTAATAGGCAGTTCTAAAAAGTAGTCACGAACGGAACCACCAACGACAATCGCTTTGGCACTCTGCTCTTTTAAATCTTTAGAGATGGTATAAATAATATTTGGGAGTTGCATAATTTGACCTATATTCCATTTTTAAATATGAAATTTTAGCCAAATAAATGTGTAGAGTATGTTACATTCTAGAAATAAGCCAACAAAACTCTCCTTGCATCGTTAACATATCAGTACTATCATAGACCCAAACATCTATCGTAATCACTGCTCTGCCTTTTTTTTGTAACTCCGATTCAAACTTATCTAAAGCCTCTTTTGATGTTCTTGCCACACTATAAATATCTTTGATAGCAGGGTGTTTATACTTTACTGATGAACTACGAAGCAGAGGAACAACGCCCTCTCCATATTGAGGAAACATCAACTCTAAATAGAATCCACTCTGTGTCTCTGCCAAAGTAAATTGAGCTGAAGCGTGAATTGTTCCTAGATGGTTTAACAATCCTTCTCTAAATGGTAAATAGAGAGAACCATTCTCTTTTGCCTCAATACCCATATTCTCTATAAAAGGTATATTCATCCTACACCTTTATCCAAATTATTCAACATTTTTATCCTTTTTTTAGAATTAAATTGGTCAATTTAGTATATTCCTTTAGCGCTTTTATTTGGCTAAAGTCCCTATATTTAGGGTTTAAAAGAGGTAGAAGAGATTTAAAAAGTTAAAAAGAGTGGAAAATAATAGGGTCAGCTTTAAGCGACCCTTTTTATCTATTTTTAAGCCCTTGGGTCAACCAAGTAACCAGCAATCGCACTCGCAGCGGCAACAGCTGAATTTGCCAAGTAGATTTCAGAAGTTCTCGCACCCATTCTTCCGACAAAGTTTCGGTTGGTAGTAGCAACACAGCGCTCCCCATCTCCAAGAATTCCCATATATCCACCCAAACACGCTCCACAAGTAGGATTGGATACAACAGCACCAGCATTAATTAAAATCTCCATCAATCCCTCTTTTTGAGCTTGAAGAAAAATTTTCTGAGTTGCAGGGGTAACAATCATTCTTGTATGTCGTGCTACTCTTTTACCTTTCATAATCTCTGAAGCGATTCTTAAATCTTCAATTCGTCCATTGGTACAACTTCCTATCATAACTTGGTCAATTTTTAAGTTATCTTCTACAGCTTGTTCCATGGTTCTACCATTACTTGGCAAGAAAGGATAAGCAATAACAGGTGAAAGATTAGCCACATCAATTTTAATTACTTGACAGTAAGAGGCATCCTCATCCGAGTAGTGGATTTTAGGTTCTGCTCTAAGACCACCATTGGCTTCGGCTCTCTCTTCTAAATATCTTTCTGTCACCGAATCTACAGCAAAAATTCCATTTTTTGCTCCTGCTTCAATAACCATATTGGCAATAGAGAATCTATCTGCCATTCCAAGATATTGAATTGTATCACCCGTAAACTCAATCGCTTTATATAATGCACCATCTACACCAATCAGACGAATAAGCTCTAAAATAATATCTTTTCCATAGATATGTTCAGCAGGTTTTCCTGTAAGCTCCACCTTAATGGTTTCTGGTACTTTGAACCAGTTACCACCAGTAATCATACCAAACGATAAATCGGTACTTCCCATACCTGTACTAAATGCCCCTAAAGCTCCATGAGTACAAGTGTGTGAATCTGCCCCAATAATAACATCACCTGGAACAACCAACCCTTTTTCTGGAAGCAAAGCGTGTTCAATTCCCATATCTTTTTCATCAAAAAAGTGTTTCATATCATGCTTATAGGCAAAGTCTCGGCTAATTTTAGCCTGATTTGCACTGGCAATATCTTTGGCTGGAATATAATGGTCCATAACAATACAGAAGTTATCAGGACGAGCCATCTTCTCTGCTCCACTCTCTTCGAATGCTCTAATAGAGATTGGTGTAGTAATATCATTTCCAATAATCATATCAATATCGACACGTACAATTTCCCCTGCTTTAACCTCACGACCAGCGTGTTGGGAGAAGATTTTTTCAGTAATGGTTTGTCCCATTTTTAAATCCTTAAAATGTATAATAATTGGGCGAATTATAGCAAAAGTTATTTATAGGAGGATTCTTTTGACAACTCACCACCTGAAGGAGGTGGTTTTTCGCTATTTCTGATAAAATAAATATATATTTTATTAACAAAAGAGAAAAACAATGCAACAACTTATTTTTGTTCTTGACCCCATGTGTTCTTGGTGTTGGGGGTTTGAACCGATTATAAAAGAGCTAAAAACACTTCATGCAGAGAGATTTCACTTCTCTCTGATTATGGGAGGGCTACGAACCAAAGGAGATATGCCATGGACAGAAGAGAGCCGAAACTATTTAGCTAAAAATTGGAAAGCTGTGACCCAAGCAACCCATCAACCTTTCAACTTTTCTATTTTAAAAAGAAGAGATTTTCAATATGATACCTACCCTGCATCAAAAGCAGTCATATCGGTTCGTGAACTTTGGGGAGAAGAGGCTTCATTTCAATACTTTGAAATGATTCAAAAAGCTTTTTATCAAAAAAATCAAGATATTACTTCAATAGATATATTAATAAAGTATATTAAAGAAGATAAAGAAAAATTTATAACTTTTTATAAAAGTAAACGGGCTGAAATTTTAATGAGACATGATTTTTCAAAAGCCCGTTCTATGGGAGCAAATGCTTTTCCTTCAGTTGTTAAGATAGATGCTGATGGACATATGGTCTGCCAAAAAGGATATAAAACAACTGATGAGATTTTAAAATTTTAACAATGTTATATATAGAGATATTCTCCATCAGTCTAAGACTTCAGAGAATTCATCTCTAACAAAAAAAGCACCCAAAATGGAAGTGAGAACCAACATAATAATAACACTTATACTCCCAAAAGAGTCTAATGAAACATTTATCCTCTCCGTTGTTTTATCTGTTACCAAATCTTCTTTAGAATCAATACTATATGCACTTTTAATATAGTTATCTTCACTATACAAAACATCTGCAAAAAGTGTTGTTTTAAAAAATAAAACCAAACCAAATATTAGAGCTATCCTCTTATAATTTTTTAATCTACTCATCTTATCTCCTTAATATTATAATATAAGCTTATTATATTAAATATTAAATTTTTCTTCTATTAATATTTTAATATTTTAATTTAAAAATAACAATTTGTGTAGAAAATGTGAAATAAGCCAAAGCCTTTACATATTAGTTTTTAATAAAAAACATAATAAAATATATAGAATGATAAGATATTTAAAAATATGTTAATAATCTTCATCTAAAAAGAAATCATCATAAATTCCCTCTTCTAATATATTTGCAAGCCCCTTTGACTGCTCTACGTTCAAATACTCTTTGGCTTCATTTAGGTTAAAATAGTAACGTAAAGTATTGAGTTTTTTTCCATTAATCCAGCTTGATACTAAAAAATAGTTTTTAAAAGATTTCTCTAAAATAGAGTATGCACCATCTTTGGTAAAACTATCTGCAAACATATAGAGCCGTCCATCCTCTACAAGATAGTTGGCTTTGGTCATCTGCATATCCCCAATAATTGGTTGATAACTTACTGTATGAATTTTAAACGTCACCTTTATAAGCAGGTTTGGACTCTCTTTGGTTGATTTGTATGCTAAAAAGTAGTGTTTCCCACTTAATATTTGATTGTTAAAAGATACAGAATTCTCATCTTTCTTCTCTTTCTTAGGTAGAGTAAAACTCCTTTGCATAGTATAGGTATTTAAGATTGGAGCTGGGGAGGAGACTGTCGAAGAGAGAGGAGGCGTATAGTCATCTTCAGATATGGCAACATTTTGATAATGAGGAACATGATGCTGAACCAAAGGTTCTCTATGGGGTTGACTCCTCTTTTTTCGATAGAGTCGATAATCTCGAACCAGAGGATAGTTAAGTATATGTGCAGAGTGATTGATATGTGCATCAGGAAAATAACGTTTAAATTGTGGAACATACCGATAGAGACCTCTTCTATTTAAATCAAGATAGGCAAAAGGGATATACCAAACATTACGCCGAACAATAACCACATTTGCACGTAAATGGTCTGGTAATCGAGCAATACTCTGCTCTAATCCTCTTAGATTTTTAAAGCTTCCAAGTTTTATAAAATAATGTTCAGAGTTCGAAAAAGAGAGTGTAGTAAGAACTGAAATAAAGAGAATAAACCTAATCATATCGTTATCCTTTTTTATAAGAATAATAACATAAGAAGTATCTAAGAATTGTGTATTTTATCCCATTTATAGCAGAAGTTAAAACTCTCTTGTTTATATACACTTTTATATTAAAATAATATTGATAAGTATCAAAGTCTATACTATTATAAACAAGATATAATAATATTTATTATAATTTTAGGAGAAATTTATGGATGTAAAACACTACTACAACCCTAATGGTGAAGAGATTTTAGATGAAGGTATCTTTGGGGGTTCACCCACTGGATTTGTTGACTTTAATCGCTCCAAATATAAATGGGACAGCAATATTTATGATTTAATGAATGCCAACACATGGTTTCCTTCCGAAGTAAACACCAGTAATGAGAAACGAAACTTTGAAAAATTAACCGATAATGAACAGGCAATTTATAAACTCACCTTTGCACAACTTAGTTTTAATGATTCAGCACAAGAGGAGTACCTTAGTGATTTTAGACGCTTAGCAAATAATCGTTTGGTCAAATCGGTTATCTCTCTACAGATTATGCAAGAGGTTAACCACTCAAAAAGTTACTCTGTTCTACTGGATGCCTGTGGCAACTCAGAAGAGGTCTTTAACCTGTACAAATATGATGATGCACTCAACCGTAAAAATCAGCAAATATCTGAACAGTTTGCACGTTATATTGATGGTGGTTCTGTCGATAAAATGCTATTAAGTGCCATGGCAAGTGTGAACCTAGAGGGAATCTACTTTCTATTGGGCTTCTCCTATATCTATCTGCTTGGTGATAAAGTTCCAGGGGCTAGAGATATGATTAAGTTTATTGCACGAGATGAACTCAATACCCATCTGCCTCTCTTTGCCAATATATTTAAGACCATTCAAAAAGAGAATAAAATTTTAACCAGTACCATTGATAGTGCTTATGGAATGATAGAAGATGCTGTCAAAATAGAGTTGGAGTATGGAAATTATCTTTTAAGCAAATATCCTATTATGGGTGTTACTCCTGAATTGATGGAGCGTACAGTACACAACTATGCAAATGAACGACTACGAAGAATTGGTCTTGAACCTATTTTTAAAGAGACCAATAAAACCTATCTGCAAAAGCTAGTAACCAAACATCTAGAGATGAATGAAGTGAAAAGTAATTTCTTTGAAAGTAATGTCTCTAACTATGCAAAATCCAGTATCGATTTAAATGATTTTTAAGATTGTTTAAAATATAACCAAATTTTTTTATCATAGCAATCAAATTTAGACTATACTTAAAACAAAAGGTGTAGTTTAATGAGCAGTAAAAACATAAAGACATCAGGATTCTCTCTTGTCAAAGGTAAAGAGTTAAAAGGAGATGACTATTTTGATGTCAAAACAATTGGAAATCTGACCATCGCTATTGTTTGTGATGGAGTCGGGTCAGCAGATGAAGGTGCAGAAGCAGCCAGACGTGTAACAACTTATCTAATGAGTAACTTTAAAAATCGTCCAACTTCATGGAGTATCGAAAAATCAATTAAAACCTTTATTGCATCTATTAATGCCATTCTTTATGAAGAGTCTATGGTCAATTACGAACGTGCTGAACTCGTAACCACTCTGGCAATGGTTATTATTGAAGGAGACAGACTTTATGGTGCAAATGTTGGTGATAGCCGTATCTACATGCAACGCAATGGAGTTTTAAGTCAACTCTCACAAGACCATGCAATGGAAGAAGAGGGCTATGATGGTGTTCTAACCCAAGCTATGGGAATCGACAAAGAGGTTTCTCCTTACTACTTTGAAAATATGGTAAGTGAAAATGATAAGCTTCTCCTCTGTTCTGATGGACTCTATACTATTTTAGATGATGATAAACTCTCTGATAGTCTAAAAAATGGAGCACATGCGATTGTTAAACAGGCTTCAAAATTAATGGATGACAATCTTCCTGACGATACTACAGCTGTGGTTGTTAATATTCTAGGTATTGACCAAGTCGCAGAGCTTAAAAAACAGAAACTAATTATTCCTGAAAAACTTGAAGAGGGAATGGTGATAGATGGCTATAAATTAGAGAAATCATTAATTGAAAATAACCGTACATGGCTCTGTTCTAATCGTGGAAAAAAATATGTTCTAAAGTTCGCTCCCGTTGAGGCAATTGATGACCCAAATATTCTTGACCTCTATGTAAAAGAGGCGTGGAACTCAAAACGATTAAAAGCTGGATTCTTTCCTAAAGCTGTTATTCCTAAAAAACGAACACACCGTTATTATGTGATGCAGATGGTTGAAGGTGTCGATTTAAAAACACATTTAAAGACACGAAGACTCTCTTCTGATGATACGATTAACTTAGCAAAGATGCTTTTAAAAATGGAGCAGTTCTTATTAAAATATGACTTGGTACATGGCGATATAAAACCTGAAAACATCATGATTAGTGAGCGAAAAGGGAAACATGTCTTTAAGGTGATTGATTTTGGTTCAATGACAGAACTTTACAGTATTGAATCGAGTGCAGGAACACCATCTTATCTTGCTCCAGAACGGTTTACAGGTGCAACCATCAATGAATCAAGTGAAATCTTCTCAATAGGTGTAACCCTCTATGAAGCATTAACTCAAAAGTTTCCTTATGGAGAGATAGAACCCTTTCAACAACCAACATTCAAGACAGCTCCATCAATTACAAAGTTCAATAAAAATGTACCTGATTGGCTAAACTCTATTATTTTTCGTGCGATAGAACCCAACAATGAGAAGCGTTATAAAAACTACTCAGAGATGCTTTTTGAGATAAATAATCCAAATAAAGTAAAACCCTATTTTGATAGTACCAAACCTTTAATAGAAAGAAATCCAGAACTTTTTTATAAGATAGGATTTATTATTGAGTTTATTATTATCTTGGCACTTTTACCAATGATTGGGTAAGCTACTTTTATCTACAAAGTAGTTGAGTGTCTATTTTTTATACAAAAGATGGTTCGATTTATTATTAAATCTCGTTATACTATTCTAATTAAAAATTTTGGAGGAGTAAGTTTATGAAAAATAAATTTCTAGCACTGCTAACGATGTTAGCTTTACCAATCTTAGCATTTGCTGAGGATAAACTCGATTCGGGTGATACAGCATGGATGATGGTTTCGACTGCATTCGTACTGCTTATGACACCAGCAGGTCTTGCGCTCTTTTATGCAGGTATGACCAGAAGCAAAAATGCACTAAACACCTTCTCTATGGTTATGGGTGCATTTGTTATGGCATTTGTTGTTTGGATTATTGCTGGATATTCAATTGCCTTTGGTACCAATGAGAGTGCTATGTTACAAAATGTATTTGGTGGATTTGGACATATAATGCTTGATGGTGTTAAGTGGACAGACCTGAGTGGAACCTACCCTACCTTTGTCTTTATAGCATTCCAAGGTACATTTGCAGCAATTACTATTGCTATTGCTAGTGGTTCAGTTATTGGACGGATGAAGTTCTCTACATGGATGGTTATTGTTGTTCTTTGGGGACTTTTAGTTTATGCTCCAATTACACACATGGTATGGGGTGGAGATGGTGCTTACCTTTTTGATGCTGGTGCATTAGACTTTGCTGGTGGTACCGTTGTTCATATGAATGGTGGTTTAGCAGGTCTTGTATTGGCAATTTTAATTGGTAAAAGAGCTGGATATAACAAAACAGCAATGAAACCTTTCTCTATCATCTTAACAGCTGTTGGTGCAGCATTATTGTGGTTTGGTTGGTATGGATTTAATGGTGGTTCTGCATTTGGTGCAAATGCTATTGCTGGTCTTGCTGTACTTACAACAACCATTGCAACTGCTGTGGGTGGTGTAACATGGATGCTTATTGAGTGGTTTATGTATAAAAAACCAACTCTTCTAGGGATTGCATCTGGTATTATTGCTGGTCTTGTTGCCATTACCCCTGCTGCTGGTTTTGTGGGTGTTGGTGGAGCATTAATCATCGGTATGGTTGGTGCAGTTATCGCCTTCTTTGGTGTTGTTAAACTTAAAGCTATCTTTGGTTATGACGACTCTTTAGATGCCTTTGGTATTCACTTCCTAGCAGGTTTATGGGGAGCATTAGCAACAGCATTCTTTGCACTTCATGACACAGATTTACTTTGGGATGGTCCACTTAAAACTTCTCTTACAACTGAAGGAGCATCAGCTGACGTAATGGGACAATTTATGGTTCAGGTAGAATCTGTACTTATCGTTGGAGCATGGACTTTAGTGGGAACAGTCGTTGTTTACTTTATCGCTTCAGCACTTACAGGTGGTGGACGTGTTGATGAAGAGACAGAATATGATGGTCTTGACGAATCAGTACATGGCGAAAAAGGATTGAACCTTTAATAGGGTTCTCTCTTTGTAGGGTGCGTTTGTAACGCACCATTTAAAATAGTAAGGAATATAAATATGAAAAAAATCGAAGCAATCATAAAACCATTTAAACTAGAAGATGTAAAAGAAGCCCTAGTAGAAGCAGGAATTGAGGGGATGACAATCTCTGAAGTAAAAGGTTACGGAAGACAACAAGGACACTCTGAACTCTATAGAGGTGCTGAATATGTGGTTGAATTTATTCCTAAAGTCAAAATAGAGATTATTGTAAGCTCTCAAGAGTTCGCAGACAGAGCTGTCGAAGCCATTAGAGAAGCTGCACACACTGGTAAAATTGGTGATGGTAAAATCTTTGTATCGGATATTTCAAATGTAGTAAGAATCCGTACAGGTGAAACAGACACAGAGGCACTTTAGACTTTTTTAGGTTGGCTACAGTCAACCTCATTCTCCCAATTAGGGAAGAGACTTCCTCTCTTTAGAGCGTTACCAAACATCTATTCTCTTCTCTCTTTATTAAAATTTGAATCATTTTCTCTATTTCTTGTGTTATAATATTAACTATCAATAAAAGGAAAGGAATTCAAATGAAAAAAATCGAAGCAATCATTAAACCGTTTAAACTAGAAGATGTAAAAGAGGCACTTGTAGAAGCAGGTATCGAGGGAATGACCATCTCCGAGGTAAAAGGTTACGGGCGACAACAAGGACATTCAGAGCTTTACAGAGGAGCTGAATATGCAATTGAATATATCCCTAAAATAAAGATTGAGATTGTTGTAAGTTCAGAAGAGTTTGCAGATGTAGCCATTAGTGCAATTCAAGATTCAGCCAATACAGGTAAAATTGGTGATGGTAAAATCTTTGTATCAGAGATTCAAAATGTTATTCGAATTCGAACAGGTGAAGAAGACGAAGAGGCACTGTAACAACTCTATCCCCTCTGATTCTCCTCTATATGGATGACCATTGGGGCATATTCTCTCTAGAAATTTGAACAAAAATTTTCTCGCAATCCTCTTCCATAATCTCTGATTTGGGAGATTGAGGTTCACTAACTAAGCATATCTATTTTCGTGGAGCCAAAACAGCTCTTCCACTACAATAATAATGGTCAACTACTTATCCATCATTAACCCCTCAAACTCTCTCCATCAAAGGCAAATCTCTTCAGATGATTCTCTCTTAATCTGTCTGCTAATCTACTGCCCAAGAAATCTTTAAAAGCTTTCTGTTCTAAGTTGGTGATGTAGATGGTGGGCAACATTTCGTTGTATCTGTGGCTTAGAAGCTCTTCTA